>Ga0209296_1000004_pt1 | contig 356865 bp, 443 predicted proteins | sample S_130206_EF_Meta_FD_187319 | JGI IMG/M metagenome (GOLD analysis project Ga0209296, IMG submission 187319) | Freshwater microbial communities from Lake Simoncouche, Canada to study carbon cycling - S_130206_EF_MetaG (SPAdes) (version 2) | ecosystem: Environmental > Aquatic > Freshwater > Lake ... | reverse complement strand
CGAGGCTACCAAAGCATTTGAACAGGTGTTGGACACCTTGTTGATTGATCGTGCGACAGATCCCAACAGTCGTGGCACAGCACGACGCTTGGCCAAGATGTATTTCAACGAAATCATGGCAGGTAGATATGAACCCAGACCCGATGCCACTGCTTTCCCCAACGATAGTGAGGATCGATATGAAGGAATGTTGGTTGTTAGAAGTGAATTGCGTAGTATGTGCAGTCATCATCACCAGCCTGTATCTGGGGTGGCTTATATTGGTATCATTGCTGCCAACAAACTTATTGGCTTATCTAAGTACACTAGGATTGCTCAGTGGTGTGCTCGTCGCGGTACTCTACAAGAAGAACTGGCCAACGACATTGCCAGAGAAATAGCACGGGCCACCGACAGCGAAAATATTGGTGTGTACATACAGGCCACACATGGTTGCTGTGAAAATCGTGGTATCATGGCACATTCAAGTTTGACTCAGACCACGGTGCTCAAAGGTGCGTTCAAAGATGATCCTGGCACCAAGAAAGAGTTCATGGACAATATCAAACTGCAACAAGAGTTTGCACCAAGATGATACAGCCACTCCGCGATGATCTCATGGTGCAACAGCAGTTGCCTGATGGCTTGGAGGGTGTCGATGCGGCCTGGCAACACATGGTTGCGGTCATAATGTTGAACCAAACAGGCCGTAAACCCGTAAAGACTGTGGCTCCTGTATTTTGGAGCAAGTGGAGAACCCCTTATGCGTTCCTGCAGGCCACTCCGGACGAGGTGCGTGATGTGATCTGGAGTCTGGGCATGGTAAATCGTCGCTATGATCGTCTCACACAGATGAGTCTGGATTTCATGGAATGGGATGGCAATGAAGCTGACAAACTGTATGGCATTGGAAAATACGGTTCGGACAGCTACGAAATCTTCTTCAAGAACAATTACACAGTAGAACCCACGGACAAAGAATTAAAACGCTATTTAGAAGAGGAAGCATTTGCATGATTACACAAAGTCTACAGGCTGTTGTAACAGAAATATCCGACCTATGGTCTTGGATGATCGGCATTGTTGCCGGTTGGGGACTGACATTTACTCTTGTGGTTGCTGTGCTGGTATATGCACACATTAGAATTTCTAGATTGCAACGCAAGGTAACACAACTTGAAAATCGACAGGTCACAGATGGTCGTGATCTTAGCTTGCGTATACGTAATTTAGAAAAATAAGGATATTCAAATGAAATTGAGCGACATCGTTATTGCAATTCTACTTGCTATCATACTTGCCATGGCAGTATATTATCAAACTCACGATCCGCTGGCTGATGCCAGTGCTAGAAACTGTATTACAAAATCGCATTCAGATCGAGAATTAGCCGAATGTATAAGAATTAACACGAGAAGATAAAATGAACAAAGTATATTACAAAGATTCAACAGTTCGAGCTTGGGTACACGATATCATTCGTGCCATGAATGCAGATGGATGGAAGCCTGACTACATTGTGGGACTTACTCGTGGCGGCCTAGTACCAGCTGCCATGCTGAGTCATTATTTAGAAGTTCCAATGGAAACGCTGAAAGTAAGTTTACGTGACAGTGATCATGGACCAGAAAGCAACTTGTGGATGGCCGAAGAAGCATTTGGATATGTGCCCAAAGAAGAACGGTTGTTAGCCGACTTTGATTACAGTATCAACGCCAAAAACATTCTGGTTGTGGATGATATCAATGACACAGGTGCTACCCTAAATTGGATTCGCGAAGATTGGACAAGCGGTTGCTTGCCAGACCACGAGCGTTGGAAGACAGTATGGGGCAACAATGTTCGTTTTGCTGTGTTGATCAACAACGAGGCCAGTGACTTTAAAGATGTAGACTATACAGGCATGTCAATAAACAAACTGGAAGAACCCATATGGTGTGTTTTTCCTTGGGAAGAATGGTGGAGATAAATAGTTATATCCCCAAAACAGCGGTCTTGGCGTCATTCCCGCTTGATAAATTCTGCCGCCTATGCTATAATTAACATAGGAGAAATCAATGGCAAAGTATTACTCAACAAAACATTACGGACACAACATTGGATTGAGTGCTGTATTTAGACAGCCCAATGCTGATCACAGTCACTGTCATCTGCTACATGGTTACAGCCTAGCGTTCACATTTACATTTGGTTGTGACCAATTAGACAACAAGAACTGGGCAGTGGACTTTGGAGGACTTAAAGAACTAAAAGCCTGGCTAGAAGATCACTTTGATCACAAGTTGGCCCTGGATCGACAAGATCCACACTTGGCCAAGTTCGAAGAATTACAAGCATTAGACCTAGTAGAGATCCGAATGTTTGATGGAGTAGGTGCAGAAAAGTTTGCTGAACACGCTTTTAATTTTGCAGATCAATTGATTCGAGAAAAAACTAATAATCGTTGTTATTGTGTTAGAGTTGAGTGTGCCGAACACGGAGCCAATAGTGCAATCTACGAAGGTTAACGAAATCTTAGACATACTGCAAGAGGAGTGTGCTGAAGTTATTGTTGCTATCAGCAAGATTCGCCGCTTTGGTATTGACAATAGCTACAAGGATGGTGGTACCCAGCGTGAACATTTGGTACAAGAACTAGGCGATGTTACATTGTTAGTAGAATTACTCAAGGCACACAATATTTTTACAGAAGCAGAATTACATGCGGCACAAGTGAGAAAGAGTCAAAAATTAACACAATGGTCAACAATATATGAAGATTAAAGTCAGCGAAATATTTTATAGCTTACAAGGCGAAGGTCGCTTTGTTGGAGTACCTAGCGTATTCTTAAGAACATACGGATGTAACTTTACCTGTTCAGGTTTTGGTTGCAAGCCTGGCGAAAAATCAACAGGTGCAGATGACGTGGCCAAAAAGGTAGAACTGTACAAAACATTCAACGATCTTCCATTGGTAGAAACAGGATGTGACAGTTATGCATCGTGGCATCCAGCCTACAAACACCTGAGTCACACACTGACCACAGAAGAACTTGTGGAAAAGATGTTGGCGCTGACACCTAATAACATGTGGATGCAAAACAATGGCAATGATGTTCACTTGGTTATTACAGGCGGTGAACCTTTGCTAGGTTGGCAACGTGCTTATGCAGAACTGTTGAGTCATCACCGCATGGCAGACTTGAAGAATATCACATTTGAAACCAACGGTACTCAAGAACTACACGAAGACTTCCGCGATTACTTGATTGACTGGGCCAGTGACAAAGCCGGACGTGAAGTCACATTCAGTGTCAGTGCCAAACTAAGTGCGTCAGGCGAGTCGTGGGATGATGCTATCAAACCCAAGATTGTCAATATCTATCAAACTTACGGACACACTTATCTCAAGTTTGTGGTTGAAACTGAAGATCACGTTACAGAAGCCATACGTGCTGTGGATGCATTTAGACATGACGGTTTCAAAGGCGTGGTATACTTGATGCCACAGGGCGGTGTAGTTGATCCATACGAATCAAACAAACTAAACATTGCCAACATCTGTTGCAAACTGGGATTCAACTACAGCCCACGCTTGCATGTGGATCTCTGGGGCAACGGCTGGGGCAAATAATATGGCTCCCATACCGGGCATGGACCACTATGATCAGTTTCATGCACGAGCCGACTGGGATTACGTATTTGTCTGGTGGCCGAAACAATGTGAACTCACTAACCGTCAAATCTGGTTGCAACATGCATATCGTGGCACAGCAGTCTGGGTCGGCCCCGGTGAACCTGTGTTTGAATACAGATATCATGCTCCCCAGGAACACTTAATTTGGCAACTACAACAGTGACTGAAAAAAAATCCAATGTCACCGACGGACGAGAGAGTTTTGACGTCACAGTTGGCAATACCTTAGTTGCGTTTTTTAATCGCAACGTAAGCACGTATCCCACTGAAGCGGGTGGACCCAAGTTTGATCTTATTCCTGTTGAAAAGCAAAAAGACATCATGGTCAATGTGGCCCGTATGTATGCTCAACAAGAATATAACCGTATTACAGAATTGGTAACAGTATTACAAAAACAAGCAGCAGAACTCAAGCGTCGATTAGATATTACCGACATGGTACATGCCGCCAAGTACGAGTTCCAAGTGTATCACGGCCAAACCTATTGGTTGGCTTACGAACACAACAAACAAGGCACTAGATTGACCCACTTGGGCCCAAATGATTGGACCACAGGTGCGCCTGCAGATTATGAATATATTTGCCAGGTCAAGTGGTTGGGTGATTACACCTGGGTAGAAGTAACAGAACAGGATGCAAAATGAATAAAATGATGATTTGGCCCGTGTGGGCAGTGGCAGTATTGACCACTTGGTTATACCTGATCTTGACCGGACCGGGTTTTGCCTTGTACGAAACACACTGGCTGTATGCGTTAATGATGGTGTTTGGGTCAGCAGTGGCTGGCTTTACCCCAGAAGGCGGCGGTGCTGTGGCATTTCCAATTTTGAGTTTATACTTTAACATTACTCCGCCTGCGGCACGTGATTTTAGTCTGGCTATACAAAGCATTGGCATGGTATCAGCGGCCATATGGATCTTGACACGCAAAGGACATGATCTACGAACATTTAGACACATACCGTTCTATGCGGCCGTAAACATGATTGGTTTTGTGCTTATGACCACTGTGGCCGGTGCTGTTGCTTTCAAAACCGTACAGATGTTGTTTGTGAGTCTGGCCTTGGCCTTTATTGTGGCCTACTTGATCAGCCGTGGTCGTGGCACCGTGGATGATGTCGAACTCAAAGGTTCCCAATTTGTTACTTTTACAATATTTTCATTCATAGGTGGTTGTGCCTCTGCCATGTTCGGCACAGGCAGTGACATGTTGATTTACATTGCGTTGACCTGCTACTACGGCATGAAGGAAAAGATCAGCACAGACATCAGCATTGTGCTCATGGCTGTGATCACTGTGTTTGGCATTGCCTATCGTGGTTTGTTTTTGGATGCTGTACACCCGGATGTTTATTTGATGTGGCTGGCGGCTGCCCCGGTGGTGTTGTTTTTTGCTCCATTTGGTAACATACTGTTGGGATGGGTACGTAAAGAAACCATGTTGTACACAGTACTGGCCATGAATGCTGTAAACTATTTTTACTTCATGAGTAAAAATCTAAATATGCTGACACCAACTGTGATAACACTGGCATCATTTGTAATATTTTTTGTAGCAAGTTTTTACATTAAGAACATAAGGAATAAAAATGGGAATATTTGATCGCTTTAAAAAGAAACCCGAAACAAAACCAGAAGCACCCAAGACTCGAAAAAAATCTGCCAAGGACTTGGCCACAGAAAAGGGCGAACCTTATGTGGCGATTCTTAGTGTAGATTTAGATCCAGACAACATTGGCAACGGTGCATTTGAGCTAGATTGGAATGACAAGTTTATTGCCAATCTGGTACGTGCTGGTTATCAACACAAACCTGCAGATACAGATGCAGACATGGTAGACCGTTGGTTTGCTGATGTGTGTAAAAATGTAGTGGCAGAAAACTTTGAACAATGGGAAGCCAATCAGCCAATAGATGCACGTCCACGCAACATTGAACGTAGAGATATTGGTGACGGGCGTACTGAAGTATCGTGATCTTGTATGTAAATGGTGACAGCCATAGTGCTGGTGCCGAAGCAGTAAACACCTATTCGTTTGCCCAAGACGATAGCCTATATTGGAACATGGCACGTGAACCGCATCCAGATAATCTACGTGTCAGCTACGGCTGTGAGTTGGCCAACATGCTGGGTGCCATACTACAATGTGATGCAGAGTCAGCCAGTAGCAACGACAGAATCATTCGTACCACTTACAAGGCCCTTGACATTGTAAAACCCGAGTTGGCCATCATTGGGTGGTCAACATGGGAACGAGAAGAGTGGTGGCACGAAGGCACTGAACAGTATTGGCAAGTCAATGCCGGTGGCATTGGTGAAGATTGGCCTACAGAAATCAAAGATCAATACCGCGGTTACATTTTAAACATCAACTACGATCATGCTGTTAGAAACGCACACGAAAAAATACACCAACTGCATAGATATCTTGACCAGAACAAAATACCACACATATTTTTTAACACATTTGAACCATTTACCAAAACTTTAAAATTTGAATGGGGCAACAGTTATATACATCCATACAGTCCAGAATATACTTACTACAATTGGTTAAAGCAACGGGGATTCGAAACGGTTCGTCCTGGATCATATCATTTTGGTCCAGATGCCCATACCGCCTGGGCCGAATTCCTATACCAAAATTATGTCCAAACGCTATTGACAACTTAATCATTATATGCTATTATAACTACATGAGATATCTACTTGTTGACACCGCTAATACTTTCTTCCGTGCCAGGCATGCCGCACACCGTCAAGCTGATACTTGGGATAGGCTGGGTTTCGCCATTCAGGTAACGCTAAATAGTGTTAATAAGAGCTGGAGAGATCAAAAGGCAGATCACGTTATTTTCTGCTTGGAAGGTCGTAGTTGGCGTAAAGACTATTATGAGCCTTATAAAAAGAATCGTAGTGTGGCTCGTGCGGCCTTGACAGAAAAAGAAGCTGAAGAAGATGCATTGTTTTGGGAAAGCTTCGATACTCTCAAAGACTTCTTGGCCACAAAAACAAACTGCACAGTATTACAACACCCTGAACTTGAAGCAGATGATTTGATTGCCGGTTGGATACAAGCCCACCCACGTGATCATCATACCATTGTGTCAAGTGATACAGACTTTCATCAACTACTAGCAGAAAATGTAAATCAATATAACGGAATCGCAGATGAGCTCCACACTATTCAAGGTATTTTCGACAAGAAAGGTGCCCCAGTCAAAGATAAAAAAACTAAGGAACCAAAAACAATTCCGGATCCTAAGTGGATTCTTTTCGAAAAATGTATGCGAGGTGACCCCACAGATAACATTTTCTCGGCATACCCAGGGGTGCGTAAGGTGGGAAGTAAAAATAAAGTGGGACTCATTGAGGCATTTAACGATAAAACAGCGAAAGGCTTTGCGTGGAATAATCTAATGCTACAACGCTGGACTGATCACAACGGTCAGGAACATCGTGTGCTGGACGACTATGAACGTAATCGTGTGCTAGTTGACCTAACCGCACAACCCGACGACGTCAAAGTTAAAATCCGTGGCACCATAGATGGAAATAGCGTGGCACTTAACCGCCCCATGATTGGTGCCCATTTTTTAAAGTTTTGCGGCAAATATGATCTAGTAAAAATGTCAGAATACGCTGAACAGTACACTAGATTTTTAGAAGCAAGTTACCCAGAAAAGGAATAATATGTTAGAAAATTTTAGACAGTGGTATTTGCGTAACTACACCGAAATCACTTGGTTTCTTATTGGTTTTTTGATCATGGCCGGTTGTGCTCAGATTGGTCGCGGAGAGTATGTTGACGCTTCGATCAGTTGGTTGGTTGCTGCGATAAATTATTGGTTTATTAAAAGATGATTTTTTTGTTATTGTTTGTGATGGCTGTCAAACATTGGATTGCAGATTTCGTATTGCAGTTTGAATACATGGTCGAACAAAAAGGCACATATGGTCTTATGGGAGGCATAGAACATGCTGTCATGCATGGCGTGTTTACTGGCATCATAGTGACAGTATTTGTGAATAGTGCACCGGTGGGTTTGGTGTTCGGTCTCTTAGATAGTGTTGTACATTATCACATAGATTACGTCAAGGCCAAATGGGGCACACGAAATGCCAACACACAAAAGTTTTGGATTCAACTGGGAGCCGATCAGCTGGCTCACTACACGTTCTATATCTGGTTGGTATGGATCTTACAAGAAGCTATTTAAGGAGTCACCATGAGTGATATTATTGCTAAACCTGTTGTAAAAAATAAATTTTGGATTGTAGAAGAAGGTGGAGAAAAGATTGCCACCATCCAGGCCATTGAAGAAGGCGGCTTTGCTTATGTACACGATGAGCAAAGAGAACTGTTTCCATCAATCAAGATGATCAGTAAAAAATACAACATCGAATTTGTCAAGGCTGAAAAACCCAAGAAAGAAAAACTAGATGTGTATGATGTGTATGGATTTCCCACCAACACACAACCCAACAACGAAGTGTTAGATGTGCAACGTTACTTGCCCATCTACACCAAAGGTAGCAAAAGTAAAAGTTTCTTCTGTGCCGGCTACTACATTATTAAATTCAGTTCAACCTGGGTTCGTGCCTACTGTCCAAAACTTATCACACTGAATCGTTACGAATATCAAGGTCCATTCAAAACTCAAGACCGCATGATAGAAGCCATGCGAGAAGCCAATGGACAATAACGTATCTGTCCATGTACGCATGTTTAACGATCGTGTTAGAGCCATGAATCAAAGCAATGGCAAAATCTTAACACTGAATGCTCAAGAAGCTCGCAACTTGCATGCCGAAATTTACGAGTTGCTGGCCACCATCAGTGGATTCTGTAAAAATACTGAAAATTCCATCATCAAAACTGATATCAGCATGGACGGTGGCGGTTTTAAATAATATACGTATATTAAGAGATAAATAAACAGTATATCAAGGATAACTGAAAATGTCTAGACCCAAGCCAACTGTGTTGTTGGACCACGTTAACAAAACCACTTACAAGAGCGAGCAAGTGCTGGCCTCTGAAGGTATCTGGGCGGTGTTCTACGACAATCAACCTATCAATCTCAAGACACACAATATTTTAGTGAGTTACCCTGGCCCCAAGTACAAAAAAGTAAGTTTCAGTAACAGTGGCCATGCAATTAATCTCTGCAAGAAACTCAACACCTTGTTTAAGACTGACAAGTTCAGTGTGGTACTGTTACGTGCCGGCGACAAAATCTTCCCATAAGCGTTACACTCAACGTCAACTCACAAAAATATTTGTAGAACAGGCTGAGTTTCCAATTGGCCAAACTACCGACCTACAACTGCGTTGGTGGAAGAATCCCACAGACGACACCAGCCTAAGGTTGAGTCTTCAAGGACTACAATTTGTCAAGGCTGTGCTCAAACTACAAAGTTATGAATTTGCTTTGCCTGAAGAACTGACCAATCATCATCTGTTGCAATTAGAACGACAGTTTAAAAGCATGTACTACCTGCTCAAACGTCAAAAAATTATAGTGTTTGAAGAGGAAGAAGCCATGATGCTGACCTTACACGGCAATGACTTAGCATCATATTTAGATAATATAGAATCACAAGGTTAGTGATCACTAACTTAGATGGTTGACAACCGCAGAAAAAGAGCGTATAATAGTAATTAGAAGTAGCAGTTTTATTAACCAATCCCGCATTGTGTCGGGCAACGAAGGAGAATTACAATGTCAAAGCGTCTCACACGCAAACTCACTGACGTGGCTCAAGAAGTTGAACGTCAACTCAAAGCTCATTACAACGTAACTGATAGAGAATTAACTGCCTGGCGAGTTGCGGCCAGAATCGGTCATTCGTTCCCCAAAAGCACCATGGTCGCCATTGCCGATCTTTGGATCGACTACGAAGTCCAACGTGATGTGCTACACAAACATATTATCAATATCATGAAGAAATGGGACAGTCGCATCTGTTCACCTGTGTCGGCTTGCCAATTAATAGATACAGATCGTATTGATACTTACGACGGCCAGCATCGTACTATCAGTGCCGCTATCTTAGGTTTTACAGAAATTCCTTGTGCGGTGGTTGTTACAGATGACAAGAACTTTGCTAGTTATGCTTTTGAAATGTTAAACGACACAGGTGTTAAACGTCTTACCCCAGGTGACTTACATCGCAATGCTCTTGTACGCTACAAAAATGGTAGCCGTGATATTAAGGTAGTACACGCTAGAACCATGCAGGATCAGTTTGATAAGTTAGGCATTGACCTGCAAGACAAAGGTAGCCGTGCCAGCGATAATCTGCGTGGCGACAACGATTACTTCTTCAGTCACTTTAAATATGCACAAAAGGGCATTGAGTTGGATGAGTCTGGTCGAGTGCTACACAATATCCTGTCGGCAATCAAGGAAACTTTCCCAATTGGAGAAGAAATTGATCAAGGTGTTTATATCGGCTTACATGAACTACAACGTCTAGCTGGTACCAATCCCAACATCAAATTGCCTGCAGATTGGATGAAAACCTTGTTAGACAGCTTGAAGAAAACTCATAGAAATTCAGCCACTATTCATGCCAAAGCTAAACTGCAATGGGACCATACTCACCCAGGTGCAGGTTGGACTGCTCCGATGGCCATGGCCAACTTCATGCGTGAATTGCATATTCATAATGGTGGTGCATTAAACTTACCATATCACGGAGAAGGTAGTAAAGTAGGCATTGAAGCTGGTAATTTTGTTCCTGGCTTGTTTCCAGAGGCGTCATAATGTTAAAAGAATCCCTAGACACTTTTATTGCCCCCAACTACGGTAAGACCACACGCACCGCAGATACTTATCGAACCGTGGCCGCTTACTGTCGAAAGAATTTGGATCGCTTGGTAGTTGATTATAGTGAAGTAGTAAATGATCAACAGTTGTTGCGTGAAATCCGCAATGACATTGATTACTACCTACGTCGTTATCACGAATACTGTATCCAACAACGTGATGGCATGAAAGCACACTATCACGAAATTGGTGCAGACGAAGATTGTGACTTTGAACATTTGATTCCAGCCAGTCGTATCCGTGACTTGCTGTTGGCTGGCCGTATCTCCGTAGAGCAAGCTCTGAATCCGCCCACAGTAAGATTGAGTCGTGCCAAACACCGGGCCCTCAAAGATGCAGGTTGGGCCTCTAAAACTCCCAACATGTGGTTGCCATTTGAACGCTATACCAATGTGTTCTCTGCCACTTACCAAACACACGATGGAACGGCAATTGATCCATTGACATGGACCTTGGAAAAGCATTATAATTACTTTAAACATTTAATTATATGATACTAACAGAACAAATTGCCACTAACATTGCTGCATGGGCTCAAACGGCCTGGAGCATCAATGTCCCTAACAGCACCACAGCAGAAAAGGTTATTGCTCTTGGCCTAAAACCTTTTTATGCCAATGCAGTAAGAGTTGGCGGATCAGGTACCATTGTTGACGTAAAGGTCGATCATCGAGCATTTGATGTTAAGAGTAACGATGCTATTAAGTTTTACAATACCAAACCAAAACCTCATATGCTCAAAAGCGGTGGCCAATACTTTGAAATTATCAAAGATTCTTTATGGGTGCGTAGACCAAATTCTGTATTGTTGCCTTCTCGTCGTTCACCAATTGACATGCAAGGATGGAAAGGAGATCCTGGAATTCTTATGCCGTTGGCGATTCAGGAGTATCGAGATTATGCCAATAAGACAATAACGGCCGCCAATTGTACAGTACTAACTAGTATTCTTTTAATTTACGGAGAGGACTTAGGGCACAAGTCAATTTACTTAGAAGAACAAAATTTTGCAACACCCAACGCAAGTTCTTATAAAATTCACCAGACTAGAAAAACTAAAAAAAATCCTGTGCCTATTAACAACGGTTATGAAGCGTTAGATGCTGACGGGAAAGTATTATACTCCTCAGCTCCATACGGAGAAGGTTCTAGTATAAATTTTCTAAAGAGATTTGATCTCGGTAACGGTTACTTGTTTGTTTGGCCTAGTACTGCTATACCCACCAATGTAACTAGCATATCTGATTGGTCTAAACAAGGAAATTATAAGGTTTGCATATGAGTTACTTAGAAGAAATTAAAAAGAAGTACGATATTACAGACTATAAGGAAAGCGGCGTAACTATCCCCGAGCTTCCAACTGATGGTATTGTATTAATTGTAGGCACAAGCGGTAGTGGTAAAAGCACTATCCTGCGTAGCCTAGGTGAACTACGTCAGCCTGTAGTAGATAACGCTCGCACTACAATAGAAAACTTCTCTACTCCGGAACGTGGCGAAGAACTCTTACTTGCCTGCGGACTGCGTAGTATTCCTACTTGGTTCCGACCACCCAATACCTTAAGCAATGGCGAGTATCATCGCTTTGAAATGGCCATTAGTTTAGATCAAGGACTCGGCACAGTTGACGAGTTTACGTCAGTTGTTGATCGCGATACTGCTAAAAGTCTTGCCCTAAGTATTCGCAAGTTCTACAATCGGCAGGGTAAAACAGATCCACTATATATTGCAAGTTGCCATAGAGACATAGTAGAATGGTTAGATCCTGAATACGTTTATGACACAGATCTCTGTGTCTTAGAAAATCGGAGGTCACTTCTTCGATTGGGGACAAGACCAAAACTTGCACTCACCATCAAAAGCTCAAGTGTCGACTATTGGAGATATTTCAGTAAGTATCACTATTTAGATACTGCTATTAGTAAAAGTGCTCATTACTATGTCTTACTCTTAGGTGATAAACCCATTGGGTTTCATGCTGCTATACATTCAACTAATAGAGATATTCACAGTTACTGGCGTGGCCATCGTACTGTGATCTTACCCGAGTTTCAAGGCATGGGCATAGGTACACGATTTAGTGATGCCATTGCCGAAATCTATGTTAGCCATGGTCTAAGATACTTTAGTAAAACAGCACACCCTAGTTTCGGCGAGCATCGTGAAAAATCCGAACTATGGCGCCCTACGTCAATGAATAAAAAATCCAGGGTAGGTAGTTACTTGAACAAGGATGGTACTGCTAGAAAAATGGCAGGTTACGGCGGTACAACCACTGTTCGAGATGCTTATAGGGTTTGTTACAGTCACGAGTATATAGGTAAAAAGTAACTCTGTTGCCTAAAAACAACACCCATAACCCCCTGTTTTTAGGGGGTTTTTTGTACTTAAAATTCTGGTTGATCCATAATTCATTAAAATGTATAATGTATGTATAGTGATTAATAAGGAGCAGAAAATGGTTGGACTAACAATAGTAGATGGTGATATCATCCGTAGCTATGATTTCAAACCCATGGCGGGACGTGATGATTGTTTTATCGAAGGTCAAGTGATTGATGCTCACAATACCGAGCAAGGTTATCAGGCCTACAAGATCCGTGTTACCCGTGATCATTTTGGTGCCGACACCGATACTAATCAATCCGGTCCTGACAGTCGTGTGGGTCATGAAATATTTGTGCCTTGGAGAGTCAGCTTCAACGAGTTCCAAGGTCGTGTAATGAATCTTTCCAGATAAGGCTGTGATGGGGCCGTGCGGTCCTTGGGGAGCCTTGATACCCCAGAAACGACGCAGTCACTTTTTACTGGTTTTTGACTCAAAATAAAAACCAGTACTTTTTAAACAGGAGATCGAAATGTCGAAATATCGTACCCGAGAAGAATACCAAGCAATGGCCCGGACTATGCCGGCTCAAGAATTATCATCCTTGCTAGATACGTTTTGGAGCTCGACTACATTGACTGAAGGCGAACGGGCTATTCGTGATGTACTTGATGCCGAAATGGAACGCCGTATCATGGCCTGGGAAATCGCCGAAGTATGAGCAACCTGTTTCTTGTGTCGTGGGACTGCACGGGGCTTGAGGCTGTGATCAATATCACAGACTATGAAAAAGAAGCCACTTGGGCCACACTCAAGAATGAAGATCCACCGGTTCGGTTGGGCAGTATGGTCAATCATTTGATGCTTCGTGCTAGGGCCAACAGCCAAAGACATTATGAAATCTATACCATGAATGTGGCGGAAGGTATTTCAGACGAAGATATTCGTGGTATGTTTGACGCAGATCCGCAAGGTTCGGCTGATTTAATTCGTGATCGTGGTAATAAAATTTACAGCGATCGTGAAAATTTAGTAGACCGTAAAATCATTTAATTGTATAATAGTTCTATAGTAGTTAATTTTGTAGTAATTTTTAGGAGCCTGTGATGAGTACAACTATTAGTGAAAGCCGTACAGTAACACCCAATGAATGCCGTAGCCGCTTGCTTCGTGCATTCAAAGTCCAACGCCCTGTTTTTATTTGGGGTCCTCCCGGAGTAGGTAAAAGTGAATTGGTAGCCGGTCTTACCCAAGAATTAGGCGGTTATACCATTGACTTACGTCTAGGCCAAATGGAGCCCACAGATCTGCGTGGTATTCCGTTTTATAACAAAGAGTTGGGCAAAATGGACTGGGCCGAGCCAGTGGACTTACCAACACCAGAGTTGGCCGCAGAATACCCTGTTGTGACCTTGTTCTTAGACGAGATGAATGTGGCGGCCCCGGCAGTACAGGCCGCGGCCTATCAGTTGATTCTCAATCGCAGACTAGGCAAGTATCACCTGCCCAAGAATGTGGTAATTGTGGCCGCGGGTAATCGTGAAAGCGACAAAGGTGTTAGTTTCCGTATGCCAATGCCCCTGGCAAATCGTTTCGTACATTTGGAAGTACGTGCTGATTACGACTCATGGAACGAGTGGGCTGTGCAGAATCGTGAGCACAAGGACGTGGTAGGTTACATTGGTTTTGCCAAGCAAGACTTGATGGATTTTAACCCACGCTCAGCCAGCCGTGCCTTTGCAACACCACGTTCATGGCACTTTGTAAGTGAATTCTTACATGACGAAGATGCCACAGATGCAGAATTGTCGGACTTGATTGCTGGTACTATCGGTGATGGCTTGGCAGTTAAGTTTATGGCACACCGCAAGGTTGCCAGCAAGATGCCTAACCCAAGCGAAATCTTGGCAGGTAAGGTCAAGACTTTAGATGTCAAAGAAGTCAGTGCCATGTACTCCTTGACTGTGTCCATGTGCTATGAATTGCAAGATGCTTATGCCAAACTAGGCAAGGAAAAGATCAGCCAATGGCACGGTATGGCCGATAACTTCTTCCGCTTTATGATGGATAACTTTACCACTGAATTGGTTGTTATGGGTGCTAGAGTTGCGTTGACCACTTACAACTTACCCCTGGTACCAGGCAAGCTCAAGAACTTTGATGAGTTCCACAAGCGGTACGGCAAGTACATTATCGCGGCAGGCGGTAAGTAAAAGGTTGCTGTCACAGGCAGGGGGCAGGCACACGCTGTAAGTCCTCCTTATTCTTATGAACTATGACTTTTGTCCAGATCTAGATACTCCAGAGATTTGTGTAGTCATGAATCGTAAATGGTGGTTAGATAACAAAGAATCCATTGGTACTTGGTTAGGCCACAATAAGATAGCACTAGGACAAATGATGTTATATATCCCCGACCCAGCAGACCGTACTTATTTTATGTTAAGGTGGCCACAATGGTCATAGGTCCTTTGCTCATAGTCGGTCTAGCTAGTGTGGCTTCGGTAGAAACCACCGGTAAAGGTCTAGCAGACCATGGTATCAGTGCTGTTCGCGATCAAGACTGCAAGATCAGCCGAAGCATCAGCGGCAATGATATTTGCCGTCCCACAGCACCTGAACCACGTGCCACAGTCGCAGTCAGCCAGCCCACAGCACCACAAGTGATCAAGCCTGGTTCTAGTGTACAGGGCATGGAAGATGTGTTTAATCAACGAAAAAACCGTGCTAACCAAAAGGTTGACCAAAAAATCAATTAAATGTATAATATATATAATACAGGAGCGAACAGAATGACTACACTAGCAGAAAAAAGTAAAGCGGTAACAGTAACAGATCCCAAGACGGATGCAAGTGCCCGCGAAAAACTGGTTACCGCACGTATTGGTCTTTTGCTCCGTGCTCCATTCTTTGGCAACCTTGCTACCCGCCTAACACTTATCAACGCAGATGAATGGTGTCCTACTGCCGCCACAGACGGCCGTAAATTTTACTATAATTCAGAGTTTGTCAATAACCTTCCCCTAAAGCAATTGGAATTCTTGGTCGGACATGAAGTGCTTCATGCGGTTTATGACCATATGGGACGTCGTGGCAACAGAGATCCAAAACTGTGGAACATTGCCGATGACTATTGCGTAAACTGGGACCTGGTAGAACAACGTATTGGCGACAAGATTCCCGTTGCCCTGTACGACTCGAAGTACAAAGGTATGAGTGCCGAAGAAGTGTATGATGACTTGTATGCCAATGCCGACAAAATCAACATTGATGAATTGATGAAGCGTCTACTAGACGAACATTTGGACGGAGAAGGTGGTGAAGGCGAAGATGGCGACAAGCCAGGCAACGGTCGTCCACGCCTGAGCGAAGAAGAAAAGAAGGCTATTCGCGACGAAATCAAAGATGCAGTACTAAATGCCGCCAATGCTTCGGGTGCAGGTAATTTGCCCGGTGGTGTCAAACGCATGATCAAGGACCTAACCGAACCTGTGATTAACTGGCGTGAGTTGATCAATCAGCAGGTTGAAAGTTCTATCAAGAGTGATTTTACTTGGCAACGTCCCAGCCGCAGAGGGTGGCATATGGATGCTGTCATGCCCGGCATGTTGCCCGGCAACCAGATTGATGTTGTGATTGGTATTGATACTTCAGGTAGTATCACTGACCCAGATCTCAAGATTTTCTTGAGTGAAATCAAAGGTATCATGGAAAGTTACGACGAATATCGTATCCATGTGTTGGGTTGGGATACCCAAGTACACAATCACGAAATATTCACATCGGACAATATCGCTGACATTGAGAGCTTTGTACCGGGTGGTGGCGGTGGTACAGATCCGCATTGTGTTTGGACTTGGTTGGAAGAAAACAACATCGAACCCAAGAAATTGATCATGTTTACTGACTTTTGTTTCTTTGGTTGGAGCCCTGATCAGGTCGAGCAGTATTGCGATACTGTGTGGATTATCAAAGGCAACAAAGAAGCCCAGCCCGAGTTTGGTGTGTATGCCCACTACGAAGATGCTGTGAAATGAACGAAAATATCCAACGCATAGCCGAGGACACTCACTTTACCATTGCTCATAGCCCCATATGGCGACTCAAGGTTGAAGAGTTTGCCCAGGCCATTGTGCGGGAGTGTGCTGATATTGCACACACCGCCGAACCTTATCAGAGCAGTGACAATATTTTAAAACATTTTGGAGTAGAATAATGGAATTTGTAAATCCCAAAGATTTAAAACCCAAGGCCGCACGTGAATTGGCACTAAAGTTGCAGTTGCGTATTCTCAAACTAGAAAACTGTCTAGATGATCTTAGCCGCTCCATGGAAATTGCTCAGTATACCAAACAGTATCAAGTAACCGAAACTTTTGTGCGTGATGCTGAAGCCTTGCTTGCAGATAGATTGGTAATACCCGAAGCTGATCAAAGCGATACCAAATTTACCTTGGTTGAAGGCGAACTAAGCCAAGAAACCATCGATTCCATCCGGTCCAGTGCTAAAGTATAACGAAGCCAATCCCCTGGCGGTATTTGGACTTAGAGAATTAGATCATTGCCCGCCGCACTTTACACCGGTTACCTTTGAATTAAAATGCACCGAAAAAACCATTTCAGATTGGATCTGGACCAATCTTTCAGGTAGGTTTTACCATGGTGAACAGTATTACAAAGATGCCGATGCCAATGTACACAGCCATCGCTGTGCCGCATTTGAAATAGCCGTAGAAGCTAGTATGTTTGCCCTAGTACTAGATCAAATCAACACCTTCGATTTCGAGTTCTAAAAATTTTTCCGGTGGCTGTATAGATCGTAAATATATGCATAGTTTACGGAGATATCTATGCAAGAACAAGCAATACAACAAGAACAAGTAGCACAGCCCGATGAAACAGCAGTTCAGTTACAATTATCGGACTTGATGCTGTGTGCCCAGGCCCTTCAGTTGGCCAGTACACGTGGCGCATTTCGTGCCGAAGAATTCACACAGATTGGCGGAGTATTTGATCGCATAACCACTTTCCTTACAGCCAGTGGCGCAATGTCATCATCTTCTGCACCAGCCAGTGATGAAACAGTAGCCACACCAGCTGCTGAATAAAAGGAAAATTCAAAATGATTAAACATGTGGGTAAACACAACAACAAAAGAATAGTATTACTATGGCGCCGTGTACCAAACGAGGATCATATGGCCTTGCTTACATACAGCGAAACACTTCCACGCATGATTCATGACGAAGTCATGAAGGCCTTGGAAAGCCCAATTGGTCAAAACGCCAAAGAATTCAGTGACGTGTTGTTCCGTACAACCATGGCTGATGGTCGTAATGCTCTTGAAGTATTACACAAAGAAGGTTTTATCAAGAAGGTTCCAACCAGCCAAGTGTTGATAACTCCCACAATGAAATCCAGTGTACGTTTAGATGAACTAAACAGTATCCTAGATGAAATGGAAAAAGGCGAAGAGGCCATCAAGAAGTTGGCCGACATTGACGCCAATGCAGGATTGCAAACTAAAAAACGTCGTACCACAGAAGGTCGTGAAGTTGGTATGCCACCAAACAATTCCAGTATCAGCAGAACCAATCTTGATGTTGAAGCAACCGATAGCGCCGCTGCCTATCTCAAGGGTGTACTAAGCGATGATGATTTGGCCACACAAAGACTAAGCCAGGCTGCTCAGATGCAAAAACAAGCCGAGCAACTATTAGCCGAAGCCAAGCGTTTAACTGAAGAAGCACAATCACTAACACCTGCGAAAAATGCCAAACCAACAAGAGCCAAAAAAGCCACGACGACCAAGAAGCAAGCGGCTTAACTTAAACCGTAAAGATCAATGGGAAAAGCTCTTAAAAGAAGTAACCAAAGAACAAGTACCCATTGGTGTCTTACGTTATATTACTGTTAATTTAAAAGATGGCACCAGTGTAGATGTCAACGTCGCTGAGATGATTGACGAAGGTGCCGATCCTGCTGTAGTGGAAAAAATTATCAATGCCAAACTAGAAGCCTTGGATGATATCATACAAGATGTTGATTTTCATATAAGTGTAGACAGCGTGGCCAAAGTAATCCAGCCTTTCACTGACAACTTACTCAAAGACTTATGATAAATGCTATATTTGCCGTTGATTTCAACGGCGGTATGGGCCATAACGGAACGTTACCTTGGCCGCATAACGCTGAAGATTTACAACACTTTAAAAACTTGACCACTGGGCATGTGGTTGTCATGGGCCGCAAGACCTGGGACGATCCCAAGATGCCCAAGCCGTTACCTAATCGTACTGTGTATGTAGCCACACATAGACCTGTGACACATGCAAATCCTTTCAGCGGAGATGTACAAGAAAAACTTCTGGATCTAGAGCGTGAAAATCCCACTAAAAAAATATTTGTGATTGGTGGTTCCGCCCTGTTAGAAACTGCTAAACCTTTGTTTGATAGGATATACCTAACACACGTCAAAGGAACTTATCGTGCAGACACTAGAATATATGTAAAAGAGTTCTTGACAGGATTCCATCCTGTACGTGCTCAAGTAAGTCGAGATTTTCAATCAACATTTACGGTCTATGAGTCGGTCTTCAAACGCAAACCAACCTAAAATATTTGTATCAGGATCCAGCTGGGCTCGTGGAGAATGGGCTCCTGGTAATCCCGTGGTCCAACATGATGGCATAAAACAGTATTTTGCCGATGCAGGATACACAGTAGTAGATGCCAGTCAAGCTCGTAGTTACCACAGTCGTGTGATCACATATCTAGATGGTAAATTAGCGAGCCGATACCAAGACGGAGACGTTGTATTTTTTATAATGGCTGATCCTTTGCTAGATCTTATCATGCCAGAACTTGCTGAATTAAATCTCAAACGTGACAGTGATGCCGGTAACTTGCCCGGGTTTACCGAAGCCATTAAAACAGCTGCCGGGTTAATTAATCTAGTACGTCAACAACAAGACTCTATATACCGTCAACTTGATACAGTGGCCAAAAAGCACAATGCCAACATACATTGTGTTGGTGGCACCTATAATGTAAACACTAATATACTCAACAAATACACAAACCTATTGCCCACAGTGGTAAGTTGGATATACTTGTTAGCAGGACAATATCAAGAACACCCCGGAACAGATAATCCTGAATTTGGTATAACGTATACTTGGGATATCAACTACATCAACTTATCCACATATACGCCAGAGTTCGCTGATCAAGTTCGGCAGGAATTCAACTCAATATCCGACAGTACTAGAATAATGGATGAACTTATTTTTCACCCAGATGGCTTGCATCCTAACCGAGAAGGTCATACAATACTGTATAAACACCTAACAGACTTATTACACCTATGAAACAATACCTAGACGCACTTAGACAAGTTCTTGAGCAGGGCGAACAAAGAGATGATCGAACCGGCGTGGGCACTATCGGCCTGTTTGGTTTGCAACAACGCTATGACTTATCTGTTTCATTCCCGGCAGTAACTACTAAAAAACTTGCCTGGCGAGCCTGTGTAGGCGAACTGCTATGGATGATTGAAGGTTCAGGCAGTGAACGCAGACTGGCAGAAATTACACATGGTACTAGCGATGGCACAGTAACCATATGGACTCCTAATGCTCTGGCTCCTTATTGGAAGTCTAAGGCTAAATTTGAAGGTGACTTGGGTCGTGTGTACGGAGTACAGTGGCGCCGTTGGCGCACTCCTGTAGAACACAAAGCCGAAACATTTAAAGATGATTTTGGTAACATTTTTAATCGTGGCGGCCTATTGCATATCAAAGAAGTTGATCAATTACAAGATCTAATTAAAAGTCTTAAACAAGATCCATATGGACGTAGACATGTATTAACAGCGTGGAATCCTGGCGAACTAGATCAAATGGCTCTACCACCTTGCCACATGTTTGCTCAGTTTTATGTAAGTCGAGATCGTAAACTGAGTTGCCAAATGTACCAAAGAAGTTGTGACATGTTTCTAGGAGTTCCTTTTAACATTGCCAGCTACTCTCTTTTAACTCACTTGATTGCTCAGGTGTGCGACCTATCGGTTGGGGAGTTTGTTCATGTTCTCGGAGATGCACACATCTACTTGAATCATGTAGAGCAGGTTCGAGAACAATTGGATCGTGAACCATTACCTGCCCCACAACTTCTACTCAACCCCGATGTTAAAAGTATCTTTGATTTTACCATGTCAGATATCACATTAGAAGGCTACACTAGCCATGCATCAATTCGAGCAGAGATGGCTGTATGAACATATTAGTCACCGGTGGTGTAGGTTTTATTGGGCACAATGTGGTAGCTGAACTTGAAGCACAAGGACACAATGTTTGTATCCTAGATAACTTTACCAACTACGGTATTGTACCTGATGCTGAAATGTCCAAGCTACATCAAGAACGTTTAGAACGTATTGCTACGACTGATATACATCATGTAGACATTAAAAACTACAATGCCTTACTAAATGTGTTTGATGAATGTAGACCTGATGTTGTGATACATTGTGCAGCATTTCCCAGGGCCAAAGCCGTAGATGAAAATCCCGAAGAAGGCGCCACAGTATTGACCAATGGATTGATTAACTTATTACGCTGTAGCGAACGCTTCGATGTTCGTAGATTTGTTTACATCAGTTCTAGCATGGTCTACGGAGACTTTGAGCTGTACGGCTACGAAGATATGCGTTGTAATCCAAAAGGTATCTATGGTATTTTAAAGTATGCCGGTGAAAGCCTAACACGTGATCTATGTGAACGGGCCGGAATTGATTATGTCGTGTTACGTCCAAGTGCGGTGTATGGACCACGAGATGTTGAAGATCGCGTGGTCAGCAAGTTCCTAACCCGTGCCATGCTAGACCAAGAACTTGTGGTATGCGGGGCAGAAGAACACTTAGACTTTACCTATGTTGATGATGCCGTTGATGGTATTGTCAAAGCCTCACTTAGTTTTAACAGTTCCAAACGTACATATAACATCACACGCAGTTGTGGCCGCAGTCTACTAGAAGCTGCAGAACTGGCTGTCGCGATTGCAGGTGGCGGACGTATTAAAATGGCCGATGCCAATCCAAGATTCCCCAGTCGTGGCACACTAAGCACCATACGTGCCGGCCAAGACTTTGGCTATCGTGGACGTGTGGACATAGAAGAAGGTTTTCAAAAATATTATGAGTGGCTACAGCGTACCATTTAATGGCGTAGCTCGCCAATACCGACTGCTCCGGGACGAGATACTTGATGCCAGTGACCGTGCATATCGTACGGGACAAGTACTGGATGGTCCCTATACACAGATGTTTGAACGACAAATGGCTCAACGATGTATGCGTCAATATGCTGTGGCAGTTAACTCTGGAACACAAGCCCTGGTGTTTGCCCAATTGGCTACTGCTCGTAGCAAGGACATAGAAAAGATCATGATCCCGGGCATTAGTTTTGTTGCCACACTTAACTCAGTGTTAATGGCCGGCAATGAACCTGTGTACTGCGATGTAGACCATAATGCCTTGTTGGATATAGAAACAATTGACTATGCCCTAGACGGACACATAGATACTGTCATGTATGTCAATATGTTTGGCAACGTGTTAGACTACAATAGACTATTAAATGTTACCAAGTTTTTTAACGAAGATGTCAAAATTATTGAAGATGCCGCACAAAGTTTTGGTGCCACCTACAACGGTATCCCGTCAGGCAAACTAGGCGATGTAAGCGTATTGAGTTTTGATCCCACAAAGAATCTAAACAATTATGGTTCAGGCGGCATGATACTCACAGATGATTATGATATCTATCAATTTGCTCTGGCTCTTAGGGATAATGGCAAGGTATTAAATCACGACCATGCTGGTACCAACAGCAAGATGAGTGATTCAGACTGTGCTCAAATGTTAGTTAAATTAAAGTACTTTGATACTTGGCAACGACGACGTGCAGAGATTGCTGACTTGTACATAGAAAACTTAACTGATTGGGTGGATGTGCTATTACCCAACCAAGACGTAGAACATGCTTGGCACAAGTTTGTTATTCGTACAGGATCACGTAGTGCCATGCAAGGCATGTTGGCCAGCAAAGGCATTGAAACTAAAATACACTACGAACAACCTTTATTTGAACATCCAGTGGGCTGGGATTATGTGGATTATGCTAGAGACATCATGCGTGGTAGTACAGCACACAGCAAAGAAGCATTGAGTTTACCTATCTATCCCGAAATGACCGACACCGAAGTAGAGCTTGTAATTGACAGTATTACGGCTTACTTGAATTAAATCGTTCTCTCAACCATAGCCATTCAAAGCTGAGTTTTAACTGTTCATAGTCTCCCGCAACTTCTGCGTAATAAGCTACAGCATCTTCTGCTCCACGTATACTCCACTCAGCAAAATCTCCCTCAGCAACAGTCAACCATGTCGCGAGTCTATGTTCTGTTTCCACAGTAGGTTTTATGTCCATAAAGTGTCGTAGTTTGACCACTTCACGGAAAGCGGTACGCCAAGTCATCCATGGGCTTTGATTGTAGTGTGCTGTACCTGACAGGATAGGAACACTTTCGTGTGGTTGGCTTAGTGTAAAGTCTATGCCAGGTGCGTTATTCTCTAACACCAATCGCTTGTTGTAAGCAATGACACCTTGGTGCCCATACTCTAATCCGTTTACAGGATTACGACTATTAAAAATATAATGTTTGGGTTCTTGGAAGTAGTCTGGTAACCAGGAGTCCCAAGGAAACTGATTGCCCAACACTTCTAATTTGGCAAACACAGCAAAAAACCAGGGTGTTGCACTTTGACGTGCAGCTTCTTGATAAGCGGCTGTTCTACCATCAACTCCTCTAACCCATTTTGCTCGGGTATTGCTCATATAGCACAAATGATTATACCAACGTTCTTCGTCCGGTTCACCGTTGCTGATATAGACTATGTCGAGACAATCACGGCCTCCTAAGTAGTCGTTTAACCTGGGTTTCGTGTCCTCAATGTAAGGATAATCGTAGATTTGTGTGCGTAAATCCTCCTTGATATCTCGAGGCACTATCGCAGTAGCACCTGCTGTGCTAATACGAACCACTGTACGGTCTTTCTTGGTCCATAAACAAGGGCTATCATGTAACACCAGGTCCTTTTGGTTAGTGAACATCACATAAGGAGTTTCGAACTTGTAGTTTTTGATTTCGGTTACTAGATCGTCGGTTGAGTATTGGTGCACCGGCATACCAAAACGTTCTACCTGTTGATCATCTGAGTAGTTGATAACATTGAACCAATCCAACAGCTCTAACTCAAACATCTGCCGAGTGAAACTGGGGACATGTATATAGAATGTGTCGCCACGACGTTGGTTACCCGAAGGAAAGCAGTGGATCATTTCACGCTGTGCTTCGCTGGGGTGCCAGGTAAAATCAAATTGCGTATAGTCGCAGATGCTACTGATGATCCATACATATTCTGTGGTGGCCATGTTCATAATACGCTTGAACACGTTGAGATGGTTGTCCACATACCGTGTTCGCTTGATATCAGGGTGATCTAATTTTAATAAATCAAATTGATGACGTGCTATACCACCATTCATAAAGTCCATGTAGAATATTTGTGTGGCGCCTGCACGTATGCGTTGGTCAGTCATGTACTTGACGCCGGCTGAGCCTGGATACACAGGACCACCTTCGCGTTGCCACTGTGTGGGAAATCGATATTCGTAGTCAGGTTCGGTACGATCAGGATGCCATGAATAATCAAAGTCTGTGTCGTCTATGTTGTCGGGTACACGCCATATGCCGCGATCGGGCTTACGGACAACACTCTGTTCTGTATGGAAGTGCCATTCTTGATTGTGTGCTGTACGTCGATTGGCTAGATACACTTCGCCATTGCGTTGATGCTGGCTAGGCCATACATGCAAGTGCGTGGTTTCCCAAGGTACCGGTACGTATTCAAAGTCGAAGCCGGTGTAATCATTGCCCCCATAAATATACCAGTAGTGTGTAGTCTTACATTTATCAGCGGCATCTTTGAGACTAGTCGCAGGTTGTTCAAAAGCAAACAAGCCCGGTTTATCGCCAAAGTAAAAAACATCAAACATGTATAACTTATCCAGTCATTACGAAAATATATTCCAACACCTACAAACTATTATAACAGATCCCAGGGTAGTTTACCTACATCCTTTTGGATCAACTCTACCAGAAAATCTTGAATTTCGACGCAATGACGAAGATGCAGGTAAATTTCGCGGGCCATTGTTTATCTTTTATGATCAAGAGCCGTTGGATTTAGATTACAATCGTCCGGTGTTTGAAGCCATCACCGGTCTTGAGCAAAAACCATTTATTCTAGTATCCACTGAACGTGACAGTGACGAAGCCAAACGCATCTGTAAAGAATTTCCATTCCTGCATATCAATTACTTCTTTCATATTTTTGCTGCACACGATTGGTTCCGAGGACACCAAATGCTTCCTGGTCTACAACTACCACACGAACGTACTTTAGAAAAATCTTATATATCATTCAATCGGTTGACCAGTAATCGTCGCATGTATCGTAGTTTGTTAGTCAATGAGTTGTACAAAAACAATTTACTAGACTCAGGATATGTAAGTTACAGTCACCATTGCCCCGACGATGGTGCGTTTGATGATAACCTACGCCGAGGTGTTCCCGAATATAAATTTGACTCTGCATACATCGAACAAGCTATTGCCAACATAAAACAGATACCAGAGTTGCGTATAGATTTTGCTGGACAAAACATTCCTAATCAAAGTATGTTGTTAAGTCCCATGACTGAGTTGATGAAAAGTTTTGTATTCTTGGTAACGGAAACCTGTTTCTTTCAAACAAAAACACACTTGACAGAAAAGATATTTAAACCTATTGTACTTCGTATGCCATTTGTACTTGCTGGTTGTGCCCATAACTTAGAGTATTTGCGTAGTTATGGCTTTCGTACATTTGGTGACTACTGGGATGAAAGTTACGATGCAATAGAAGATCCTGTAATACGTATTGAAGCTATTGCTCAAGTAATAAAAACTGTTAGCGAATTAAGCACAGAACAACAAATGACCATGTTGCTAGACATGCAACCCGTCTTAGAACACAACTATCAATTATTTAATGATCCGGCGTTTATCAAGCGTGAATGGGATCATTTGATTCGGTCTATTACAGCGATAGATCGTGCGTTTCAACGCATACCCCCATATCGCCTAGATGTCAGAACTGGCTTGCCTATACCTATCTCACTTGAGTCCTAGTTCTCGACGAATCTTTGTGGCACTGATGTCTGTGACAGCTTCATCAAATGTTTCTTCACCACTGGTATATCCTACTCCACGACCCCAACCAATGTGTACAATATTAGGTACCACTTGTATTTCATATTGTCCTTGATAGATTGGATCTAGGTCGCGACGAATAAAGCCTTTAACCTTTTCTACTTCAAATGGATTTGATCCTTGCCAACCTTGTACGTCACGTATTTGTATGACTACTTGTCCTGTGCGTTGTATTAGACGCTCAAACAAAGCACGGTGTCCATCGTGCCAAGGTTGCCAACGTCCTAACATTTGTACAGTTTCTTTCCGCCAATCAAACGTGGGCCTGCGGCGGTTATCAATAATATGCGATCCAATAAACTCAGCCCATTTTTCTGCGTTTTGTTCTGTGACACGGAAGTCATACACGTCAGGCTCAACAAAGGCCGCATTGGTGTCAGCATAACGACCTTCACGTATAGTATCTACCCAAATGGTCCAATCAGCTTTGAAGTTGTTACGCATTTCTACCAAGGGTGCAACAAAGTCGCAGATCACATATTCTCCGCCGGCTTCTATACTAAACTGAAACATACGTAGGCTTTGGCGGATGCGTCCTTCATTGCTAAAATCCCAGTCGTTGTACTTACGACGAATATCGTCAGCATTAAACCAAGTTACCTTAGCATCAAACCCGGTTACTGGAAGTTGTTCAGCAGAATACATACTCATTGTTCCGTACTGTTCCAAATACTTTTTAAGAGCACCAGCCAAGGTTGTTTTACCTGCACCCGGCAGGCCCATAATTAAAATACGTTGTGTCATTTTGTTTTCCTTTACCAAATATCTGACGGTACTTCGGTGTTTCTAAATCCCTGATATAAACTCATTCTGTGATTGGTTACTGGATGTTGCATACCATGCGGTATACGAGTAGGACCTATCAGCATGTATCCTGAGTTGGCTTGATAGGGTACACTATGCCAAGCACCTTCATCGTAACAACAGGTGCCCATGTTTTCTGCACCATTGCTGAGGTAAACTTGTACATTGACACAGTGGTTGGGGCTGACATCACCATCATGTATAGTATTAATATAGCCGTTGTCGTCGTACCATAGTTGTGGACCATTTTGATATAGTGGTCCAACACGTGGTTCTGCTATTCTAACATACTTTCTTAATTCTGCATGTATCTGTTGTGCAAGATATTCATTGACTGATAAACTTAACTGTTGACGTTTTACATCAGTGTTATCATCTGAAATTTGATTCCAGGCGGATCTATCTTGATCAAAACTAGATGTCAGTCTTTGATAAAGAGTTGGACTAAACACATCAGTAAGTTGATAAAAATTGTCTGTAATTCTTACGAGCATACACGCACTCCGTATAGTTGTTCAAATCGATCTGCATCAGCACGATCGTTGACCATGGGTTCACCTCTAATGTTGAGACTGGTGTTGAGCAACATGGGACAGCCGGTCATTACATACCATTTTTCTAGGAGTTCTCTAATGCCTGAGCCATTATCTGTAACCGTTTGTACTCGGCTAGTGCCGTCGTGATGCACAATAGCAGGGTAAGTGTCAGGATGCCGGCAATGGGCGACTGACTGCATATATGGACTATCACTGAAACCACGGGGCATATCAAAAAATAACTCAGCTTGCTCAGCCAAGATAACCGGCGCAAATGGCCTAAACTTTTGACGACGTTTGATTTGGTTGACACGATCTTTTATATCTGATCCACGCGGATCGGCGAGGAGACTTCTGTTCCCAAGGGCACGAGGTCCAAATTCGGCTCGGCCGGAAGCAACTCCAACGATTTTATCGTGGAGTAAACAATCAAGGATGGCATTGACGGGATAGTCGCCGCTAATGCAGTGACCAAGGTATGCGTTGTTGAAGTCAATTCTTTTACCGTAGGCAAGGGCAGCGGCGCCAAGACTGCTACCAGCGTCACCAGGATTAGGCATGATCCAAATTTTTTCAAAATAATCACCAAGATTACGATTAGCTAAACAATTTAGGGCAACTCCGCCCATGTAAACCAAATTTCTGCTCCAGCCAAAGTCTTTGGCTCGACGCATAACATTATATATCAGATTTTCTGTAAAAGCCTGGCTAGATGTGGCAATATCCATGTCTGAGATTCCACGTAAAAACTCCGTGTCAACGCCAGTGTGTAAATTTTGTTTAAAAGTCAAATCCCACTCATTGTTAATTACAGCATTTTTTATAACGTCAGCAACATTATCTTTACCATATGCACTCATGCCCATTAATATGTACTCTTCTTCGTTGGGTTTTAGTCCCACACGCTGAGTCATTGCTGAATAAAACAGTCCAATACTATGCGGATACCGCTGTCCCCACAGTCTGTGATATTTGGCCTGACCATCCACGTAATGAGCACCCCAAATGCTAATGGTATCCCATTCGCCAATAGCATCAATTACAACCACTGTGGCTTTGTCAAACACACTTGTTTGAAATCCTGCTGCGGCGTGACTCAAATGATGATTATAAGTTTTTATGTTTTTAGGAGGATACGCCAACCAGCCATGCAATTGATCCCGAACAATTTGTTTAACAAAAAGTTTGTTCCACTCTATTCCTTGCCCACTGTACAATTGACGTAATTGTTTGTTCCAAGGTCGTTCATAGTATGCGATGGTATCGATGGGGTAATCGCATATCTCTTCTAATAGACTAATACAAAGATTTGGATCGTTCTTACGTTTGCTGTAGCGTTCTGAATGCCCGGCAAATACTATTTCTCCATCGGAGTTAATTAACGAAATGGCGGCGTCATGGAAGCCAGCCGAGATTCCTAATATGCTCATTTATTTTTTCTGCTATTCTTTTGTGTCCCAGCTCCAATGGATGCCCGCCGGGAGCTCTAGGACAATCACCTTGCCACATATAAATTCCCTCAAACGGCCAACCTGGGTAATGCATGGTGTCAACACCGTCCCACAAGTATTTTACACTACTCCATGCACCCGTGTAAAGTCTTTGATCAAGTCCATTTAAACTGACCATAACATAGGGCTGATCGATTGATTTTAAATATCCTTGCAAGGACAATATCTGTGCGGCCCATTTACGATGAGCGTGGAAATCATCGTAGTGATTGCAATAGTAAGTATCGAGCCAAGACATCTCAAACATGTTTGAATGCAACTTTCCTATATTTACATCCATGGTATTGCGGCGGCGGGCATTCCATATTTCCATACGACTAGGTTCAGTCCACTGTATAACAACCAAATCAAATCGTTGTTGAGCAGTTTCCTCTATAACCAATCTAAATGTACGATCATTGGATGCGCCGCCAAGTCCCAAATTTTTTACTGGACGATTATTTAATTTTCCTATTAGGTTGGGCCAAGCAGATTCTGCAGGATTGGGTAATTCTGCACCTGCTGTAAAACTACACCCGACGGCTAATATGCTCATAAATTTTTTCTGCTATAATCTCATGACCCTGTTCCAGAGGATGACCGCCCGGGCCATGCGGTGTACCATATGTCCATTCCGTTGATCCTGAATATGGCCAACCAATGTATGTGTCTACATCTACGTGTCGCGTTAAATGCTCGTGTTGACTTTGTTTTTTTATATAATCAATATTCCAACTTTCAGCATTACACGCACTAAACATCACACAAGGAACGGCATTTGCACGACAAAAAGTCTGTGTTAAAACGATTTGTCGTATCCACTGTGCGTAGTAATATCCCGGAACGTCATACGCTGTCATATACTTGATTAAATCACGTCGATGATCAGTACAGGTTTGCATTCTACGATAATCCCTACCTGCCCATAAGTCAGTAATACTGATATCATCAGCAAACTCTTGTCTAGCTGGATCTGACCAACCAACGACAATCAACGAAGCACCCGCAAATACAGCATCCATTGTACGCTTGACCATGCGATGGTTTCCAGTTGCTGGTTTGCCCCAATTGGTCACAGGTTGATTTAATTTTTTACCCAATATTGCCGGCCATGCTGTATTACGGTCAGCAAGTTCTTCCCCGTAGGTAAAACTGTCTCCGATACAATAAATCATTTATAGATAAATGGATCTCGTTTACGAAGCTCTTTTAACTTCTTGCGATAGCGTAATTCTAGTTTAATTCGATTGTAAATGTTTCGTAACCAATTCATTGAATTTTCCTTGCATCAACGTGGATGCGTCTATGTGTGCTTGTTCCAGCGGATGTGTGGTGCCTACTGGGTATTTATTCTCCACGGCCCACTGATAAAAACCTCTTGGGGTTTCGGTTTGATTTGCTCCGGTGCCCGGCGGGAACCAAAACCAATGATCAAAATCAATTTGATTGTATAATGCAGAAATATGTACGTCTGCATTGTCTACAGTATAATTTTTTACAATTTGGTTATCAGCACAGGTAAACATATAAGGTATATTGCGTAGCTTCAAATAATTTTGTAATAATACAATTTCTTTAAGTGTAGTATATATTTCCCAGTACTCTGTACTGCCCACATGTTTATAAAATGTTTTTGCAAAGTCCTGTACCCCTGTGCTCTGTGCCCGTTTTATAGTTTCTACTTGGCTGTTAAATATTGCTTCGTTTTCTGTAACAAACTCACTTTTGATATTTTCAAAATTATCTTCTATGGTCCAGGCATTGATGCTGTACCAGGGGCTGCTAACTTGTCCAGTACTGTAGGCAAATCTAAATTCAAACCTACTAGAAAAAGTCCAACTAACAATAACGCCAAGATTGTCTTGATGTCGACTGCATTCAGACATCACTGTTCTAGCAATAGCACTATTGGAGTATCCGCCACGAGCTACACAAACGTCGGCGCCCAATAAAGCCGTAAAGGTATTTTTACTAGGGTTCTTGCCGCAGTCTTTTAATTCGTGACCAAAAACAAAACTATCACCCCCGGCTACTATAGTCATATCCCGGCCTCATCCGATCTATTTGTTGTTGTTTGTACGTGGCATCGGTCCAGCAATAATCAAATGTTGCGGATACGTCTCCTGCTTCTATTTGATATATGTCCAAATGATTGCCAAGTATGTTCCATATCTGTTGATAATCTGCTGTACCAAAACTCTTTGTCAATTCTACTTGTCCTACAGGCAAGTATCCTAGACTTAATGCAGGATCTGCAGGATCTCGATTGTTGGCTATTAGCCACTTGCGAAACTCTATCTGCTCCTTTGTGTGCCAAGGATTGTTGTCGCCTAGTAAGGTCACATCGTTACCCCACTCTACATCAAATTCGCCTGAGTAGTATTTTAACTCTGTGATGGCCTCACACGTTGTTGCTGTAAGTTCTGGTGCTCCTTCGTCGCGGAACACTTCAAACAAGGTTTTGCCTATCTGTGTCCAATGCATATATACTCCGCCTAGTACACGATCATATCCATTGATGGCAAACCCTGTGCGATGTTCGCCTTTGAGGTCATAACGCTCGGCTTGTAGAAATGTAGTAATTTGGCTTGGACGTACCCAATAAGGTGCTGTGGCTTCTTTACGCTGACTTAGTATTAGGTTTTCCATCTCGTGACAGATGTTGTTTAACTGTCGGATAGCATACTTTGTTTCGTAGTTGGCACGTCGGTAATAATCACTTAAACCCCAAACAGTTCCTTGCAATCGCTCAAAGTGATTGTGTAGTTGATTCATTACAGCATGATTGACACCATTATCTGCATAATCAAATCCACGTACCGTGTCAGGGGAAAACACTTCAGGAATATGATATTCTATGCCAGAACTATTAATGATATCTACTGCTTGATTGAGTTCGTCACAAAGATATTCCAGTGTGCGGGCTGTACGGGGAAAACCCATAAAACAAAAATTCTTTTCTAATAGCCGACCACTCGATAGTTCTAATTTTAATGCTGATACCCAATCCCGTGCCAATTGGTTATCTGCAGCCGTAATTGTATAATCAACTTGATCTGTGTAGTTTAAAGGGTTGCGTAAGATTACTTTAATTGATTGAGTCATACCATTCTAGTGCCGCAGGTCTCGAGTACATTATATCTCTAAACGTATATGTGTCGTTTCTGATTTTTTCCAACTGTAGAATTCGTTGTTTGCCCTTGCGTAGGCCTGCTTGATACGAGTCAGGCCATTGTTCGGCAAAAGTGGGTCTTGTTTTGAGTTGAATCAGTATGTCCCGTAACGGGCCGGTAAGAGGACGTTCCCCAGGAGTACCATTCACAATTTCGTCTATCCAAGGATGCAGTACATCTTTAGGTAGTGCCAACGGGCTCATAATGATGTCCGGACTAAACGAGAACACCACCTTTGCTAAAACATCTACTCCGAGTTCTTGGGCGAGCGTTTGTATCGCTTGTACTTCAAAGAGTCCTGGTGTAGTAAGAGTGAAGTCCAGACGGATCTGGCGGCGGTGATGGTGGTACGCAAGTCCCTGGCGGATGTTCGCAAGCCACTGATCAAAATCAAGACCTGATCTAATATACTCTCCAATTCTGCCCGTGCCGTCGATGCTTGCACAGATTTGCCAGTCACGTAACCGGCATAAAATATCGCTAAACAAATTAACGCCTCTATAACTAATACGACTAAGATTAGTGTTGTATCGAGCGTAAACATTTGGTCCATCTCCCAATTCAATTATCCGTTGCATATAGCGCCAGTGTTGCTCATACATCAACGGTTCACCACCAACCCAGTAGACTTCCTCAACTCGATGCTGTTCCACGGCATCTGCAAACTCTTGCTCTATCTGGGTGTCTTGAAACTGTTCTATTTGCTCTTTGACTTCAAGACGCATCCAATTGTTCTTTGGATTTGTAAAGTCGATCATTCCGTGTTGGCGTTGCTCGCTCTCCCAAGCACTCGACAACATGTCGCCGCACATGCGGCATTTAAAATTACAGAGATTGCTGAACCTGTAATCCCACGAAACTGGCTTCATTGTCGTGTAGCCTGTTGCATCAGTATGCTCTCGGGCCTGTAAGTACTTATCTCCAAACAATTGATTAAAATAACTACGGTAAACGTCTGTGTTTAATAGTTTGTTGTTACACACTTCACACTCGGGCAAGGTTTCTCCAGCCATCATTCTACGGCGCACACTACGCATGTGTTCACTGTTCCAATGCTCATCTAATGTGATGGGAATGTATCGTCCTGTGCCGGCCGATGTATCTATATACTGTTCAAAGTTTTGTGCAGGTTCACGGCTGGCACAGCACAAGCGTCGTTCTGTTTGTGGACTAAGATAAGTGTGTGTCCATGGTGCCATGCATAGTGTTGCCGGTTTATTCATAACCCATTGCCCGTGCTATTTCTTCATGTGTATCCATAAAGTTTTGTTTGCGATGTTCATCTGTACGTTGCATCTTAAACAAAAACTCTCGGCCATCACTGCCTGTGCCAAGTTCAATAAATTTAATTACACTATCAATTTCTTGTTGATATTTGTTATTTTTCCAAAATGTTGTTTTTAATTTGTTTAGTACCAACTCCTGTGCTGCCGGAGTCATCATTTGTATGCTCATGTGATCTGGGCTATGCATCATATTAAAATAGACGTCGCCAAATCTTTTTGTATCCGCCCAGGCTAGTAGTTCGTCTAGGTAATACACGTTTTGTATGTTGATAGTAAAGCATAACTGTGTGGTAATATTAGGAGCGTCGACAGCCTGTGTAAAATGCACATCATCAATGATCTTGTTTGCCAATAGCCAATTGGCTCCGTAGCGTTCATATTCAAAACGTGAGCCTACGTTGTCAATACTAAAGGCAATGTCAACTCGGCCAAACTCTTTCCACATTAAAATTTGTGGAGTACTAGGTTGTTGTGTAGCATTGGTGTTGTAGTGTATATCAATATTTTTACTGTATCCTTGATCTACTGCGTACTGTAATAAATCAAAGTGTTCTTGTATCATCCAGGGCTCGCCACCGGTAAATTCAAAGTACCGGATGTTGGGCAACAAGTCACGCATGTTATCCCAGAAGGTTGTGGTCTTGCGTGGCCATGCACCTTGCCGTAGCCAAGTGTAGGCAATGTGCTCTTTTTTGTTAAAGTCTTTGGGCATGTAAGCAAGTTCTTCTTCAGCCCACTTACTACTGGACCAAGAACCACATATACGACATTTTAAGTTACAGATGTTACCCAGTTTTAAATCAACAAACCATAGTTGATCAGGATCGTCATTAGCCCAGTCTACTTGTTTGTATAATTCTTTTAATCTTACTTGGCTGTGTATACGTTTACTGTCCCTACCTGCGGCTTCTTCTTCCCAACAACGATTACAGGTTGCAGGTTTTTCTCCACAACGAAACTGACGTCGTAAGTCCTGCATATACTCACTGTGGTATGCCACTTCAAGATTAGTTTCGTTTAAGTCGTACTTCTTGCCTGACTCATCGGTAATCTCATCATATGCCATACAGCAAGGACGTGTGGTGCCCATTGGACTAGCTTCAATGCTGACCCACGGCAACATACATATCGTGTTAGGTAGGTTCATAATCTCGTAAGCTGGCTAATTCAGGGAATGTTGCCCAAAAATCTTCTCGACGTACAGCGTCTAGTTTGGCACACTCCTCAACAAAGCGTGGCCACAAATGACTTTGATCTGTGCTGTTCATGAATTTGAGAGTGCTACGAAATCCATTGGTAGCACGTTTAAGATTGTCTTGCGGTGTTAACCACTCAATGTGTTGCTCGTAGGCGGGCACAATAACATCCTGTTTAAACTGTTCTGGAAAGATATCTACTCGATACCATTCCGGGCTTTGGCAAATGTTTACATTAAAGTCCTTGGCTTTGATCAATCCAAGCTCGGTCCATTCTCTATGAAAGTCTAATACATGCAACACGTTCATTGAACTAACTGTGGCACTAATGTAAAAATCCACATGTGGCACTTCTGCTATCATGCGACGACGATTATCTACTGCCTGTGTCCAATCTGTTCCTTTACGCATCAGCTCCGCTCTAGCTCCGCTGGCATCTAAACTGGCACCTACACTGACATTTTTAAAATGTCGCCAATATTCAAATACGTGCTTGTCCTTAAATGCCAGTTCACTAAAGTTTGTGTTATATTGGATACGCACATCAGTTTTACCTGCTTCAATCAACTTCTCAAGCAAGTAATAATGTTCTTTCATGATCAAGGGCTCGCCACCGGCAAAGTATACCTGCTCCAGGTGTGGAACGTGTGGCATCATTTGTGCAATCATGTCATCTTCGTTGCCTGTGGTATATTCAATCACAGCCATGTCACGGCCTAACACATCAGGTTTCTTGCCGTACATTTTTACGTGATCTTGATACCAATTACTGCTAAAAATAGGCCCACAGCTGCGACAACGGAAGTTACAAAGGTTACTAAAACGAACGTCCCAATAACGTATTTTGAACTTAGGATTGGTTCCATCTTCTTTGGTTTCATTTACTTCTCCTATATGATGTCCGTAGTTACGATTGGCATCGTTACGCATACTAAAAAATCCATTGCGTTCTTGTTCGTAGCACTTGGTACACTCTTTGCTCTTGGTTTCGCTAACCATATTCTTACGCAAGTTACGATAAGGTTCTTGATTCCAAACTTGTTCCATAGTGCTTTTACGTAGGTCCCCCACAGGATGCCAATAGTCTGCCACACAGCAAGGATATGCACGACCGTCTGGGAAGGCATGCATGTGTACCCAAGGCATCATGCAAAATGTTTCGCTTTTTATTAATAAGTCTTGCTGAGAGTCATTCAACTGTTCGAGTTCAATAAAATATGGTTTACGTGCCATATAGTCATAACCCTTGTTATAAAATTCTTTGGTCATAGTGTATTATACCATTCTGTTAAATTAGGAAACGTCTCTACAAAATTCTTACCACGACGTTGATCGTATTGTGAGAAGAAGTTTTTAAAATCGTGTTGTAAGATAGATTGTTCCATGGCACCCGTGTGTGGAGTTATAACAACATCAAGATAATCAATCAGGCGTTTTAATTGATCAATCTCAAAACCATGTAGCACCCCAGTGTCTTTGTGTGTTTTATAGAAGTCACTTAATTGTGTTCTGTATTGTGTTCGTATGTTGTCTGGCAATACCAGAGGACTTTGAAAACTTGGAAAACGTAATATATTCAGCGAGAAGTTAATGGCATCCGTGCCGTACTCAAGTTTCCAGTTATATACCATTTCAAGAAAGCTGTCTAGTGTATCCAAGCACAATGCATTAATAGTACACATGACATGCAGGCCACGAAACTTACCCGAATCTAGCAAACGTTCTACATTGTTAGCCCAGTCGTCAAACACAAGACCATCTCTAATGTATTCGGCCTGCAAGCCTATTGATTCATTGCTGGTATATAGGTCAACTTCTACACCATCAATGGCGGCAAGTAAACGATCAATGTCTACTTCAGTGCCTAAGTTACTGTTGATAGCAAGACGTGTAAAACTTTTGCCTTTGTTAGTTTTAAACCAATCAATCAACTTCCAAGTTTCTGCACTCATCAATGGCTCGCCCCCAGTGATACGTAACTCTTTCAACGTTCTATGTAAGTCTGTTTCCCACCATTTGTGGAAGGCTTCAACATACGGATTCGTTTCTCCAAACCGGTATAGCTGACTGCCGTCATGAGCGTGAGTAAAGTGATTGCGGCCATCGCTGACAAGATTGGTATAAGCACCATTATTCCTAATGTCCTTGACCCAAGTGCTACTAAACGCCGGGTTGCAATAAGAGCAAGCGAACTGGCAGGTGCGGTCAAAGGCAATTTCAAGTGTTTGTAAATCCACATCTTCATTTGCTGGAGTTTGAAAAGCATAATCCAAATCCTTGTCATCATATATGACTGTTTTGTAAACACGATCGCTAATGTTGTCGCGACCGATGTCTTCTATTTTCCAGCAGTATTCGCAACCGCTGGGACGTTCTCCTCGTTGCATTTGAGCACGTTCGGCTTTTTTCTTTGGGGTGTTGTGTAAGGCTTTGGGGTTCGCTTCTACTTCAGCTACACTGACTTGATGCGGCAGGGGATGATGACAACTGGTGGTTTGCCCCGAGCCTAGCCATATGGTGGCATTGTACCACTTGGCCGCACAGAAGCTGTCTGACTTGATGTCAATCACTCTGCGTTTGTACTCTAAATCAGTTTCGTTGTTAATTCTGGGCATGGTACTTACATTCGTTCCAAAATTCTGTCATTTCTGGAAAAGTTTTTAAAAAGTCAGTTTTGCGTCGTTTGTCGTGCTCGTTAAAGAAACGATAAAAATCTGCACGTTGCAGTTTAACATATTCTGGATCCAAATTGCGACCTGCTTTCATCCAATCTATATCACGGCGCATACGCTGTACTTCGTAGTCTTTGAATCCCTGAAATGGTCTATCTGCTGTTTCCAACTGTAGTTCCATCCAGTCGGCCACACGTTCTAACACACCAACGTAGACTTCGGGCAGTATTTGTACACTTTGCCAAGTGGGTGTACGTAGCAGGGGAGTATCAAACCAAACACGTTGATAGGTTTTACTATGTGTGCTTCGGAGATCAAGTATCCATTCCAGTTGTCGCTGTAGGCCCAACACACTTAGATTGTTCATGGTAATGATAAATGTTAGACTATTACGGTAGGGAACGCCTGTTAAGAAACGATTTACATTATCAGTCATTCTGGCAAAATTTAATCCGTGTCTAATGTATTCTGCATGCCTGGGTTTACCACTATCCAAACTCACGTACTGCATAAAGTGTTCTATCTGTGTGTTACATAACTGTTTGACATAACCCAGATACTTGTCAAATAAACGATCGTCAACACTAAAGTTGCTGGTCACGTCCAAGTGTAGTTCTGGATTTGGTAGTGCCAACACATAATCAAATACCTTATAAGTATTCTTGTCCATTAGCGGCTCGCCACCGGTCATACGGAAATGTTTCAGGTGCGGATACAGCTCAGGCCACCATTCCCAGAATGCATCCACATATGGATTATCGTAGCTGACCGGTATAGGCCTGCGACGACCAGCGAAGTGAGCAGGATCGTTATGCGGAGTGCTTGTGGGATAGGCACCATAATAGTCAGTTTCTTGCATCCAGGTACTAGAGAACTGCGGACTACAATAGCTACACTTGAGATTACACACGTGATTAAAATTAACTTCAACATAACTGGGTATCCAATCTTCCGTACCTGTGCTGGCTTTAATTGCATTGTAGTCGTCGGCGGCCCAGGGTTCTCCTGATCTGTAATGACGATCACTGAGATTGCCCATGTCCTCTTGTGTCCAGCAATAATTACATTCCGTAGGGCGTTCGTTCTTGAGCATGATCACACGTTGATCTTTTTTGTGTACTGTGTTGTGTAGTGCACCAGGATTTTCTTTTAAGGGTGCAGGATCTATTTCATGTAAGGGTGGATGGTAACAACTGTTGGTCATACCAGTAGCTAGATGCAGGCTAACCTGTTTCCATTTGGCCAGGCAAAGACTCGGGCCCAATAGTTCCTTCATCTTTTCTGCGGCTGTCATAAATGTTGATTTGGTCATTAGAATCTCGCAGGCTTTCTATTAGGTTTCCAAAGTTTGGTTAAGTCTTGGTGTTTGATTAATCTATCAGTCACTGTTGCTACCCAATCTTGTGTGGCAGAGGATACTTCTATGTCTGGTGCTACTCGTGTGATATATTCTAAATATTCTGCTGGAGTTGGATGTGTGTCATACCTACGCAAATATCTGTTGGTAAACTCGTGTTGGTTGTTTATTTCATCTTTAATATCTTTGGGTACACCGCCGAAGTCTTGTATTATAAACTTATCCCATGTGGGCCAATCATCGCCACGTTTAATTTCGTATTCTTCTTTGAGCTTGTCTTCTTGTTTAATGCCGGCCCGGCTGTACCAGTCGTGATCAAAGACAACTTCGTATACACTGGGACGCACAGATCGAAATTCTTCAGCATAAACATTTAATATTTTATTATCTATGCTAAAGATTTTAAAAACGTTATCGTCTGGAACATTAAACGGAACAATACTAAAAAAATAATACCGACACCCAATATTATCTAATATGGCTTTAGCACCAGCCAAGTGTGCTGCATCTCGTAACAAGTATCCTGTTGGATCTGTAAACTTCTTTACAAAGTTCTCATCATAATCTTGTTGATTGTATATACTACCAGGAGTCAACCATTCTCCTCCAACATAACGATCTTCTCTACCAATGCTGCTCCACATGATCATTACTACATCGTCCGGAGTAATCTGATTACGCTTGTTACATTCCATTAGACTGTAGAATATAAAACTATTACCTGCACCAGCCTGTCCCCAGTTTTGGTAATGGTTGTACTCGTGCGCCACTATGTCAGCCCAAGTAGGATTTTTAGAGTTAGTAAAGGAGCACCCGAAGGCAAAGAATCTTGTCATTTTGTTATTACGTTATTATAATGTAAAATAACACTTTCGTCATCCTGGGCGGTAGGACACATTGTACACACTTGATGTGGACGACCATAATTGTTTAAGAACGCCGCAATATCTGCATCTGGGCTCGTAGGTGTAATGTATTTGCCTTTGTATGGCTCCCATGCAGGGTCGGTGTTACTAAAACGATCTAGTGTTTGTTCCAATCCGCCTAGTGTACTACACTTGTACATACGTCCATTGAACATGAGTGGACATCGTTGTTGCATACAAATATTGAAACTATCCACAGGATTGGAATTGAACGGCATCATGTTGGCGTAATCATTCTTATAATACTTGATAAATGTCAGCGGACGATTGACCTGAAATCTTAATCCGTTTGTGGTTTTGTAACGATAGATGCCATATTCGTACACAGGTTCCCACTTGTACATTGAGAAGATTTTAGCAATGACACGTTCTACACGCTCGCTGTGTTGGTGTACAGTGATCTTAAAAACAAAGTTGCCCACTTCGTGTGCTGTTTCTAGCACATCTAAATGTCGATCTAGCAATTCGCCATTGGTGCTAAAGCGTATGGGGCTTGTGGGTAATAACTCACGCAAGCCACGTATCCATTGTTTAAGTTCGGGATTGATCAGGGGCTCGCCACCCATGATACCAAAGTCTTCAATTGTCATGCGTGGTAGCCACGATTCTATTTCGCGCCGACCATCTGCCCAAGGAACATAACCTGTGTGTTTTAGGTCAGCATAGTTACTACAGCCAACACAGCTTAGATTACAAAATTGTGTAACCATCATTTCTACAAAAGGTAAATGGAATTTAGTCATTGAATGTTCGCTGTATTTTTTGATGTGTTAGTGTCATAAAAGTTTGATAGTTGTGTTCTAGTATAGGTTGCATATCTTGTAAGACCTGTTGTATCTTTTCCACTGACCAAGAACTGATAGTATCTATTAGTTTTAGTATTTCTTTAACACGCCACTGCATACCATACTCGTCGTAACCTTCATCCCAGATGTCATTGAATGTACGGAATCCTAGACGCTTTAAATTAGCCAAATGATTTCTGCCTCCCATGGTAATAAAAGGCCTACGTGCTAACATTGTTCTCCAAGTTTTTTCTGTAGCAAAACATACTTCATCACGAACAAATGTTTCATGGATAATGTCCACAAATATATTGTTATAGTATTTCAATATGTTAAGATTGGCTGGTAATTGTATAGGGTAGTAATCGTCTTGTTTGATGTAAGTTGACATATTTTTAATTGCTTCTATGTCCTCAGGTATAAACTTTGGACAAGACTTTAAAAATTCGACAGCCACATCAATTTGATCACATTCCATTTTGACCAGATCTTCTAAGCCCACAAAATCACAAAGGCCGTCATTCTTAGTAAGATAGTGTGTACCAATGCCGGTGTTATATGTTTGAAATAACTTATCATTGTATTTACTGTGCAACACAGCACCAATCCACAATCTATTCCAATTGCTTTTTCCAACAAAGTGTCCAAAGTGTAATCTAGGCATAGTGCCTGTGTTGATCGGATTTTTTTGTGCCCATTGTTGCATAATAGGAACTTCGAACCAAGCGGTGGCATCTTTTATAATTGTGTACTCAGGGTGTTGTTCGATCATGTTGCCTGTGCGTATGCTGATGTTCTTTTTATCGTATCCAGTATGTTTGCAAAACGCATCCAAGTACCTATATAAACCACAGCCTGCAAGGCTTGAACCTTCTGGAGTTACCCGCAGGGCTGGCTGTTGGTTGGTGTTTAAGCAATCGTACAGGTGCATAACTAACAAGTCTTTACGCCAAAACTTGTTGTCGTTGATACCAACATGGTATTCGCTATTCAACATAGGTAATTTCTCGTGTAAATTGTTTTGTCAGTAACAATTGATAATTGTGCTCTAAAATTGGTTGCATACGGGCATACATGTCTTGTAGTTCTTGTTTGGACTTGGCTGCCAGCGTGTCAATTAATTTGAGTATATACTTATACCGCTGATCCATACCGTATCCATCATAGTCCTCGGACCAAAAATCACCAAACGTTCGAAATCCCATTTGACGTAAATGTATTAAAAAACATTTGGGTCCCATATGTATAAAAGGCTTTTTCATCAGCATGGGTCTAACAGTTTTTTCTGTAGGATAAAAACATCTGCCACGTACAAATGTTTCGCTTACAATGTCAATTAAGAAGTCAGTATAAAATTCACTAAGTTGGTCAGTATGCTCTTTGGTGCTGACTCCGATGGTGTACCCATCCACGGGCTCCACTCGTAATGGCAACGCAGGTATTAGATGACCAAAATATTCCAAGGATTTAGGGTCAATTTGAAATAGTTGGTCTAGTTCAAATGTGTTTCTAATGTCTGTATTGTCAGGGTCGTAACGGAAATTCAACAGAGTCTTGTCACTGTGATTGGTGTGTAAATATGCGGCTAGGCCAATTCGTGACCAAGTTGGTCTATTATAAAATGCCCCAAACATATATTTTCCAGACCAACCATGATATTGGCTGTAATCTGTATTAGGAGATACAATAAAGTATTTAAATGCCAACGGATGAAAATTTAATTTGTATACAGGATGTGATTGTTGCACTAGATTAAAACTGCGTATAGTGACCGATTTAAATGAGAACAAATCTAACAAATCGTAAATGCCTATGCTGTCTAACGCCACACCCTCGGGTATCTCTATGTCAATGACTCGACCTTGATTATCAACTAAAAATTTAATAAACCCGTTGATGTTCCAGATTCTGTTGTCGTTCAAATCAAAGATGAATCGATCTTGACAACCTGCTGGATTGTTTGGGCTAAGATCTTGCATTGATATATCCCCGTTTAACTAAATCGTTATGTAAGTCAACGGCATATAGTTGCTGACATTCCGTGGATGGGTGTAAAGTATCATCCAGTGCATCATGTTCTTTGGCAATAGTAAATAAATGTTTGCCCGAATAAAAGTTATTCCAATCAATTAATTTGTAAAGCTGATCGAATCGACTTAGTCGAGTCATTGGGCGGTATTCTGTAAACAAGTAAGGAATACCCAAGGCCTTGAGTGTGCTTTGCAATGATATAATTTTTATTAAAGTTGAAAATACATGTTCATTTGCTCCAACGTGCTGGTATAAAGGTTTAAATACCCTGCCAAGGCTGTTATCCTGGCGTTCGTTTAGATACCCACATCCAAATATCCAATCCGGTTGTACGTAGTCTTGATCATTTACAGGATGTATTTGTTTGCTAGGCCAATCGTTCTGCCGGGATTGAAAGTTGGTTGTATATGTTGTGTCGCCGAACTTGCTGATATCTTTAACTCTGAAATCAAAACGATCTGCGTATGTCCATTGTATTAACACGAGGTTGTAGGATCTTTCGCTGAGTTCTGCTACTGTTGCTTCATGTATGTACGTGTTGCCACTACCAGCCTGAGCTAGATTAATCAAAGAACAATTCATCTGCGATTGTAAAAAATATGGCCACGAATTTTCGCCGCGACTGATAGAAGTTCCATTGACTAAGATATTCATTCTCTGACCATGGGACCTTGATTTTTAAACATTGATTTATAATGATGTTTGAAGAATCGGCTTTCTTCAGGATCCATGTCCACAATAGGCAAGCCTAGTCGTGTGCGTAAGATATCTCCTACGCTACGACATTGGTCTGGGCCATCTTGTTCAAAGTTTCTCCACAACATTGCCAACACATCAAAGTCCTGTACCTGTCGATGATCCCAGCCCTCCAACATCATCATATATGTACCAAGTCTGGCACCGTATATGGCCCAAAAACCGTGCTCTGCATCGCTACCCACACTTTGCCAGATGCATAAGTTGTCATAGTTACGAGTATTAACACGACTTTCAAATTCTTGCATGGAAATCTTTGCTCCACGATCCAGGGCCATCTTAACGCCTTCTCGGAAGCCGGCTCGCCATGCTTGATAAGGTGTTGCATTGGGATACGTGGTTGAGTAGCAATCATTCATAGCCCAGTAGTTGGGATAAAAACAAAACTCTACATCATTCTCTGCAGAGCCGTCTGTTGCTTCGTGTGTACGCATAGCATAGCTAAACTCTCGAGTCCACGAACTCATACCACCATTGCCATACATCAGTCCGTTAACGGCATTGCGAGCCCTCCAACGAAAAACGCAAGAGTCATTGGTTTTGTCAAGGGCCAGTTGTAAATTGAAAAATTCAGGATCTGGAACGTTGTCACCATCAATAAGAATAAAACGGTCTGTGTCGCTAGCGTCTGCAGCCGCTTTGTGAGCTGCGTCACTGCCTTTAACTCCGTCTACTCTTTTGGCCCACGGGACCATGTTTTGTATCCGGATCCAGTTTGTTTCTTTGTTTGGTTCGTCATATGTTAGATAGATGCAGTCTAAGTCTGCAACGTCAATTAATTGTTTTTCTGTCATAATATTCTATGTCTTGATATTCTTCTGTGGGCGTTAATGCCAGTGCAGCCATGCCTCGTACTACTGGTTGTCCTGTAGTGCTTTTTGCAAGATGTGTTCGTGTTGGTCGTGTGTCGATAATCTTTAATTCTCCATCGATTACACGCAACCTACCAGTATTGGTTTTAAAAAACATATCAGGATTGTCTATCACAATGTAGTTGGTATCGTCGGGATGAGCAGTTTCACAATACATGGTGACTCGACCTTCTTCGTCATGGTATATCCTAAACTCTGTTGTCAGTTTGGGACGTTGACGATCGTATTCTTCAACTAACCGCAATGCTTCAACAATTTCTGGACTCATACCACTCCTTCATTTCTGCTGTTACAAAATCTTTTTCAAAATAATGTATGGGTTGTAATTGATTTACGTTGTTGATACGTATCATACCACGATCAAATTCTGTAACCAATTGATCAGTTACCGGTACAGTTTCTTCCACACCATTGATTGCGGGTTTTAGGTGTACGAAATTTAAGAAGTCCATGCTGGGCATTGTGCATGTTTCTTGGCCAACCATTGATGCGGCCAGTGCATACAATACATCTGTGCTGGGCCGATCTTCCATACATTGTTTAAGTCCGGTACGTACATAAGACCAATTCATTTGTATATACTGTGCGGCTTCAAAGAATTGTTTGGCTTCTTGACTGAATCTAAAATACATCAGGCCATTATATACATCAGGCAAATGGTTTGCATCAAACAGTTCTCTATATTTTCGAATGGTGCTGTTAATTCCCTGATAATTTTTACAGCCTGTACTTAGACAAACGTTCTTTAATCTAAATGCTATCCACCAATGATCAATCGTGCGTGTAAACAACAAGTCCGATTCTAACTTGATAGTTTCTTTAAATGGCGTGAGACGAAACACTTGCCATTCGTTAGCAAACTTCCTAGCACTGGTAGGCTCATTATGATCCACGGGCAAATCAATGATATAATCAAAAACACGATGATGGCGTTCATTTACTTTCTCCCGGGTAGCAGCATCAACAATGACTGCGTACCGATTATTCTTTTGTGTTGCTTTAATATTTAATGCTTGTACATAGGCCAAGTCAAGATAGTCTGTATCCTGTGTATTTTGTGCAAAGGTTACAAATCCTTGTTGTTCTTTATGTTGCGGCATTTATAAATTCTTTGAAGTTTTCGCTTTGTAGATATGCTTTGCCCATCACATGCATGTTCATCCTTGGCACCACATAAGCAGTTTGTCGGTCTTTAATAACTATTCGATTGCCTTGCACGGTCATTGATTCAACGGGTTGTAGTATGTTGAGCATGGGTCCTGGTATACTGACATCGGAAACAGCAAATCCATTTAGTATTACATCGGCCATGGCAAATGCATAATCGTTTCTATAACTCCTACTTTCCGCATTAAACAATTCTCTATAATAGTGATAGTTGGCTTCAATTCTCTGCACCAAATCAAAAAATGTTTTGGCACGGCTAGTTTTTCTAAATGCAAACACCGTGGCCCACACATAAGGCAAACTGTGAGCACCCATAACCTCAGGCACATACTCATCATTTAAACTTCTAGCTGATCGTTGTAACAAGTAGTCCCACGGCAAATCAAATATTTTTAATAGTCCAGCATCTTGTACCACATAGTCTACATCAATGACCAGGGTTTCATCATATGGACTCAACTCATAGCAGAGATTGCGACCAAAATTTTTCCATTCAACTTCGTGGCCAAGATCTACATCATGTCTATAGTTGTGCCAATTCATACGGGCCATATGATCTTCGGTGACAATGGTATAAGGTAAATCTAATACCCGAGCAGCCAAGGCAACAGTTTGCTGGGCTATGCTGGCATAGTCTGTGGTTGCTGTGTTGATAGCAAACGCAACAATACCTCTAGATTTTTCTGATCTGTTTGAGTTTTGCATGTTCTTGATGCCAGCGGTTCATTACTTTTTGATAGTGTTCTCTACACAAAGTCAACAATTCAATTCGGTCAACTTCAATGGGATTGTGATAAGTATCTTCAAGGTATACTGTATCATCTGGCCATGTGGTTAAAAAGCCGATCAACTCTGTGGTAACAAAAAATAGCCCGCCGTTATGGGCAACATGCAGATCTGTTAGGATCTTTTCACGTAAGATTTGTTTGTTGATTTGATAATCTGTGGCAAGACGCACTTGCTCGACAAGTTGATTGATATCTGACATAGTTAAAATGGATAGAATAAAGGCATAGTATAGTTTACACTAACTATGCCGGTTTGTCAACTGGGTTGACTAGGAAAATTAAATTGAAGTAACTGTTACCGCACCCCAGGTATTACTTAGGTTTGTGGTTTCTGGCCAGCTAATATCAACGGTTCGAATCACGTTGACACCAAATGAGTCATCAAAACTGTAGGTACCGTTGTCGCCACCAGAGAAGGTTTGGATAACAGTCCAAAAATCTACATTGGCGCCGTTGCCGTTGTAGCTGCCTTGGTTACCATTGGGATTTACATAAACATAAATTTTGTCTGATGTGTAGTTGGTTGTGGTGCTGGTAATATCAATAATGGTGTTATTGGAATTGAATGTGCTGGTCCAGTAGCCGTCGGTGGTATCATTGGTGACCAATGTGGCACCTGCGCCAGTACGACCGCCATTGGTGTTGGCACCAAATGTGGCTACGCCACCAGCAAAACCCACCAAACTAATAATTTCATTGGTACGAGCAGTAGTACTAGAGTTTTGTGTAGCACTGAGATTTAATTTTAAACGGCCACCAGCATTGAAGAAGTAACGTGCTTGATCGGCGCTGGCAAAAGTACATCTAGTGCCAAATCCTCTAGTCACACTGGTTATGCTGGATCCGCCAGCGGGGGGATTTGAGCCGGGAGGGGTAACTGTTACTGTCCATGCTGTGCTTAGGGTACCGCCCACGGCTGCAGTTACAGCAGAGTTTGAGGCAAATGCCAATCTTGAAGTGTATCCAGCAGCAATCACTGTGGTTAGGTTACTTAAAAAATCAATTTTGTTACCAGATACAACTGCGGTAATACCTGACCCAGAGCCCGTTTGGTGTGTTCTGATACTGTTTAAGGTGTTAATTAAACTGGCCCATTGTGTGGCTGTGACCACACCGCCAGTGCTGACCTGGCTTATAGCGGTTTGTCCATATCCGGCACTTCCTGAACCCGTGGCCCATATGGTGTTGATACGATTGGTGGTACTGCTAGGGTCCGTTCCTATCAGATTATTATAGTCTGAGGCATCAATTATATCACCTTGTGCATAACTCATAGTTTATTTCCTGTTTATATTACTTATCTTTTTGTAGTGTTTTATTTAATTTTTGCTTTCAAAGCATCAATTTCAACACGTAACTCTTTGATGGCTTCAATGATCAACGGAGCAAGACGCTCGTATTGTACGGTCAAATACCGGTCGTCGATCGGAGCCGGTTTAACAATTTCGGGTGCTACCAATTGTGTGCTTTGGGCACTGATACCCATTTCACGTTGAACAGCGTAACCCAAATCTTGTGCAGTTTGATTGGCTTCATAGTAGAAACCTTCCAAACTACATATCTTGTCCAGGGCGTTTTCAATTCGACCCAAACGAGTTTTTAGTCTATCGTCTGAGTAATAAGCAACTACGTTATTGGTGGCACGTATTTCACCGGTGGTTCCTGAAGCTGCTGTACCAATGCCCAAACTACCAAATCGTACGCTACTCGCTGTTCCAATATCTTGTGGTGTGCTTAGAGTAATGTTTCCTGATGCCGCACTGGTAATAACTTGATTGGCTGTTCCTGTAACACTCGATACTAAAGTTTGACTATAGGTACCGCCTAGAGCTACACTGATTCCGTTGATAACAATACCGCTGTTGATCAAAGCACCATTTGGAATGCTGTTAAAGTTTGTGCCACGCAAGGTTGGGCTAGAATTAATTTCAACGTTTTGATTAAGTGTCCAAGCGGCTGTGGTTGTTAGGCTACCGCCCAGGGTAATTGTTCTTGTGCCATTGTTGACGCCTGTACCACCATATTGTGGTTGTACTGTGGTAGCACTCCATGTACCAGTAGTAACGTTGCCCACGCTGACCAAAGCTGATGCTGTGGTAAGGTTAGGCTGGCTTGCACTTGATGAGTTCAATGTGCCAAACAGTACTGCGCCTGAATTACCAATGGTTCCAGCCTGTACAGTACTGGCAATAATAGTACCATTGGATGTCAATGCCGCTGTTGTGGTCAGGGCCGATGCTGTTAGTGTGGTAAATGCTCCGGTACTGGGCACAGCATTGCCAATTGGTGTGCTGTTGATAGAACTAAAGTTGGCAGGATCGCCAATTCTAGCAATTGGACTGCCGTTGAGTATGGCACTTGCAGCAGTTATGGCCACGTTGCCATTAACATTGAGTGCAGTAAGAGTGCCAAGTCCGGTCACGTTTGGTTGGCTGGCAGTCAATAGTGTGCCTGTGTATCCTCCCGTAGCACTGATACCAGACGCACGAATAGTGCTTGCTTCTACTAGGTCTGCGGTAACATTGCCGGCAATATTTCCATTGAATGAGGTTGTCGCAATAACAGTTGGCGAAGTAATGTAGTTGGTACCAGTCAATATTGTACCTGTAATTCCAGCACCAGTGATGCCTGCAGATGAGTCGCGTTGGACCAAGGTGCTGGCCGTGGCATTGATATCTTGTGTGTTGATGCCCATAACTGGACTGGCAATAGTACTAAAATTAATACCAGCTCTAACTGTGCTGAATCCTGCTAGGGCACTGGGAAAAGTGTCTTTGCTGACGATCATATAAGGAACACCAGCAATTCTAATCTGTGTAACAATATGGCTACCGCCCAGTGTATCTGTCATTACACTCGGGAAAGCACCTGTGTCACCTGTGACCGGTGTTGCAGCAGGACCTACTGTTACCCAATTGGCTCCAGAGTATATTTTTAACTGTTGATTGGTACTATCAAACCATAAGTCCCCGCCTAGAGCACTTAAATCTCCCGGAGGGCTTGAAAATGGAGCACTGGTAGCACCAGTTGAAATTTTCCAGCTTGTGCCCGAATACACACGTAAAATGTTATTGGTTGTGTCCCACCAAAGCTGTCCGGCTAAAGGATTGGGTGGGCCTGAAGTGGCACCCGAATTTGGACTGGCAAAATTTTCCAGTAGGTGCACTAGATTTTCGTTTAGAATTTCGCCGTAGCCAGCATAGTTTTTACCAATTAGAGTTAAACTGGTGGCACTGGTATCTACAGAGCCGTCGGAAAGACCGCCTGCGACTATTTCTGTACCATTGGTTAAATTAATTGTGTATGCCATGTTTTTTTCGCTTTGATTATCTTAGTATTTAGTACATTTTCTGGATGTAACATAGGGCGTAGTACGGAGGACGATTTTCGTGCGGTTGCGTAGTTCCGCCGGTACCGCCTGTGCTTTGAGTATTTCCACTCAAAGTTAATGAATGTGTGTGATCTAATGCAGCATTAATCTGAATGCTTGTGCTGGCCGATGATGTATTAAATGTAGCTGCACTTGTGTTAAAACCTGAACCCGACTGAGCACCTGCACCACTTGTAATATTAAGACCGTCTATAGTGTGTGCATGTCCAGGATCATTCACTGTATGTGTATGGCCACCAGCTGATCCAGTTGTTAGCGATCCTGTTAATTCGTGTGTATGTATTGGCATGGCATTGGCACTTAAAGTTACTGAAGATGCGCCGCCTGTGTCGCCTGGTGTGTACGAGCCACCGGCGCCCACAACAAATTGTCCACGCAGGTCTGGAGTTCCATTACTACCGTTACATAACTGCCATCCTGCAGGTATGCTGGCTGCTGTGCTGTTCCACATCACAATTATACCAGTGGGTAAAACTGCGTGTACAAATGCTGTTGTGGCTACTGCTGTAGTGTTATCATTGGCAGTTTTTGTTGTAGCCACTGAAGTAACCAAGTTAGCCAACGTAAATGTGTTATTGACGCCAGCGACACCCGACACATTGCCACCACTAACCAAAATATTACTTGAGCTAAAGTTGGTTGCTTGACCAGTTGTGCCACTGTATGCGGTTAGTCCTGTGGCGCTTCCACCGGTAACCGAAATATTATCCGAACTAAAATTAGTTGCTTGTCCTGTTGTGGCTGAGAAATTAGTCAATCCTGTAGCACTACCGCCGGTGACCAAAATGTTGCTTGAGCTAAAGTTTGTGCTTTGACCATAGGAAGTTGAAAAATTAAGCAATCCTGTAGCACTACCACCAGTCACACGTATGTTACCACTGCTAAAGTTTGTACTTTGTCCAACCAAGGTTGAAAAGTTAAGTAGTCCTGTAACTGCACCACCGGTGACTAAAACATTGCTTGAGCTAAAGTTGGTTGCTTGACCGGTAGTACTAGATAATGTTGTTATGGTACCAATTGCGGCTGACACATTAGTTAAATTTTGTGCATATCCGCCAGTGATTACAGCATTGCCGCTACTGAAGTTTGCGGAATATGTAACTGTTGCAGAAACATTACCAGTTAGGTTACCGCGTAGCGTTGTGGCCACTACATTACCAGTTAAATTACCAATGACATTGCCAGTTAATGTACCACTCAATGTTGTGGCTACCACGTTGCCGTGTAAGGTTCCTTGCAATTGACGATTGACGATATCTACCATGACCAAACCACTGGCGCCACCGGTTATAACATTGGCATTGACAGTGGGATTATTTACATTGCTACTGAATGTGATTCCAGGATTGACAAAACTAAAACCTGGAATAGCCGGTGTTGGTAAGAATGCAGAATCTGCACTGACAGTGGCATAGGTTACGTTGCCATACTGTAGTTTTAAAATATTATGATATGTGCCACTGATTGAACCATCTTCTACAGTAACGGGGACTGCTCCGCTGACACCTTGCTGTTTGGTATATGCAGGACCTACAATTTTAAATCCTGGTGTTGTTCCACTGTTGTCGTACACGTACATTTGCTCAGTGGATGTGTTAAACCAGATATCACCGTTTTTGCCCAGGGCTGGTTGGCTACCTGAGTTTGTAACTCCCGAAACTGCCACATAACCTTGTGGTGTGAAAACTTTTAGAATCTGTGCATTCTTATCGTACCATAACTGTCCCTGCAAATTGACCGAACTTGGGGCTGTGTTACTGGCAAAATTTTCTAGTAAACCTACTAGATTTTCATTCAAGTATTCTCCATATCCAACAAAATTTGGGCCAGCTAGACTCAAACTAGTAGTAGTATCTCTAGTTCCATCGGCAATTGTTGTTAATACCGTTCCGTCTGTTTTGTTAATTTGATATGGCATATTGTAATTTCTTAATTATATTAACTTATTTATCGCCAATATTATCCTAATGCTGTTAGCGAACCGCTAGAAGTGAAAACATGTGTGGTTATTCCGTTATCATAGGTAATTGTACCACCTGTAAATGCTGGTGCACCGGCATATTGTACCACTACAATACCATCGCCACCACGCCCACCCGATGTTTGACCCCCGTGCAGACCACCACCACCGCCGCCACCAGTATTGGCTTGTGCATCTACACCGTTTCCATCGCCTCCGCCGCCGGAGCCTCCCGGACCGCCTGGACCACTACCATATGGGCTTCGATTTCCATAGCCACCACCACCGCCACCGCCTACACTAAATCCCAATATAGTAATTCCGGGTCCGCCTGCTCCGCCAGCAAATCCGTTACTACCTTGTCCGGCGCCAGCAAATCCACCACCACCGCCACCCCCAGCTTGGCCAAATCCTTGCCATATTCCTGTACCGCCTTCATATCCTTGTCCTGGATATCCTGCGCCACCTTCATGTGTATACACAAATCCGCACCCGCCGCCACCGCTGGCTCCCGAGCCTGCTGTCTGATTGGAAGTCCCCCAACCGCCATTACCGCCACCCAATGCAGTGATTCCGCTTTCTACAACAACAACAGGGTAATTTATAGGTGCTCTGGTATCCCAAACCACTCGTTCCTGTGGATCATATAGTGCTGCAGCAAACATGGCAGGGCCGCCCCAGTTTGTTGCTGTACAAACTATAGTATGAACGCCAAATGCTAATGTTACACGATAATCGTTATATGTTCCCCAATCGCCATTTGACCCAACTGCGTTGCCGTCGATGCTAACATCTATAGCATTGTCGGCACTGACTCGTAAAGTGTAATCTTGACCTGTTTGTATCTGTGTGGTGTATGTAGCTGATACTGTGCCAACGGCAGCACCAGCCATGCCTGGATGAGTCCAGACTCCGTATGTGTTTAAAAATCCATTGTACGCTGGGTATGTGCCTGCGTACACAGCCGGAGTTACTGTGTTTGTTAATGTGATACCACCTGTGCCAAATAGGCTGTATGTGCCTGATTCATTGGCGCCGCCACCTGTGCCAACTTTAATTGTGTAGTTGTTGCCGTTTAGTACCGATAAAGTTTGATCTTCCTGGAATACAACTCCGCCGGCTCCGCCACCACCACCGCCTTCATATCCATAACCAACTCCACCACCGCCGCCTCCACCTACTACCAATATATCAGCAATGACATCGCTGGGGTAGAACTGTTGCCAAACTCCGTCTCGTTTAACAAATCCTTTTTGCACGGATTTCCACGTGCCATTATCTTTATACGACGGAGCAATTACCCGCTTCCATATACCATTGATTTTTTGAAAGATTCCTCGTGCCATAGTCTAGCCGATCTGGAACCAAAAATCTCCATCATCTCCGCCAGTGGGACCGCTGGTACTTACAGTATAGCGACTGCCTTGCCAACGAGTTAAATTGCCAGTAATGGCACCACGAACAAATGCTGTGGTTGCAATCTTTGTACTATTATCTGTTGATACCGGGGTCTCTGATGTTGCGTTTCCAGAAAATGATGGACTGACAATATTAGATTTACTGGATAAGCCAACAGCTAAATTTGCTGCTGTTGTGATTGCTAGAGCATTGACTACGGTATTGGTATAGTTGGTACCAATTAGATCGGCTGCATCCACATAGGCTGTGGTTGCAATACGTGTACTGTTATCACTGGCTGTTGGTGTTGTAGCAGTTGGTGTACCTGTAAATGCAGGACTGGCAATGGTAGACTTGAGAACTATGTCACTTTCAAGACTTGCGATACGTGTGGTCTTGTTGGCCAAGTTAGAATCTATAGAGGACACATTGGCTTTGAATGCTGTGTCCAAGGCCGCAACATTGGCATTGGTATCTGTACGCAATTGATTGGTAGCAGATGTTAGTATGCTGACGTTGGTGGTCAATGCCGTAAATGAGTCGCTACGTAACTGAGCAACACTGGCATTGACATTGGCTATGTTGGCCACAAGGCTAGTGTTCAGTGCCAATTGAATATCATCGGCGTATGTTTTGGTCACTACACCCAAATTGTTGGTTGGATTGGCAGACACAGTGATCATGCCAGTGGTGCCATTAATTCTAACTGCACGAGTATTACCTAGTGTGGTGTTGACGTAAATGTCAACGTTGCCACCAAGTACAGAATTGGTCACTACAAATGCATTGCTACTGTACGAAACGTTGGCATTGCCAATTACCAAGTTGCCTGCAACTCCAAGATCTGATAAAAAATTTGTTCTTGCAGTGGTGCGTGGAAATGCATTGGCATAGGTTCCACCCAGTTGTAAACTGTTTGTCACATTACCATGTATCATCACATTGGATGCCAGGGTAATGCCAGGATTGATAAAACTAAATTGACTGTATGCACCAGTCTGGAATGACGGATCGTAGCTGGATACAGCAATTAAACGATTGTTGGTGTAGGTGTTGACCACAGTATGAGAAATTAGACTGGTATCTGATACTGTTTCAACCAAGGATCCACTCTTACCTTGTGTGGCAGAGTATGGAGGATTTATCACAATCCATGCGGTGCCGTTATAAAGTTTTAGTTGTTGGTCTGCGGTATCCCACCATTGGTCGCCTGTTTTAACTACACTAGGTGCTGTTGCTCCAACTGTTCGCTCGCTGACGTTAATAAACTCTGATCCGTTATAAACACGGAGTCGTTGATTTGTGGTGTCCCACCAAAGCTGTCCAGCAATTGGGGCAAAGCCTACGCTTTGTCCAGGTGGCAAAGTACTGGCAAAATTTTCCAACAATCTGATGAAATTTTCATTTTGAATTTCGCCGTAGCTGGTGTAGTTGCGACCAATTAGAGTTAATCCAGTTTCGGTGTTGGTAGTACCATCCAGTAAGGTTGTTAGTACTGATCCATCTGTTTTGTTAACAATATAACTCATGGCATTATCCTATCGAGCTAAGGTTAGTTAGGGTTTGAATACGCACAGTATAGTCTATTTGAATTAATCTGTTTAACGATTTTTGTACAGGATGAAATACCACGTGTGTCAGTAACAACCCAGTTGAAGTTAACCCAGTGGTTCCATCTATACTGCGACCACGCAGGCCTAATTCATCAAACACATATTCGCTGTTTAAGTTTTGACTGTTGTCAAACAGGGCTTGACCACTTGGCTCGCCGTAGTCTAGCAAACAAGTAACTAGAATGTCTGTATAAATTGTACCAGGAATGTGTGCTACAGTCATTTTGTTATTGACTGGGTCCAAATTTGCAACCGCGGTGTTGTCTACTATTTTACTAAATGTGGGATTGTACAAGTTTGAGCTTTGTCCCAAAGTATTTGTAGGAAGATATGTGATGATACCGGTGGTGTCAACACTTGTTCCGCCATTACCTAGCACCATTTCATAGATAAAATTCTGTCCTTTGTTGGCAACACTACTGGCCAATGCACGACTGAAGTTTTCGTAGTGAATAGCGTTGGACTTGTCAATGTAGACTTCGCCAGATTCCGGATCAAATATCTTGATATGTCCACGAACATAAATTCCGGACGTATCGTCGGGCTGTTTTGGTGTATTTTCCACTGCTGTTTCCTCTAAATTTTGTTTGTTATCAGTATTTATCATGGTATGTATCCTGGTGATGCCATCAAGAATGTGCCTTGGGCAGTAGTGCTGTTGGCAAGGGTGTTGCCATAGAACGCATTTGTAACATTTCCGTACCAAATATTACTACGTGTTACATAAGTGTTGGCTGACACAGTCACATTACCAACGCTGCTTACTTGTCCTAACACATTGGCATACATCACTCGGGCTGTGGTAGCTGATGCATTTCCTGTAATTCTGCTAACGACGGAAATTGCATTAGCATTACCTGCAAAAATATTTCCTGTGTGTGGCAATACTGCTATGTTTGATGCAGTTGTCACTGTTTCTAACAAGCGTAAATTGGCAATATTTGTTAAAATATAATCGCCAATGTTGGCAGTGATATTACCGTTTAGTCGCAATCTCAATGAGACATTGGATGTTGTATTAACTGCTGTAGTTGCAACTATATTGGTATTACTGACCACAATATCCGGTATAACCTGTTGTTCACTGGCGTCTACTACTCTAGTGTTAGCAAGATGTCGTATGTTATTTGTGCCTGTGTACAACAATCGAACATTAGATTCTATACTCGCATACCCCGAGTCTATGCGTCCGGTGTATTTTACATTTGCATTTGCACTGATGTTGGCAAAACTAACACCGTATACATTGGCGCCAACATTACTGGACACCTGATACACATTGGATCCATAAAAGAAATAGGTGTTTGCAGCCAACACAATATTGGATCTCCACGGTATATTAAATCCGTAAACATTTCCAGTGGTCACATAAGTGTTGCTATTGTATGTGATATATGTACCGGTAGGTAGTACTATGTTAGTGGTCCACGGTGTAGTGTTTAGACCGTTGGGTGCAGTTCCGTCGGTGGCTCGACGTATCTGCCCTAGTACATTGGCGGTATTGGCAATCAATGCAACATTAGAACTTATCGTGGCAAATCCTGAATTTTCATTGTTATATATCAATGCAGTATTGGCACTAATGTTGGCAAAGTATGGTGCGTTAACATTTCCGGTAATCCGATAACTGTTACCGCTGAAGTACACATAACTATTGGCAGCAAAGGTTGTGTTTGCCGTCCAAGGAGTATTTGGTGCGTACACATTACCCAGTGTTAGATAAACATTTCCGTTGAATGATGTTAAGGTATCTGTTGGGATCGTGGCATTTGCTGTCCAGGCGGTTATTGTTTCTTGAGCATAGTTTCTATAGTAGCTAATTTTTTCACCATTGACAAAAACCACACCGGGAATGCCTGCATCTCTATTGGGGTTTGGTAAACGTGTACCATCAGTTACAAATATCTTGTCATCGGCAATTAGCAAATCTCTAGACAGCGTGGTTGTGTATGCATCACTGATTCTATAAAAAGCGTGATCTTCACTCATGTTGTCAAACAATCTAAATGCATATTCATTGGTTGCAGGTGCTGTATTTGAAAATACTTTTAGATTTAGGCTGTCAAACATGTGTCCAGGAACTAGCTCTTCTGGAGCATGGCTGCTGAATCTATCAACATACTCGCCGCCATCCACATAAATGTTACCAGAGTCTAAACCTAGATTGTCAGCAAATCTACTTTGGATTATGGCGTCAATTTTTTCTCCACTGACCTGTGTGACATTGGCTACAATGTTGGCGAAATATCCGGCATACACATTTCCTGTCACAATGTAAACATTTCCGTTGTATGAAATTTGTGTGTCTGTGGCAACGTCAGTGTTTGCTGTCCATTCGGTGACGGTATCATATGCAAAGTATGTGCTGCCATCAACTATGACACCCGGGTAATCCATTCCTTCAGCACTGGCTCTTAGGTCAATGTTTCCGTTGTAGGCCACAATACGATCGTTGGCTGTTGGCAATATTCCAGCATTGATTGACGATACGTTGGCCAGCGGGAAATCAACGTTGGCACTGACTGTGTGCGGCACAGTTGATAGTTGGTATAAGTCACCGCCAAGATTTATAACGGTATTTGCAGCTATCACCTGACCTGCTGTAACTTCATCCCACATAACTGCTGCGTTGGTGTTGGTTAATCCAGTTGATTCTGCAATGGTGTTTGCCCATTGTGCGGGTCGCTTGATATCATAGGTCAATCTATCAAATTTAATACTGGTTTTAATACTGCGAACCACATTGTGTCCTTGATCGTCGCCGTCAAACACATTGCGTAATACAGCGGTGGCCACTGCACCTGTACCGGTGCCGTTGATAATAACTGAGGGACTGCTGGTGTAACCGGTGCCGGCATTGACAACGGTGACGTTGGCCAGTTCGCCAAGCCCGTTTATTTGTGCCACAGCATTGGCACCAGTGCCTCCACCGCCTGATATAATGATCTGTGGAGCTGTCACATACCCAGTGCCGCCTGCGCCAACCACGATGTCAACTACGCCATAGGCATAATTGTTTTTCCAGTCGTAATAAACACGGTTGTTTAATAATCCTGCGTCATAACTCTGTTCGCCGCTGGGACTACGATACACATTGATGTTGCTGTCCCAATATGGTGCTAAATCAAAGTCAGTTATGTCGCCGCCAAATTCGTCGTCTCGTTGATAGTTGATGTTGAACTCACGCAGGATTGTGCGGTATGGTTTAACTTCGTTGATGTAACTTTGATAAAAGTCTTGGTTATCGGTGATGTAGCTGGCAAATTGTTCAAGTTTACGAATGTATTGCGTGGCACTGATAAAACTGGTTTTAAATACCCAATCAAGATTTTTTTGTTCTACTAACGCATACTTGATCAAAGTAAAAAATAATTCATTAAAATCTGCGGCCAAGTCGTCAATGAATATTTCAGTTTGTAGGCTTTGTAAAATTTTACGGAACTCTTTTCCGGGAATAAATGCTTCAGCTGCAGGTAATTGAATAGTGCCAGACTCTAATCCCACAGTAACACGATTTAAGTTTTGATCAATGTAGTAGATAGCAAATTTGTCATTGCCGGCATTGAGAACCTTGATATAGGTATCTGCTTGTAGAGTTAGTTTTCCAAATTCTAAGTTGTCTGCCACAGTGATATTGATTGTTGTGGTGGGATCAAAATCGGCCGAATACCAATCAATGTAATTCCAATAAAGACTGGTCTTGTATGATTGCACCCAGTTGCCATACAATCCATTTCCCAGTGGACGTGTACCGGCAGCAGGTACTGCCCAGGCTGTGCCCGACCAATTGTATATTGCCCACTTGGTGAGATAGGTTGGATCATTGAGCACCAAAACTTTATATCCAACGGCCAGGCCATTGGTAGTAATGTAAGACAATTCAAGTTTGGTATCAACAGTTAAATCATATTGTCCGGTGCGTGAGCTTGGTGGGGCTTCTTCACTGTTGAGTAAAGTTAATACTTTACGCTGGGTAACCGGATAATAATATAATTTTGTATTGACCAAAGTTGTAACGTTTGCTAGTGCAGCATACAGATCAACAAACATGGTCTGTCTAGGACGTATGCTGATACCATAACGCTGGCTAGCCGGTAAGCTAGGATCAGGAACAGGATTTCCTTCGATATCTTCTTCGCATAGACTATCAAATGCTTTATTAATAATAGACTGTGGTAGTTGGCTACTGGGACTATTTTCTTGCACCAGTGCATATTCGCTGTGTATTAATCCAGCCTGATTGCTTTGACTTCCTAGATGCAGGACGCTGTTTTTTCCTACCAATAGATTTTTAACATTATATAAAGCTATTGTGTCGTTACGCAAAACTGTAGCGTACGGTATATTTTGATTTTGTGGATTTTCAATTGCTGCGGTAATAGCAACAACGCTGTTTTGTTTGCCAGCACGAGTGTTGGCTTGATCTCTAAGAGCTACCCAAAAGTAATACTTGACACGTACTGCACCAGACTGATCTACGTATCCATATGTGCTGTAAGCTGAGTCGTCTGCGTATAAGGGTACGCCAGATTCTCCGCCGGCAACAAATTCGCTAGGTAATACAGAACTTTCTATCCATTCGTAAATTTCTACTTTACTTTCAGGAAAACGATCGCCCCAGTGATTTAATCTATAAATCAAAGAATCTTGTTCGTAATTTGTATATCGTAGGTTGTCAAGATTCCACCATATGCGACCAACTTGTGCAGGCCCCCAATGGTAATCTTGATATGTGTTTTGTGTGCCAGCATTGTACGTGGCAGGATCATGATCCAATCGATAATCAATGTCGCTGGCCACACCGCCTAAAATTTTACCTTTGGCCGGATCAACAATGTCCAATGGTGCAATTAAATTATTATTTGATTTGTTGTATATAAATGATCTGTTAATGCTGTCAATGTCAACTTGAGGCAATTGACTTCTTGTCAACTGCCAAGACGGTGTATTTGTTAAATTGTTAAATGTATACACTACGCCCGATGCCAAATCTGATTCAGGTGCACTGGCCAATAACAATCCCGGAGCAACCGCAACAGCAGCTCCAAAGTTGTCGCCACTTTCCAATTGTGCATATCTGCCGGTTTCTAATTCTTGTGTAAACGAATACACAACATCAGCGATATTGGACTGATTCATCAATGACTCAAATACGTAAACACTACCACTGGCCACAATAGAATCAATAAATTTTGTAGAATTGTTGTCGATCACTGTGTCGGAATTGTCAAACACAGTTGTTTCTTCGCTGGCGCTACCACGGCTACCTACCGCCACAAATTTTGCATCTGAACTGACGCTGACAGTGGTGCCAAATGCACCCGATTGGTCTCTTGGTCGAGACACATTTCCAGCACGAACATAAACATTTCCGTCATGTGTCCAATGTTCTACTACGCCATAGAACTTATCAGTGCCCAGTGACCCAGGAGCACCAATAAACACATTAGCGGCCGTGCTGTCTGTTCCAATTTGGTATCCAAACTGTGCGCCTTGATTCTTATATTCGCTACTCAGTGTCTGTGTCAATGCGATAGCATTGGTTGTTAGGTTAACTGTGTAATAATACACATTACCATTTTGATCATATGTGTTTGTGGCATTTGGCGCACCAATTAATAAACGAGTACCATTGGTATTGGTTTTGACCACATTGCCAAACGCACCAACGCCTGTAACAGCATTGGCCCAGGTATATTTGATGTTGGCCCAGGCGCCATTGGTAGTAGTATAGGCTTCAACACGATCGTTTCCGCCAATGTATATCTGTTTCATGTCTGCACTCATTGACACACTAGAAATATTACCGGACATGTTGCCTGTGGTAATGGTCTGCAACAATTGAACATTACCAGCCAAGACGTTGATCAATTGAATATTAGAAGTAATTGCAGCAAATTTTTCTGCTGTGGTTGGTAAAAATACGTTGGCCGGACAAACGTTGGCAGTGGTAACATAGATATTACTCTGATAAGAAATAATGGAATTAACAGGAATAAAACTTACTGCCCGTGTATTTGATATAATATTGGCAAACGTGGCACCATACACATTGCCTGTTGTTATATAGGTGTTTGATCCGTTGCTAATTTGGGTGTTGATAGCAATTACAGTATTGGCTGTCCAGGCTGTTCCCAGTGTTGGGAAAGCGTTGGGTACCCACGGAATGGCCATGGTGTTGGCGGTGGTGCTGTCGTTTTGTCTATACACATAAACATTACCTGCAGCAGCCACGGCTAGCAAGTTACCTTGAGATTCTAACACGCTTCCAAATTTTGCTTCGGAGTTGGAGATTGTAATGTTAGCACTATAGTTGCCAGCAACATTAGCAAACACTTGCACTTGTTTTTGTGCAGGATTACTAGAATAAAAATATTTGCCGGTGGTGCTGATAGTCACTTGGCTACCAAATCTATCATTGGCTGTCACTGTATTGGCTGTCAAATTACCCGAGGCTGTGTTGGGCCAGGCCTGATTGAACGTATAGACTCCCCATCCTGCATCAGTGGTAGCTGTGTCAACCCAGATCCTGTCGTTATCAATCCATCCGTGCAATGGTAAAAGACCGTCAATCGCTGTCACAGTTGGCACTTTAGACGATACTAATTTATAAACTGCCGCTTCGCTGACGACTGGGCTGGTCGCAATCAAGTTGGACAATGCGGCGATGTCTTTTAGTTGTACTGTAACTGTTAATTGATTAACAACATCAACTATTTTATAAATGTTATCATAGTTGGTACTGAAATTTTCTAAAATAGAGTTATCAAAATAGGCGACCTGGAATCCTTTTAATACTAATAGATCTCCAACCTGGAATGAGTGTTTGTCTGTGAACAATAACTGTGCATAATCATCTAAAACATAGGTCAGTGTTGTGGCAGAAATGTCGGTTTCTGTTACACGATATACGTTCCAATTATTGCCGGTGTCTTTGGCTGTCCAAATTTTACTACCAATACCCACATCAGGATTTTGATTGTATTCATTGATGTTAAAAATTGTTAAATCTGTATCATCAACATGCACATATCCTGCGGTAGGCAAATCGTTGATGTAAAAACTTTTATCTCTGTTGCTGTATATTGCGGTACTGGTGTTGGACAAATTGCTAGAATTGTACACGTTTGATATGGTCAAATTGGCATTGGCCTGCAAATTAACAATTATGTTGCCAGCAGAGTATGTGTTACCCAGAGTAAATGCCACAGGGTTGGTGTTGAAAACTGATTGGTCTAGCACGAATTCTTTAAACTGATTGCCATCTAAGTCGCCGTAGTCGCCAACTTTGAATCCCCACTCTTCAAAAATTGCGATGTTACCTGATACGTTGTCAAAGTTACCCTTGGTCAAGGCAGTGATAGAATTTAATGTGCCTTTTTCTTTGATAAGACCCTGGTAGAATTTTGTTTGTGTTGCGGTACCAATGCCCAAATCAGTTAAATAGTCTCTTGGACGGAATCCAATTAAGCCTGCACTGAATAACTGCAATGTTTCGTTGTCTGGTGGTCGATCAACGTTATAAATGTTTTCTGACTGTTGTGCTAACAGACCAAGGCTTGGTAATAGTCCAGTTTTTAAATCAGATTCTTGAATTTGTGCCCAGTCTGCCACATTGAATTTTGTAGTTGCTGGTATAGAATCAAGTGCAGTATAATAGTTATTATTAAAAGTAACAATGTCGCCTACTTGATAGTCTGTGCCAGCAGTCCATCCACTGACATTTGTAGTATTGTACATGTATCCACTGGCACTTAATGCGCCGGTCCAGGCTCCGGTCTTGGCTCCTGACAAACTTAATCGATACTGTCTTACTCCTTGCGATGGCACATAGATAATGTCACCAAAGTCACTTTCGTTGTCAAATACCAACACATGTTCAAATTGAACCAGATTTAGACTGGCAAAACATATACCTGTTCCGTTGAGTGTGGTTATACCAAATTGGTTGCCAAATGCAAAATTTTCAGTTCTTACAATGTTAAAATTTCCACTCTTGATAGGCAAGAAATTTTGATCCAATATGCGTCCTGAGTTTAGTGTATTGGTTATTTCGTCTACCACTGTGCCGGATGTTTTTAATAGCAGTCGATCTGTTGTTGGATTTAGCACCAGTATGGTACCTACTTCCCAGCCCTGTTGACTCCAGTATAAAAATTCTTTGACACTGGTCCTGAAGTTTTTTACTTCTTGCAAATCTTTGTCAAATTGATCAAATACAAATCCAACACTTTCGAGATATCGTTCATAACTGATCAAGAAGTCACTTAATTGTTGTATGTTACTGTAGGTTGTACCATATGGCACTGATATTGTGCGATTTGTGGTGTCTTGATACAGTTTGGCGCTGACATCGCCCACCGTGATTGTCTCTGCTTTGTTATTAGCGACACTGGGCAAAATTGTAAAGAATGGATCATTGGTATTGTATCCGACCACGCTATATCCAACATTGGTACGTTGCACTATTACTGCACTATAGGTAACTACAGACACAGGTATTGATTTATTCAGATATACATTATAATTGCTGTCAGGTATGATAACTCCAGCACGTTTGGCACCTGGGGTAGTTTGTTCTGCTGTGACTGTTAGAATATTTTTGTCAGTGAATCCGCCAACTTTGTAATTTAGCTTAACACTTAAATTTTCTAAATAACTGGAAATTTTTTCAACTGGATCTATGCCAACGTTTTTAATAACATCAGCAATCCAGTTAATGTATCCACTGGTGCGTTGGACAGCCCCAGTGCGTGTGTCTCCGTTGATTTTTAAATCGGCAGGGTTAATTTTTTCATTGGTGGCACTACTAAATTGACCCGTGATTTCGCTGACATAGAATCTCGATGTATCATACTGTGTTCCAAAATAACTGGCAGGTTTGGCCATGGCTATGGCCATTTGTACGGCAAACGGATAGTCACTGCTGCGTATCCACGCTGTTTCTACAGGACCTTCTTGTCCAATGACATAATTGTTGCCGCCGGCAGTTAGGTTATATTGTTTGACTATGTTGATGTCAGTTGGTGGTAATAAATTTCCGGCGCTGTCTACAGGAATAAAGTCAGTCAGCCCCGGACGGGCAAAACGAGTGTCAGTGTAGGGGTCTCCGTTGTTCCAAACATAACCAGCTTCTAAATCTTCCCAAAGAGTAAAGTTACCTCGAGTATACGGTGCTGGACCATACCGAGTCTCCCACCATGCAGGTTCAAATCCAAATCCCAACATTTCCCATGGTGCTCTATTGGGTTGATCGGTATCATACCAATAGTTATAAATTGCTCTCCAACTGCCTTGCAAGGGTTTGTCATCTACTGTGTCTGTAAACTTTTCATAGTTCCAGGTCCAGGAATTGTTGGCATCATACCAACTGTTGGTGGTATAGTCCACATTGTTTGTACCGGACCATTGTAAAAAGTTGCGAGATAGAATTTGTACGAACTCATCTCGTGTGTACTCGGTTGTTCTAAAGCGTCCAGGAACAATATCATATAAATTGATAATATTTTTGGTATAGTCTGCCTTGATGTTGTTGTAGATACGCTTTTCAAGTTCCAGTATGTAGTTGTCGCGGAAGTCGCCAAATGCTGGCATTACCGATCCGTCGTGTCCTCTAATCACATTTACAGGAGTCTGATATGTTGTATCTTGATAAATCAAAGGCTCTGATTTGGGATACAGACCTAGTTTACTTGGAGTTTCGGGAACAAAACTTCCGTCTGTGTCAAAGTAATCTCTGATGACAATGGTGTCGTTGATCGCAAATGAGATTGAAAAAATTACTGCTGGTACTGTGGGACTAAATTCATAATCCTTGCCCAAGGTCAGCTGTACGCCATTGTGCCAGATTAACACAGCACGATTGCTTAATTCAACGGGATTAAAAATATTGCCAATTTCATAGTTGGTCTGACGCTCATTTAATACGGTGTAAGTTATTGTTGTGTAATTTCCGCCTTGTGGCACCATGTCTGAATAGTACCAAGGAAAGCTAGAATTTTTAACCGAGTTGATATTTTGTAGTATTGTATCTACACCTGTAACAGGGTCATTGTAGTTTAGACCAGATAGGGTTGAGCACAAACTTATAAATTTATTTTTAAATCTGCTATATTCTTTTTTGGCCAAATCAATACCATTGACAAAATTAAGCATTGGATCGTTTAAGAATGTCATTGCATAGACCAACGGCGCAGAGTGTTGATTCAGTGTTCCGTTTTGCTGTTTTAAGTACGTGTCCTGGATAGGTCTGTTGCTGACTGATGTGTTTTCTAACAGTTTATTGTAGTGTGTTCTAATTTGCCCCAAAGCAATGGTTGAAAAATTCTCGTTGAGAGGATTTTGAATCAGATTTTTTGGAACTTCATATGGTGCCAGTTTACTTGCTGTGTCGCTAAAAATTGCAACATCAAGTTTGTCTCCCACGGCTGGATCAGATAAAAAGATTACGATATTGTACATACCATATGTGGTTAACTCATAGTCAACTGTTGCTGTTAACAGCATATTATTTTTATAGACTTTGAGGTGCGGTATAGTATCTGTTGTTGCGGGCAAAACGTCAACTTGTACGAATGCTCTGTTGACTCCATTGATGTCAAGCACTCGCCCATCAAAGAATTTGGTAAACAACTGATATTGGCTACTGTCTTCAGCACCCGGTACCCAGGAATTTAATTTTTCTTGTGTGGTTAAATTGGTGTTTTTAATTAAATAACCTGTGCTACAAGCAATGGCTTGAGTTGCTCCGGTATTGGTATCTGATGTGTAAGTAAACGAATCTGTATTATAGTGACTTTTAAATACAATGTCACCGATGTTGTTGAAATTTTGATAGCTTAAAGGAAATCCCAAGATTGTATCGTTGTTTCCAGTACCAACATTGTAGTTAAAAATCTTGTTGCCCGCAAAAGTAGATCCTGGATAAACAGTTGTGTCACTGAAACTATATCCGTCGGCATCTACTAGATCAAACAAAGGCATCTGATTTATGCTGGATTTAGATTGTGATACAAACCAATCTTCACCATCAAAATAATAAGTTTTTCCTGCGTTGTCGCCTTCGGTGACCAAAACATTTTCTCCAGCCAGCACTGGATTGTCATCGGTGGCGATCAAGTTGATGTAATTTTGTCCACCCAGTCCTTCAATTACAGTTACCTCCCATATTTTATTTTTAACATTGAGATCATAGTCATTGGCAAATACAACTCTGTGGCCGGGCGCCAAAGTAATACCATCCACTACAGCAGTGATTTGTCCTTCAACTCGAGTAGCCGGTATAGTTATACCAAATGCATCTGTTTCCTCAAAAGTCACTAGATCTACACTATTTTTTGCTTGACGGCCAAAATTAAAAAGTTGTAGGTCTGAGTCAAACTCAATGATAGGTCTGCGACCAGGCAAGTTGAGTCCGTAATTTTCAGTGGTGTTATTGTAGTCAGCGGTGGCGGCAATCACATCTTTGTGGAACCAACGATTGCTACGTGCCCAGGGATTTCTATCTCGGCTGCCACGATTGATTGTGATATAGTCCGGAGTAGTATCCAGTAGATATCCGTAGGCCTCAGGTACTGTTGTTTGTCCAACAGGCACTAAATTAATTGCTGTGCCCACGCCTTCTACATACCATTCTCTAATTCTATATCCGGTGGTTCCGTTCCACTCACCAACCAATTGCTCATCTTTATACGCCACTGCACCGCCACTGGTACCAGTTACTGTAGCACCCATGTCATTGAGTGCTGTTAGCCAAGTTGAGTAATTGACATACTCAAATTTATAGTATGACGCTGGAGTGACTAAACTGTCAAATTGAATCTTTAATCCATTGGTAAACACCACACCATTGGGACTGGTATATCCAACCCGACCAACAATTTCTGTGTCAACTTCGATTGTGTCTGACGTGTTGTTTATTATGCGTATTTCGCCAACAAACCCCGGATTGCTACTGTCTTGATAGTATAGGCGATCTGTGTTTGCGGTAATTGCTGGTTCTACATTGTATGCTAGATTATCGTTGAGCCAAAACTTTTGTGAAGCATAGGTTTTACCTGAGCTTATAAAAACTTTTTCTCTTGCTAGAATTGTGGTTTCCGGGGATAGTTGTATAATAAAATCTGTAGCAGCACTATCAACAGCAACCAAATTAATTTTCCAAGTTTTAACTCGAGTGGCATCATTGATAATGTCTCCGGGACGGATGCTGGCCACATCTAAGCTGGTGTATGCTGGGCTGACTGCAGGGGTGGTCCAATTGGTATCGTCCTCGTCGTTGCCAATGAATATTAAAGTTTTGTTTTGTAGCTGATTATTAATACCATCAATACCATCTGGGTACTGGTTTAGGAAATTACTTAATAAACGATTTTGTATGTCGATGTATTTGAGTGTGGTTGCCGCATCAACGCTGGACTTGATTGGCATCAAGATATAAAAATCTTGTGCGTTGTACAGAGGTACACGGAAAGTTACTGTGCCAGTGCTGGCGCCATTGTTGGTAACACCGTATACATCTCGGGTACTTACCGTGGGAATATTGGGATCAATGCCGTTGACACCGGGGCTACGTTGTATCCAAAAGTCATGACCGGGTTGATTGATAGTAAATGTGTAGACTCCGCCACGAACCAAAGTCAGTTGAGTATTGGGCTGATATCCCTTGCCGGTAAATGTGTATCCACCAACGGCACCGTTTCGCACTACTGTGTAATCAGCAGTATAAGGCGCTTGATTTCCATAAATTGGCACAAAGTCTGGCCCATCGGGTAACCAATAATAATTGTAATAGTTTACAAATTTATCGTAATCAAAATGTCCGTCCCAGCTGTACATTTCGCTACCAAACAAGCGTTGCTGATTGTCTGTTAGGCCGCCATAATTTTTTATGTTTTGTAATAGATCAATGTAACCAGTGTTAAATGTTATTTCACCGTTGCTGTCAGTTACTACAGCACTGGGTTCCAATTGATAGTTTTTTCGTAGATCGGTTGATTCAGGTACATAATTGTCTCCTGGTTTGTAGGTAGGAGCAAATGTTCGACCTATGTATCCGTTGACAGGTGTGTTGATTGCGTCGGACGTTAAGTGGTCCATGGTGGCACCAAGGAATCGTTGATTGGTTGGTGTACGGAATATCCTTGGTAAAAAATTAATTGTGTTGACTATGGCCATTAATATGTTCCGACTAATGTATTGCCCAAATTCAATTGAGCGGCTGTGATAGCTGAAATTATTTCAACATCATTGACTGTGGCGGCACTGGTAATAATTTCCCATGGTTCGGCGTTGATTTGGAAGTAGTTACCAAACACCAAATTATTACTTGCTGGCACAATCAACACACTTGATATGTTAGGTGTCAATGTTGAATGCAAGTATGCAGCCAATTCACTGAAATAAAATGTTTCCCCAAAATCCCAGTTGCTCACGTCAAAATATTTGTTTACCGCAGTAATAACTTGACTCTTAATTTCGTTGTCTGTCACGTTGGCCGCTGGATTTTTTACTACCTGGAATCGGGCACGTAGACTGACATCGGCCTTGGCCCCGAACAAGGGTTTAAACTTTGCTGGATTATAAATTAGCGTATCACTCACTGCTTTATAATTATCCAAATCACTATATGCTGTTTCTAAGCTGGTACTGGTTGGCAATTCTGGTTCTGCGATGGTGCCAGTGAGATCTTTGAGATAATTTGCATAATCTATAGCATAAGTTGATGTCAACACATAAACGTCAACGATGTTTACTGGGGTTGGATTGATACGGCTACGTCCAGGAACATTATGACGATATTGGAAATATAGACTATCCCTATCTGCAGAGCCGGCAGCAACTTGAAGGTACAGATCTGGATTGTCAGGAATAGCTTCAGCCTGTGTAGTCGGTACCTGTACCAACACTTTGGTTTTATCCACATATCCATCGGTGGCTGTGATAGTGTTATAAATTTGCCATACTATGTCATTGTCTAATGTTGCTGTAGCATTAGGTTTGGTATTAATTTTTAAAATTTTAATAGTGTCTTTGACGTTGGTGCCAATAACAGAGTTGTACACACGCACTGATGGATCAAAATAAAACTTGGTATTGCCCGCACTGGCAAAAGTGTATTCGAGATTTCTATAGTTAATTGTGTATAGGCCTTGATTATAGGTAAATTTCAATATCCAGTCTGTGCTTGAACCGATGTTGGCTGGTGTAATATTTTCCCATACACCATAAGGTCCGTATGAGCCATCCTCGTATTGTACTCTAACTGTTGTATTGTATTTTAAACCAAAGTTTAACAAGGCTTTGATTTGTGTGATTATGGTAGTAATTAAGCTGGTACTCAAATCGTTTTTGTAAGCTGGCACTATAGCTTCGGCACCAGCCAAGCTCACATTACTTAAAATTGCACCTGACGGTACCACTGTGCCAAGTGTAATTCTGTTTGGCACAGTTGGGTCCGAATCGGCCACAATGTCTGTGACCACAGCATAAAAATTCAATGTGTCGCCGGCGTTGGTCAAGGTATTACCTAACTGTAGCTGATGTTCGCTGTTGAATCTATATCCGGTTGGTGCACTGAATTGCAACACAGCACCTGTATCAACATAACGTAGATAATGACTAACATTGGCGCCTACCTGTAGAGTTACGTTACTGACCAAATTGGCCAAGAACCCTGTACTGGTTCCTGTGCTTACTGTGTTTTGATTAAACTTGATATTGCCGCCCGAGACTGTGTTGGTGTTGCCACTGAATCTTGGAAATACACTAGTATTACCATAGTAGTAGTTTCTAACTTCTGTGCTGTTGATTGTTGGTATGATCACATTGTACACAGCCGAATAAATGTCGTTATCGGTTAAGAAATCAAACTGTGTTGAACCTATTTTGTTGTTGGCTGATATTGTGCCATCGTCGCCAAAGATATTTGTGCTGGAGAAACTGCCAGTTGGGTCCAGTGCGTCAAGGTATAAACTCACACCTGAGCTGGTACGATTAACTGCTTTGATCTTTTGAATACTACCGTAGTTGGTCTGTGGGAAGATGTTGTAGTCTTCTGCTGTGATCATACGATTTTGTGTGTAGTACTGTTGCGGAGCACTGGCCTTGATGCTGCTCAGGCTTGGTGCTGCATTGGCATTGGTCACAGTATAATTCAAGCTGGCTGTGATAGTCAGCGTTTCAACTCTGTTTTGTTTGCTGATATAGCTAAAGGCCACACTGACACTGGCCATGTCGTCAGGAGTAATGCTGTAGGTGATACCATTACCGGTGCGATAATAAAAACGGAAACTGCCTTGTGGTATGTTACTGAAACTGCCATCACCAAACACCACATCCACTTGGTCATTGGTGCGAGTGTTGATTTGGTAAAGATTTTTTTCTGTTAATTGATTGTAGATAACATTGATGCCGTTCAAGGCTGGAACTTTGGTCCATTTTTCGCTGACATTTCTGTTGACATCCAAACTGTATAACCAAGCATCTGTGTTGTTGATGTTGTTGGTGGCCACCGTGACAAAGTTATTGGGAATGGCATTGGTGATGTTAAATTCTGTAGAATTTAATTTGCCCTGTTTGAAATACAAAAAGAAACCGGTGTTGTTGCTACCGTTACCATTGTTGTCGTTACGATACAAAACGTTAAACGCACCACTACTGGTTGGGTCACGTTCGTATAGATAACTCTGTCCCAGACTGGTGGCACTTACTGCTTCAAATGCCACACTACTGCCTTGTATGGTTGTGGTAAATGGAGCAACAGGCAAGGTGTTGGTGTTTAGGTTAATTGTATATTCGTCTGTTTTGATATTATTAAGGTATTGACTGTTGCCAGGCTTGCCCACTGCTTGGCTACTGACCAGGGCCGCGTTGAGAATAGTAGTAAACTGTTCCAGCCAGTTTTCGTTGGTAAGATCATTCCAGTGTATGGTGGCGTTGCTTAGATTAATGCCCGAACTGTCTGTGAGAAATTCTGTGGTACGCACACTTTCAAACTTGAGCAGGCCACTGGCGCCAGTATTGCGTTGTGGATTGTAACTGAGCATACGAGCCAGTTTTAAAATACTGTCACGACGCTGTGCTGTGTCAATAAAATTTTCACGAGCATTCAAGTCTGCACGGAACGCTAGACTCTGCCCAAGAAACGCAATCATGTCGATCAAGGCCAGATACTCTGAGCTTTCTAAGAAATCATTGAATGTTTCAGGGTAGTAGGTTTTGAGATAGGTGATCATGCTGTTACGCAAGGTCTCAAAATCATAGCTGGTGAAATCAGCGTTGGTAAACGTTTGATAGATCTTGGTCCAGTCTTGCTGTACTAAGAGGTTGGTTTGACGTGTGGTTTGTGCCATGTTATTTTATCCGTATCAAGTATTTATCGGAAAGAATAATATGGTCTGTTAATTAGTAATTAATCTATTGTTGGCACGATCAAAATTTAAAGCAATAGTTTCTGTTTGATCAGTGGGAATATAAGCCACATCAATTGCTATTAAAAACCCATTGTCCTGCTCGGTTACTGCTACTTGTTGCACAGCAAGTCTGGGGTCGTAGCTCACAATACGTGTGATATCATTGGTGATAATTTGTTTGGTGTCTTCAGTCAAGGGTTCAAACAACATGTCCCAGATTATGCTGCCAAAATCAGGGTTCATGAGTTTTTCACCTTTGCGTATTTCAAAGTGGTTGATCATGTCTTGTTTGGCCAATTGGAAATCAGTTAGTCTGTACTTTTTGGCATTGAGTCTGGTGCTGAATCCGCGATATATTGTCATAATAGTATTTATTTGCTCAGTATTGTTATGGCGTATCGGCCAGCTGTATAGTAACTGCCGCCGGAACCAACGCTAAAATAGCGCCAGGCATAGGCACCTGTGCCTGTAGTATTGTTTAGGGTGGCGGCTGTGCCTGCTCCTAACTCCCAGGCCACATACAGCATACCTGCCACCACATCTGCGGTGTCGTTGATTTTTATCGCGGCAATTTTGATACAATCACTGTATAGATCTACTAGACGTTGATAGGCCAAAAGTTCTTGTGCTGATGTGTTGGTTAAAAAATCGTTTATGTTGGCAACTTCTGTCAAATAATCAGCATAGGTACTAAACGGTGCTCGCCAACAATGTTGATAATTTACGCAATCTGTGCCGTAGCTGGCATTTGATCCTGTGGTTAATAAACTGTAAGTTTCTAACGTGTCGGTATCAAATTGATATCTACCCAGCTCGTTGTTGGTGCCAATTTTTGTATAATCCCAGGCACTGGACACGTAGGCTATTTGTGCCAGAAGATTTTGTTGTTGAATATTAGATAACTGTGCTATAACTGCCCAGTCTGGACAAGCTGCAACCATGTCGGAGCGGCCCAGCCAACTGACTGGCAAAGGGTTGGGTGGTAGTGTGCGGGTGGCTTGAACTATTCCTGCGTCCATTATTTCTTAGGCCTTTGTCCGTTGGCGTCTGTCCATGGCTCATGTGCCGGTGCTACTGTGCAGGCTGTCATGATTACCCCGCCAGTGTTCCATACGCCGCCTTGTAATTTTGTATCTGGTTTTGGTGTGACTGTGGGCGGAGTAACTGGCATTGGTATACCAGGCTTGCCCGAGTTCAACATCAGCATGCCGCCAAACACACTGGTTTTTACTACGCTGCTCAAACTTAACCAGCCGCCAGCAGTCAAACTGGCTTTGCCAACGGCGCTTAAAGTCAGCATACCATTGCATTTTAAACTGGCCATGCCCACAGCACTGGCACTGAAGTTGCCCGATGTGGCCATGTTAATCGATCCCAGAGGTACTTTGTCGTTGCCCATGGCAGTCATTTTGATGTTTGGAGCACTCATGTTCAGCATGACATCGCTGTGTAGGTTCAATACTCCTTGTGTGCGTAGATTAAAGCCGGCTGCACCGTAAACGTTTATCTGGCCATTTTTGCTGAATTCCAGCCAGTGTTGTCCGCTGGCACTGGCGATGTACAAAACGTTTTCTGAATCATTCATCAAGATCTGATGACCGCCCGTGGTACGCAATCTCATCAGCTGATCTTTTCCGTCTTTGTCACCGTCATCCATCACAAACGTGTGACCACCTTGTCTGGCATATACCAAGTCGGGTGAGCCCGGCACTTGATCCGTTTTGCTTACTTTGCGTCCAGGTGTACTGATACCGTACACGTTGCTGGGGCTTTCACGCATACTACTGGAACTGATAGCGCCACGTATAGGGTCTCTGTCTAGGCCTTGCATTACTAGTTTGGCAACTTGAAATTCGTGTGTGTAGCGTGGTGTGTTTTCTAAACCGTCGGCATCAAATGCTGTGGTTTCATATTTGGTGTTGTACTCTACCACTGGCAAGTTACTGGATCCTGATGCCGGCAGGGATCCTGGTGCTCTGGTACGGTCTTTGCCGCCGATGTTACGGCCAATTGCCGGAACCATGTGATGACTGCTACTATCGTAGATACAACCAATCCAATACCAGTCGCCATTGGGTGTACACATTACCAATACTTTGTTGCCAATGTCCGGTGGTACCATCCACATACCGTAGCTTTGTCCTGAAGTAAATGCCCCGTCGGGCACAGCAGATTGTTGATCAGTTCCGTAGGTTGTTCCAAAGAATGGGCTACAGTAATTGGCCGTTACAGCATTATCTTCAAATCCCGCGGGCTTTCTACCTGTTGTGGAGATGACTCTGACACGCAACTGTCCCAGTCTGGCGCCGGTGGCGTGGGCCACCACTACCGCTTCGTATGGACCTGGATTTTTAGGTGTGGATTTAGCATCACCTACCGCAGTAGGGTCGTCGCCGGATTTTCTAATTTGATCTGTGGCCATGTGCTGTGTTATTCCGTGTTTTGTTTGTCGTCTCTAGGGCCTAGTCCGTTGACTTGTATCTCCCAGACTTTAGATCCAGTGCCACTGGGATTTAATATCAGTGTGGTTCCCGGAGAGAGTTCGTTAGCACCGACATTGTCGGGATCGTAGTCGCCAGCTGGCAGATTGGGATTGGTCTGTGATAGTTCTTTGTCAATCCGTGAGCCCAATTCAACTGGGTTTCTACCGTCTCCATTTCTTGCCAGTTCAAATGCTGTTGGGATTTCGTCGTTATGAATTCTAGCCAGATTTAATACCTGTTCAAATTTTCCGTTGGCAAATCGATTAGTAATCGATACTATTATATATTGACCACTAAACAAACTTTGACTGTATTTGGGTTGGGGATAGGCCAGACCTTGATTGCCATCTTCGTAATCAAGATCCATGTCAACAGGAGAATTTATAATCACACGCACAGCCACTTGTCCGCGGTCCATGGGAATATGTCCGTACTTTTGAGTATAATCTGCACTTGATATGTCCCATCGTGAAAAGTCAGTGTTGTCTCTAGGGTCGGGTACATATAACCAATCGTCCTGTTTGATCAAGGTAGGATCGCCAACAATGGTCAATTGCAATGCCAACATTTCTTGATTTTGTGCAGTATATATACTTTTTAACACGTCGGCTGCTACCTGTGCCGCAGGCCGATCTTTGACATTCATTAATGATGTTTCACGAACATCATCCACAATAAATCTATACTGTAGAGGTGTAACAGTTGCTATTGACGCCAGTTGCGGGAACAGTTTTGCAAAAATTGTTGGATTCAAAGCGATTGTGGTGTTTCTGCCTTCGGCTGTATTATTTGCCACAGCCACGTCAGTATCTTTGGTTGAGTCTTCTGCAGCCTTGGTATTGGTAAAGGCCATAATTGCGGTGTAATAGGTGCTGTCAAAATTTATTTTAAGATCAATGATATCTGTGTTTAGGCCAGTGTAAATGTAATTGTAGTATTTGTTTGTGTACGGATAGCTGTTGGCCAGTTGGTTTGCCTTTGGGTGCTTGGCATTCCATATTGCATACTGATGTATGTTATAAGTTACAATCTTAGGGTACCGTCCTGTAATTATGTCAATAGCTGGGCCTTGACGTTGCCCGGTAAGATCTATGCCACCGTATTCTAATTTTGTTGTGGTTTTAAATGCATTGAATACTTTTGTTGCGTCAAACAGGTCGGGATTTTCATAAATGGTCTCTTCTAAGCCCAATTGTTTTTGTATTAAAAAATCGCTGTGTGCCATTACTTTGGTAATGATGTCTAGTATCGGGGTTCCGCGAGGAATGGTAAATGTTGAACTTTTTAAATCTATGTTTTTGGCTTTGGGATTGGCCTTGGCCAAAGAAACTTTGCTTTCATTTACTATTTTAGATTCACCTATCAGTGGATCAATTTTAAAAAAGATACCGTCTGCCAATTCTGCCTGTTTTTGCTTTACTTGTTGATTAGAATATGCTTGCCACTGCTCTGCCAGACCCTCGGGGCCGTTAAAGAATGCGTCAACGGTGTCGGCTGTGATGTTAAATTGTTCGGGTGTGGTGCTGTACGAAGTTGATTGGTGTACCATGGCGCCGCCGGGCACAAAATCTATCTTGTATTCTGAGCCGCGGGTAGTGACTTCGATCTTCATGGTCAACAAACTGATAGGAAAACGCTTGTTGTAAGTAACAAGGTCTGAGCGACCTTTGGGAATTTGCTCTCCGTTGTCGTCATAACCAAAAAATTCCAGTTGCAACATGTAGGGATTTTGGGTGTAGTTATTAAATTTTGTTCCATCAAACGATGCTGCAACCAGCGAGTCGATCAAGGTTACACCATATGGTTCCAATATGGTCATTGATCCTTTGATCGTGTTGCTGCTTCTGCTGGTTTTATTTGGCGCTACCACAGTATCAAATTGCACATTTTGTATATGATAGTTTAACCCGTTAGTGCCGGGCTGTCTAAACTTCTCCCCGGGATAGAGGCCTCCGTCTTGGGCCAGCACAAAACTTCGACTACTGGCAGGTTTCCATGACATGGCTTCTTCTGGCCCTAGAGAATTCATAAGTGAGTTGTAGTCAGATGGAGCCAACAACCATAGGCTCCACGAGTAGGTGTAGGATGCGTATCGATGCAAGGGATTGACGATTGCAGCAGTTTCTGCTTGACGTTTGATAGCCATTGTTAAATGCCTAGTAGTTGCTGTTGAATAACTGCCTTGGTAGGAACATAAATGATTGTGCCTGTTGTAAAACTCAGCAAGGGATCTTTTAACACATCAGGATTGCGTACAGCAAACACCCACCATAAGCTACTGTCCTGGTACATGTCATTGGCCAACAGGTCCGGACGTAGGTTATATATTTGGTCGATTTGATATACTGCATCTGTCATGTTGGCTGAGATAGTTTTACCCGGCCACACATCCAGGAACTTGCCCCAGGTCTGTGTTCCGGCATATGGACTAGTGCGTGAATATGTTGCCATTATAGGAAGCCACCATTTTTAACGGTGTTGTTGACATGCTTTGTTGGCTGTGTAGCGCCAAATGCAGTGGCAGGATTGTTACCTCTAACTGGATTAATTAAAGCGCCACGACTAAAGTCTTCTAGACTAAAGCCTTGGCTTTGTGCATAACGACTGTACACCGGTTGTAGACTCAAACTCATCTGACTGGTAGTAGGCAAGCGAGTGCTGTTTAGTCTAGGATTCAGTCCCATGCTGCCACGAGTAACGCTGGGTTCAGGAATGTCCACATAGTCCACATCAGCTGGCATGGTGTGACTAAAGCTGGTGACCACACAAGGCACATTGGGCATGTAATACTGACCATAACCGTTTAGATAAACGATCGGGGGCGGATTACCGGCATTGGGACCAGCTCCAAAAAACATTTTGGTACAGCTTCTAAAGAAATAGATAGCAGCCAACAGGTACTGTCCTTCGTTGATGTTTTGCACAGTGAAATCTGCGTTGAGTGTTATTGCACTAACTTCGCTGTTGTCATAAAAATACTGAGCATAATTGCTGTGTGTCAATTTTTGTGGAGTGTAACTAGCGGTGTGTGCTACAGTCATGGTGGGAGTGTAAGGGAATACTACACCCACTCGTTTTGTTCCGCCAAGCCCGGTCAATTGCCCGAATGCTGCGCCGATGCTGTTGTCTGATCCGCCACCGGATTCTATCAACGGACTCAATAGGGCATTGCCCTGTGGATCATTGTAAAAATACTTGCTGTTTGGTGCTAGACTCACACGCACACGCCAGTCTGCACTGGCGCTGGGAAATGCTGGGTACACAAATCTAGGAGCCGGTCCGGTGGTTCTGCTGCTGTATCTAAACATGTCGGCTGTGTTTTGACGTCCGCTCATGCCGTTGGGTGCTAGCCCCACAGCACCCATCAATCCATTGTTGATGCTTTGTCCCAATTGGGCGCCAAGTGACTGTGAGCCGTTGGCAGGGCTTCCTTGTAATTGTGCGTTGGATAAAACTGGCATCGTGACTTCCTGGTTATACAGTATTTATAGATATCAATAACGGCGTAGATAATGTTTTCGGTATTTTTCAAAATTAGGTTGACCACAACAATTAAATATGTTAGTATGTGCTAACTTTAAAGGAAATACAGGTGCGCCATAATTATCTTAACAACAAAGACATTCTAAAAGAGATTCACAAAAGCAAAACAACCTACTGCACTTTCACAGATCCAGAATATCACGCCTACGATTTAATACTGCCCGATGTGAGCAAAATAAACAAAAAGAACATAATGTTGGCTCGCAAGGAGCGATGTGTAAGGCTAGCTAAACTGGCGTTAGAAGCAGCTATGGCAGATGGCACCAAACGCAAATTAGACGAATTTGAAGTCAAACTCAAAGATGTCAAAGATACAGATGTGGTTTTTCGTATCATGACCTGGGATCATATTCCTGTGGATGATGTAAAAAGTCGCAAGGCCGCTGTCAAAGCCTTAGAGGAAGAAGAAGGTGCTGTGCCACGTAGTGAGTACGACGACGATGATTTAGACTTGATTGGTAATACCAAATATGTCAAATGCAATTTTCCCCCGTTCCAACACTACAAAGTTAACGAAGCTGGTGAGCCTGTGTGCGTGGGCAAAAGCCACTGGAAGGGCGATCTGGTCAAAGGCACATTCAATCGTGAACACGGCAAAATGACTCCCAAGCTGGCTCACATGTTTATCAAACTGTGTGAACGCTATGCCACACGCAGCAACTGGCGTGGTTACACCTACAACGACGAAATGCGTAGTCAAGCCTTGCTACAATTGAGTCAGATTGGCTTACAGTTCGACGAAGCCAAGAGTCAAAACCCATTTGCCTATTACACAGCGGCCATCACAAACTCATTTACACGAGTTCTAAATATTGAAAAACGTAATCAAAACTTACGTGATGACATTTTAGAAATGAACAACTTGACTCCTAGTTACACACGCCAAGGCATGAAGATATCGGCAACAAGTGGTGGTAGCGACGGCGGTTACGATGATTGAACAAATTAACGTTTGATCTTTTCCGTTTATTAGTCTATACTGTATGTTATGACTAATCTATTCAAACGAGCCGCTGTCTTTACAGACATACACTTTGGGTTAAAATCAAACAGTACCTTGCACAATGAAGACTGTTTGAACTTTGTTAAATGGGCCACTGCCAAGGCACGGGAAGAAGGATGCGAAACTTGCATGTTTCTTGGAGACTGGCACAACAATCGTGCGTCAATCAATATCCTAACCTTGGGCTATAGTCTACGTGCCCTGGAGCACTTGAATGAAAACTTCGAACAAACTTTCTTTATTCCTGGAAATCATGATCTGTATTATCGCGACAAGCGAGATGTACAGAGTGTGGAATGGGCAAAGCACCTTAATAGAATACATATCTGTAACGACTGGACTACTCATGGCGACGTTACTATTGCTCCGTGGCTAGTGGGCGATGACTTCAAACGTCTAAAGAAACTACAAGGCAAGTACATGTTTGGGCATTTTGAATTGCCCGGATACTTGATGAATGCCATGGTAGCCATGCCGGATCATGGTGAAGTTGATCCTAAAAATGATTTAAAAGGTTTTGAACATGTGTTCTCTGGGCACTTCCACAAACGACAGACCAAAGGCAATATTACCTATTTGGGCAACTGCTTTCCGCACAACTATGCTGACGCCGGCGACGATGATCGTGGCATGATGATTCTAGAGTGGGACAAAGAGCCAGTGTATCATGCTTGGCCCGATCAGCCCATATATCGTGTGTTTCAACTGAGCGATGTGCTCAAACACACCGAAGTCATGCTCAAACCCAACATGCATGTTAGGGTTAACTTGGATATTGATATCAGCTATGAAGAAGCCACCTTTATCAAAGAAACTTTTATTGACACGTATAAACTGCGTGAGATCACACTGATCCCTGCCAAGGTAACTGACTTGACTGAATACGAAATACAAGGCAACATTGCATTTGAGTCGGTGGATCAGATTGTGTACGGACAGTTGAGCAACATCGACAGCGAACAGTTTAATAAAAATCTCCTGTTGGACATTTATAGAAACTTATGATCCTGGCGCGGATTAAACATCGACTGCAAACTCAGTATCAAATTGACAATTTCATTGACTTAACTGAGTTTGATAACTTGCCAAAGGGTAAACTATATACTGCCCTGCGACGATTGCACAAGGAAGTGTTTGCTGACAATGAGCGTGTGGTCTTTGTTGCTAACCAGCCATTGAAAAAATCCTATGCCGATCAACCGCACGATATCTTGATCTCGTTACAGGAATATGTGCAACATCACGACATTCCACATTTTTTTATCGTTGTGGTAACTGATATCAAGTCGTTGCCAGAAGAATTAGAATATGTACGCAAACGATACAATCCACAAGAAAAGTTGCCCATGAATCATATATTATATGAATAAAGTGTTTCCCATACGCACAGAATCTGCTTGTTTATTAAAATGGGCATGGAGCACCGTCTACTTTAACAGTGGTACTAGTGCCAGCTGTCACCGCACGGAAAAATATGCCATACCAGCCGACAACTTTGCATCATTTCATAATTTACCTGAAAAAATTTCAGCTAGACAGACCATGCTTGCAGGTGCGTGGCCGGGGGCTGGTTGCGAATACTGTCGAAACGTAGAAGATGCAGGTGGCCTAAGTGATAGACAAAGCACACTACAACAAGATAACGGATGGTTGGTGCCGCCCGAGCTTGACACAGATGAATCATCTACAACTGTTACTCCTACCATACTGGAAGTTTATTTTAAAAATACCTGTAATATGAAATGCGTATACTGTGGGCCACACCATAGTAGCCTATGGGAAGAAGAAAATAGAAAGTTTGGAGATTCGTTTCACACCCGAACGTTTGACATCAAACAAGCACAACACAATGACCATTATGATCAAATGGTTGCAGGCCTGTGGCAATACTTGGACGAAAACGATTGTTACAAAACAATCAAGCGGTATCATATTTTAGGTGGTGAGCCGTTTTTAATGAGTGAACTAGACGACAGCATTGAGTTTTGGCGAACTCATGCTAATCCTGATTTAATTTTTAGTATAGTAACCAATCTAAACATACCCACGCCACGATTTGAACAATACTTACAGCAATTTAGAAAATTGGTGCTGTCAAACAAAATATGGAAACTGCAAATCACTGCCAGTTTAGATTGTTGGGACAGTGAGCAGGAATATGTTCGCTATGGACTCGACCTAGCACAATGGCAACGTAACTTTGAATTGCTGTTGAATCAGCCATGGATATCCTTAAGCATTAATAGTGCTGTATCAGCCTTGACTATTAAATCGTTGCCCAAGTTATTGGAACGTATCAATCACTGGAATACCAAACAAACAGCCACAGCCACATGGTTCCAACGGGAATGGGCAGCAGAACCCATCATTCACAGTTTTAATACGTCCGGAGAATTTGATAATCCATATTTGTTCGATGGTGCTGTGTTTGCCAACGACTTTGACCAGATATTGAAGTTGATGCCCGATACTACTCCCACACAGCAAGCACAGCGTAAGGCCATGCAAGGTATTGCTACCACAAGTTTAGCATCTAAAAATAATGTCAGTCAAATTAATAAATTAAAAACATATCTGACAACTCTGGATCAAAGACGCAATACCAACTGGCGAGCTCATTTTGCTTGGCTAGATCAAGATTTTAGTATATAATAAGAACCTATGTTTAAAATAAAAGACCTTACTGTTAAAAACTTTATGAGTGTGGGCAATACCACACAGGCAGTTAATTTTGATCGACAAGACTTGACTCTTGTGTTGGGTGAAAATTTAGACCTAGGCGGAGACGACTCCGGTGCACGTAACGGTACAGGTAAAACCACTATTATCAATGCATTGAGCTATGCCCTGTACGGCAACGCACTTACCAACATTAAAAAAGACAACTTGATCAACAAGACCAATGCTAAAAACATGATGGTCACAATTGATTTTGAAAAAGAAGGTGTCAGCTACCGAATAGAACGCGGACGTAAACCCAACACCATGAAGTTTTTTGTTGGCGATAGCGAACAAGAAATCACCGATGATGCACAAGGCGACAGCCGAGAAACACAGCAAGAAATAGAACGTATGCTGGGCATGAGTCACGACATGTTCAAGCACATTGTGGCTCTCAACACCTACACAGAACCATTCTTAGCACTCAAAGCCAATGACCAGCGTACTATAATTGAGCAATTACTTGGTATTACATTGCTAAGTGAAAAAGCAGACAAACTAAAGGAAGCTGGCAAAGTAACCAAAGATGCCATCACACAAGAAGAGTTTCGTATCAAGGCTGTGGGCGATGCCAACAAGCGAATTGAAGAACAGATCGAAGCGTTGAAGCGTAGGCAAACGCTATGGGTGAATAAACATGCAGAAGATATACAGAAATTACAGACAGGAATTGAAGAGCTTCAGAGAATTGACATCCAGGCCGAGATTCGGGCACACCAAGCGTTCAAGACATGGGATCAAACTCGCAAGGATATCAATGAACTATCGTCGGCGATTGGTCGCACAAAACTGGACCTTTCCCGTGAGGAAAAAACGATTGGCAAGATATCAGCAGAACTTGTTTCGTTGGAAAATCATACGTGCCATACCTGTGGACAGGATTTCCATGACGAGAAGCACCAATCAGTACTGGGACAAAAGCAGAGAGACTTGGCTGGAGCAAAGGAAGCAGCGGATGCCTTTGCTGCCACTCTGGGTGAATTACAGTCAGCTCACGATGGGCTGGGCAAGCTAGGACCACGGCCTGAAACGTTTTATGACAAAGAGTCGGATGCTATTCATCATCAAGCAAGCGTTGATAACTTGATTCAACAGTTGGAAATCAAGGCAGTTGAACAAGATCCGTATGCTGAACAAATAGCAGAAATGCAAACACAAGGCGTAGAAGAAGTCAGTTTTGATGTGATTAACGAACTCAATAACATTAGAGAACATCAAGAGTTCTTACTCAAACTGCTGACCAACAAAGATTCATTTATTCGTAAACGTATTATTGATCAGAATTTAAGTTATTTAAATGCCCGCTTGGGACAATACCTGGACCGTATTGGCTTACCACACACAGTCAAGTTCAACAACGACTTGACTGTAGCCATTACAGAGTTGGGTAGAGATTTAGACTTTGACAATCTAAGTCGCGGAGAACGCAATCGCTTGATTTTATCCTTGAGCTGGAGCTTCCGCGATGTTTGGGAAAGTTTATATCAACCCATCAACTTGTTGTTTATTGACGAGTTGGTAGACAGCGGTATGGATAGTTCGGGAGTTGAAAACTCTTTGGCTATCCTGAAAAAGATGAGTCGCGAAGCTAACAAGAGTATTTGGTTAGTGTCGCACAAGGATGAACTGGCAGGCCGTGTTAATAACACACTTCACGTGGTAAAAGAAAACGGGTACACCAGTTATAACACTGACGTAGACATTGTTTAATTCAAGATTAGTATATATTGCAGGGCAAAGATCATAACTACTATGCATGTCATGGATTCACGAAAATACTCAAGTAGAAACGCTACCCGAAGATTGTGTTGGTTTTGTTTATTTGATAACAAATAACCTAACCGGCCGAAAGTATATTGGCAAAAAACTTGCAAAATTTAGCAAGACCACTTACCGAATGGTCAAACTAAAAAATGGTAAGAAGAAACGCAAGAAGATTCGTGGTAAAATTGATTCAGACTGGCAAACATACTATGGTTCCAGTCCAGAATTAACAAAAGATGTGATTGCATTGGGTGTTGACAATTTCAGTAGAGAAATACTATACTACTGCAAAAGTAAATCTGAATGCAGCTATATAGAAGCAAGAGAACAATTTGCTCGCAGAGTTTTAGAAAGTAACGATTATTATAACGGACACATACAAGTCCGTGTACATGGCTCACACATTATCAACAAGATTTAGCACACTCGACTCAAAGTCATTCTGCAATAAACACAAAGTTATACTCTTATTATGGAATTCGCACTCTGTTTGGTCGAGGCAGCTCGACTCCCGTTGCGGACTGGTGAGATACCCAGTCTAGATGTTGCTCGGGTGTGCAAGGCAAATGCTAACTTAAGGCAAAAAATGGTCGGGGCTATGTGAAAAAGATACAACCCCAGCTTATAGGACTTGGATTTATTATCGGGTCACTAGGGTTCCGTTGATATGTGAAGCTAGAGTAAGGGGTACCGGTCAACCGCCTCTGCGTATGTAAATACAATCTCTTTATAATAAATGACTGTGCTACTCGGATAATGCTCAATCATGTTCACCGTGCATACGGTGAATTGTGACCAATTAATCTGGATAATACGGAAAAGCAACAAAGAAGAAAAACATTGATGAGCAAAGCGAAATCAATAGATTAGCGTAGCTAATCTTAAATCAGTTAGAAGAATGGTAATCCCGATTTCTCTGTAGTTTCCATGTTCTTTTTAATTATTTCACCAATTATCTCTCGTTCTGATGAGCTCAGTGCCATAGCATCGTTATAGGTCAACCCACCTCGCATGTACCAGGCCATTTGCAACGCTTCTTTTTTAACGGCTCTCGACTCTTTATCGTAAGATTCCAACAGTTTTACGACGGCGTCATTGTCTAATGTCAGGAGCCGATTGCGAAAAAATTTGCGTAGTCAAACATGATAGGAATTTTATATTCAGTTTTACACTCGTTGCACTCAGCTGATTGATCCTTGACGGCGCCTTGGTTGTTGATTTCAGCCAGTTGTTCTTGTACGTTACGTACAACGCTGCCATTAGCATTGCTATAAAACTCTTTGATAAATTCTTTATCTGTAACACGGGTTCCGTCGGGCATTTCAATGTACTCGGTGCTGTCTGTTACTGTGTCTATGCTGATCTGTATCAATCGGGTCATGCTGTCGGCAATTTGTGACATGCGTTGTTCTGAGTTTTCATCAGTTTGTTCTAGGGCCTGTACTAGCCGTTGTTCTTCAAACGATATGGTATTTTTTCTATTAACACTGAAATATGCCTGCGGCGTGCATTTTACATGCAACTCATCGGGTAAACTGATTTTTTTGTTGTAGTCTGGACAAGTGATTCCCGATAGTCTCACACTCAAATCGACATTGTGGGTGTTTTCTGCACCGCAATTGGGGCAACTGGTATCAACTGGCATTTCTGCACCGTAACTGGCAATCCTGATAGCGATCAACACAGCATCCACATCCACGCTGGGCATACTCCAAGCATCTGTGATATTGGGGCAACAACTGTGTATTACGTCAACAACGCCAGCTCCGTTCATGAGTGCATCAGGAGTACGCAAAGTAACTTCGTCCCTGGCAGTCATTGGGTACACAGGAATTTCCCCAGTTACTGGTAAATTTACTGCCCCTTCTTTCCAATATTGACCGTTTGATGGCAATTTTAAGTAGATTGACGGCTGTCTAAAGTACTTGACTAGGGGGTTTTGAATAGCATTTTCCATGGTTTATTTTTCCAATAAATAAGTTGATATACCTATATATTTATAGGTTAAAAATCCACCTGGACAAAAACACATATGGCTAACATGACCGCAGAAGAGTTTCTAGAAAAAGTCGAGCAGTTGACTGGCAACAAGGCCACCTTTGATCCAAAAAACGTTGAAGACTTTCAGAAACACATCAAAGCATTTACTGACAATCTCAAACGACAGCAACCGGTACTCAAAGGATTTGGCGATTTCTTAGATGGCACCAAGCAACCTATTCAAAACGTGGTCAGAGAGATGGACGAGTTAAATCGTGCCATCAAGGAAGCAAAAAAATCTCGTAACGCTGAACGTGTAGACGAACTTGAATCAAGCAAGGCAGATTTAAAGAAAACAGCAATAACAAAAAACGTCAGTGCCGGCTTGTCTAATTTGGGTGTGGGAATTGGATCACTGGCACAGACCATCTACGAAGGCACACGAGATTTTGCAAAAAGTCTGCAATCGGGTGCGTCGGGGGTTGAAGCAGCAACCAAAGCCAGTTTAAAAACAATTGATGCTGGTGTGGCTGCCAGCAAAGCATTGGGCGGGGTAGCTGAATCAGCTGGGCTTATTGTTGCACTGATGGGACCGTGGGGTCGAGCAATTGGATTGATAATAACTGGCCTTGGCAAGTTGGGCGAATTTCTGGTTGGCAAGAGTGCGGAAAAAATCAAGGACGGTGTAGAGTTTTTGGGTGACGAACTCAAGAAAACGCAAGCCGGGTTCAAAGACATAACTGGTGCAGGTGCAATTTTTGCTGGTGGCATGACCGAAATGCGACAAGAAGCTGCCAGAGCTGGCCTGGACATTGCCCAGCTGGCCACAGTGGTAAAAAATGCCAGAGAAGATTTTGTCAATATGGGTCTGGGGCTCGGCGAAGCTACTCGTAGAATTGGCGGGATCAGCCGAGAGTTGCGTAACAGCCAGCTGGGCATACAACTGCGTAATCTAGGTTATAGTGCCGAAGAACAGGCCGAATTGGCCGCACAGGTCATGGCACGCCAAAACGCTGCCGGAGATCGCAGAGCCTTGAGTGATCGTCAGATTGCAGAAATTACTATGCAGTATGGTAAAGAACTGCGTATAATTTCAGACATCACAGGTCAAGATGCCAAAAAGGCCATGGAAAAAGCACAAACCCAGGCACTAGAAGTGGACGTGCTAGCCAAGGCAGAAAGAGAAGGTGGCGCCGAGGGTTACAAAAAATTGCGAGACCAATTGGCTACTATGCCCGAAGTGTACAAAAAAGGCTTCATGGAAATGTACTCAGCTGGAGCATCTACTGATACTGCATTCAATTTGGCGTTGGCTAACAATCCAAGGTTAAAGGAACAAATAAATCAACAGATAAGCATGATAGGGGACAGTAGTAAAACTCTCCAGGAATCTAACCTTGAAACTGCCAAACTCAGTGAGCAATCATTGAAATATGCAAGAGACAATCCAGGCATATTTGAAGCTATTGTTCGAGCTGCTAGATTGACTGGCCAATACAGTGACATTGCTACATTTGCAAATCAGGAAAGAATAGAACAACTCAAGCGACAAGAAGGCGCCGCAGAAAAAGCTAGAAAAAACGCTGACAAAATGGCCGACAATATGTTGCCATTGGACAAGGCTGTGCAAGGACTAGAAGAAGATACTAATCGACTAAAAGCTGCACTAGGCGAGAACTTGCTGACGCCTCTTACTAGATTTGCTCAAGTTACTGCAGCCGGAGTAGACACAATAGAAAAAGCATTAAAAAAATTAGATCTAGACGCAGCAATCAAAAGTTTAACACCAGGAACACCTCCTCCCAGTGGCCCTACAGCTGGTACACCAGCAGCACCGTTTCAAAGCCCGGCTAAATCGGTATTTGATCAACGCAGAGAGAGATTTAACAAAGGAAAAAGCAGCAGCGAACCGGTAGTAACAGCCACTGGTCTCAAAATTAAATCAGGATTTGACAGAGAAGAGCAACAAGGCAACGCAACAATTATGCAAATGGCCCAACAGGTTCATGCTATGCTGGGTGGAAATTACAAACATTTTAGCGGTTTCAAAGATCGAGGAATAGACGATAGTGTTGCTCATGGTTCCGGTCGTGCGTTTGATCTGGTGCTACACGATCTAAAACAATATCCTGAGGTAGTGGCCAAATTAAAAAGTATGGGCGGATTTAGCCAAGTATTAGATGAAAGCATAGAACCGGCCAATCCTGAGAAAGCAAAAGTCTGGGGACCACACATACATGCTGAAGTGGCAGCCGCACAAGGTGCAGTTGTACCAGCTACCACAGGCGGAGTCAATGTAAAAGTAGCTGAAGGCGGCGCCGGCGAAGTGATTGCACCACTCAAAAACGGTCGTTTGCCCGGCATGGACGAAATGATTGAACGATTGGATCAAATGATTTCGGTTATGAAAGACCACAGAGACACTTCGGAAAAAATCTTCAACGCTACAGCGTAACCAGCTATAAATATAGCATACGAGAGAACATATATGGCCGGTTGGAAAAAATATTTTAAGACTAGTAACTTACCCAGCAATGTAAGCCCGTTAGGCGGCGGACGTGCTCCAGATCCTGGTTTCCGCAACTATCAAAGTCAGTTACCAGAAGTTTATACCGGACAACCCAATCGTGTTGAACGCTACAATCAGTACGAGCAAATGGACATGGACTCAGAAGTCAATGCCGCACTAGACATTCTAGCCGAGTTTTGCACACAAAAGAATCAAGAAAACCACACAGCATTTACTATCAAGTACAAAGAAACTCCGTCAGACAACGAAGTAAAAATCATCAAAGAGCAACTGCAACAGTGGGTCAGCCTAAACGAACTGAACAAGCGTGTTTTTAAAATTGTTCGCAACACATTCAAGTACGGCGATCAAGTGTTTATCCGTGATCCAGAAAATTTCAAGCTGTACTGGACAGAAATGTCGAAAGTTACCAAGGTCATTGTGAACGAAGGCGAAGGCAAAAAGCCCGAACAGTACTTGATCAAAGACCTAAACCCCAACTTTCAAAACTTGACTGTGACAGCAGTGGCCACCACAGACACCTACATGAATCATCCGCAAGTGGGTGGTCCATCCGGCGGTTACACACAACCGCAAAGTCCATTTGGCGGCGGCTCACGTTTCAGTCATGCTCAAAACGAAGCTGCTCTCAATGCTGAACATGTGGTACATATCAGCCTAACTGAAGGCTTGGATGTGTATTGGCCATTTGGTAATAGCGTATTAGAAAACATTTTCAAAGTGTTCAAGCAAAAAGAACTGCTAGAAGATTCGATCATTATCTATCGTGTGCAACGTGCTCCGGAACGCAGAATCTTCAAAATTGACGTGGGCAACATGCCTACACACATGGCCATGGCCTTTGTGGAACGTATCAAAAACGAAATTCATCAACGTCGTATTCCCACACAATCGGGCGGTGGCGCCAACATGATGGATGCCACATATAATCCATTATCGACTAACGAAGACTACTTCTTCCCAACCACAGCAGACGGTCGCGGATCCAGTGTAGACGTGTTACCGGGCGGTCAAAATCTAGGCGAAATCACAGACTTACGATTCTTTACCAACAAGCTGTTCCGTGGCCTGCGTATTCCCAGCAGTTATTTGCCCACCACAGCCGAAGACGGTACAGCAGCCTACACAGACGGACGTGTGGGCACAGCACTGATCCAGGAATGGCGGTTCAATCAATATTGCCAGCGTTTACAAAGCATGATTGCTGACAAGCTGGACTCAGAGTTCAAGCTGTTTATGCGTTGGAGAGGCTTTAACATTGATGGAAGTCTTTTTGATCTAAGCTTCAATGAACCGCAAAACTTTGCTCAATATCGCCAGGCCGACATTGATGCTGCACGTATTGGCACATTTACACAGCTGGAACAGTATCCTTATCTCAGCAAGCGTTGGTTGATGAAGCGTTACTTGGGCATGACTGAACAAGAGATCAGCGAAAACGAAACAGCATGGGCAGAAGAACGTGGCGACGCCGAATTAGCACAGCCAGAAGCTCCGGGCTTACGTAGCGTGGGCATTAGTCCGGGCGGTTTGCAAAACGACCTAGAAGGACTGGGTCCTGAGACAGCACCCGGTGCCGCACCAGGTGGACCTGATCTTGGGGCCGCACCCGGCATAGGACAACCTGCTGCTGGTGGCGCACAGCCGGCACTTTAACACATAAAAGGTTAAATAGTATTATGATTATTAGCGAACTATTTGATCCAGCACCGCACGGCTACCACGATGAAAAAGCGGATCAAAGTACGCTTAAAATGTCTGATAGCCGTAAAACTCGCTTGACTCTATCACACCTAAACCAGCTAAGACAAGCTCATGATGTACGTAAACTTGAGCACGAGAAAAAGCTGGAAGCAGTGGCAAAACAGTACCAACCTCCTGCAGAACCTGGTGGCGCCCCTCTCGGAATGTAATTATTCCGTCAATATTCTTCAAAAACTACCCATTTAACCCCAAAAACTGCGTATATTTGTAAATAATATACAAGCCATTTATATAAGGAGTTCTTATGAACAAGTTTGAAAAATTAATTGAATACATCATCAATGATGAAGATCAAAAAGCACGTGAATTATTTCACACAATCGTAGTAGAAAAAAGCCGTGACATCTATGAGTCCATTATGGAAGAAGAGCAAGTCGAAGAAAACATGGGCGGACCTGTTGCTGGTGAGCAAGTTGAAGAACTAACAAATCAACTAGCTGGCGAAGAAGCAGTGGGCGAAGCTGATGAAGAAGGCGAAGAAGAATTTAGTCTTGACCCAGATGGTGAAGACGATGGTGAAATGACAGGCGACATGCCAGCTGAAGTTGGACATGACGAAGAAGCCGAAGAAGACAAAATCATGAACATTGATGCCAAGTTGGACGAGCTATTAGCCAAGTTTGACGAAATCATGGGCGATGATTCAGCAGAAGAAATGCCTGCAGAAGAGCCAGCAATGGACGACATGGGTGCTGAACAAGAGCCACAAATGTTTGAAGCTGACGAGTCTGACGAAGAGTCCGATGAAGAAGATGACAAAGAAGAAGATAAGAAAGAAAAAGCAGAAGAGTCACGTGACAATTCCCGTAAACTATCTACTTCTGAACTAATGCGTGAGTATGTAGACCGCATTGGCGATATCTACGGTGGTGCTGGCGATGCAGCCGAAGGCGACGCAGTTGCTGGATCTGGTAAAAAGACAAGTGTTAACACCAAGTCTGTAACTGGTCCTGGTGCTGACTTTGGTGGTACAGCAGTTAAGACCAAGGGCGGCGAAAGCAACCCAGACGGCACAAGTGCTCCATCAAGCGAAAAACCACAAGAAATCAAATCTGGTAACATCAATGTTCCAGGTGGAAAAGCTGGTAACTCTTTTAAAACCAAAGAAACAGCCAAGTCAGGCGAAGGTCAAACTACCGATGGTAGCGTACCTACAAACGACAAGAGCCCAGTTCGTAAATAATTAGGAACTACAAATGGCTTTGTACCTAAAAGAGAATCTTACATTTGATCGGGCGGGCTTGATTGTTGAGTCCATCGACGAGAATGGTAAGAAAACTCTAAAAATGGAGGGTATATTCATCGAAGGCGGAGTAAAAAACGCCAATGAACGAGTATACCCTGTCCATGAAATAGAAAAAGCTGTTAATACCATCAACAAACAAATCAATGAAGGTTACTCAGTCTTGGGCGAAGTAGATCACCCAGATGATTTAAAGATTAACCTAGACCGTGTAAGCCACATGATTGAAAAGATGTGGATGGATGGTCCAACAGGACGTGGTAAATTAAAGGTATTGCCAACCCCAATGGGACAACTAGTAGAAGCCATGATAACCTCTGGTGTCAAGCTAGGTGTTTCGTCACGTGGATCAGGCAATGTCAATGAAGGAAGTGGACACGTTAGTGATTTTGAAATCATTACCGTAGACATCGTAGCACAACCTAGTGCTCCTCATGCGTATCCAAAAGCCATCTATGAAGGCTTGATGAACATGCGTGGTGGTGCTAAGGTATTTGAAACGGCACGTGAAGCCGCTCAAGATCAAAAAGTACAGAAGTACCTGAAAGAGGGCATTGCAGCCTTGATCAAAGATTTAAAACTATAGGAGAAATATCCAATGTTAGATGCTATCAAACCATTGTTGGATAACGGAATCATTAATGAAGAGACCAAGACAGCTATTGCTGAAGCTTGGGAATCACGCATTACTGAAGCCAAAGAACAAGTTCGTGCAGAATTACGCGAAGAATTTGCTCAACGTTATCAACATGACAAAGCAGTAATGGTTGAAGCTCTAGACAAAATGGTAACAGAGTCTCTCACTGCTGAACTGCAAGAGTTCGCAGACGAAAAACAACAATTAGCCGAAGACCGTGTTGCATTTAAAAAGCAAATGGTTGAAAGTGCAAGTAAGTTTGACAATTTCTTAGTTAGTAAACTAGCTGAAGAAATCAAAGAACTACGTGCAGATCGTAAAACTTACGAGAATGCTATCAGCAAACTTGAACAGTTTACAATCCGTGCATTGGCAGAAGAAATCAAAGAATTTGAAGCAGACAAGAAAGCTGTAGTGGAAACTAAGGTTCGTCTAGTCGCTGAAGGTAAAGCTAAGTTAGCTGAACTACAAGCCAAGTTCGTAAAACAATCTGCTGAGGCTGTTAAAGAGGCCGTAACCAGTTCGTTAGAGTCAGAACTGACTCAACTAAAAGAAGACATCCAAGTTGCTCGCGAGAACATGTTTGGTCGTCGTCTATATGAAGCATTCGCAAGCGAATTTGCTGTTACTCACTTAAATGAGAACAAACAAATCCGTGAGTTACAATCCACAGTGGACATGGTAACTCAGAAATTGTCTGAAGCAGTATCAGCAATTGAAGATAAGAAAGCTTTGGTTGAATCAAAAGAAACAGAAATTCGTATTATCAAAGAATCAACAGAACGCAAAGAACGTCTTGCAGAAATGTTGAAACCTTTGAACAAAGAGAAGTCAGCAATCATGCGTGACCTACTCGAGAGTGTGCAGACTGATAAGCTACAGTCCGCATATGAAAAGTATCTACCAGCTGTACTAAACAACTCTTCTGTTAAAGAAGTGGCCCCAAAAGCTGCTGTTCTAACAGAAAGTCGTCAAGTGGTAACTGGTGATAAAACTGCTAAAACTGCCGTTGAAACTTCAGAAGCAAAAGACGTAATGTCCAATGTGTTTGAAATGAAACGTTTAGCAGGGCTTAATTAAACCCTAAAAGGAAAGAGGAATATTATGACACAAGCATTATTAGAAGGCCGTTGGGGCGAAACAAAAGAAGCCCTGTTAGAAGGTCTAAATGGTTCTAAAAGAACTACAATGGGTGTAATCCTTGAGAATACACGCAAAATGTTGGCTGAAAACGCAACAGCTGGCTCTACACAAGCAGGTAACGTAGCTACACTTAACCGTGTAATTCTACCAGTTATCCGTCGTGTAATGCCAACAGTTATCGCCAACGAAATCGTTGGTGTACAGCCAATGACAGGTCCAGTTGCTCAGATCCATACACTACGTGTACGTTATGCTGACAGCGTTACAGATTCATCTGCATACGCAACAAGCACAACAGCTGGTGACGAAGCATTGAGCCCATTCAAAATTGCAACAGCATACTCTGGTAGTAACTCTACTGGTATGGCTAATACAACTAGTACACTAGAAGGTGTTGCTGGTAACCGTATTAACGTTCAGATTTTGAAACAAGTTGTAGAAGCTAAAACACGTAAGTTAAGTGCTCGTTGGACATTTGAAGCTGCACAAGACGCACAGTCTATGCATGGTTTGGATGTTGAGGCAGAAATTATGGCTGCCCTAGCACAAGAAATCACTGTAGAGATCGATCAAGAGATTCTTGGTTCCCTACGTGCTCTTGCCGCTACTGATGAAGCATATGACCAATCTGCTGTATCTGGTACAGCCACATTCGTTGGTGATGAGCATGCCGCTTTGGCAGTTCTAGTCAACCGTGTTGCTAACAAGATCGCTCAGCGTACACGTCGTGGTGCTGGTAACTGGGCAGTTGTAAGTCCAGCTGCTTTGACAGTACTACAAAGTGCTACAACAAGTGCATTTGCTCGTACAACAGAAGGTACATTCGAAGCTCCTACAAACACCAAGTTTGTTGGTACATTGAACGGTGCAATGAAGGTATATGTTGACGGTTATGCAAACGACAGTCAGGCTGTATTGGTTGGTTATAAGGGTTCAAGCGAAGCTGATGCAGCTGCGTTCTATTGCCCATATATCCCATTGATGAGTTCTGGTGTTGTACTAGATCCATCTACATTCGAACCAGTCGTATCATTTATGACACGTTATGGTTATGTAGAGTTGACAAACACAGCGTCTTCGCTAGGTAATGCTGGTGACTACGTTGGTGAGATCTCTGTATCAAACCTATCGTTCCAGTAAAAACGGAATATCTGCCCCAGGGATGGGAAGGAACAAAAAGGCTCTTCGGAGCCTTTTTTGTTGGCTGTAGTTTTATCATGTAAATATAATAATGAAGAAACAGTTATTGGTGGCCTTTGGAGACTCATGGACCTTCGGCAGTGAACTAGATATTCCTAGAGAAGATCCCTGGGTCAAACATGTGGCTGACCAACTTGGTGTAGAATATGTAAACATGGGTGTACCAGCCAGCAGCATTGGACATACCACAGTACAACTATTCAATTTCATAAAACAATATCCCAACTTTGAAGAATATAAATTAATTTTCATGATTGGACTCTCGGCACCATCTAGGTATTTGAGTTATAACAATCGAGACAACGAGTTTATAAACATAACATCAGAGGCACCATACAGTACCAGCAACATACACTTTACAGGTAGAGCGCCAGACTGTGTGATGCACATGCAAGACTATGCACAGCAAACATACCGATATGTGGAGTCTGGTTTGTACAATGAATTTTTAGGAGTGCAAACAGTTTTTCAGTTTCAACAGTTTTGTTTTTACAATGAAATAGATTGCGTGTTCTTTAGCTATTTTGACCAACTGATAACTGACAACTACGGACACATGTTGCGTAAAGATCTAATTTATCCAATTACTATTACTCGAGCATTAACTGGCAAAGAATATGATTTGCCTGACATAAGAGAAAATGAATACTTTACGGGCAAGCTGTTTCATCCTAACATTGCAGGCCATCGGCGTATTGCTGAACTTCTATTAGAATTTTATGATCAAAAATATCCGCGGGATTGAAGGCGACGACTTACCATACCATCTTAAATTGCTTGGGCTTAACGCTAACACGTTCGATCCGCAGATTTTATTTTGGCCGCTGGTTGACCACTATAACAGACATGACTCAGAGTGGTTAGCTATATACACCAACCGTGCCAGAGCAAGTCGAACAATTATTTTTTATGATTTAGTCAACACTGGAGATTACGAACACACTAAATTTTGTGAGTTTGTTAGTAACTTTGATCATCCGCATCGTGTTTACCTTACAGTAAATCAAAGTCTCAAACTAAAATTAGCCAACGTAGACATTGTGTCTTGGGATTTTATGTGGAATCGATATCGCAGTTATTATACGGAAACAGTTCCGCACGACAAGTTATACCTGCACCATTACAGTGGTCCGGCTGCATATCAAATACCCCAATTGGATTTTGATCGACCCAAAGCAAAAAAGTTTTTAAGTATGACCGGGCGGGAGTTCAGCTACAGAACCAACCTGTATGAATTTGTCAAAGACCTTGACTATGGATATGTGAGTAATCGTAGTCGTGGTATTACAGTAGAAGGGCAAGACATAATAGGAGCATTTCAGCCCGTACCCAATACATTTTATTTAGACAGCTATGTCAGCATCTATTGTGAAAGTAATTTTTTACGCGACGACTTGATACACATCACAGAAAAAACATTTGAGCCACTGATCAAAGGACACATTATTTTACCATTTAGTAATCCAGGTACCATTGCAAGACTAGTAGATATGGGGTTCAAAATGCCCGCAGGTGTAGACTACGGGTTTGACAGCATAACTGATCCGCAACAAAGATTTGCCGCACTGACTGCGGAATTTCAACGATTAATGTCGCAAGATTTGCCAACTCTATACAAACACAATCAAGAAATATTTTTACACAATCAAGCGTGTATCAACACCATCAAGTATGATACCAGGATACTAGCACTTTACAATGTTTAAATTTTATCACACACTTGGCTTTGAAGAAAGCATTGATCACAGGCATACCGACTGGAGTCCTGATAATATACACAGCTATCGGCAGTGGTACGAAGAAGATATACAAGGACGAGACACCTTATTGGTCATGGTCGGAGATAGTTGGACCTGGGGCGACCATTTGGGCACAATAGATTGGGACAAGTCCAGCAATGACCCTTGTAGACAAGAGCAGATAGCAGGTAGACATCTTAGTCGTCTACTTGACGCAGACTGGGTTAATCTAGCTAGACCGGGTTGCAGTAATTATTGGATGCTGGAAAAACTACAAGACCTACAGCCATTTATTCAACAAGCTGATTATAAAAAAATCTATGTGATAGTAACACTAACAGAAGATCTTCGCGAAGCAGAATACACTAGAAGAATACGTGTTGAAGAGCCATATCAGCAAATGTGGCAAGCCAGTGACACCATTGAAACATTTTTGCGTCAAGTAGAACAATACTTACTACTTAACTTAGAAACTTATTTTAAAAATTTACCTGCGGTGTCGGCACATGTTGGTCGAGCATTTACAGATTTTTGGCCCGGCGTTTCTAGTCCGTTGCTGTTGGAAAAGACTTGGTGTGATGTGATACAAGATCGCTTTAACTTTGACAACTATCAACAGCCTGTACCTTTTATAGGACAGATGAGCATAGATCCTTTAACAAAAAAATACATTGTACAAAATCCCGAACGCAAAGCCGAGTTTTTAGATATCATGGAACGTGTAGGCACACGCTGGAGATTCTTGGGAGACAGCCCGTACAATCTCAAAGGCAGCACTTGCCACCCCAATCCTGCAGGACATCGGCTATGGGCCGAATATGTTTATACCCAAATTGGATAAATACTTTGTTCGTATGAAACTCTCAGGTAAGCCTACCTTGAGTAGCCTAGAACGCTAAAACAGGAGAAACAAAATGGCACGCGGATTAAAAATTGCTCACAAGCAAACAGACGGTACACTATCAGACCAACGCATCACTGGTAGTACAGTAGGAACTTCAAATTACTTTGGTGGTGTTGGCGGTGTCCCACAGTGGGTGACCAGCACAGGTGTTAAAACTATCAAGGTTCAATTTCGTACAGCAGCTGGCGTATTGCATGCCAATGCTTACATCATCAGACAAAAAGGTTCAGAGCAATTTTTGGTTGCTAACGCTGTTGGCGCTGTTAACGGCGCAACACACAGCAATGCTAGTGTTACTGTATGTACACTGGCCGCTGGCGCAGATGCAGCAAACTCTGCCCCTGCATCTGGTGCAAGTACAATGACCATTACTGGCTATACCACAAGTAACACAGCTTTTTATGCCAGTCGTATCACTACAAAACACGTATATGATCAAGCCGGTAACAAAATGCGTTACAAGCACAACAGTCAAGTAGCTACTAGCTCATTTGCTAACATTGTTGCACATTAATCAAATTTGATTGATAAGAATAGCAGCTTCGGCTGCTATTTTTTTGAACTTGGCAAAGTTTTACCGCTCATAAATACACTATAAACAGGATACTAGAATGAGTCTGACCAAACGCATCATAGGTGATTACCAAATAACCAACAAAGATACATACGGTGCTAACGTAACAGTGAGCACACATACCTTGTTTGTGCAGGGAAATATGGTAGTTGGTGGAAACACCAGCGTAGTTACCAAAACCGACACAGAAATTACTGACAACACTATTCTTCTAAACAAAGGAGAAACTGGTGCTGGCGTAACATCAGTGTATTCAGGTATTGAAGTTGATCGCGGATCGTTAAACGATGTTGGTATCAGATACAACGAAAACGTTGATAGCTGGCAGTTAACTAACGATGGAACAGTCTGGGGCAATATCACTAGCGGTTCGATTGGGGCGATTGGCAATGTGTACCAAGACTCGGCTCCTTCGTTGGGCGGTAATTTAAACATTACTACCAAAAGTTTGTTTGACACATCGGCTAACGTAGAGGTTCGTGCAAACACCGCAGCCATGGGAGGCTCTGGTTTATATACCAACAAGATTGGTGTAACAAACAACAAAAAAGAATTAATCACAAAGAATAGAGCATTGGTCTATTCAATCATATTGTAGGATAAGAAAAATGGCCATACAAAGCACAGCACTAGGAACAACAGTAGGTAACATTTATGTAGCTTCGGGTACAGACGGAAACGTTGTATCGGTTACATATTTTTGCAACAGATCAGCATCAGCAACAGCTTTTACGTTGCATTTGGTACCGTCTGGGGGAACAGCTGGACCAAACACAACAGTATACAGCAACAAAACTGTCACTGCCGGCGATACATATATTCTTGAATTAGAAAAAATTATATTAAGCACAGGCGACATGTTACAGGCCAGCGCCAATACAGGTAATGCCATAGTTGCTACTGTCAGCACGTTGGGTATCTAACATGGGACGTTATCTTAAAAATACTCAGCTGGAAGGCGGAAGTTATGCTGTTCAAATACCGCTTGGTAGCTCTAGCATAGGACCAGACAGCCCAGTTAACGGTCAGATGAGATTTAATCAGACCACTAGCAAAATTGAATTTTATTACAACGGCCAATGGAATTCTGTAGCCAAAATTGGTCAAGTACCAATTACCACAGACACATTTACCACTATCGATGGTGGCGCTGTAAATCAGTTTACTATGACCAATGCACCACGCGATTATATCACCAGCGAAGAAGCCAGCATACTAGTATTCATCAGCGGTGTACAACAAAGACCTGTAGAACACTATCATTTTTCATCAGGTGTCGCATCAGATCAATTGTACATTGAACCAAGTGCAGTTGGAGACGCAGGACAAACAGTATTGGTAATATACAATCTCAACAGCACTGACGCTACCTAGGAGCCAATAGATGGCAATAGGTAAAATATCAGGAGTAATGCTCAAAGACAACCTGGAACGCCAGGGTGTCAATCTATCCTTTGATGGAAATTTAGCATACCTTGATGTTACCAATCGTAGACTTGGCGTTGGCACAGACAGCCCGCAGTACGGCCTAGATGTTCCGGCCAACGTTCGATTAGCTAACCTTACCATACTTGGCAACACAATTACCAGCAACACAGGTCGAATTGGTCTTGGATCAATTTCAAGTATTGTGGTCACAGGCGGATCAGCATACAATGTAATTTTGACCGATGGTTCTGGCAACTTACGCTTTGGTACCTTGGATGAAATTTCTGGCAACACAACTTTTACTGGTAATACCATTGAGCTGGGCGCCAACAGCACCGGAGCACTAACCAGTAACGCAGTAACATTGACAACCAGCACATCAGTCACAGATGGAATAGCACAATTAAACTTTGTACTAGGCAAACTGGTTCCACCAGCACCACCCACATTCCCGGGCTCTAGCTCAATCACAATCAGTACCTTGAGCACGTACCGCATGGCCAACCTTACGCAGATTGACTTAACTGGCAACTCAAGAACAGTGGCAGCCGGATCAACAGTGGCCAACGTAAGACGTGCAGCCACATACACAACCAGCAACGTGACCACAGTAGGTCCCGGCGAATCGGGCACAGTCAGCGTTTATAAAAACAGCACTTTGATGGGCAGTCGCGCCATGGCCCTTGGGGCACAAAACGGCACATATGGGCATTTGGTTATAGGAAATGACCAAGACTACGCTGCCATAATAGGTGGTTCTGGTGGCTTTTGGGAAAGTTTTAATGCCTATGCCACCGGATCAAATGTGGCTCCAGGCTGGAACGAAGTTTATTTAACCCACAATCAAGGAGTACCGACCAATGTACGCTGGTGGTACTTTGATAATAGCAATCCGGGTACTCCAACATTTAGTGCCACTAGTATTGCGTTAAGTTCTAACACAGTCACTTATTCCAGTACCATACCGCACTTAAATAGCTCAGCAGGATTTACCTTATCGTATAGTGTAAATAGATTAAGCGGAGATATGTATCCGACGTCAGACAGCATGGCCACCGGAACAGCTGGCGGAGCACTGACAGCACCCGCAACAACCACATACGCCAGTGCAGGCGTAACTACCCCACTAGCGGCCAATTTGTATGTGGCTAGTGGTACTTTGTCTGTAACAACAACAGCCAATGTTATATCGGGCTTTGGATCCAGTGCTCTTGGTCCTACTATTAGCATAAGCAACAGTTACAATACTGGTACACAAAATTTCCCACCCGGTGCCACAGTACTTTACAAAACTGGCACAGCAACTCAAATTGAAGAAACCAGTATGAGCATTGCAGTCAGTGTGGGCTCTGGATCTGGAAACCCTGTGCGTATTGTAAATCCAGGAACCACAGATACTCCAACACATTCTGCCAGTGCTGCTGCATTCAACAGCACCACCGGTACCCTCACAGCCAATTGCGCCACAGTGGTGGCCGCTACACTAAAACACGACATTACCAACTATGCTTCGGGATATTTGCCAGTGGGACCAAATCTCAGTGCAGGACGTCACGGAGCTCAATACTACACATTTAAATTTACACGTACTGCGGTAAGTAAATTTGATATCAAATACACAGGTACCATGGCCGGCTTATGGGTATCTCTTCCTGGTAGCGTAATAGATACCAGCTCAACCTTAAACGGCTGGCTCAGTATGGGAACGGCCTATGCAGGTGCTGGACAACCTGGTGCTGGCACTGGTGGTAACGGCAGTAACGGATGTGCGTTGGGTGCCTTGGCCTTGTTTAATAGTGCCCAAACCAACAAAAGTGTAACTGCAACCTTTGGTACAGTAAGTTCAAGTAGCACAGCAACAAACGAAATTTATGTTAGAGTGAAATTGACCACGGGTCAATCTTTATCAGCATTAACAATAGAGGCGGCAACTAATTAATGGCTATTACAGACGCACAAAAAGTCGACTATCTCTATAAGAAAATTGGTGCCGGTGTCGCCAAGACAGATACCAGCGCCTTCAAAAGCCCCTCTAACGAAGCCAACGCTAGCCCAATTTTAACACGAGGTGACACAATCTGGCAACAGTCGGTTAGTATTCCTGCTGTCAAACCTGCCAGTAATTCCAGCGTATTGGTATTGTATCAAGACACCTTGTCAAGCACCATTGAGTGCGTATTAGACACTTCAGCTAGTGGTACCAACAGAACTTGGTTTACAAATCAAGTTGACTGGATTGGATCAGAATTTGGGGCAACATATCAAGTTCAAGTTTACGCTGCCGCTGCTGGAAACTCAGCACCACAGACTTATGGCACACAGTTGTTCAGCGATGGATCTGGCAACAGCGACACTTGGTTCTTTGACTACCAATCTGGTATTTTAAACTTCCCTGACACCAACGTACCAACGGCTGTCACAGGTAAAAAAATATACATCACAGGCGCCCGTTATGTGGGAGCCAAAGGTATCAGCAGTTTCCCTAGCGGTATTACAATGGGAAATATTACCATAGTTGGTAACAATATTAACAGCAGTAGTGGCAACGTTACTATCACATCAAATTTAAACATTATTGGTAATACCACATTTTATGGATACAGTGATTTAACCATCACAGATAGTATTTTAAACTTACACACACAAGCAAACTTGGCTCCATGGACTGTGAATGATGGAAAAGACATCGGTATCAAGATGCACTACTATGATGGCGTAGATAGTCATTCTGCTCTAGTACGTGCCAATAACACTGGCTACTTGGAATGGTATGCCCGCGGAACAGAAGTCTCCGGCAACACATTCAGTGGCAGCGCCTACGGAACCATTAAAACTGGTTCTTTAATTTTAGCCAATACCACACCGGCCACTGGCCCTAACACAGGAGCATTGCAAGTATGGGGCGGCGCCAGTATTAGCGGAAACCTGTACATAGGAAACTTGCAAGCCAATTTAAGTATATTTGCAGCTATCAACAACACACCAATTGGCAATGCTGTGCCCAGTACCGGTGCATTTACTAGATTAGATGCAACCACAGCAAACATTGGTAATCTTCAATTTGCTAACAGCACCGTAACACACTCTAACGTATTTGTGTTCAATAGTAATACAGCAATACAAGTACCAATTGGCGGAACGGCACAACGGCCCAGTGGCGCCAACGGTATGATTCGTTATAATACTGATACTCCGGCGCTCGAATACTTTAATGGATCAATTTGGATACCAATTACCAATACTGTTACTGATCAGCAAATCACCGGCGACGGCGTCAGCACCACATTCACACTAGATCAAGAAACCAGTACAGTTGGTATAATTGTAAGTATTAACGGTACTTTACAGCGACCCGCATCTGCATACACAGTAACCGGAGACCAACTTACTTTTACAGAAACACCAGAAGCCACTGACGTGATTGATGTACGTTTTTTAGGTGCAGCTGTTACAGTAAACGAAACAATATACGACGACCTGACTATTTCTGGCAATTTAACTGTAACCAATGATGTTACACTAAGTGGAGTATTACAAGCACCGCAGGCAACTAAAACATCAACTTCTACAGGCACGGCAGGACAAGTATGCTGGGATGCCAATTACGTCTATGTATGTACCGCTACAAACACATGGAAAAGAGTGGCATTAACCGGCGGTGTTTTTTAAACGAATAAATACTACATCAACTTCTTAGCAGATGATCGCTAACGACACAATTTAATTTTCCAAGTCCTCCGCAAAAACAACCCAGCAAGGACCGTTTTCTCACGGCCGCGATAAATAACAATAATGCCCATAATTAAGGACCGGAGCCATGACGATTTTAACAAGAATTAAAAATAACCAAGTCACAGACAATACCATCGAGTATCAAAAACTCAAAGATGGAACCTTGGTTGGTAGCAAGTTTAACGCTAACTTAACACTAAATTCTAACGTTACCATTCTTGGTAATCTAACTGTGGCCAACAGCTTTGCACAGTTAAATTCGATCAACACCTACATCAACGATCCAATCGTTGTGTTCAACAACAACTACACCAGCTCACCAACATATGACATTGGTATGCTGATCAATCGTAATTTAAGCAGTCTTGCTCCGTATGGTTCTGTCAATGCTGCTTGGGTCTGGCGCGAAAGCGAAACAGCTTTTGAAGGTGTAATGACCACAGAAACTGGTACAACCACCGGTACAGTTAACAATTCGGGCTTTGCCAATCTAATCATTGGTAATATCACAGCCAATACCGCAACTATACGTGACAGCAAAGCATCTACTAGCACAACCAATGGCGCACTAGTAGTCACAGGTGGCACAGGCATTGGCGGAGCTGTCAACATTGGCGGCATCACCAAAGTAGGCGGAAATCTAGTAGCACACAGTGGCACAGAAAGTACCAGCACATCAATTGGCGCACTGACAGTGGTGGGCGGAACTGGTATAAGTGGCAACTTGAACGTAGGCGGCAGCTTTAACTTAACTGGCAACGCTGTAATTACTGGCAACCTGATAGTATTGGGTGCAAGTACCACAATTGGTACAGCAGACTTGACAGTACAAGATGCTGTGATCAATTTGCATACCACTGCTAACTTAGCACCGTGGTCAGTGGATGACGGCAAAGACATTGGTATCAAGTTCCACTACTACGATGGTGTAGATGGACATGCATTCTTGGGTCGTTCCAATAGTACTAAATTTTTAGAATTTTACGGTGCTGGTACAGAATCTTCTAATGTATTCACAGGCACATCTTACGGTACCGTCAAGGCAGGCGAGTTCTTCTCAGCCAACACCACAAACAGTACCAGTGCAACTACCGGCGCTGTTAGAACCGCTGGTGGATTAGGTGTTGCAGGCAACGTATTTTTGGGCAATAGTGTTACAATTAATAGTACAAAAACTGCCGGACAAGACTTCAAAGTCAAAGGCAAAAACGACGAGACCTTGATCTGGGCCAGACCCAACGCCACATACGATGCAGTGGTTATTGGTAACAGCGCCGTACAAGCCAACGTGGTTACTGGTGCTAAATTACAAATTTACAGTACAGATTCTATCCTGTTACCGGTTGGTACCAGTGCTCAACGTCCAAGTAGTGCCGGCGGCACAGATGTCACTGGTATGTTCCGCTACAACACAACCAATAACGGATTAGAATACTACGGTGCTTCAGCCTGGGTAGCATTGACCACACAGTTTACTGTTATCACCAGCGAAACATTCAACGGCGATGGAACCACAGTGGCCTTTACTATGGCTGGCACCAGTACCACAGCTGCCACAGTGGTTGCAATTAACGGTGTTTTACAAATACCAACCACAGCTTACTCAGTGTCAGGCGCAACGCTAACATTTACTGAAGCTCCAGCTGTTGGCGACTTGATTGATGTACGCAGATTATCAACAACTTCAACAGTGACACAGATTGCCAGTACTAATGGTTTTATGCAAGTATCTGTTGACAACGACGGAGTATACATTGGTACAGGCACATCTTCATTGGTCACAACCACTCAGTGGAACACATCTGGCGCTGAAGTCAATGTCAAAGGCAATACAACAATCGTTATTGATAATGTTGACACACCTATTGATTACTTCTTTGCAAACACATACAGTAGTGCTGAATACACAATAACATCAACCATTAGAAACACCAGTATTAGAGAAGTGGCAAAAATATTAGCTGTACACAACGGAACTACGCCCACAATCAGTACCTATGGTGTAATTTGTACCGCTGGTAATACATTAACTAATTTTACAGCAAATATTGTAAGTGGAAATTTAATATTGTACGGAAACACAACAAATTCGAACACCATAGTCAGAGTTGACTCAGTGTATCAAGCGATTTAATAGAAATAGCCAACAGGGAGATATGGAACTATGGCAAACGGAAACTTTGTAGTACGCAACGGTCTTACAGTAGGACCGCTAACGATTGATGCAACAACAGGATCAATCAACACATCAGGTGACGTAAACATCACTGGTAACGTTGGTGTAAGCCAAATTGCCAAAAATGATTCGTCAATCACAATCACAGACACTGGATCTGGTAGTAATATCACATTCAAAATTGACAACGGCATAGAACACACAATGACTGGTGCTTTGACCAGCCTGCGTGGTAATTTGAGTTTTAGTCCAGACAACACAGCAGATGCATTTGTAACCAGTGGTGCCTTAACAGATACCATTGGTATTGGTGCCAAATCAGCCAACGCATTTGTTCAAAGTGCATTGACCAACCGCAGTTCGGGAACCAGTGCATCAAGCGATTTCATTGCCTATTCTGATAGAGGAACCAATACCGGTGGTTTCATTGACATGGGTATTGCCAGTAGCCTGTTTAGTGATCCTACTTACGCAGTGACCAAGGCCGGCGACGGATATATCTTTTTAAGTGCGCCAATTTATGCCAACTCCACACCTACAGGTGGTAACTTAGTTTTAGCCACAGCCGATGGTGTATTTGGCGATATTGTGTTTGCGGCCAACGGATTCTCCGCTGGTGCAAGTACAGAACAAGGTCGTTTTAAAAAGGATGACGGTTTATATATCACAGGTAACTTGGTGGCCAATGGCGGAACCATTTACCAAGGACCCTTGGCTAAAGAATTTGAAGCAGTTGCAGCAATCACAGATCCGGCTGCCTTGTTTACCGGCAATATCAACTCATTTGCTCAAGTGGCCCTGCACAATCGTAATTCTGGTATCAGTGCCAGCACAGACTTTATTGCCTATGCCGATCGTTCAGACAATGACAACGGCTTCATTGACATGGGTGTTTGCAGTACCACCTTTACAGATCCTGCATTTGCTGTGACCAAGGCCGGTGACGGATATATTTTTCTAAGTGCTCCTGCCTACGCCAACACTACCCCAACTGGTGGTAACTTAGTCCTTGCCACAGCTGATGGCGCTCGTGGCGACATTGTGTTCTCCGCAGGTGGATTTGCCACTGGTGCAATACAAGGACGATTCATCAACGGCGACGGATTAAATGTCACAGGTAACTTGGTATCACAAAATGGTGCCATTTATCAAGGCGCAGGTGCCAAGGCCTTAATCGTTGACGCCAACGTTACAGCCACAATAAGTAGCACAGCCAACACCACAGCAACCACACTTACTGTAAACAGTACCGCAGGATTCTTGGTACACGGCGCCTTGTATGCTGGCACAGAACTCATGTACTACACCAGCAAAACGTCAACACAGTTCACTGGAATCACACGTGGTACATCAGGAACAACTGCTACAAGTCAACCCAGTGGTAGAGTAATATATCAACCCAATTCAGGACTAACCAATGCGTCAACTGTGTTGACCGGCAACGCTGATGACTTTGTTCAAGTGGCTATTAAAAACTTCAACTCGGGTGCCGATGCTTCAACTGACATCATTGCCTACGCTTCCAACGGTGACAATGAGTCAGGTTGGATAGACATGGGTATCACGTCAGAAACATTTAATACCGCTGCGTTTGGTATCACCGGCGCCGATGACGGTTACTTGTTTATGAGTGCTCCGGCAGGAACCACAGGTGACGGAGAATTGGTCATCGCCACCAGCGAATATGGCCAAACCAACGACATTGTGTTTGCTACCGACGGTTTTGTGGCCGGCAACGAGCGTATGCGAATTGTTGGACAAAGTCGTGCAGGTCGTCCAGCCGGTGTGGAAGTCAACATTGCTACCACAGCAACCAGCACCACAACAGGTGCTCTACGGGTCAACGGTGGTGTTGGACTGCAAGGCAACTTGTATGTGGGTGGTAATTTTAACTTGCAAGGTAATATCACAATTGGCGGCACCGGATCAACAACAAGTACAAGCACCCTGGTCATTGAAAATCCAATCAGCTTCTTGGCCAATGCCAACCCCGGCGACAGTCAAGACATTGGTATTGTTGGACAATACGTCAGTGGTACAACCAAGTATTTTGGTGTTGTTAGAGACAGCATAACAAAGTCAGTGCGTGTCTTTGACGGATTAACCACCAAACCAAATATAACAGCCAACTTTGCCGGATCAACAGCAGGTAACTTGTATGCTGGTTCATTGATGCTGGCCAACAGTACAGTATCAACCAGTACCACAAGTGGTGCATTGATTGTAGCAGGTGGCGTTGGTATTGGTGGCAAATTGTATGTTGGCGGCGAAATGACCATCACAGGAAGTATTGTGCCCACAGCCAACTTGACATACAATTTAGGTAGTGTAAGCAGTTGGTGGAGTACATTCTATGGTGTGTCAACACAGGCCAAATACGCTGACTTGGCAGAAAACTATCAAGCAGACAAAGCCTATGCTCCCGGTACTGTGGTCATGTTTGGTGGAGCCGCAGAAGTTACCCAAGCCGATGTAGAAACACGAGCAGTGGCCGGTGTAGTAAGTACAAACCCAGCACACTTGATGAATGGCGGCCTAACCGGTACAAACGTAGTTCCAGTGGCACTACAAGGACGTGTTCCTTGTAATGTAATTGGTCCAGTTTGCAAGGGAGATTTGATGGTCAGTGCCGGATTTGGTTATGCCAAAGCCAGTGAAAATCCACTGATAGGACAAGTGATTGGCAAAGCCTTGTGTGATTTCCCAAGTGCTACCAAAGCAGTTATAGAAATAGCAGTTGGTCGCAACTAACAACTAATCAAATAGTTAACAAACAAAGGGCCTTAGGGCCCTTTTGTTTTTTCCGATAAATATACAATAATATACGGATTTTAACCAATGGCATTAACCAGACCAAAAATAGGACAATTCAACACCGCAATTACGTCGTTGACGGATCCAATAACGGTACTCAACGGCGGAGCAACATTGGCCAACGTAGACGTTGGTTTCTTGATGAATCGTGCCAACGGATTGATCAGCAACGTAGCCCTGTATTGGAACGAGTCGGGCAACACTTTTGTAACAGCATTTACCAGCAACACCGGAGTAACAGATTCAAATATTGCAGTAACTGCCTATGCGAACATTATCACTGGCGCACTGACAGTGGTAGGTAGAGCCAACATCAACGGCAATTTAAATGTCAGCGGAACAATCACAGCTGCTTATGTTCAAAATGGTGCTACCAGTTCTTATGCAACTCAAAGAGTGTTACAGTACAATGAAACAACTGGGGCAGTTACATACAGCAACTATCTAGATGCAACAAGAGTATACATCACAGGATACAGCTCAGAAATACATGTCAGCCCGGTTGCGTTGGACGACACCGGCAACGGAACAGTTGGTGATCCAGTTAAAACCATTGCTCGAGCTCAAGTACTAGCAGCAGCAGCATTTGAAACAACAGGTGTTGGCGAAAGAAAAACAATCGTTTTACATCCGGGTTCTTATACTGAAGATGTAACTATCAGTACTCAGTATACTGTGCTAACCACACACGAATTGGTGGGCAAAAATACAACCTTAACTGGCAATTTGACCATAACCAAAGGTTGTACCATTGAAGGCCTAAAGATGACCAATCTTGTTATCTCGGCAAACTCATCGGTTGGTTCAGTTGATATTATCGGTTGTACAGTATCCACAGCAACAACAAAAACATCAAGTGCATATACAGTTTTTAGAGGATGTGATTTATCTTCATCTACATTAAGTATCACTGGCACTGGCACAACAGTGATGGTTGGTGGTAATTATGGTAATGTCACTGTAAACAATGCCGCGGCTGGTGTTTTGGTCAAAGCAGTTACTACCATGGGATCAGTGGTTTTGACAGCAGGAACGCTACAGATTTCCGATACGCTGGTTTACGCGGCCACTAATACGGCCAACGCCATAACACAAAGTGCTGGATCAGTGTTGACATTAAACAACAGTCAGACACTGATACCCGATCTATCAAATGTGGCAAGAAACAGTTTTGGTGGTTTTTATTCTATCTTACACTCTGTATACGACAAAGCAAACTCCACATTTGGTGGTACATCACTGGCAGCTATTTCATACAGTCAAGTTATTAGCACTGACTCTATTAATGTCACAAGCACAACTGCATCAACATCAAATATAACCGGTGCATTGGTAGTCAAAGGCGGGGCAGGTGTTGCTGGCAACCTGTACATAGGTGGCAACATAACAGTCACTGGAAACATATTACCCAGCGCCAATGTAACCTACGATATTGGTAGTCCTACCCAGCGTTTCCGTAGCTTGTACCTCAGTGGCAATACCATTGACCTAGCTGGTGCAACTATTAAAACTGATGCAGTATCTGGCGCTGTTGTGATCATACCAATTCCCACAGTCCAAGTTCCGAACCCAACGGCCATTGTTGTTTCTCCAGCAGGCACAATCAGCGCCATTCAAACACAAAGTGGTACTGTAGCTTCTGCCAACATTGCCGCAGTGGCCAATGCAGCAGCAGCAGCAGCACTCACAACTTTTGCCAACGTACAAACCACAGGCAATCTTGAAGTACAAGGCAATTTGAGTGTGGCCGGAACTGTGACTTTTACCAACTCTGTGGTACAAACACAAACAGAGTTGGTGTTGGGTACAGAAATAGTAGGCGGAAATTTAATAGCAAACTCGGCTACTGTATCAACAAATACCAGCACAGGTGCCCTGGTAGTAGTAGGCGGTGCCGGCATCTCGGGCAATCTCAACGTTGGTGGCAATATTTCAGCCACAAACATATTCCAGGATCGCGGCAACGACATAAACGACTGGAACACGCTGACTGTTATGGGCGTATATTTGATAAATAGAGATAGCTGGACAGGAACTAGCAATACACCGCTAAACACGTTGAATTTTACTGGACAACTAGAAGTTATAAACACAGGAAATGTGAGTATAACACAGAATTATAGACCGTACGATAACGCCACTGGGCCCAATGTTTTTTGGACTCGTAGCAAGTATAGTACAAGTGCATGGACCACGTGGGTAAAGATAATCAACGGGTCAGAAGTGATGGATGGCGGTAGTTTTTAAAAACAGGATTAGAAGATGCCAAATACAATATTATTAAAAAGAGCTAGCACCGCAGGAAAGGTTCCCGTCACGGCAAACTTGTCACTGGGCGAGTTAAGCATAAACAGCACAGACGGGCGTTTATACACCACCACCGGTAGTGCAATCGTAGACCTGACACAAAATGACAAAATCACGCTCAGCGGTGATGCCACAGGCACAAGTACTAATCCTGCTGCTGGCGGTAACTATAGTAATTTGGCAGTAACTTTAGCCACAGTAAACTCAAACACAGGCACTTGGGGTGGCGCAAATGGCCAGATTCCTTTTGTCACTGTCAACGGCAAAGGTTTAATAACAGCTGCTGGTAACATTGCTGTCAACACAGTGGCAGTGACCAATGCAGCAAACACAACAGAAATCACTGCCAACGCCACAGTCGGCACAGTTGGATTCAGTTTAACAAACACCGGCGTATCTGCCGGCAATTATGGTAGCGCCACAAGTATTCCCACTATTGTGGTTGATGCCAAAGGACGTGTCACCAGCCTAACAACCAATGCAGTCAGCACCACAATCAGCCTGGCGGGCAACACTGGATCTGGAAGTGTAGCCGGTGGTGGCACATTAACTGTCAATGGATCGAATGGTATTGCTACCAGCGTGGCTGGCAGTACCATCACTATATCAGGCAACGGAACAGTTCTAACAGCCAACGTAAGTCTATACGAAAGTGTTACAGCATCAACCACCAATGCCACATTCTATCCCATGCTGTCGGACAAGACCGACGGTAATACTGGAAGTTTTTCAGCAAGTACACTCACGTATAACCCCAGCACTGGTTTACTGACAGCTACACAATTAAGTAGTACCACAGAGGTAGCCACAAACTTCAGCACAGGTAATGCAGTCATAAGTGGCGGTTCTTTAAACAACACAACCGTTGGTGCCACTACTCCAAACACCGGACGTTTTACCACAGTAACAGCTACAACAGTAAACGCAGGCACTATTGGTAACTCAGGTGCTACCTTAACAGGTACATTAAGCACAGCAGCTCAAACCAACATCACCTCGGTTGGTACACTGACAAGTTTGGCAGTTGGTGCTGTAACTAGCAGTGGAACAGTCATTGCCAGTGCCGTGCAAGCTGGTACCATTGGTAACACAGGCGCAACTTTAACAGGTACGTTGAGTACAGCATCACAAACAAATATTACCGCAGTTGGTACACTAACAAGTTTAGCAGTCGGGGCAGTCACAAGTAGTGGAACCATAATTGCAAGTACAGTACAAGCAGGTACAATTGGTAACATTGGTGCCAATCTGATTGGTACCGGTACATATCTCACATCATTAAATGCAAGTAACTTGTCCAGCGGCACAGTTCCAAGTGCTCGAATATCTGGATCTTACACTAGTATTACCGCAGTTGGTACATTAACGTCACTGGCTGTTGGTGCTGTAACCAGCAGTGGAACAATTATTGCCAGCACAGTACAGGCAGGCACAATCGGTAACTCGGGTGCTACGTTAACCGGTACACTAAGCACAGCCGCACAAACAAATATCACCTCGGTTGGTACACTGACCAGTTTGGCAGTTGGAGCAGTTACTAGTAGTGGCACAATCATCGCAAGTACAGTACAAGCTGGTACCATTGGTAATGCTGGTGCCACCCTAACAGGTACATTAAGTACTGCGGCGCAAACAAATATCACCTCAGTTGGTACACTGACAAGTTTGGCTGTTGGTGCTGTAACCAGCAGTGGAACAATTATTGCCAGCACAGTACAGGCAGGTACAATTGGTAACTCGGGTGCTACATTAACAGGCACATTAAGTACAGCTGCACAACCCAATATCACAAGCGTAGGTACATTGTCTAGTTTGACCACAACAGGCGATGTCACTGTTGGCGGAAACTTGACCATACAAGGTAACACAGTAACCATTGGTTCCAACAACTTGACAGTCACCGATTCAATCATTGGCCTACATACATTTGCCAATGGTGCACCATTGATATCAGATGACGGCAGAGACATTGGTTTACGCTTCCACTACTACAAAGGTGCAGATAAACATGCATTCCTAGGTTGGGAAAACGGCACTGAAACTTTGGTGTATTTTTCCAATGCAAACGAAGTCAGCAGTAATGTCACAGGAACACTAGGTAACGTACAATTTGGTAGCTTGACTCTGAGCAATACTGCTGCCACAGTATTGACGGTGGGTGGTAACACAGCTATCAATAGTAGCCTGTATGCTCAGACTTTATATGACAGCAGCAATCGTGTAGTCAGTACCAGTAGTGGTGCTGGTAATCTGACTATTTCCGCTGGAGCAATCAATTTAACAGCCGCTGGACCAGGTGCAACCACAGTTGGTAGTGCAAACTACATACCAGTTATAACAACAGATGCATATGGTCGTGTGGCAACTTTGGCCAACACAGCTATTAGTTTACCGTTTGCTTCTTTGACAGCAATACCAACCACATTGACTGGTTATGGAATTACTGATGCATTGAGTACCAGTGCTACCATTGATGGTGGTACTTATTAAAATTTGAGCCAGGGGATTTTTATCCTCGGGCCGTTGGTTTTTTTACCAACATATAACGGGCCTTTTTAGGTTAATAGATGCCAAACACAGTTTTATTAAAACGCAGTTCGGTGGCCGGCAAGGTCCCGACAACATTAGAGTACGGTGAAGTCACAATCAACTACACCGACGGTGTACTCTGGTATAAAACTTCAGCAAACACAATCACCAGAATCAATTCTGCTGTCAGCGGAAGCACCGTCAACGGCCTTGCTTATCTAGGCACAGCCAATGTGTTGGTCAATAGTGCTGGTCTAACTTTTAATCCCACTGGCAATGTATTATCTGTTGGCGGTAACATAACTGTAACTGGACATGTATTACCCAGTGCCAACGTAACATATGATTTAGGTAGTCCAACACAGCGGTGGAAAGATTTGTATCTAAGCGGTAATACCCTAGTTCTTGGCCAAGCCAATATCCAAGCACACAGCAGTGGTATAACCATATATGCTCCAAATCAAACTGTAAACCTCAATCAAAATCTACATACCACAGCAACTCCGTCGTTTGCCAACGTAACTGCCACTGGCAATCTGATAGTGAGTGCTAGACTGAGAGATTACACCGGCAACGCAGGCCTAAACGGACAACTGTTGGTCAGTACTGGATCTGGGGTACAATGGGTCACTAGAGATACCGGAACTTTAGACAGTTTAACTGATGTTAATTTAAGTAGCCCACAGGTACAACAAGTTTTAACCTACGATGGTACCAACTGGGTCAATGCTGACTCAAATGCTGTAGTAGCATCTGCGGTGTTTGCGTCAAGTCAAAGCGATTTGGGTTATGTCACTGATTTGGTGTTGACTATCACAGAAGATGAAGGATCGGTTGCGGATGTAACCAACAACATCTACGACCTGGGTGTTTTAAGTTTCACAGGTATTATTTCGTTAAATAACATAGACCAATCAATCAAGTCGGATTATTTGGGTTACTCAATTATTTTTGGATTTTAAGGAAAAACATGGCACGCCAACTGATAGAAAAGTATATTTTTAGTCCCAACACAGCAGGGGCAGGAACATTAAAGTTTCCGGGCAAAGTTGATCTAACTCAGCTGTTGATCATTGCCAACAAAACACAACAGACCAATATCTACGCCATTGGAGATCCTACCAAAAATGGAACCATCAGTTACGACCCCGATGACAATACCACGTTCTATTCAGAACAGAACGGAGTAAGCACAGTGACATTCAGTGCTGACACATCGGCCATGTTGAGTTCGGATGCCATTGCTATCTACTCTGATGCTCCAAAACAGATTGGTAATGTGGTTAGACCTTATGCTTTCGGTGTTGATGCCATTGAACGCCAACGTGTGGCCAATCCACAAAGTTTGATTGATGCTGACTTTGAATACGGCCTGCAACCAACCAAGTGGCAAAACTACACCGACATCCGTAATATTCCAGGTATATATGAAAGACCTGGTCTAGATTTGTTTGTCACTGCTATCGTCACCGATGGCGGAAACCCCAGTATTATCACAGTGACTTGTAGTGCTGATCATGGACTAAGTGTTGCACAGCCAGTGATAACACACGGTCTTGGCAATGTTAGTAATGCCGCACGTGCCGAAGGTGCGTTTGTGGTAGCCACAGTTCCTGATTCAACATCATTTACATATTTTGCCAAAGGCCTTGTGGGCACCGCAGGAGCTTCTATATTCACAGGCAGTACATATGGGCGACGCGGAGGTTTTTATGCCGGATCAGCCATGCCAGTTTCAGGATATGTCAGCAACGCATCAAGTCCAAGCACAATCACAGTGACTACCTCAGCAGCACACGGGCTGGTTCCGGGTGCACCAATTGTCAACGTTGTCACAAGTTCCGGAACCAATCATGCGTTAATGGGCGGCAATTTCTTTGTTGAAACAGTTCCCACTGCAACCACATTTACATTTACTGCACGAGTGGGCGGCGCCGTGCAAAATTTATCAATCACCGCGACAACATACACACGAAGTGATGCGTTTATTCAACACAGACCATTTGATGGCGGTATTAACGTAGGCACATTCTTGCCTAGCCATGGTGCGTCAGTATCACGTCAAACCAAAAAATACATGCGTTACCAGTCTGGTAAGGGTATTCTTTGGACATCGGGGGTGTTGTTTAATCCAGTTATCAATCTTGATCAAATCAGTGCAACAGGAACCTCAGCTGGAAGCACAATCACAGTGACCACAGAAACTGATCACGGCCTACAGGCCGGTGCCACGATAGAAATATCTGGTGTGGTCACTTCGGGTTACAACGGTACCTATGGTGTGGTTGGTGTCACTAGTGAAAGCGTGTTCACTCTTACAGCTACAACGACTTTGGGTAGTACATCGGCGGTAATTACCAACTTACCACGTGTGACTGTAAAAAATTGGCACGGAGCTACAACCCGTGTTGGTGCATTCGATGATCAAAACGGATTGTTTTGGGAATATGACGGTATTGAATTGGCAGTGGTCAAACGTAGTGCCACCTATCAGTTGTCGGGTTTTGTCAGTGTCACCGCCGGCAGTCAGTCAGTGGCTGGAACCAACTGTCGTTTTACGCAACAGTTAAAAACAGGCGATCGCATAGTCATACGTGGTATGACTTATATGGTTGGCAGCATTACCGACGACAATACCATGACTATCAATCCAGAATATCGCGGAGTCAACAATGCAAGTAGTGTCAAGATAGCTGCAGTTATTGATCGCCGCACACCACAAAGTCAATTTAATTTTGATACCTTAGATGGCAACGGTATTAGTGGTTATGATATTAACCTAAACAAAATGCAGATGTTGGGAATCAGTTTCAGTTGGTACGGTGCTGGCTTTATTGATTTTATGCTACGTGGTCCTGACGGCAACATGATTCTTGCCCATCGTATGAAACAAAACAACATCAATGATGAAGCATACATGCGTACCGGTAACTCAACAGTACGTTATCAAGCCATCAACGAAAGTGCTAGAGATCGATTGGCCACAGCAATGAATTCCAGTGTTACATCAATTGATTTATACGATGCCAGCCGCTTTCCAGCCACCGGGGGAACCATAATGGTAGATAACGAAGTTATGACATATACAGGAAAAAACGTTAATACGTTAACTGGGTTAACTCGTGGTGCCAGCTTTCAGATGTTTGTGGGCGGATCTAACAAAACTTTCACCGGCGGAACAGCTGCCAGTCATGCCATAGGTAACGGTTACACAGCGGTTACATTGATTAGTTGTACCTGTTCCCCAATTGTTAACCACTGGGGCTCCAGTTATATTATGGACGGTAGTTATGACAGTGATCGCGGATACTACTTTAACTATACCTCATTGAACAACACCATTCTTGCCAGCCAAAGCGAAACAGCATTTTTCTTGCGTTTGGCGCCCAGCGTATCAAACTCAATTGCAGGTGCATTTGGAGACAGAGATCTTATTAACCGTTCACAGTTGTTGCTACAAAAATTGCAGGTGCAAGCTGATCAATCTGTTCAGGTATACGGTATTTTAAATCCAGGAAACATTGATGCCAGCTCATTGACCTGGACAGCAGTTAATAGTACAGCACTGGGAAGTCAGCCAAGTTTTGCTCAGATCAGCACCAGTACCAGCACAGCTGCCACGCCCGGAGAACAAAACTTTAGTACTTTGGGACAACCTAATGGTTTTTCTGAGATTGACCTAAGTCAGCTGAAAGAATTAACAAACTCTGCCATTGGCGGATACAGTAATTTCCCTGACGGCCCAGACGTATTAGCAGTGGTTGTAAAAAATCTAAGCAGTACAAATACTGCGTCAGTCAATGTTAACTTGTTCTGGTCGGAAGCACAGGCGTAATCGAGCATAAATATAGAAACAGAGGAAGAACATGGCAACCCAAGTACAGTTTAGACGAGGAACTACAACACAAAACAACGCTTTTACTGGTGCCGCCGGTGAAATTACCTACGATACTGACGCCAAAACCCTACGTTTACACGACGGAACTACAGCAGGCGGCGGCGCCACAGTATTAACCACAGGTGCTACACAAACTGTATTAAACAAAACTTTTAGTAGTGGATCATTCTGGCAAGGTAATGCTGTGGCATTGGCCTATGGCGGAACTGGTAGTGTATTAACTGCTGCCGCAGGGGCCGTCCCTTACAGTACTGCAACTGGACTGGGCCTAAGTCTAGCAGGTACAGCTGGACAATTTCTTATTTCGGGTGGTACTAGTTCACCAACCTGGGTTTCAGGTTCAGCACTGACTGTTGGTACAGCTACCACAGCAACCAGTGCCACAAACATTACAGGCGGATCAGCTGGTCAGTTGATGATTCAGCAAGACACCAACGTGACCACTTTCATTACAGCAGGTGCAATTGGTACATTCTTGCGTTCAGAAGGTGCAGGATATGCACCAAGTTGGGCCACAGCTGACGTAAGATTTGGTAACACCACAGTGGCCTTGGGCGGCAATACTGCCTCAATCACAGGTTTATCCAGTATTGGTATCAATGGAAACACAACCAGTACCAGCCCTGGTACAGGAGCATTGACTGTAGCAGCCGGTGTGGGTGTTGGCGGTAACGTGTACGTACTTGGCAACATAGTAATGAGTGCCAACAGTTACAACTACTTGACCTTGCCAGTGGGCAATACCGCACAACGACCAAGTGGTCCTGCGTTAGGTATGGTTCGATACAATACCACTATCAGCAGTTTTGAAGGCTATGCATCGGGTGCATGGAGTTCGTTGGGTGGAGTCAAATCAGTTGACGGATTCACTTATATTCTGGCAGAAACCAGTGCAGGCGCCAGCAACGGTGAATTAGAATTTTACGTAGAAAATCTTGCCGGTACAGCAACAACCAAAGCTGGTGGATGGAATGCAAGCGGGCTGACAGTTCAAGGAAACTTGACTGTGCTGGGTAACACAGTGACCATTGGTTCCAACAACTTGACGGTCACTGACTCAGTTATTGAATTACACACATTTGCCAATTTGGCAGCATTGTCGTCAGATGATGGTCGTGACATCGGTGTTCGATTCCACTACTACAAAGGTGCAGACAAACATGCGTTCCTGGGATGGGAAAATTCCACAGGAGCATTGGAATATCTGGCAGATGCCACTGAAACTTCTGGAGGCGTCAACTCTGGCACACGTGGCAATGTGATTTTTGGTAGCTTGGTGCTATCCAATACCACAGCCAGTACCAGCAACGTTACCGGTGCATTGCAGGTGTCTGGTGGAGCTGCAATCACAGGAAACCTCAACGTAGGTAGTGGAGCATTCCGTAATACTAGACCATTAGTCACAAACTTTACAGGAACCACATCACCAGCCAATCCATATTCTGGCGACACCTGGTATGACAGCGCCAGTGATACTGTATTCCAATACCTATATGATGGCACTGGCTCCCAGTGGGTTGACACCAGCGGTTTTGTGGCATCACAGGCCAACACATTTTCTTCAGGCATAACAGTAACCGGCGCCACATCATTGGGTGCAGTGACCTGTGCTAACATCACAGTATCTGGTTTTGTTGTACCATCATCTAATTTGGCCGTCAATCTTGGATCCACCACAGCTTGGTGGAACAACGTGTACGGTGTCAGCGTCCAAGCCAAGTATGCTGACCTAGCAGAACACTATGTGGCTGATGCGGAATATGCTCCAGGCACAGTAGTTGTGTTTGGTGGATCCGCAGAAATAACAACCACAGACGTTAGCCACGATCCGCGAACAGCTGGAGTAGTAAGCACCGATCCAGCATACCTGATGAATGCTGCCAAACCTGGCTTGCCAGTGGCACTCACAGGCCGTGTACCATGTCAGGTGCGTGGACCAGTAGCCAAAGGCGATAGACTGGTTACCAGCAATATTCCAGGTGTAGCAGAACGTTTAGACAAAACAAAATATGAACCAGGTTGTATAATTGCAAAAAGTCTTGAAGACTATGACGGCAATGATATAACAACTATCGAAATAGCAGTAGGGAGATATTAATCATGGCATTTCCATCAAGTCCAACAAACAATCAAACAACCACAATAAACAATGTTATCTATACCTATAACAGTACCAAAGGTGCATGGGTCAGATCCACTGGTGTGGCCAGTTTTGATCTAACAGCAAATTCAGTCACATTGAGTGCCAAAGTAAGTGCGCCACAGATTCATGCCACGGCCAACCTTACAGTACCAATACTTAATGTGTCAACCAGCGTGTTGCCTACATCCAACAATGCAGTAAACATTGGCAGTTCCAGTGCTTGGTTTGGCACCTTTTATGGCGTAAGTTCTCAGTCCAAATACGCCGACCTAGCAGAAAATTATGTAGCCGATGCTCCATATGAGCCTGCCACAGTGGTTGTATTTGGTGGCGAACACGAAGTTACCATTTCCAAACAAACACACAGTACTGCTGTAGCCGGTGTAGTGAGTACAAATCCTGCATATCTAATGAACGGTACATTGAAAGGCGACACAGTGGTGTCAGTGGCATTGACTGGTCGTGTTCCTTGTCGTGTACAAGGACCAGTTGCCAAAGGCGATATATTGGTAACCAGCAATATGCCTGGCGTAGCACAGTTGATTGACAATGATTCTTTTGCGCCTGGATGTATTTTAGGAAAGGCACTGGACTCTGTTGATGCCAATGATATAAAAACTATTGAAATAGTAGTTGGAAAACATTAATCATGCAAATTATAAAAAAACTTTATCGCAGTAACTATGCCGGCGAATCCATTGTTACCGAACTAGTACTTGGCAACAATGAATGGCAACCCAGCACAGAATATATTGCCAACAGCGTGTTTAATTCGTTTACAACAACACAGGCTATTGCAATAGGTAATGGACCCAGTCGTCAAGATTTTGATTTGGCACATATTGCCAATCACAGAGGCGGAATATTGGCCAGAGACAAGTTACAAAGTTATGCCTGTAATTTGATATATCAAGAGTTTACTCCAGATTTTTTAGTTGCAGTTGACGCAGAAAAAGTTAAAACCATTGCAGAGTCTGGCTATTGTGACGATCATATCGTTTACACCAATGCTCAATATATTGTACAATACCCAGGTAAGTTTTATTTAACCCCACAAAACCCAACATACGATGCTGGAGCCTTGGCTGCATACCTGGCCTGCTTTGACGGACACAAAAAAGTTTATCTGATGGGCTATGACGGTTATACCAATGCAACCGAAGATACTTTTTATGTAAAAACACTATCAACTGTGATGGATGTTTATTCTGATGTAGAATTTGTACGTATTATGATGTCGGCTGCAGCAGACTGTTCGGGTGCTCTTGTTAATAAATTAAATTTTAGACAAATCAGTTTCCGTGATTTTGTGCTTGAAGCAGATATTGGTTAATTTATTTTAAGATTGATTCTAAAGTTTTAATTTTCTTTTTGACAATGTCAAAATTAAAACTTCGCCAAAGTCCTGGATGCAACGGCATCGGATGATCATTTAATCCTACCCAGCAATATCCACGATGCTCATCATTCAAGCGTGGCACAAATTCTTCTTCTACACTGACCACAAATGTATAATAAACAAATTTACGATTGTCTGCGGTAAACGTTTCTAATGGAATAAATTTACGAGCAGAATAGTCAACACCAATTTCTTCACGTATTTCTCTAACTAGCCCGTGTATGACAGTCTCACCTGTTTCAATTTTTCCACCCACAATGCCCCAGGATCCAGCATGTCGGCTTTTGTTTCTCAACAAGAACAAGTAACGATTGGATGATCGAGCGTAAATTAATGCACCAACGCCCTCGGTGTGTGCGGCCATTACAGTACCAAACTCCACTCGCCTGATCCATACAAGCCTTCGTAACTCTTGACCCATTCTGATCCGGTCCAGCGATATTGTACAGTGGTAGTCAAGTTAGACACATATTGCACAGCAGGTTCTCTACTGTCAAACGCCACTGTCCAATAACTACCATTCCATTCAATGATATCATTGGCACGAGCAACCAAATTGGTCCCTGGTTCACCGGCCCATGCAACAGGACTTTCAGTGGCAATGTCGCCAATTGAATTCAATATCAAATATCTAGTACCTGCGGCAGGACTCAGTATGTTGCTGTCTACAGTAACGTTTCTTGGATCAATAATGGCATCAACCGCATCTAAGGTATTGGCCGGCAATGTGGCTTCAAACGGAGTAAACAACAACTGTGTTTCGTCTGTGGGACTAAATGCAACTGTCCCAGCAATTTCATGCGGGCCGTCTGGATATGCAAACGTTAGTCTAACTTCACTGATACCATTGGTCAGCTTGCCGTATAAATTAACCAAGTTGGCCCAACGCACTTTGGTACCATATATGACACCATCTTCAGCCTCGGTGGCATTGTTTTTGTATAATGTTAATGTGTTGCCCACATAGACCAATTCGTAACTCATTGGAGTAAACCTTTGCTGACTCATTAGACCCTGTGTTGCAAACACAACTTCGGGACTGAGATCGCCTTGTGCGTCATAGATACTGGCAATAATTTGTGCAACAACGCCCATCTTCTTGACCTTGGCAGGTAGACTGAGCCATATGGGCATTTCAAATGTCAGTGTAGCAACATCAATGTTTTCTTCTCCGCCTTGCGGCACAGTTCTACTAGAATACTGCACATCTGTTAGCAGAACAACGCTTAGACTTGACCAGTCTACATAATTATCTGTGCTTTGTATTTCTAGGCCAGGATTAAACAGGGGCATCATTTGTTCAATCATCTGATGTTTTTGTTCTGTATTGCTGGTCCATATGTCCAACTTCATGGTCAGTTTATATGGAGCCGGCATTAGTCGTTCCACAGTATAGATGCCATCTTGACTGCGTTCGTATTCTTGATCAACATCGTTATACACACGTTCACGAATACGAACAACACCTTCGTAGTAAGGATTTTGTAGTCTTGATTGATCGTATGACAAGCCACTGATATAACAGGCCATGGCTGGCACAGCATTAAGTGTATTTTCACTACCATTGTTTAAAATCATTGCAGCCTGGCGACTGATATCTCCATAGTACACAGGAACAGTTTGTAAGGTACGATCACCGTCGGCATTTTTTCCAAATTCTACTTGGAAGTTTGATACCATGCGTACAAACTGCAGGACAAAACGGCGTATTTGGCCATCATAGGCAAATTGAACTGGCATTAATTATCTGCTTTCGGTGTTAGTACACGACTCAGCGGTTGACGCTCATTATGCGTCACGCCGTCAGCGTCTGTGTAAGTGTTAGTATTATTTACATAACTACCACGTTGTGTTTTATTATCTGTGCCTGGAGTTAATGAAGTTCTTACACTATCTTCTACACGAGCCCAATGACGTCCACTATAACGAAATAAACGATTTGGTAAGTAATCCAAACGCAAGAAATATTCCCCCTCGGTTGGATTGGCAGGAAATGCAACACCGGCACCAGTGGCTAAACCATTTGGAGCAACACCATCGCCAGTTAAATAACCAGACACCTTGCGTAATGGACTTGACACACCTGAATCCGCGGTAGGACTAGTATTGCCGGAGTTGATACTGGCATTGTCAGCAGTGATGGGAGCACCGATTGGATCACTGCCACGTGCAGTGGTCGGCAAAGTAAAAATTGGACTGGTATCGTAACCACTTTTGGGTACGTCGATCTCGGCCTGAGTAATAATACTTTGATTGATATCCAAGAATGTGTTGTAGGTACTTAAAATTTGTCCCACTGGAGTATCTGTGGTATCGCTGGCTGCAATATTATCCAAGATATCTTTGTACTCTTGACTGTCTACCAGCGGGTTAAGTTTAACTCTCCACAGGTGTGGCCACCAAGTGGGACTGAATCCTTCGCTTGCAAAACTGGCATCACCAACCACATAGTAACGTTTTAATGCCGCAGGCAAATCTCCGTCTAAGGCATCGTAATCTTTTAGGTGTTGTAGCTCTAGCACATCGCCGGCTATGAGCTTACGACCAATCTGATCAACCATGTCACGCAAATGAAACACCATGAAGATTGTACCAGTTTGCAGGAACAGGCCAAATTGGCTTAGATCAAAGTCTTGATCAGCACGTTGATAGATACCACGCATTTTATAAACATCACGATCATACTTGCGATCACGATTTTCTAACCACAGCAAGTCTTGTATGTTTTGTTCACTTTGGTTAGCGTAACTGGGTTTGGTAGCATCCGGGCCAAAGCCAACAGTTGTTCCGCTGGCCACAGCAGATGTGGTCACTGTGTTTAATGTTACTGTGGTTGCGGTTTTGCTGGCTACCTGTGCTCCAGCAGGAATGCCAGGCCCAAATGCAAAATCTTTGACATTAATTCCAGTAGTATTGGAAAAACTCAAATCAAAATCTTCAGATGCTTGTGCGGCGCTGGTGGCTTTGTTGGTGCCCTGGGTATTTACGCCCAGGTATTTGTTGACCAGGATACCCGTACCACCAATGGTAAACATTTCGGATATGCGTCTATCCATGAACTTGTAATCATTTGAGTGTTTACCATCTTGCCAAAGGCTTAAACGTGGCATATAGAATCCTGTTAATTGTAGTATTTATCGTGGCTTGACCCATAAATCCTTTTAATGTATAATGTTGTTATGGACCCGGATATCAAGTATCGTTTGGACCAGGCTTTTTTCACTATAGTTAAATTGCCCGGACATCAAAGCACAGATTTGAAAAAGATCTGGAAGAATTGCCATGATATACAGCGTGAAATAAGTAAAGAAGAAATTAACTGTCGCAAAGTAGGAAAAAATACTGTACAATACAAAGAACTTAATGATAAATTATTAGAAACATTGACAACACTGGAACAGTATATTGTTTTAGCCACACTATTAAACTAAGGATTCACTATGGCAAATATCAAAATCAACGGTAAAACAAGCAAGACTAAAAAAGCAGCACCCAGAAACAGTTTATTACTTGATGAAAAGTACATAGGCGAAGAACCCAAGTGGGACACTGAACGTGCCAAGGCCATGTCGTTCGAAGAATTTGACCACTTCATGCGTAAGAGCTTGACCTATTACAATTATTTCTATACTCAAAAGGATTTAAAAAAGCACGTGGTTGCCTGGATGAAAGTGGTCAAGGACTTCGATGCCGATGAAATCCGAGCATTCGAACGTGCCAGCGACCGTACAGTAAGCATGACCACTTGCGGACTCATCATGGCACATCGCCAAGGCATGCCTTTACAGGAACGACACATCGAGTTCATTGATGCCAACATACTTGAAAGCATCAACAGTAAAAGTGCAGAAGAAGTTGTTGAAGTTGTGGTAGAAGAAAAACCCCGAGCCCATGTTCCTACCATCCAGGACAGACTAAACGAAAAAACAGCCGACACCATCGGCGAACTAGAAGGACACTATGATGAATTTATTGCAAATCCCAAGTATCAGTTCAAGCCTTATGATTATCTTGTGGCCAACAATGTCCCTCAAAGTCAGTTAAGCAAGTACGAAGCAGTATATCAAGCCAGGTTCGATGAACTTAAACTGGCATTTGAACGAGCCGACGAACAGCTACAAGAAGGATACAGCCATTATAAAACCGCAGACTTCAAACGTATATTTGCTTTTATTGATCAAATCCTAAACGACATTATTCAATATCGCGGAGTTAAAAAAGCCACCAAGAAGGTACGTGCTCCTAAATCGGTAAGCAAAGAAAAAGTAGTCAGCAAGCTCAAGTATGCCCGAGAAGACAAGGTCATGCGACTGATCAGCGTCAATCCCGCAGACATCATTGGCGCACAAGAGCTATGGGTTTATAATACCAAAACACGCAAGCTGGGCAAGTACATAGCTGACAGTTTAAAAGGACCCTTAAACGTCAAAGGAACCGGCATTATTGGCTACGATGAACACAGATCTACGTCAAAAACACTACGTAAACCCGAGGAAAAGCTCAAGGAGTTTGCTCGTGCTACCAAAGTGGAGTTGCGTAAGTTCTTGGACAATATCAAAGCCACAGAAACCAAGCTCAACGGACGCATCAATCTAGAAACCATCTTACTTCGTGTACAGTAATAAATACTGTATAACGGAGTAATCAATGGCCACACCATTTGCAGGTAACGTAACAGCTGAAGCTGGATACGACGCTAAGAACAACATAGATACAGCCAGCCTGTTCAACGCCAACACAGGTACACAGTCCGGCGCACACATAGCTTTTCCAGGAAGTGCCACTGTAAGTCAAAGCGGCGTCACAGATCCTAACTGGGAATACGGCAGCACCACCAACAGTCTACGAGCCGCAATCACTGATTATGTTCGTATGCGTCTAGGCGATGGCATTGTTGATGTTGAGCTAGACAAAGAACACTATGAAATGGGCATTACACAGGCCTTGATCAAGTATCGTCAAAAAGCACAGAATAGCGTAGAAGAAAGTTACTGTCATTTACAGTTGATGCCTGAAACGCAGGAATATATTTTACCTAAAGAAGTACAAACAGTCCGTGCTGTTTATCGTCGTGGTATCGGCAGCGTGACAGGTACAACTGCTAGCCAATTTGAACCGTTTGCGTCCGGATACTTGAACACATACATGCTGGTAGCAGGTCGTGTGGGAGGACTAACAAGTTACGAGCTATTTGTAGACTATCAAAAATTGGCCATGAAGATGTTTGGTGGCTTTATGAATTACACATTCAATCCCACAACTAAAAAATTAACAGTGGTTCGTAAAATGCCGTTCCAGGGTGTTAATCCCCCAATAGATCAACAAGAAAGTGTACTGCTTTGGATGTACAATACCAAACCAGACCAAATGATTCTCAATGACACCTATGCTTTTCCTTGGATTCAAGAGTACGCCTATAGCTTCTGCAAGCGTATTTTGGGAGAAGCACGTAGCAAGTTCAGCCAAATTGCCGGACCACAAGGTGGAGCAAGTCTAAATGGCGATGCTCTCAAACAAGAAGCCTTGGCCGAAATGGAAAAACTAGAAGAAGAATTAAAAACCTACGTAGATGGAAGTCAGCCACTAACCTGGGTAACCGGCTAACTTGACACACTACGACGAAACATGTTACAATGCTCCTATAACACGGAGCATTTTTATGATCATCGGCGTATGTGGGTTTATTGGTAGCGGTAAAGATACCATTGCTGACTATTTGGTTGGGTTTCACGGCTATCGTAGAGACAGCTTTGCTGGCACACTCAAAGATGCTGTGGCGGCTGTGTTTGGATGGGACCGAGAGCTATTAGAAGGTCGTACTCCAGAAGCTAGAGCCTGGAGAGAACAGGTGGATGCCTGGTGGGCAAAGCGTTTAAATATGCCAAATCTTACCCCACGTTGGGTGTTGCAATACTGGGGTACTGAGGTATGTCGTCGAGCATTCCATGATGATATCTGGATTGCTGCACTAGAAGCACGTCTAAGCCGTCGTAGCGACAATACTGTCATCAGTGATGTGCGATTCCCTAATGAAATACAAAGCATACGCAACGCCGGCGGTAAAATTGTCTGGGTCAAACGCGGTATATTGCCATACTGGTATGATTCAGCAGTGGCAGCCAATCAACAGGTGCAAAGTGCTGTGGCATACTTACTGGCACAAGGTGTTCACATCAGTGAAACTGCCTGGGTAGGTACTCGATTTGATTATGAAATTGACAACAACGGCACCATTGATGAGTTGTACACAAACATTAAAAATCTGGTACTAGCGGAGCCTGCCGCCACGGCATCTGACTAACGGCTAATTCAATGGTGCAATTGGCACACACAGTTTTCAAATTGAACGTGTTGGTATTTTTTAAATTGCCATCCACATGATACACAAACAACTGTTTTATATGTTTGGCTTTGAAGTTGCATAGTTCGCAACGTTCTTTTTTCTTATAACCACTCTGGGCCCAAGCTGGCGGTTTGGGTTTTAATTTTTTCCCTATACGTAAACAAGCGTCGCATTGCCGACGATAGTAGGTGTGTTCACCACGATAGCAATTGATAGCTACGGGTCTGGCATTACAAGTCGGGCATAACGGTCTGGTCATACTGTATTTAACCGCAAACGCATTAACAAACCTTAAATAAGGGCACCATTGTGCCCAAAAAATGCCACTTCGTAATAAATAACTTTAACATGATATATAAAGGATTATAACCATGGCACTAGTTTCCCCAGGAATTCAAATTTCCATTAACGATCAGAGTCAATACGTATCTAACGCAGTTGGATCAGTACCACTAGTGGTATTAGCAACAGCACAAGATAAGACTTATAACGGTGCAATAGCATCGGGTACATCTGCAGCCAATGCAGGCAAATTGCAGAGCTTTACCAGTCAGCGTGACTTGGTGACAGCAATGGGCACACCCACATTCCGACTAAGTTCTGCGGGTACACCAATACACGCTGGCGAACTAAACGAATACGGATTAATGACAGCTTATAGTGCCTTGGGCCTAGGCAATCAGTTATATGCTATTCGTGCCGACATTGACCTGGATCAATTGGTCGGTACCAGTGTGCGTCCAAGCAACACACCTGCTGATGGAACATACTGGTTAGACTCAGTTAATACAGAATGGGGTATTTACAGTTTGAATCGCACTGATGTCGATTTTGACCACGTTACTCCTTTAGTGATCACAGATTCTACTCAAGTTGAAAACGACAATGCTTTTGCTTACAATGTACCAAAACCCAAACAATCTGTTGGTGCAATTGGTACCTACGCCATTGTAGCAGTAGACACCGATGGTACAAACCCTAATGTATTGCGTCTATGGAAAAAGACTGGAACCGATTCAGTTGCTACAGGAACTGGTGGACCCGGATCAAATGTCTGGGTACAAGTAGGATCTACTGCTTGGCAGTTGTCAACACCGGCTGTAACCGGCACTATTGCTACCCCGGGCGTTACAATCGGACAAACATTGGTTCTTAACGGAAGCACCGTTACTGCAACAGGTATAACATCTACCACCTTGGCCAGCGATATTAATACAGCGGCTATCACAGGTGTTAAAGCGGCTGCAGTTGGCGGTAAACTTACATTATTCTGTACAAGTGCTGCCACTAGCGGCAGAGTCACAGTGGCCAGCGGAACAATGAACGTAAGTACAGTACTGGGAATTACTCCTGGTACTTATTTTGCACCATACTTGTTCTACGGTGATTATGCTGAAACTCCCAGTGGTGGTTGGTTTACCACAGACTCCCAACCACGTCCAACCGGCAGTATCTGGTGGAAATTGGGATCTACCGGCGCTGGTCTAAATCCTATAATGAAAAAATACAGTTCAGCCACAGGTACTTTCCAAGCATTAAATGTGCCAGCGTTTTTAAACACCGACAATGCTGTTTATGGTCTTGATCCTATAGGCGGTGGCGTAAACATTGCCGAAGGTCAAACCATTGTAACTTATAGTGTAAATGATACCACCAGCAACGGTCTAAGATTTTACAATCACAGAGCTCGTAATGCCTACGAACCCAACGGAGAATCGGTTGCCTTTACAGGAACTCCTACAGCATTTACCGCAGGTAACAGCTTCAGTATTGACTACACCACACCTGGCGTTGAAGAAGTTGGTGCACCTATAACAATCACCTTATCAGGCACAACAACTGCTTCATTTGTGACTGACATTTTATCTGCCAACATTCCTTATGTGACAGCCAGCCTTGAAAGCAACGGCACAATTAAAATTACTCATCAAACTGGTGGTCAATTGATACTGTTAGATGTTAGTGGAACTCCATTGACTGCTGCTGGATTTGCAGCAGATGCAGATGGAGAAGCTACAAAAGGGTCTGGATATATACAAAATACCGTGACCGGCGCTTTTGTAATTTCTGCGTTCAATAATTTGACACATGAAAGTCAACTTGAAATAACCGATTCAGCTCCATATGCTGCTCCAGCCAATGGCACATACTGGTATTACAGTAGTGCTGCTGATGTTGACATCATGATCAACAACAATGGTTGGAAAGGCTATCAAAACGTAAGCAGTGACAGTCGTGGTTACAACCTGGGCAACACAGATCCAGCCGGCGTTATTGTTACTGCCACAGAACCACTCACACAAAGCGATGCCAGTGCATTGGTAGCAGGCGATTTGTGGTTAGATACTAGTGATCTAATTAATTATCCTAAACTATATCGCTACACAGGCACAGCCTGGGCTGCTATTAACACATCAGATCAAACAACCAGCAATGGTATTGTGTTTGCTGATGCACGTTGGGACACAGATGGCACCAAAGATCCGATCGTTGATGATTTGCCAGCAATCACCAGTTTGTTAACCAGTAACTATCTTGATCTAGATGCTCCAGACTATCGCTTATATCCGCGTGGCGCACTATTGTTTAACACACGTCGCTCAGGCTACAATGTCAAACAGTACAGATCAAACTACTACAATGATGTAAGTTTCCCAGATGTTGGTGCTAACAGTATTGGCTTACCAACCAGTTTGCCAGCAGAAGCTGGTGCATGGGTTAGCTCCAGTGGATTGAACACAGATGGATCAATGAAAGCTGGTACAGCTGCACAACGAGCCATTGTTGTTGCTGCTATGTCTAGTGCTATTGACAGCAATTTAGAAGTTCGCGAAGACCTGTATCAATTTAACTTGTTGGTAGCTCCTGGTTACCCAGAGTTGATTGACAATTTAGTAACATTGAACTCAGATCGTGGCGACACAGGTTTTGTTATTGGCGACACACCAATGACATTGGCTGCTACAAGCACAGCAATTAATAATTGGAACAGCAACACAGACGGTAATGGTCTAGCAACAGCAAGTCCATACCTGGCTGTTTACTATCCAAGCGGTGTAACAACCGACTTGACTGGTAACACCGTAGCAGTTCCTGCAAGTTATTCAGTGTTACGCACATTCTTGTACAGTGACAACGTCAGCTATCCTTGGTTTGCTCCAGCTGGAACACATCGTGGTCTAGTAAGCAACATTCAAGATGTTGGTTATGTTGATGCCAACACAGGCGCATGGACTCACAACTCAATTGGACAAGGTCTACGTGACAGTTTGTATACCATGAACATCAACCCAATCACACAGTTACCAGGAGTTGGTATTGTGGTATGGGGTCAAGAGACCAAGTCGGGTACAAGTACAGCACGTAATCGTGTAAACGTGGTTCGTTTAGAAAACTATCTAAGAACCATATTTAAATCCATATCCAATGGTTACTTGTTTGAGCCAAACGATCAAGTCACACGTAAGTCAATCTCAACTCAAATTGAAAGTGCATTAAACGACATTTTGAGCAAACGTGGTATTTACGATTTCTTGGTGGTATGTGATAGCAGTAATAACACTTCTAGCACCATTGCTAACAACCAACTGTATGTTGATGTTGCGATTGAGCCAGCACGTGATGTTGAGTTTATTTACATTCCTATCGCGTTGTATAACCCAGGTGCATTAGCAAGCCTAGGTACATCGTCAACTTAAGAATATAGATAAATAAGAGTATAGGAGAATAACATGGCCGTAGCAAGTTTAAGCAAATTTACAGTTCCACTATCAAATGACCAAAGTGCAAGTAGCCAAGGTCTTTTGATGCCCAAGTTAAAGTATCGCTTCCGTGCGAGCTTTTATAATCTTGGTGTAACTAACCCAACCACAGAACTAACCAAGCAAGTAGTGGATATCAAGCGTCCAAACGTAACATTTGCACCTGTTACTATTGATGTTTATAACAGCAAAGTATACTTGCAAGGCAAGCCAGAGTGGCAAGAAACCACAATCAACTTCCGTGATGATGCAACTGGTCAAGTCAGTAAACTTATTGGTGAACAGATCCAGAAGCAGTTTGACTTTATGGAACAAAGCTCTGCACCAAGTGGTGTTGATTACAAGTTCCGTATGGAATTCGACATCCTAGACGGTGGCAATGGTCAAACAACTCCGGTGATTCTTGAGCAGTGGGACCTAGAAGGTTGTTTCCTAAGTTCAGTTGACTATGGCGACATGGCTTATAACAGTAATGATCCTGTGCAAATTGCAGTCAACATCCGCTTTGACAATGCTGTACAAACAATCGGTGGCGGTGTTGGTACTACTGTTACTTTCCCAAGAGGTGACAGCGTTAACTAATTGATAAATTTTATCAACTAACCCGAGCTTAAAAACCTCGGGTTTTTTATTGGATAAATATTAGTATGAGCATTAATAAACATTTATCATCGTCTCAAGTTAATTACCCAAATACAGTTACAAATCCTCGCGGGCAAATGTATGACTACCGCCATGCGGCAAGAATATTCACCGACGACAATTTCCGACTAAGTCCCAAATATGGATTTTTGTTTTATGTGGAATTTGATTTTAATCCATTGATTACAAATATCTCCGATCAAACCTTGCAATACAAAAGCATGGGTAGTGGCAATGCTCCAGCAAGAGAATTAGGCATGTTGGTCAAAAGTGCCACGCTACCAAAGTTTACTATCGACACCAAAACACACAATGCTTACAATCGTAAAAACATTGTGCAAAATAGCATCAAGTATGATCCTGTGCAAATATCATTCCACGATGACCAAAGCGACAATGTAAGAAATTTCTGGTATGACTACTACAGTTTCTTTTTTCGTGACCCTGACTATGCTGACGCCACCTATAATACTCCACACAAGTATGCCAGTCGTCCCAGCTTTGATTGGGGTTATAGTCCAAGACGTCCCACAGTTGGTACCAACCTAAATGGGCAACAGGCCTATCAATACATACAAGCTATAAGAATTTACAGCTTGTATCAAAAGAATTTTAGTGAATACCAATTGGTCAATCCCACTATCACTGCGTTCAAACACGGTGATCATGTGAATGGCGAAACCAGTTTGTTAAGTCACGAAATGACCATACAGTATGAAACAGTAAAATATCTAACAGGCTATACCACTGCCAACAACGCCGGCGGATTTATTGATTTGCACTATGACAAGATGCCAAGTCCTATTGCTCCAAGAGACGGAACAGACCTGGTAGACAATGGCCAAGGTGGATATAACCGTGCGCCAGATCAAATCACTGACCTGGCAGGCATTAGTCCACTATACACCGATGCAACCGCACCCATAAATTTTGGTGCCGGTACAACATCAGCACAACCCAGTGTGTTTGGAAGATTGTTTGGTACTGGCACATCAATTTCTGCAGGTGTGGGCGGAGTCAATGCCGGTGGATTCAGTGTGCCAAGTCTTGGCAGTTTAACACAGGGCATTACCAGTGCCGCACAAATACAGCAACAGATACAAGCACAAGCGTCTAATATCGTGGGCGGCGTAGTAAGCTCCGCGGCCAATGGACTGATTGGTGGATTGGCTGCTGGACTTGGGCCCAATGGCGGAGCCACTATTAATCTAATTGCGTCAGCTATACAAAACCCTCAAGCGGCTCTGGCCACAGTGACCAACATGGCAGCCACCTATGCTATGCAACAGGTTGGATCCTATGTGACTGAGCTAACACAGCCATTAATTGATCAAGCATCAGGATTTATCAAGGACCAAGTTGGAAGTGTAGTCGGTGATATTTCAATAGCGTTTGGTGATTTCGCGAGAGACATTGCTAACGAATTTAGTGCATCATTCTCCACCGACGCTTTGGCTGAACGTGTGACCAATCTCATATGAACAATCAAATCTCTACCGCAACTAATTTAGCACCACCAGACACTTCGGTTGCTGTCAATGACGCTAGAAAATATTTTAATAATTTCTATTCTAAAGAATTTGCATCAGGCCCAGCCGATGATGCTATCGTGGCATTCTTTGAAAAACGCACACAGAACAAAACTTCAGCTAAAAATTTAGCTGCGGTGGTGTTGTACACAGCACAAGCACAAGACTTGGATCCAATGATGGTGCTGAGCGAGTTTCAAAAATTACCAGCTGGTGAACTCAACAACTATCTTGCTGCATTCTTAAACGCCAATCGAGCACCTACTAGTACCATTGGCGTCAAACGAACAAACAATACTAATCCCCTGGTTTCTCGCACAGTATTGATATGAGCAAATACTCGCAAGGCAAATTTCAAATACAGAACCCTGCCAAGTATGTGGGCAACAAAACACCTACCTATAGATCCAGCTGGGAATTTGTTTTTATGCAATTTTGCGACAACAATCCCAGCATAATCAACTGGGCTAGCGAGGCAGTACATATCAACTATCGCAATCCGTTGACAGGTAAAAATACCATTTATGTTCCAGACTTTTTGATTACCTATCAAGATGCTGGCGGTGCCCAACGTGCTGAATTGGTCGAAGTCAAACCCAAAAAAGAAACCACGCTAGAAGGCGCCAAAAACATACGTGATCAAGCCAGTGCCATATTGAACATGGCCAAATGGGAGGCTGCTCGTGCTTGGGCTCGAGCACACGGAATGACCTTTAGAGTTGTCACCGAAGATATGATTTTCCACCAAGGCCGTAGCAAATAAATATTGCTATGACTAAAAAATTAGAAGAGCTGTTTAACCTACCATCCACGGATGCTACTGCCGAAGAAGCCGAGCAGATAATTGAAGAAAACCGCGACATAATCACCGAAGTTAATCTTGCTATAGATAAGATTGATGCTGCACTACCCACAGTACACAATTTAGACACCGGTGATACCGAGCTGGATGAATTGGCACAGTTGGCACAGAGCAAAGCTGAAGATCTGATAGATCTGGGCATGAATGTAGAGCCACGCTTTTCGGGTGTTATCTTACAAACAGCTGGTGTAATGTTGGGACACGCTATCACAGCCAAAACTGCCAAGCTAGATAAAAAGTTAAAAATGGTACAGTTACAGTTGGCCAAAGCCAAGCTGGATCACCAGATCAAAAAAGATGCCAAAGATCCAGTGGAAGCAGCCATAGACGGGCAAGGAGTTGTGCTGGATCGCAACGAATTGCTAAAACAAATATTAAACAAAAAAGTATAAATACTGAATATAGGATTATAATGATGAAACCATTCCAAACTTACATCGCCGAATTAAACAAGCCATACGAGTTTCGTATCAAACTAGCTACCATTAACCCCAAAGGGGAAGTAATGGACCGCATTAAACATGCACTGGAAACTTATCAGTTAGAAAGCGTCAGTGCTGTTAAAAGTTTGCCCATACAAGAACACCGTGAATTCCCACAATGGGGTCCTTGCGAGTGTTGGACATTTGACATCAAAGTTGCATACCCTGTTACGGTTCCTGCAATCCGCCAAACAATCAAAGAACGTGCTCAATTGAATCCAGACTGGATCTGTGTACGTACCTTAGGTGACGCAGTCAACACAGACGAAGCAGAAGCACGTGGCAAAGATCATGAAGGTGCTTTGCTGGATGAAGAAGAGTTAAAAGCTGACGAAGGCGGTCAAGAGTTAGCCGGACAACTTCGTATTGGTAGTTTGATCAAAGAATTGGAAAGTCGCAAATTTGATTTTGCCGCTACTGAAAAAACCACTGGCGTAATGACAGCAGAAAATGTTGGCACCACCAGTCCAGTTGGCACAAACCAAAACAAAGTATACAAGGCAAAAGGAAAGTAAACATGAGCAACAATCATTCACACGATAACATCTACAGTATTCTAGGCAAACTAGAAGCACTAAAGCCAACCGCAGAAGAAAAGCGTTTTGCTCTTGTAAAAGAAATCCGCGAAAGTGTTGAGGCACAAGGATCAATCATTGCCGGAGTTGATTCAGTACAACAACGTCTAGCTGAACAGTTTGCCAAAAGCAAAATTGAAGAGAAGGCAGTTAGCCAAGCTCAACAAAAATTTATGGGCATGGTCCATGCCGCACAAAAAGGTGAAAAGGCCGCAAGTCCGGCTGTAGCCAAAGTTGCCAAGTCAATGGGCAAGAAAGATGCTCGCGACTTTGCCGCTACCAAGCACAAAGGTTTGCCACAACACGTAGCAGAAGGTCATTGCTCCAAGTGTGATTGTGAGCCATGCGAGTGCCCAACAAACGAAAGCAAGTGTAATGAGTGTGGCATGTATGAAAGCAAATGCAGTTGTGATCATACCAACGAAGACATGAGCCGTGCAGCCAAAGGCTACGAGAAGTATGGCAAAAAAGGCATGGAAGCCTTGGCCAAAGCTGGTCGCGAAGGCGCTAGCGAAAAAGAATTAGATACAATTCGTGACCAGCACGATCAGTACAACGAAGGTGAAACCACACACAAAGATGGTGTAACCAAACATCGTAAAACTGACTTCCCTGGTTATCCAAGTGATGATCTTGATGATGACGAAGAAGATGAAAACAAAGGCAAACGTGGTCGTCCACGCAAGCATGCCAAGAAAAAAGAAACAGGTGAAAAGCGTGGTCGTGGTCGTCCAAGCAAACACAGCACCGGTGAGAAAAGTAGCAAAGACAGTTTGCCATTCTCCAGCAAAAACAAAATGGGTCATGATCCATTTGGTCGTGTTAAACCAGACGCTGAAAAAACCGTTGCAAAAAAAGACTCCAAAAAATCAGTGGCAGAAAGCATGGACAATCTAGCACGTAGACTCACCGAAGGTGTAAACTTTGCTAACCTGTTAAAAGAAAAACATCAAACAGTTGACGAAATGTTGGCTGAACTCAGCAACGACATGAAGGTATTTAAAGAAACAGGTCATTGCAGTGAATTGTTGCGTGACTGTATGGAGATCAAAGGTTATCATGGCAAAATGATGGCCGACGAAGGCTCCGAGCCAGTACAACGTCCAAGTAACCCTGATCCATTTGCCTATGTCAAAGATGCTCCTAAGCCACCAATGGGTATTCCAGGCAACTTGCCAGCAAGTCAAATCCCAGGCAAATCGGCATTGTTAAAAGGCCAAGGTCGTAACTATTACGAAGAAGATTCATTAGAGTCTGAACTGGATGAACTGGCCAAATTGGCTGGACTAAGCGAAGTCAGTCGTGGCGAATATATCAAACAACAAGATGCTGCTGCAGAGAAGTCAGGCAAAGACAAGTTCAATGCATTTGGTCAAATTTTTAACACAGATGAAATCACAGAAGAACCCAACGAAGGCAACGCATTTACAGCGGGCCTAGCAGACGACGATGTCAAAATTGGCGACAAGATTCCTGGCACCAATGCTATCAAAACCAAAGACATTGATGAAGCTAAGGTTGATGTTGCTGATGCTCCCGAAGCAGTCAACAAGCCTCGTCCCAAGTATGCCAGTATCAAAACAATCACCACACAAGGTGACGACATGAATCGTGAAAAGAGTCAAGATCCTGCTACTGCTAACAAGGCCGCAAACCCTTTTACCAACAAAGGTAGCCGTGTAAGCGAAGCAACACTTTCATTAGAATCTCAACTAGCTGCTGAATACGAGAGTATCAAGAAAGTCAGCTAATGAAAACGTTCAAGGACTATGTCTCTGATGCAGAACACGCCTACAACAACCCAGTTGTAGGCGATTTGTTTGATCTTGAGCTGAGCCCAACTGAAGTGATTGAATCTGAAGTAATTGCTATTACGGAAGACGGCATTGTGATCGCCGGCACAGATTCTGTGGTTTCTCTATTAGAAACTTACTCAAGAGATCACAACACACACTACGATCATATCAACCTTCACTCAGAAGAAGAAGCAGTGGAAGAAGATGATGTACCCGAAGCCAAGTATCAGGGCCGTGAAGTTGCACTAGGCAAGCCTATGGCAGGCGATGTTAAAAAATCTAAAGTGTATGTAAAAAATCCTAAAACTGGTAAAGTTGTCAAAGTAAACTTTGGTGACAAAACCATGAAAATCAAAAAATCCAATCCCAAGCGTCGCAAGAGTTTTCGTGCCAGACACAACTGCGCCAATCCTGGCCCACGCACCAAGGCACGTTATTGGTCATGCAGGGCCTGGTAATATGAAAATAAAAGAAATCGTTCAAGAAGGTCAAGTAAAAACGGGTCGTGAAAAATTACGTCCCAGTGCCAGACGTTCTATACCAAACTTGAAAACTTGGGACGAACTAGACAACAATAACAATGCTTATGCTGCCTATCGTTATGGTCTTGCACTAGCAGGTGCACCTGACTTGCCAATGAAACCGTATGGACCAATTGGCGGTAGATTTACTACCATTGGTTATAGTGACGCTGACAATGACAAAATACGTGCCGCACAAAACTACCTGGGTATAAAACCAAACAATGAAACCGGTGATGGATCGTTTGAAACAGATTTGATTAACATCAAGAGTCCAGTTAAAGCTCAAGGTCCTATCCGTAAACCAAAATGAAAATTGTCGAAATTGTCCAGGAAAGTAAGTTTCGCAAAGCTGCGATAAACGCAATCCCTGATCTAGCCAGTTGGCCAGAAACCAATAACAACCCGTATGCCGCTTATAGATTTGGTCTAAGCATGGCAGCACAACCACATCGTGACACAGACACCGAAGGCCCAACTGGCCCAGAATTAGTAACAGTGGCTTATACCGACGCTGAGCGTGAAATAATACAAGGTGCAGCCAAAAACATGGGCTACACCAGTAGAAACAACACCGGCAAAGATTCTTCTGAACTAGATGTTATCAATCATCAAAGTCCAGTCACAGCACGTGGTCCTATCCGTAAACTAAAATGAAACAGTATCGTATAACACAAGAAGATTTTGTACTACCCGGTGAGTCTGGCGATGCCGATACTGTCATGGATACAAACGATCTGGCAGAAATTAAACGTCTTGCTGGGATAACAGGCTTGCTAGAAGCTGGTGCTGGCATGTACACCGGTCATAACACAGTACCACAAGCTGCCGAAGCAGGCATACAGAGTCCTGTGGGCAGTAACATCAGTTATACCGCCAAAGAACGCAATGACCTATTAAAAGAATATCATGTCATGCCTGGAACTGATCTATGGTTCTTGATTAATTTTAGTTTGCCTTATATGACAGGTAGCCTGCGTGACAAGGTAGAAGAATATCTAACCAAACATCCTGAGTATCGTCCCAGAAGTTTCCCTAACAACAACTAATCGATGGGTCTGTTGGCCAGGCTTAATCTCTGCACTCTAAAATTATTCTGAATCAACGTGGTATATACCAGGTTAGCAAATTCCGTCGGATCAACTTTGTTACTCCAATCTCTATGTGCTACTCTGGGAGTATCTGTACGACACGGAGAAACGATTGATACTGCGGGCCAATCCAATTGGTTCCACAAAAATTCTGCAGATTCCTCTAGTGCTTTTTTAACGCTACAATACTTGATATCACTGACCTGATCTTTTAAAAAATATACCCATTTTACGCTGTGAGCAGATGAAATGTTTACAATATATTTTTTTTGATTTTTCCAAGACATCCATAACTCAAATAATAAATCACATTGTGAAAAGTCGGCATGAGCATTGTTGAAAAATAAATCACAATCGGCTGATTCTGTAATAATACGTGTGCGACCATCAATAGTCGAAATGTCGTGACCTGTGGATCGACTAAACCCAACTACAGCATGTCCGTGTTGTTGATATACTTCTGCCAAGGCTTTTCCAATTCCCATGGTATGTCCGGTAATGGCTATTTTCATTTTTATTTTCCTTTAAGCTACTCGCTTATCTAACCCCAAGTATTGATTCCACGAATCTTGTTTAACTGTAAACGGCATTTTCTTCCATTGTCCAACTAGACTATAATAATCTGGTTTGTACGGTTTTACCTTGGGCAATAGCAAATGACTGCCTTTGGCATGATTACAAGTTTTACAACTGGTAACACAATTTTCCCAGACTGTTTTGCCACCCAGGCTACGAGGTTTCACATGATCAATGGTCAGATCTTCGTAGTCAAACACATCATCACAATATTGACACTTGAATAAGTCTCGCATGTAAAGATTATATCTGCTGAATTTAACAGCCTGTTTGTAGTGAAAGTAGTCTCGGGTCACACAAACACTGGGCACATTTAGAGCCAGGCGTTCTGAGTGTACTATCCAATTGGGATAGGTTTCCAACACATGAACACGACCCAGGTACATGAGTTTGATTGCGTGTTGCCAATTGATAACACTAAGGGGTAGCACACTAATTGGTTGGTAATTTTGATTGAGTAACAATGTATCTGACATTAAATATACTTATATGAGTAAAGAGTTAGAGACTGCAATTATCAAGGCACCGTACAAACGGATGTCTTACACTGAGCAACAGATCTTAGAGTTAGCCCGCTGTGCTGATCCTGTAACAGGCCCAGATTACTTTATGAAGAACTATTTCTTTATACAACACCCTACCCGCGGTGCCATACAATATCATCCTTTTGAATACCAAGAACGATTGATTGAGTCTTATCATCATTATAGATTCAGTATAAGCCTAATGCCAAGACAAACGGGCAAATCCACTACGGCCGCCGGCTACCTGTTATGGTACGCCATGTTTGTGCCGGATTCAACCATATTGGTTGCCGCACACAAATACCTAGGCGCTCAAGAGATCATGCAACGTGTCCGTTATGCTTATGAAAACTGTCCAGATTATATCCGAGCAGGTGTAACCAGTTACAACAAAGGTAGCTTAGACTTTGAAAATGGTAGCCGCATAGTAAGTCAAACCACAACAGAAAACACCGGACGAGGTATGAGTATATCATTATTATATTGTGATGAGTTTGCTTTCGTTCGGCCTACTATTGCCACAGACTTTTGGACTTCCATTACTCCTACCTTGGCCACTGGTGGTAAATGTATTATCACATCAACACCAAACAGTGACGAAGATCAATTTGCACAGATCTGGCGAGGAGCCAACAAGTGTATAGACATCAATGGCAATGAAACAGAAGTGGGTGTCAACGGATTCAAAGCATTCCGTAGCAAATGGGAAGAACATCCTGAACGAGATGAAGCCTGGGCTGCAAACATGCGAGCACAACTGGGTGAAGAACGTTTCCGTCGTGAGATGGAATGTGAATTTATTATCTTTGATGAGACCTTAATCAATCCCTTACACCTGGCTGAGATGTCGGGCATCGATCCGTTTGAACGACAGGGCCAAGTGCGTTGGTACAAACGTCCTGAACGAGATCACACTTACTTTGTAGCACTTGATCCCAGTTTAGGTACCGGTGGAGATCCTGCGGCCTTACAAGTATTTGAAATGCCTGGACTTAAACAAGTGGCCGAGTGGCGTGATAACAAAACTCCTATACAGCGTCAGGTACGTATCTTGCAAGAAATTTGTCAGTATATATCTGATGCCAGCGGATCACCAAACAATGTTTACTACAGCGTAGAGAACAACACCTTAGGCGAAGCCGCATTGGTCGTGATCGAAGAAATTGGCGAAGAAAACATACGTGGGGTATTCCTAAGTGAAACTGCCCGAGCCGGCAATGTACGCAGATTCCGCAAAGGATTTAACACTACCAACAAATCAAAATTAACTGCTTGTTCCAAGCTCAAGAGTCTAGTAGAAACCCGCCGTATGATTATTGCTAGTAAAGCTCTGGTGTCAGAGTTAAAAACCTTTGTTGCACACGGCAATAGTTTTGCAGCCAAAATAGGCGAAACTGACGACCTAGTCATGTCAACCCTGTTGGCCCTACGCATGATGCAAACCCTACAAAACTATGATGCCAATTTAGATGCTGAAATCAAAGACGCTGGTGAGTTTATTGAACCCATGCCGTTTATAATGATCTGATAAATATAACTATGAAAGAAATTGAATCAATCTCCTCTGCACTATTTGACAAAATTCGCTCACGCTTCAGCAATGTAACGCTGGGCGACGAAAAAGCCAAGGCTAGCTCAGACCCTTCTAAGGCTCGTTTTTTTAACTTTACCTATACCGGCGAAGATGGTGCAGAATTTGGCACAGTGACAATCAGTCTTATTGATGAAACCACATTGAAAGTATATTTTGGACAGAACATCTCAGGCGAGATGGATAGAGAACAACGCAAAGAATGGTATGGATTTTTACGCGGCCTACGCAAGTTTGCCAAGCGTAACTTGCTGACATTTGACACACGTGATATTAACAAATCTAACCTAGATCTCAAAGACGTTAAACAACAAAGCAAAGCAGATGACACATTCTCGAGCAAAGATGTTGCTGTAACCGAAAGCAGATTATACGGAACTCCGGGACGTCCTTACAACAGCTTTGCTGACAAAGGCGCAACCAAAATTTTAATCCGTCACAAAGACAAAGTAAACGACGATATACATGGTGCTCGGGCACGACGCATACAAGAAATCTTCTTAGAAACTGACCGCGGCGAACGCTTCTTATTAAATCATACAAATTTGCATGGTGCCTACGCCATGGCCGAACACCTAAACGCCGGCGGCACCATGTATGATCAAATAGCTGAACACATCAACGGTATTGTAAAAGAAATGGCCGACATGCGACATTTTGTTCGCAGCACTAAACATCGTCAATTTGAAGATAAAGAAACAATGGACATGACTAAATCTGCTGTTCATCATTACGATGAATTAAAACGTACACTACGTCAAATGCGTGGAGCACGCGGCTATCGTAGCTACTTTGAAAATTGGCAAGCAGAAAACACCATTATCGAAGACGAAGTAGATGTGGATGCCTTGCGTGAACGTTTTGTTAAAAAAATCTATGATGATCGTTTTACAGAAGCACTTCCTATCGTGTTCAAAGCCTACAAAAAATACAAGTCAGAATCGGCCGAGCAGTTGGGTGCAGAACTGGAAGAATGGGCCGACACAGTCACAGAAGGCACTTGGTCTACCCCTGACAACAAAGACAAAGTTTTGGCATTAAAAGCATTGTTGCAATCCAGTGTGCCTGTTGGCATAGACGGAGTTGATGCAGTATCTGCATTGCAACCGCTCATTGGTGATGATGACTTGTATGATGCTGTGTATCACTTGGCAGACAGTCAAGGGCCCGATGCTGATGCAAGACCCTTGATCAAAACCTGGATCAATGACAACATGCCCGCATTGTTGAATCAAATTGAGTTTGGTCGTAACAACGCAGATGCGGCACAAACAGCTCAGGCATTGCCAGTGAGTCCAAGACAAGCCGATCCTCAAGATCAATACGGATCACAACCCGATCATCCAAACGTCAGCAACATGACCATGGAAAACACCGACCTAGATTTTATTCGTAGTCTAGCAGGAATTCGTAAATAACTTATTAAACAAGTTATCCAAAATGCAAATTATCAAAGATACCAACGGGTTTCCCTATGCATGGAAAGCCGGCCGAGTTGAACAACTAATACGTAACATACTAGAAAACAAAGCACAACAACAGCTTGGTTGCGAACGTGTGATGTTTATCAATCCTACCTGGCTACACGAAAATGACATAGCCAAAAAAATTGAAGCCGCTGACCCTGATTTTATTATCTGTCATAATTTTGTAGATCCTGCTGTGCCTAGAATATTTAGAACCATTGAACAATCGGGTCGCCCGTATCTTATATTGGGCAATGCTGACCAATATCGTTTGGACTTCTGGGCCATGGTGTGTGATTTGTATTTTCAAAACTACGAAGAATATCATGTTCCTGTTATGGACACAGCTCGTAAGTTTATATGCTTGAATCGCAAACCACATCCGCACAGAGTGTCGTTGGTAAATGAATTGTTGGCCGCTGGCCTACAACAACAAGGATTTGTAAGTCTTGGCTTGCCGGGTGATCGTGCCATAACATTAAACGAAACATTTGACGATGTACAGGGCATACACGATGAATACGGCCAACTTGGCGCTGACGAAACTTGGGTCAGTCATAAAATACGCAACGATATTTTTAGCCTAGGCGATATGAATATTTGGCAAAATAGTTTGTTATGTTTGGTTACTGAAACAGAATTCAACAACTATTATCCCAAGAATTTTTTTGCCAGTGAAAAAACATTCAAGCCCATACTTGGCATGCGACCATTTTTTGTCTACGGACAAGCACCTTTACGTAAACACCTTAAGCAACAGGGATTTGATGTGTTTGATGATGTATTTAACTATACCACTATTGATGAAAACACCGGCGACCCACGTAGACAGTATCAATATGCTCAAGTGGCTATTGCCGCTATAAATGCTGTTGGTAATCCTGCACAAGAATATCAACAAAAATATTTTGGTCGTTGTCAATACAACAAAAATCATTTTAGGAAGTATGCATACGATCAGTGGAAAAGATTGTATGAATTAGATTTAACCAGCTATGTTTAATACTATAGTTGATATTCCCAAATGGTCCCAGGTCAATAATCCGTATCATTATCGTTGTGTTGACAGCGAACAACTACTTATAACTGTAGGCGATAGTTGGACATACGGAGATAGCCTAGGCCAAACACGAGTACGTGATGGCCGCGATGACCCAGAACATAGATTATGCCATGTGTATGGCGGGTTAATAGCAGAAGAAATTGGGGCAGATTGGATCAATTTGGCCTTGCCAGGCATTAGTAACCATATGATGTGCGCCTGGTTGGCACAACTGTTGTCAAGACATGTGCATGGCAAAAATACCGTGTGCATTATCACTCTAACAGAATCGGGACGCCACGAAGAAATAAATTGGCTAAAACCTGAACTAGATACATTACACAACAATCTGATTGCAATGTTAGATCGTACTTACAGTGACATTGAGCAACTGGAAAAAAAATATCCCAGTATAAAATTTGTTGTAGCACACAACTTTACTGATAGTCGCCCAACAAAATTAAACGTGTGTGATCGCAATTGGCTAGAAGTTATAACCAACAATCGCATACAAAACGACACACACATAGTGGTCAGCGAGCACATCAAACAACTAAACTACAATTACACCTATCCGGATACTCCAGCTGTGATTGATCAAGCATTGGCTAGAGTTGATATTTTAGACGCCTGCAAATACACTTACAAAGAAGATAGCCGTCATCCCACAGAGTATGGTCATGAACTTTGGGCCAACTACTTGCTAAAACAAATATGATAGAACAAGCAGTTACCGTAACCGATACAGACATTTTAATACTTGGACAATTTTTTGTACATAAAGATTATTCTATCACCAGAAAAGACATACTATTAGACATACTTGGGCAACAGTATACTGGACAACAAGTATTAATTAGATTATGGGATGGGGAAAATTTTGATTTTAGCGGATTTGGTCAGTTTATTGAATTTCTCTGCAACAAGGTTGGTATACCACACAATAAAATAACAATAGAAACACACGATCCTGATCCTGATAGCAATTTTAAAATTGATTGTTTGTCTTTGGGCATCTTTGTCAGTGTCAATCAATACTTGCCTAAGGAATTTGACCGCAATATTAGCAACGCAAAGTTTGTGGGCAGTTTGCTTGGCCGATACAATTTAAATAGATTTCGCTTGGCATATGAATTAGATCAAGCATTTCCCGATGATACTTACATAACATTTCAACCCAAAGTTTCTTTTATACAAGACTCATTAAAACACTTTAACAATCAGTACACCAAAGAATTGGCCTGGCTCGAACAAAAAACTTTTGATCGAGATTTAAACAGTACCCATTTCATGGGCATGATTGATTGGTATGATGCTTGTCGCAACTACAACAACGTATGGAATCGATACCAAATCGAAATCATAAGCGAAACAGACAGCATCAGTGATTTTTGGTTTACTGAAAAGACTGCCAACTGTTTGGCAACCGGAAAACCATTTGTATTGGTCAGCGGCGAAGGCAGTTTGGCTAGATTACGCAACATGGGATTCCAAACATTTGATAGCATTATCGATGAATCATATGATCAAGCCCAACATCCATATGATCGAATAAAAAGGTTGACGCATAGCCTACAAGTGTTGTATACTAGTCCTAGTAGGCAACAACATATGGACGCATTGTATCAATTGGCATCCAAAAATTGCGAGCTCTACAACAAATATATCCAAACTGTAAAAAAGTCTTAAAAAACATTTGACAGGACTAAATATATTAGCATATACTGTGGTATGTGCAACATGGCAAAGCAGTAAAAATATTATGGCACATTTTATAAAAGGAAATTATCATGGCTACAACATTAGCAGAAATTAGAGCAAAGCTCCAAGCATCAGAAGGCGGTAAAGGCGGTAACAGACAATCAGGTGGCGACAACGCTATCTATCCACACTGGAACATTGCAGAAGGTTCCACAACACGCATTAGATTCCTCCCAGACGGCAACACCAAGAACAGCTTCTTTTGGGCTGAACGTGCAATGATCCGACTACCATTTGCTGGTGTCAAAGGTCAAGCAGATAGTAAGCCTGTGGTTGTACAAGTTCCATGTATGGAAATGTACGGCGAAGCTTGCCCAATCTTGGCAGAAGTTCGTCCGTGGTTCAAAGATCCTAGCCTAGAGGAAATGGGTCGCAAGTACTGGAAGAAAAAATCTTATGTGTTCCAAGGCTTTGTACGTGAAAACGCACTGAGTGACGACAAGGTTCCAGCCAACCCAATCCGTCGCTTTACAATCAGCCCACAGATTTTTAACATCATCAAGGCTGCATTGATGGATCCAGAAATGGAAGAGTTGCCAACAGACTTGCAACGTGGTTTGGATTTCCAAATCGTTAAAACAAGCAAAGGTGGCTACGCAGACTACTCAACTTCTAAGTGGAGCCGCAAAGAGTCAGCATTGACAGCAGAAGAACAAGCCGCAATTGATGAGCATGGCCTGTTCAACTTGTCAGACTTCTTGCCTAAGAAACCCAGCGAAGTAGAGCTCAAGGTTCTCAAAGAAATGTTTGAAGCATCAGTAGATGGCCAACCATACGATCCAGATCGTTGGGGTGCTTACTACAAGCCATATGGCTTGGATGTTCCTAACGTTGCACCAGCCGCAGAAAGTGCACCAGCACCAGCTGTGGCGGCAGAACCAGCGGAAGAAGATGATGTACCTGCTCCAACTGCACCGATAGCAACTCCGGCTGCAGAAGCCAAACCATCCAGCCAACGTGCTGAAGACATTTTGGCAATGATTCGTAACCGTCAGAAACAGTAATATTGCTTGTGTCAGTGGGGGAGACGGTCCCCCACATTTCCTATGCTGTCTTATCTAGACCCCATACTCTTTCCAGACCAATGCGAGATCCTTGAAGTAGGGACCGATCGCTATGTCTATCCTATTTTTAAAAATGGTAGCAGTAGTTTACTTGCTGCCAACCCTAGAAAACTCAATTACTTTGAAATGCGGGAGTTGCGTACAGTTGAAATATTTTTACGTGAACCTTTTGAACGCTATGTCAGCGGAGTGCAAACATACCTAAGACAAAATCCACACCTTGATCGTGCAACTGCACTGACCATGATCGACCAGTATTTGTTTTTAAACAGTCATTTTAGTTTGCAGTTCCATTGGATCGTCAATCTGCAAAAGTTTACCGATGCTTGGATGTACTTTAGACCCATAGAAGAATTACACACGGCCACAGAACACACATGGAATGTGCTGGCACGAGATCGAACGCTGATAGACTATTTCGGCACCAATCAAAAATTAAAATATTATCTACAATTAGATAAAATACTTTACGAAGATTTTATGGGACAAACAGTTCCACTCAAACAAATCGTTAGATTCGTTCAAGACAATCATCATGCTTTGTACGATGAAGTTATTGATCGGAGCATTCAAATATGCAATGTCCTAGACTAGATCACTTTGTTCGCTTTAACCCCAATGGCACAGTAAGCCGCTGTGGTCACATGGTCAATCCTGCACAGTTTGATAGCCTTGAAGAAATGAATAACAGTCGCTGGTTGCGTAAAATACGTGAACAGTTTGAACAAGGTGAGTGGCCGGTAGAATGTCGACGTTGTCAAGAAGTCGAGCAAGAGTCGCCTAGCAGTATAAGAATACACGCCATTGCTGTGGATGCCCTAGAAACGCAGAGGGATTATTTACAAGTAGGCGGAGTATTAGACAATGTGTGCAATGCCGCTTGTCTGACTTGCAGTCCTGAATGTAGCACCAGGATAGGTGCGTTGACCAGTGGCACTTTTACTATAATAGATAACAGTAATCGTTTTTGGGATTTGCCACAAGATCGTATTGTGCATTTGGATATCAACGGCGGCGAACCCAGTTATAGCAAAAACTATCGAAGACTATTGGCCAACTTGCCTTCGAACTTGCGTACACTGAGACTTAATACCAATTGTAACGTGGTGTTAGAAGAGCTAACAGAGATTGCCGGCCGTGGCATAGAAGTCACGGTCACAGCGAGTTGTGATGGTATCGGTTCAGTGTTTGAATATGTGCGTTGGCCTATCAAGTGGGCGACATTTTATCAAAACTTAATGCGATATAAAACCATGCCTGTGAAACTAAACTTGTGGACCACAGTTAGTGTGTTGAACTTGCACGATTTGCCCAATATAAAAAAGTTTGCCGAGGAACACGGAATCGATCATGGCTATGCTTATTTAAAAGAGCCCAAAGAATTAGATGTCAATAATAAGAATCAAGAACAAGTACAAGCATATATACAACAACAAAAACAATTACGGGGTATCGAATGAAAATAGCAATCACAGGACACACAGCAGGCATTGGTCAAGCTCTGGCCGAAGCATACTATGGCAACGAGATTGTTGGTTTGAGCACTCGCGAAGGTAACAACATACGCAACACTCCCAAGATTGCCAGCTTGATTGAGCCGTGCGATGTGTTTATTAACAATGCACAAGCAGGTTTTGCACAAACTGAATTGTTGTTTGAAGTGTATCGTCGCTGGAATAATACGCAAAAGCATATTATTGTTATTAGCACAATGATGGCACAGCAACCAGTTAGTGTTATAGAAGGCATGGATCAATATCGATTGCAAAAGGTTGCACTAGAACAAGCAGTACATCAATTGCGTTATATGAATGCCGCCGGTCCAAATATAACTTTGGTGCGTCCAGGTAAAGTAATCAATCCAGCAGAATGGGCACGTACACTAGTTAAACTTTTTTCTACAGCAGAAGCTAACGGATTTATTATACCGGACATCTCATTGACATGACACCCAAGGACGTATTAACTAATCCATATTTTTGTCCTATACCTTGGACTGGCCTCATGTACAACGGATTTGATGGTACAGTCAAAAATTGTATTCGTAGTGCTGGTACTATTGGCAATATCAAAGACACTCCAATAGAACAAGTAGTACATGGCAACACCAATGTACTGATACAAAATAAAATTGTATCAGATGTTGCGGTACCTTCGTGCCGCACATGCTATGATTTAGAGCATGGTAAAAAAGGATTTGATATTATCAGCGATCGTAAGTTTTACATACGAGAATTAAAAAATGTCAGCTTGGATACATATCGTGCTGGAAACTTTGATTTAAAAACCATTGATGTACGTTGGACCAACTTGTGTAACTTTGCTTGTGTATATTGTAATCCAGAGTTTAGCAGCCGTTGGGCAGATGAATTGGATATCAAACAACAAACACCGACACAAGAACAACGTGCCAATTTTAAACAGTATATATTTGACCGTGCCGATCAACTTGAGCATGTTTATCTAGCTGGCGGCGAGCCTCTGCTGATGCGGGAAAACTTAGAGTTGCTAGACCTGTTAGATCCTGATGTAAACTTACGTATCAACACAAATCTAAGTAAAGTAGATACCCGAGTATTTGAGCGTATATGTGAGTTTCGTAATGTACACTGGACAGTGAGTGTAGAAACTACGGAAGATGAGTTTGAGTACGTTAGACACGGTGGTCGTTGGCAAGATTTCCAAGACAATTTAAAACACATAAACTCACTTGATCATAAAATTACGTTTAATATGCTACACTTCCTATTAAACTACCAAAGCATATTTGGTTGTGTGGATCTCCTAAAAGCACAGGGATTCCATAATAATGCATTTGTGATTGGTGCACTATTAGAGCCAGAATACCTAAACATTAGACATTTGCCAGACTCTGTGTTACAATCAGTTAAGAGCACTTTGGAAACTAGGATCAATGAAAGCCCGGGCTATCTATTAGAAGATAGTTACCGTAACATGCTACATTACATTGAGCAACCATTCGAAAAAGATTTCTTAGGTTCAATGGCAGAGCTATATACATTGGATCAAAGACGTAAAGTAGACAGCAGTAAAATATTTAAAGATTTATATAACATCAAGGAAAACTATCATGGCTAAACCATTTGACGTATCAAAATTTCGCAAGAGCATTACCAAAAGTATTGACGGTATCAGCGTTGGCTTTACCGATCCCACAGATTGGATCAGTACAAATAACTATGCTCTCAACTATCTAATTTCAGGAGACTTTAACAAAGGTGTTCCACTAGGTAAAGTTACTGTGTTTGCTGGCGAGTCTGGCGCAGGTAAAAGTTTTATTTGTTCGGGCAACTTGGTAGCCAATGCACAAAAGCAAGGCATTTATGTGATCCTGGTTGATAGCGAAAACGCACTCGACGAGAAATGGCTACATGCATTAAATGTAGATACCAGTGAGGACAAGTTACTCAAACTAAACATGGCCATGATCGATGATGTGGGCAAGATGATCTCGGAGTTTGTCAAAGAATACAAAACACTACCAGAAGATCAACGTCCCAAAGTACTATTTGTAGTAGATTCGTTGGGTATGCTACTTACCCCCACGGATGTAAATCAATTCGAAGCAGGGGACATGAAAGGTGACATGGGTCGTAAGCCCAAGGCACTGGCCGCCCTGGTACGTAATTGCGTAAACATGTTTGGTAGCTTGAATATTGGCCTAGTAACAACAGCACACACTTATGCGTCACAGGACATGTTTGATCCGGACGACAAAATATCAGGAGGACAAGGTTTTATCTATGCAAGCTCTATTGTTGTAGCTATGCGTAAGTTAAAACTCAAAGAAGATGAGGATGGCAACAAGATTTCAGAAGTAAAAGGCATCCGTGCCGCTTGCAAGATCATGAAAACACGCTATGCCAAACCATTTGAATCTGTTCAGGTCAAGATTCCGTACGAAGAAGGTATGAATCCTTACTCGGGTTTGGTTGACCTATTTGAAGGCAAAGACTTGCTGAAGAAAGAAGGCAACAGCCTGGTGTATACACTGGCTACAGGTGAAATTATCAAGAAGTTTCGCAAGGCATGGGAACGCAACGAAGATTCATGCTTGGACAAGGCCATGGTAGATTTTGTTGCCAATCCACATCAGAAGTCAGTGGACATTGAAGAACTAGAAGCTGAATTAGACGCAGTGGTTGAAGACAAGCCAAAGAAGTCTAAAAAAGAGGTTGATGTCGCAGAGTAATTATTGCTCGCAAAAATTTTGGTGGTTAACTGTAGAGCCTGAACGAAGAACTATGAATTCGTGCTGTGCTGCTACAGCTACCAAGATTGACTTGTCCTGGCTTAGAAATAACCCAGGACAGTTGTTTAACACGCCCGTACTAATACAAGAACGACAAGCAATGTTAAACAACGAGCCTGTGGCAAGTTGCGAAGATACTTGTTGGTCAGCTGAACGTCGTGGATTGCCCAGCCGACGTACTCTGATGAATTCTGGAGAAAGAACACACACAGATATCTATGCTGGTCCTCAAGTGTTACACATCAATGTTGGTAGCGATTGCAATCTAACCTGTAGTTATTGCTGTAAACAGTACAGTACTGCTTGGTTACGTGATGTTAAAGATCACGGTGCATATTTTGATGAGCCAAGATATCAAATCACAGCCAACGATAGAATTGTGTTACAACTAGGACAACCTGCTATAAAAGCCAGCGATAGTTACCAAACTATTTTGTCAGAAATAAAAAGATTTAAAACAGTCAAGCAAATAGAAATTACCGGTGGCGAGCCATTTTTATACAATGGACTAACAGAGTTGGTAACAGGACTAACAGGATCCGTTGATATTTTTACAGGCCTAGGAGTTAATACCAAGCGATTAACGCAGATATTGTCACAGTTACCTAAAAGCACTACATTTACTGTCAGTGCAGAAAACACAGGTGCATTATACGAATTTAACAGGCATGGTAATACCTGGGATCAGTTTAGACGTAACTTGGATTTGATAGCCGCACAGTTTGACTATAGATTTTGTAGTGTGTTGAGTAATTTAACTGTGCATGGATTCGATGATTTTCAACGGGAATATTCAACTGACAAAGATTTGTTAAATCCCTGCAACGATCCTGCATATCTAAGTGCCAGTGTGTTAGATCCTGAGTCCAAGACACAGTTATGTCAAATTGAATATAAATATCATGACCAAGAAATCAAAGAAACTTTAGCAGTAGAATCAACAATGGAACAAAAAACCAAGTTAAAGCATTATCTAACAGAATTTGCTCATCGCAGATCACTTTTGTTAGACGTATTTCCAGAAAATTTTACAACGTGGATTAACAAAGAGGAAAAAGTATGACCATCGATACAGAAGTTTTAAGCGAACTATATACCATTATGAAACAGTATGTTCCTGCAAAGGATCGTCAAGAGTGTGCCGATAACCTAATGAGTGTCATGGTTGATATGTTGGGCGATCAAGAGCTTAAAGAGTTTGGTACAACAGACAGCACCTTGAAAAAAGCTCTCAAAGAATACACCGCCGATGACGAACAAGATGATGACGAAGGCGAAGATTCCAACTGGTAATGCAACACAAGTATTTTCCAATACAGACAGCGACTGCATGCCAGCTCAAATGGACCTGGAGCAGTATCTATTTGTACGAAGGAACTACCAACAGTTGTCATAGAGTAGAAAAAAGTTCGCTATCAACTGAATCGTTTGATCAGTTTCATAATACTGCTAAAAAATTACAAGATCGGCAAACCATGTTGTTGGGTGCATGGCCCTCAGGTGGTTGCGATTACTGTGAAAAAATAGAACGTGCGGGTGGTAGTAGTGATCGTATGCTACACCTGGCAATACCAGACCTAACACCGCCAGAACTAGACACAGATCCTGAGGCCATCATGGTCACCCCTAGAATTGTAGAAGTGTATTTTGACAATACCTGTAATCTACGATGTATATATTGCCACGATGGGTTTAGCAGTCGCATCAAACACGAAAATGATCAACACGGCAGATTTGAATTGGGCGGTGTTGTAATTGACAACCAATATCGGCCGCATCCAGACAAGGCCCTGCTGACTGAACAGTTATGGGCCTGGCTAGACGATAATTATTTGACTGTACGCAGATTTCATGTGTTGGGCGGAGAACCATTTTATCAAGCACAATTTGACACTTGTTTGGATTTCCTGTATAATCATAGTAACAAAGATTTGGAATTTAATGTAGTAAGTAACTTGATGATCGATAATAAACGATTGCAAGAGCATGTAGAACGTATCAAACATTTGGTTGCTGAACGCAAGATCAAACGTTTTGAAGTGACTGCCAGTATAGATTGTTGGGGTCCAGAACAAGAGTATATTAGATCGGGCTTGGATTTAGAAAAATGGAAAAAGAATTTTGAATATTTGGTCAATCAACGTTGGATAACTTTGAACATAAACCAAGTGGTCACTGCATTGGCTGTGCCTACCATGCCAGCATTGATCAATTACATAAACACATTTAGACCACATAGAGAAATAGGGCATCATTTGATAACCGCAAACACACCCACTTACATGAACCCAGACATCTTTGATTCCGAACTGCTAGATCCGTACTTTGCACAGGTGCTAGAAGTTATGCCTGCAGACACTTGGCAACAACAGGAAGCACGTAAGTATATGCAAGGTGTTAGACAACAAATTGCTAGTACCAAAAAAAATCCCACCGAAATCAACAAGTTGCGTACTTATCTTGACGAACTTGATCGTAGACGCAACACCAACTGGCGTGAAACTTTTCCTTGGCTAACCGGAGTCCTTGATGTTTTATAATCGAATTGTAGCTGACCTAAGCGTTATTCCTGAATTCATCGACTACTACGAAGGCGAGATGACGTCAGCCAAAACAGAAATTAAAATACGTGGTCGCGTAGAAAAAGAGTTGTCCGACTTGCCAGGCATGACTGAACACAGATTTAATCAACTGCAAGAGATTGAAGCTGTGCTAGAATTTCTTAACATACAATTACGTAAAATCCGCCAACGTCATTATAAAAAGTATTTAGAAGCCTATGCTAGAGCATTAACATCAAGAGATGCCGAAAAGTATGCCGAAGCCGAGGATGAAGTGGTCGACATGGAAACTATTATCAATGAAGTAGCCTTGTTACGCAATCGCTGGCTGGGCGTCATGAAAGGCATTGAGTCAAAGAACTTCATGTTGGGACATGTGGTCAGACTACGCACAGCCGGAATGGAAGACATTGTGGTATGACGGATTGGCGTCAACGTGCCGATGAGTTGTTGCGAGAGTTTGAACTTTGTTGTCAAGCCAAACCTAAGCACGATGCTGTAAATATACAGTTAGAAAAAGACACAGTAGCAAAATTTGCATACCATCTAAATACACAGCGTGGTTGGGGCACAGATGCCGAAGTAGCCGAAGCATGCCATCAATTGGAATTTAGACTCACGCAATTAAAAGAAAAATTGGTGATGGAAATTCTACAACATGGGTCTATTTAAAAATCCCTACCTAAGTCACGAACACAGTTTAGAAGTATTAAACTTGTTGTACGGCTACGACAGTTTTCTTGATAGTTTGACCAGTGTAGCAGACATGGGTTGTGGAGCCGGCCTTGATGCCGAATGGTGGGCCAGCCTTATGACCAGAGATGAACCGGCCGAGCCTAGAAATTACACAGTATATGCCATAGACCAAGATTTGAACAAGATTGATCCTGACATATTAGCCCGTAACCCAAACTTGATACCGATTGAGCGAAATTTCGAAGAACGGGTAGTACCCAGACAAGTGGATCTAATCTGGGCACACGATAGTTTTCAATATGCTCTAGATCCATTCAAGTGTTTGCGGATATGGAAAGAAACCTTGCAAGAAAATGGCATGCTGATCTTGACAGTACCTCAGGGCACCTATGTGAAAAACAGCAGTTTAGTGGTTGAACAACATAGTCACCAATATTACAATTACAATATTTTAAATCTAATTTACATGTTGGCCATCTCGGGATTTGATTGCAGAGATGCATATTTTTATCGTAAACGTGGCACGCCTTGGTTGTATGCAGCAGTATATGCCAGCGGCCACGAGTCCTTGACACAACAGGCCACCTGGTACGATTTGGCTGAACGCAATCTCATCAACGACAGCTTAATCAACAGCGTAAGCCAGCACGGCTATGCTAGACTGGAAGATTTAGTTGTGACCTGGCTAGACAAAGACTACTACAAGATCACAGACTGATGAAAATAGTAATGGCAACCGGCGGGTTTGATCCTGTACACTCTGGACATATCGCTTATTTCAAAGCAGCCCGATCTCTAGGCGACCTATTAATTGTTGGCCTAAACAGCGACGAATGGCTAGAACGCAAGAAGGGCCGTGCATTTATGCCTTGGAACGAACGCTTGTGCGTTGTCAACAATCTTGCCATGATAGATGAAGTTTACACCTTTGATGATGAAGATGGATCAGCTCGACATTTTATCCAACAGGTCAGAGCACACTATCCTGCAGCAACTCTGGTTTTTGCCAATGGTGGCGATAGAACAAAAGATAATATCCCTGAGATGGATGTGCAAGATACCAACATTGAATTTGCATTTGGTGTTGGTGGCGAAAACAAAGCCAACAGCAGTAGTTGGATCCTTGAGGAGTGGAAAGCACCTAAAACCCAGCGTCCTTGGGGATATTATCGTGTGCTACACGAAGTTGCAGGCACCAAAGTCAAGGAACTCACAGTAGAGCCGGGGCAAAGCCTAAGTATGCAACGCCATCAGCTACGTGCAGAATATTGGTTAGTTACCAGTGGACAAGCTGTAGTAAATTCTGCTATGGAAAATGGATATTCATTACCACCTAAACATCTACATACACACGATACCTATAGGGTGGGAGTCGGCGAATGGCACCAGCTAACAAATCCATTTAAAGAGCCTTGCAAACTGGTGGAAATACAGTACGGCACAGCCTGTGTGGAACAAGATATCGAGCGTAGATAAATACTACACTATGAGATACAAACAAATTTTACCCGAAGCCGCAATAAATTTAGAAAATTTTGAATCACGAAATCCTAATTATTGGCGGAACCTAATCAATCTTATTAAAAATAAACAGCCAGTTACCTTGAGAATTAAAAAAGGTAAAGGTATCCCCGATGAGATTATTGATGTAACATTTCCTGCCCCTGTTGCCAAACAACTAGAAAATATTTGGAACCCAACCGGCACAGATCCAAAAGAAACAGCAACGCCGAACCAAATATCTCAAATGCAAGCATTCCGCATGATAGATTCCGCTGGTGACGCATATAAATTAAATCAAATTGAAAAAACCAAAGATATAAAACAAAAAATTGGTGCCGAAGGCGAAGAATCAAATAGTAAATGGTGGAACAAAGGTAACGTTGCAGAAGGTATTATGAGTTGTGCGGTCATTACCAAATTTGAAAATCCCACTAAACAGTTGCAAGGCCAGGATGTATTTAAAACTGTGCAAAAAATAACAGAAGGTAACTATCTTACAAAATCATTTGGTAAAAAATTACAATTACGTATTGTTTTAAGTCGCAATGATTATCGTGCATTAGAGATGTCGGCTAAACAACCTCAAGAGTTTATTAAATTTGAAAACTCAACTGAAATATACAGGTTGTACGAAGATTGTGCAACTTATGTAAACGATTCGTCGAATGTTTTTACCGCCATAGAAAAAATACGACAGGCAAATGCAAACGATGTCATTGAAGTCACTGCCGATGGCGCTACGGCTGAAGCTCAACACAGTACCAAGGCAGATTTATGGATCGCTCTTGGTGGAAAGAAAGAACGACTGTTAAGTATTAAAACCGCAACAGTAAAACATATTGGTGCAGTAAGTGGATACGAATTTGATCACGTTGATAAATTCTTTAGAAGTGTAGTTAATTTTGATTTGCCGGACGAGTTCCGTAAAAAATTTAAAAAAGCTCCTCCAACACAATACCTACCCGGCCCAGATGGCAAAGCAGACAAGACTCAACCAAACCCAGAATATGTTAAAATGTCTCAAGCTGAACGCTCGGCAGTAATCCAAACAGCAATGAATTATAACTATACAGCACTTAAAGCTGTTTATACTTGGGTATATAAGGAAATTAATCGTCGCCTCAAAGGCGATAATACCAAGAGCGAGTACGACTTTGTAACAGAAGTCACCAAAGGAGTTGTGCACCATGCTACCTTGGGTGAGGATATCAGAGTTGTAGTTATTAGCCCCAGTGCAAAAAAAGCCTATACAGAATTACAATTTGGTACAGAGTTATACAAAGCATTAGAGTCCTATGATCTAGTTCCTGTGCTTGATGTAGAAAAAACCAATTATAAATTATTAGTTTATGGCTATCCAAAAGATCAAAAAGCCAAACGAGTCAACAATGATAAAAGTATGTTTGTACAAATGCGTTCTTATTTGCAAGATGGTGCAGCTAGAAACGTAGTTGAAATCGGTGGTCTTTTAAAAGATCTTGCTGATGTTCAAAAATTAGAAACGCCACAAGTTCAAGCCACACCAGCACCGCAACAAAAAGTTGCTCCAACAAAAATACCCGCTAAGGCAACACCAGAACCGGTTGCACCAGCAATGCCAACACCAGCTGTTCCCGATATTGAGCCAGACGTAGAAGAACCAGAAATTGATTCAACAACACCTGCGCCAAGACAACGTAGAACTGCTGCACAACCGGTCAGACCGCGCCGTTAAATCGTTTGACCTTTAAACACAATTAGTATATAATACGAGCATAGGGCCTTTAGCTCATTAGGTTAGAGCAAACGACTCATAATCGTTGGGTGGTCAGTTCAAATCTGACAAGGCCCACCAAGTATTGCCCAGATGGTGGAATTGGTATACACGCTGGTCTTAGAAGCCAGTGCCGCAAGGCTTAAGAGTTCGAGTCTCTTTCTGGGCACCAATCAAAATAATTTCATATTAACTTAAAGGAGAAGCACATGAAAACAGTAGGTCAAAAATTAGATCCTTTTGTAGTAACAGGCGTCCGGCCAGGACAACCAGAAGACGCTTTCTTTGATATTACAGAAAAATCATTTGAAGGCAAGTGGAAAGTAATTGTTTACTATCCAAAAGACTTCACATTCGTATGCCCAACAGAAATTGTTGCATACGATAAACTAGCAGGTGACTTTGCAGATCGTGATGCAGTCCTGCTAACAGGTAGCACAGACAATGAGTTCTGCAAGGTAGCATGGCAAAACGCACATGCGGATTTGAAGAAAATTACTCACACCCAGTTTGCTGACACACAGCGTGGTGAGTTGAGCTTGATCGAGCAACTTGGTGTATTTTATGCGCCAGCAGGTGCCGCACTTCGTGCCACATTTATTGTTGATCCCAACAACGAAATTCAACACGTTACTGTCAACAACTTGAATGTTGGTCGCTCACCAGAAGAAACATTGCGTGTATTAGATGCGTTACAAACTGGCGAACTGTGTGCATGTAATCGTACAGTGGGCGGAGAAACACTATAATGGCTTTCAACGACGCCGTCAAAGAAGCGTTGCCAGACTACGCAAAGGACACCAAGTTAAATCTTGATGCTGTTCTAGTGCGTAGCACATTGGATGCGGATGTGGCTATGGGTTGTGCTGTAGCCGCACTAGCCGCAACAGGCAACGGCAAACTAGTCAGTTTGATTTTAGCAGACGCACCTGTACATGCAGAGTCAGCAATGACTGCCGCAAGTATTATGGCACAAAACAATGTGTGGTATCCATATGTTGAAATGGCTGACGATCCTGCTCTTAAAGGCCTGCCAGCACAGTTACGCATGAACGCTATTGCTAGTCATGGCGGAACTACCAAGTCAAACTTTGAAGCATTTAGCCTGGCAGCTAGTATTGTTGGCAAGTGCCACTTCTGTGTGAAAGCACACTATGAAACACTCAAGCAAGAAGGATACACAGTAGAAAACCTACGTGACATCGGACGTATTGCTAGTGTTATGAATAGTGTTGCCAAAGTTTTGAACAGTTAATTCTACAATTAATGCAGTACACTATTGAACAAAACCCTAAATTAGGCTTTTACCAAGTTGGAGATACCCGATACTACAGCAAGGTAGAAGCCCTAATTGCGGGTACAAAAACCAACGTCTTTCCTGAGTGGCATTTTAACCGCACAGTATTTGACGCACATGATTGGCTAACAGAACCTGAAACTGATCTACAACAGTTGTATCGGCAACGGGCACAGCAAATTAGAGATGAATACGATTACATTCGTTTAGAACTAAGTGGCGGTGCTGATGGCAACACAGTATTGTATGCGTTTTTACTCAATAACATTCCGTTAGACGAAGTGGTATTTCGTTATCCCAAAACAGGTGAAAAGAATGTATCAGCAGATCCATTCAACACCAAACCGGAGAACACACTGAGTGAATGGGAGTATGCTGCCAGACCTACACTAGAATGGATTGCTACCAACTATCCCAGAGTCAAAATTACAGTACACGATTATAGTGCGGACATGCTGGCCAGTGAACATGATGAGTCATGGGTGTTTAAAACTAGAGACTATTTCCAACCCGGGCATCCGTTCAAACACACAGTTGATGCAGTACACGAACATAAACTATTGCTAGACTCTGGTAAGCGAATATGTATGTTATGGGGTGTTGACAAACCCAAGGTCTGTATCCGGGATTCAAAGTGGTACCTGTACTTCATGGACATCCAGGCCAATGCTGCCAACCCTGACATCAAACACTACACCAACATTGCCAATGTGTATTTCTTTTGGGCGCCAGACTTGCCAGACCTGGTCAACAAACAAGCACACACAATAAAAAACTGGTTCAACCAAGAATCAAATAAATATCTACAGCACTTGGTACGTTGGCCCAACTACAGTTTTGCACAACGTACCACATTCGAACACATTGTTAAACCCTTAATTTATCCCGACTACGATCCTACAACGTTCCAAACCAGCAAGCCCACCAACAGTTTTTATAACGAAATGGACTATTGGTTTTACACAAACTTTCAGGATACTCATGCTTATCGGGCATGGCAAGCCGGGCATAAATTATTAACTGATTCGATAGATGCCAAGTATTTCAATTATGAAATGGGTCGCCCGGTGGGTTTTGTGGGATTTATCAGTCCCTTCTACTACCTAGGCGAAGCAGCATACCAAGATTCAGGTCGTAACGTACACTACAAATTTTAAGGAAAATCAAATGAAACGATTATTAGCCACACTATTAACCATGGTCAGTTTATCTGCCATGGCGCAGAAAGAAACAGTAACTATGTTTTATTCTTGGTCGCCAGCAGACACAGCAGCAAACTTCTATCGCACACTTGCTGATGAAAGCAACAAACTTCAAAGCAAATACACATTTGTATTTGATGCCAAACCTGGTGCTGGTGGCACAGTTGCAGCCAACCATGTGTTAAACACTCCCAACTCAATCTGGATCAACAGTTCGGCAGGATTTATCCGTCCCAACCTGTTTCCAACGGAAAGTCATAACATGGCCGACTTTAGAAGCCTAATGCCCATGTGTATTGCACCGTTTGTTATCACAAGCACAAAGTATAAAACATGGAAGGATGTTCCTCGAAACGCCAAGTTAAACATTGGTATCAGTGGACTTGGGGCAACCACGCACCTGGTAGCCTTGCAAGTGGCTGCACAATATCCAAACATGCAGATTGTTCCGTTTAAAAGCACCAACGAAGCATTGTTAAATGTCTTGGGTGGGCAAACTGATTTTGCTGTGGGATTCATTGGCGATAGCGAGCAGTACACAAAGCCAGACGCTACCAAACGGGTTTATTGGTTGGGCATGACCGGCAAAGAAAGTATTAAAGGTATTCCCTTGTTGAAAAATCAAGGATTTGCACCGGCAATTGCAGACATGAGTAGCTCGCAACAGATCTTTATTCCACGCAAATTTCCTGAAGAAAAGTTTCGTGAAATTCGCAAGATTTTTGTAGAAGCTGCACGTAGCAAAAGTGTACGTGATGCCAATGCCGCAGATACTTGTATTCCTAACAATCAAATTCCAGATTCTGAGCTAGACAACTGGTACAACAGTCAGCTGGTGTTATGGCGCCGTTTGAGTGCTACAGTTAAACTGGACAAATAAAACAAAAAGCTAAATAATTGTAGCAACGCCGACATTCAGTTGACGTCAGACGCCTAGGGTAGCAAACCCTTTTACCGGTGTGTTACACCGGAACGCCGCCAAAAAAATTATAAAGGAAATACACATGAAAACTACTAAAATTCGTTGGGTAATTGCTCACGAGCCACTAAGCCTATTTGTACGTGCAGCAGAAGACTTTCAGCGTTTTGTAAACGAAGCTCAAAGTGCAGAAAAGATCGAAGTTGAAGTTATGACACTAAGCGAGTACAGCATGAAGTACAACGACGGTGTGTTGGTTACTAAACACGATTTGCTAGATCTAATGGAACAAGGCAAGATTGAAATGAGCCAAATGTACACCACATGGTTGGCCGAAGATATTGAGCACGATATGTTAGCCCTAGAAATGCCATTTATTTTTGAAGATCACGACCATGCAACCCGTGTGCTAGAAGGTGAAGTTGGCGAAGGTCTATTAGAGAAGATCACTGAAAAGTCCAATGTTCGCGGTATGGCATTCACTTACTCAGGCGGTTTCCGTAACATTATTGTTGACAAGCCAGTCTCTGGTCTAGATGATCTAGGCAAGAAATGAAGCTAAGAACCAATCGTAATCCAGTGGCACAAGAAACATTCAAGGTCTTGGGTGGTGTCGACGTGTTTGTTTGTGAAACCGAAGACACTCGTGCCCACATCATCGAAGGTGATTGCGAAGGTGGAGAAACTGTTTACAGTCGTATCTATCCCTTGAAGCAGAATGACGTTACCAAAAGCGTGATTGACTCAAAGCACAGTTTGTTTTTGACAACCATGATCATGCGTGACGACTTCTGGAAGACATTGAGTCCCGAGGTTCAAGCCGTGATCAAGGATGCTGCTATCAAAGCAGGACGTAGAGAACGTGAAGTCACGATCCAGGATGGTGAAGATGCCAAACAGCAATTGGTTGCTGATGGTATTGATGTTATTGAACTTTCCAAAGAAGAAACAGCTGAGTGGAAACATAAAGCTCAAGCAGTTTATGAAAAGTTTGAACCAACATTTTCACCTGGTTTGATTGACAAGATTAAAAAGGCTTAAAATATGTACACAAAAAAAGTTAAAATTACCTGGCAAAGAGATAATTATATTAACTCGAATCCAAACGATAGAAATGAAAATGATTCTGTAGCGTTAGCCGAATTAGATGCAAAGACTGCGGAAATGATTGCCGTTGGCAAAATGTCCGCAGATACGATGGTTGAGAGCAAAGGTTCATCATTGATATCGACTAGGCTGTTCACTGATCAATCTGCCGCCGAAGAATGGATCAGTTTTATCAATGCCTTTGTTGCCAAATATAGGTTTGTTAAAAGCACTATCGCTATTATGTCAGCCTAGAGGTTGACAATAAAGATAAATAATTGTATAATATGAAAACAATGAAAAATTACCTTCATGAAATTTATGCGACCGTAGTGCTGTGTGTGCTAGGCCGTTGGCTTGATCGCAATTTAGAGCACTTGAAGGGTGTTGGATAGACATACATATTACCGTATTTTAACCAAAACCCTGGAATTAAACACTCCGGGGTTTTTTGTTTATAAAGGAGAAGCAAATGGAACGCAAAATTAAAAAAGAGTTTTCGCATTTTGTCCTCTCACCGGAAGATAAAGCGGCGTTACTAGAAGCAAAGGTAGCAAGAGTAGAAGCACAAATAAAAGCGTTGGCAGAACTTGCAACAGCAAAGAATTCTGCAAGGGGGTTGAAATACCCCTCACACTGATAAATGGCTCGAGGTCATGAAAATGACTGGTACGTTTTTTGGGCAAACAATCTACGATAAGCAGTAAGTATTGACCATTAAATCCGTTTAATGTATAATAGTAGTATTGGAGTGGTAGTTCAGTTGGTTAGAATATCGGCCTGTCACGCCGAGGGTCGCGGGTTCGAGTCCCGTCTACTCCGCCAAGTTTTGGAGAAGAAGCATCAATGGTGATGCACTGGACTGTAAATCCGGCGCCTATGGCACGACTGGTTCGATCCCAGTGTTCTCCACCAAGTTAGGCTCCCGTCGTCTAGAGGCCTAGGACATCGCCCTTTCACGGCGAGTACACCGGTTCGAATCCGGTCGGGAGCGCCAGATTATAATGCGGGATTAGTTTAGGGGCAAAACTAAAGATTTCCAATCTTTCGTCATCGGTTCGATTCCGATATCCCGCTCCAGTAACAGCAGTGAGGTGGCAGAGTGGCCCAATGCAAGGGACTGCAAATCCCTAACCCCGTCGGTTCAAATCCGACCCTCACTTCCAGGTCGGTCTGGTATAATGGCATTACAGCGGTCTCCAAAACCGCTGATCGGGGTTCGATTCCCTGGACCGGCGCCATGTTTAGAAAAGAAAGGAGGCACGTATGCCAGCAGTATTTTTAGTCAGCGACACGCACTTTGGTCATGCAGGTGTATGTCGCTTTGTCCGTAACGATGGTGTAACAAAACTTCGTCCTTGGGACTCAGCAGACGAAATGGACGAAGCCATGGTTGAGCGTTGGAACGAACGTGTACGTCCCAACGATAAAGTTTACCACTTGGGTGATGTAGTTATGAGCCGTAAGAGTCTTGCTATTATGCGTAGGCTCAACGGTGACAAAGTTCTTATCCGCGGTAATCACGACATCTTCCGGGATACCGACTATCGTGAACACTTTCGTGAACTGCGTGCTTACCATGTGATGAACGGAATGATACTCAGTCATATCCCTATCCATGAGGAAAGCCTGGGTCGTTTTGGTGTCAACATCCACGGTCACCTCCATGCTAATCGCGTGATGAAAACAGCACAAACCACACACGAGTTTATGACCCGCGGAGTAAGGCAATGGATTGATGTCCGTTATCATTGCGTATGCGTGGAACAGACAGATTTTGCACCTATCTTGTTCGAAGATGTTATCAAACGGATTGAAGCAGAGGGTGGAAGTATTGGATTTAGGAACGGCAACGGTCCTACAATGTAATATCGCGGGGTAGGGAAGAGGCAACCCGTCAGGCTCATAACCTGGAGATCGACAGTTCGAATCTGTCCCCCGCAACCAACACCCTGGTAGACAAAATGGTATAGTCACCGCTTTACCGAGCGGACATTGTGGGTTCGAATCCTACCCAGGGCACCAATTAATAAATTACCAGGCGTCCGTTGATCACGTGTCTATGTTGCTTAGAAGAATCGACTCTTTTCTCTTTAAGATCTGCCCCGGGAGTGAACGGCAAGGCCAAATTAGGTATATTGCTATCTCCAAAATAATACATTGGGGTTTCAAACATCATGATATTGGTCGGTCGACCGTGTAGGTTTTCAACAAATGCAGGATCCAAGGTAGAGATCAAATAGTCAATACCAGATTCCCATACACGATATGCTTGAGTATCTTTAAAATTGTGATGGAACCAATAATCCATTTCGTTCCAAATATTGTTAGTTGGCTTATTGGTTTGAAATGTTTGCAAATCGTATTTAGAATAAATTACACTTTTAACAATTTGTTCGTAGATAGTTCTACCACTAAAGTTTGAATTGGGCCAATGTAATACGTTTTGCATATTATAGTGGGCGGGCATTTCAAACCAGTTTTTTATTGAATGTGCTTGTTTGGCCAATAATTTGCAGGCGTCAGGGCTCCAATAAAAAAATTCATTGGTTATGTTGGTGTATTCGCCTATCGCTTGATCGCTATGACTGGCTTGCCCGTCATGAAAATATAAAAAAAACTTTCCGTCTTTGACAGTAATTTTAGGTTTATCAACACCCCATAACACACAAATCCGCAGGTTCTTTTCAACTAACCGTTTATGGTCGTCTATGGCTATGGCTTGGTATTTGTTTATGTGACCGGGTTGTAAATAGTGTCTAGTACGGAACACCCAACTTTCATCCTTCTCTTCGGCTTCACGCACTAAAGTTCCTGCGTAATCATACACAGTAATTTTAACACCAGGATAGTTTGTAGCAATCCAATCTAGCAACGGTTTTGCTGCAAACTCCCATTCGCTTAGAGTATTTTCACTGCGTAGGTCTCGAGCATTTCCTACTACATCCTTGTCTCCACCTTTGGGATATCGAAATACCACTTCGTCTAGTGGTATGTTATTAAGTAGAAAACTAAAAATAACTGTAGTGCTATCGCTGCCGCCACTGGCCTCCACTCGAATATAATCATATTCATCTCTAAGTTGTTGTGCTCTTTGACGATACAACTCATCTAAAGATTCTTCTGGTTCAATGTGCCACGGGTAACGTACAAACACATCTTCGTTAAAGAACCATTTTATAGATTGTTTCTGTTTAGATGCGTTTAATAACGCATGATATTTGTTGTAATAGATTTGGTTGTCGACCAAATAGTAGCCCAGTTTTTTATTAGGTTCAAAGTTAACACCGGCAACGGAGGTATGTTCTATTTTGTTTTGCATGGGAATAGGTATTTATTATTTGATCAATGATAAAGATTGATATTGTTCAAAATTAATTGACCAATTGACTTGGAATCATCTGACATAACAGCAGATCCATCATCATATAACGCAAAAACTTTTTTAATTTTATCTTCGGTAGTTTTTTTCTGTGCAAACAAATGCTGGTTGGGACTGCCTGTTTTGTATTTGTAATGATAGTAGTATTGATTATTATCTACTTCCAGTATATATTTTTTTGCAACCAATTTGTAGCTTCCCAAGCCCTGCAACATTTTAACTCCGGTGTTGTTATTGTGTATGCTCCAAAATTGGTAGTCGTCTGTCAAGAACCAGGGTATGTAATTTTGCTGATACAATAAAAACTGTTCGTTGTTGAAACATTCAGCTTCAGCCAGGTATGATTTTAAACAGTTTCCCACGGTGTAAAAATTAAAATTTGCCCACCAGAAAAAATCTCTATAGCTAACAATTGAAATTTTTGCTTCGGCAGCAGTATTTAAAACTAGCCAATAAAACCATTCAGCATGATTCTTATTGCTTTTTTTTGAAAGAAAATCCAATAGCAAATCCGGATCAGTGTGTGGGTCAATATCTCCGGCCCCTGGAAAGCGATTTTCAAGTTTGACAATATCTGCGTGAATCCACATTTGATCTGCCGGTTGTCCGCTAACAACAACAGAATCTTTCCAATAACAAATTGCATGATCAATATTGTTGTAGGAAAAATAAGGAGAAATTATACGATCAAAAAATACAGGATTCTCATAATAACTGGAATTGTTCATTAGCACAGTTATCTGTTTTAGATATTCTCGATCGGCATGTTTAAATAATGCAGCAACTATCAAAGTACTGTCAATCCCGCCCGACCACGTAATAAACATGGGTTGATTTTTTTGTTGGCAACGATTGATTAATTCGATTGCACGTTGATCTGTGATATCCTCAAATGTTTTGTTATGACAAAAGGAGGGCAAACACAATTGGTATTTTTTGGGGGTTTGAAGACTCCAAATTGGATCAACTCCAGAACGATTGTGTGGGAAATGTTGTTCATACCATAGCTGTTGAGAAATAGTTTGATAGTTTGTAAACTCTTGACAGAACTGAATGCCTAGCTGTTTTTCGTATGCAGTCAAATCGACTCTGCTATTAATGTATATCAAATTCATATGTCGTCAACAGTTGATTAATTTTTTGGTGAGCAGTTGGTAGATCGAATTCTTGATAAATTATTTTTTTAATTTGGGACAATGTATATACAAATCGATTTTCAAATGGTGCTCCTGGCACCATTGAAGAAGTGTGGTAAAAATCACCCCAGTGAGCAAGAGCAGTAGGATATCCTTTGAGTGCAGGGTGGGACAACCAATGTTTTGCAGCCATCAAGTAATTTTGTTCGTTGTTGTAATTCCATGGCAAATTGTTATTCGATTTTTCAACCAGGCCTTCTGCGGAAACAATCATATGTGGACGTGGAAATCTAGCGATAGGAATGTCTTGTTTGTTGGTCAAAGTCCAATTTACACATACTGTATTGTCTATTAGCTCAGGTAAATAATTGTGTGCGGTGTTAAGCTGGCAAATTGTTAGTTGATATCTACTGGAAAACAAAAAAGCCAAATCTTTCATGGATTTTTCGTCTGTATCTACTAGAAAAAAACAGTCAGAAGTGTGCTCATACAGAGCATACGTAACAGTAAACTCATTGTCAGCACAGCCGTAAAAAAACCATTTTTTATCCATTGAGTAAACTATTTATGTTTTATAAATTGCAAATAAACATAAATACATATACTGAATTAATTTGGAGAGATTCCTATGCTGACCGGCAAAGAACTAGTACTAAAAATACAAGAAGAAAACAAACCATTATTTGAAGCCAGCATGATGAACATTCGCCATTGGTTCAACGATCCGGCACGCACAAAAGAAGAATACCTGTTGCATTTCCAAGGTCGTTTAGCCAATGAATACATGAACATGGTCGGTGTCGCTGAAGCAATTGCCAATCTTCCAACTTCAGCTCCTGCTGAAGAAATGTTGCTGTTGGCCAAACAAGCTCAAGATGAAGCGACACACTTCCGTTTGGTCAAGGAAGTGTTAGAGCACATTACCGGTGCAGAAGTCAACACTCAAGAATATTTAGATCGTGAATTTAGTCGCAAAGCCAACGACAAAGGTGCTGCCACAATGAAATCGTACGAAACTGCCCAAGACGAAGTGGCCTTGGCTGTTTATCAAATAATTGCCGAAGGTCGTGCCAGTACCAGCTGGTTAACAATGAGTGAAATTGGTGCCTATGATTCTTTTGTTGCTGAAAAATACAATCGCATTGGCAAAGATGAAGCATTCCATGCCAACATTGGTGCACTTCGTTTAGAACGCTTGCAAGACGAAAACCCAGAAGTTGCTGAACGTGCATTGACCATGGCCTCCAAAATGCGTAAAGAATTATACGACATTATTGTCGGTAATACTTGCGACAGTCCTGGTGCTCGGGAATTGGCAGCAGAAGCCTACGGTTGGTAATTTGAAGATAGCTCTTACACAAAGAGTTCTGTATCACAAAGGTAGGGCATACGATAGCATAGAACACGGTTGGTATCGTTATTTAAAAAATCACACGCTTTCTTTTATTCCCAATAGACTCGATCAAGATTTTGAACAATTAGCCGACGGTCACGACTGTTTGATTATCACCGGCGGCGACGATAGTGCAATCAGACGAACTGTTGAATTTAAATTGGCCACTGCTGTGATGAAACAACAGAAACCAATCTTGGGAATTTGTCACGGTGCATTTCTGCTTACAGATGCACTGGGCGGACAGGTTGAGGCATGTGAAGGACACATGGACACAGAACACGCTGTTGAATATTTTGGACAAGAACACACAGTAAATTCGTATCATACTCAGGCTATTACTCAGTTACACTCTTCTGCAACCGGACTGGTGTATGATAACAATGGCCACTGCGAAGCCTGGATTGATCAACGTATTGCAGGAGTAGTTTGGCATCCAGAACGTATGAACACACCTTGGTTACCAACTGAAATATCAAATTTGTTTTTGTTGTAAAAATCAATTAGTCGGAGAAAAAATGAAAAAATTATTGTTTGTTTTGCTTATGGCTCCTCTCATGGCCTGGGCATGGGAACCTACCAGACCTGTGAGAGTAATAATTGGATTCGCTCCCGGCAGTGGCAACGAAGTTCAGTTTCGATTGTTGGCCACACAAGTACAGAAAAATCATCCAACCTTTCAATACGTGATAGAACATAAACCTGGTGCAGATACTGTGTTGGCCAGCAATGCATTGTATGAAGCTGCACCTGATGGATACACCATCAGTGTTCCCAGCTATTTTGCAACCTACGTAGGTAACGATATCTTCCAAAAAGATCTAAAACGATGGGAATACAACAGTTTTACCAATGTGATGGGCATGGCAAAAAGTCCATTAGCGATAGTGGCACACCCCGGTAGTCGTGTAAATACACCTGTTGAATTTTTATCATATATAAAAAGTCCTGGAAAACCAGTTAATGTTGCAGTGGGTAGTCCAGTACATCGCCTAGCATTTGAATATATTATGCTCAACAGTGGCGCAAATAAAAATTTAGTCGGCCATGTAAACTTTCAAGGACCGCTACAGGCAGTAACTGGAGTGGCGTCAGAATCCAACATTGAGTTTGGCATCATGCCAATCAGTGTTGCCCGCCCATTGGTAGAAGCAGGCAAAGTAAAAATTATTGCTATCACAGGAGAAAAAAGATTGGCCAAGTTACCGGCAGTGGAAACATTGAAGATCAATGGAAAGGGTATTGATATTTTTGCAGCATGGGCACTGATGTTGCCGCCGGATACAGCACCTGAGATTGTGGCTTGGTATCAAACAAAGTTTAGCCGGGCATTAGAAACTGACGAAGTAAAAAGATTTAACAATGAAAATTTTATTTTTTCCAACCCAGACGAAGCAACCACCGCAGGATTTAATCAACACATAGAACGTTTGAGAAACACCTGGTTACCAATTGGTCAAAAAATCAATTAGAGCTGGGAATTTCTAGCTGAGTCCAATCTCTTTCAGGCCAAATTTTTTGTAGAGTTGTGCTACCGTCTTTGAATCCTACCTGTACTGCTATACGCAAACTTTCCATGTTTTCTATGCTGTGTAAAACCAATGAGTCAAGCATGACCCAAGTATGACTAGGGAATGTCACACGTTCTAGTTCAATCAAATCATCATAGCTAGGAGGAAAAGTTGCATTTGGTCGTCTCACTGGTTGATTTTTTTCTTGCCAAAAAATTGTTTCCACGTTGTCACCACCTAAATTGACAAGATATAACAGACTCCAATCTCTAGAAGCATCACTGTGTGGAACACTTAAATTTCCTTGTTCCCCGTGGCTGGCAATCCGTACTCGTGCTTTTGGTGCTAGATCATCACCAATATTTTCTCTAACCCAAGATTGTAGTGGTTCATCTGCTTCGTCTCCGCGATATCGCCCACCTACAATTTTTTCTTCACCGCGAGAAACAGCCATTTCTCTTTGACACAACGGATTTGGATGTGGCGGATCATTGGCAATACGTTCTAACACTATTTTTTCAACATCAACCAACAGGTGTTCAGGAATTGAGGGCAAATCTGGATAGTAGACAAGATTTTTCATATAATATTTTCCAACGGGGAATGTTTGATTAAATATTTATGAAAAATCCATGTTATATCTAATATTACATCCACTCAAACGTCCAGCCGAAAAACAAGCGGATTTATTACGTGCTACTCTGTCTCTGCACGGTGTGGATTACGTGGAGTCTGATGTGAGTGCAATACCTGACGGTGCTACCATTGTCACAGACTGCTTTGTTATGGAGACAGCCTGTGGTGATCCCGGACACGATATTGCTCAAGCCATAATTGATCGTGCCGCAGGACACAACAACAAGATTGTATTTTATTATCCAAGTGAAAGCTATGCAACCTTATCGGCAAGTTTTTGCCCAACCGCAGAGCAACTGCAAGCAAAAAATATTGATGGATACTTAATCAAGTGTGGCGATTGGGATATTGACGGTTATGCAAAGAACTATAACATGCCCGAGTTCTTTGCGTGGATTATCAACAATGAGTTTAATCGTGCCAGATTAGAGTACACATGCAATCAAATTGACACAGCAGTAAAGACGCACCGGTTCCTGTTCTTAAATGGAGAATGGCGCACCAATAGAGAACGATTCTTTGAATTATTTAAAACAGCCGGGCTACTTGATGCCAGTATATGGAGTCATAGGTCAGGTAAAAGTGCAGACGGCTTTGGACCAGATCAAGATTGGCCTGATCCATTTGTACATCCGGACTTTCGTTTCTATGCCTACTATCCTAGTCACTACTACAATACCACGATAAGCATAGCCAGTGAAACCACACAGAACGAATGGTTCCCAACCGAAAAGACCTACAAGAGTCTAATGCTAGGTCACCCGTTTGTGGTCTACGGTGGACAACATAGCCTGGCCAAGATCCGAGAGTTAGGATTTGAAACCTTCGGCGATACTATAGATGAAACCTACGATAGTGTACCATATCCACAAGAACGTGCAGACCATCTAGTTAAGAGTTTGCTCACAGCAGGCAATCCTGCACCAAGCTACCATAATAGACTACACTTCCAAAAAGTGGCTAACTCAGCTTACGGTAATCTGATAAAGATCTTGCAAGATATAGATAAACGTGTTATAATAAAAGAGAACTTTAAAGTAGACACAACCATTCTAAATGATTATTTTTTAAACTAAGGCAAAAAATGAGAAAAGAAACTCGTGCATCAGAAGTAGATGTTGAAAAATGTATTGACAAAACAGGTGTTGGCCGGTTTGACCTAGTTGTTGCAGCCGCCCAGCGGGTGCGTGAACTTAAAATCCGTGCTAGAGAATCCGGAGCTCATGTCACAGCAGTGGACGCATTGTTGGAAGCACAAAAAGGCCACTTAAATGTAGTCGATTATCTGGCCAAGGTAAAATGAAAGACAAGTTAGTACAAGCCTACATGCAAACAGCAAGAACATTTGCTGAACTCAGTCACGCTCGTAGATTGCATGTGGGTGCTATTGTGGTCAAGGATGATAGGATCATCAGTATTGGTTATAATGGCATGCCCGCCGGTTGGGACAATGACTGCGAAGAAATAATAGAACTTAGAGAGGATGGACATCATGAACTTAAAACCAAACCAGAAGTTCTCCATGCTGAAACAAATGCTATTGCAAAACTGGCACGTAGCAATGAGTCTGGGCATGGTGCTGATCTATTTGTTACTCACAGCCCTTGCTTAGACTGTGCCAAACTGATATATCAAAGTGGTATAGCTCGGGTGTGGTTTGGCACAGCCTACAGAGATACCACCGGCGTTGATTTTTTAACTAAGTCGGGCGTGGAAGTCAGTCAGGTGGAACGACTTTGACCAGCACCTAAAATGCAGGCATTGTCGTTGTCGTATTCAACCAAGGTCCATGTTCCAGTTTTAGAATTTACAAACAAAGAAATTCTGCTTTTGCCGGTCAGGTTGTTGATACTGTCAAATATGATGACTTCGTTGAATTCTTCTCGTAGCATTTTGGTAACTTCAGGTGTTCCAAAACAGTCAACAGGTTTTTGAGTAGTAAAAGCCATGGCAGAAACACAAAAGAATGTTGCCAATAGAAATATTAATTTTTTCATGTTTTGCCTTTATAAAAAAGTATTTATGGAGAGTTGGCCGAGCGGCTGAAGGCACCGGTCTACTAAACCGGCATAGTGGCAACACTATCGTGAGTTCGAATCTCACACTCTCCGCCATATAATTATGTTAAAAGACTCATTCTGTTCAAGTCCCTGGTTCCACATTAGATTAACTTACGATGGTAGTTATGATGTGTGTCGCTGGAGCAAAAACGGTGCTACCGCCTTCAACATACGCACAACTTCGCTGATGGATTTTTACAACAGTGGGCCCATGAGAGACCTGCGTCAACAACTATTAGCCGGCAACAAACCCAAAGAGTGTGAGCCTTGTTACTACCAAGATCAGTTTGGAAAACTTTCGGGTCGTGTTAGACAACTAAACAAAAGTGCTATTGGTCTTGCAGAGTTTCCATTAACCTTTCGTTCTAGCCCACACTTGCCTGTATTTGAATACAGCAACAGTCATGCGGGTGCCAGCCCACATTTTCCAACAGATTTACAAATAGACCTAGGTAATACTTGTAATAGTGCCTGTATCATGTGCGACCCCACAGCAAGCTCACGTCTTGTTGCAGACTATAAAAAATTAAACAAGCTGGATAGTCGATTATTTGCTGAACCCAAGCCGTATCAGTCTTGGACTGAAGATTCAGCAACAGTCAATCGCTTTGTTGCAGAGTTAAAATCGTTTCCATACATACGTTACATACACTTCCTGGGTGGAGAAACATTATATAATCAAGCCTTCTACGACATTTGCGAGCACTTGGATGGACAAGATCTAATAGTTGGCACAACTACCAACGGCACAATATACGATGAACGTATAGAACAATTGATACCTAGATTCCAAGAGTTTCATCTAGGTATCAGTATAGAGTCAGTTACGTCATTAAACGATTATGTGCGTTATCCAGGACCTACTGATCAGATCTTGGCAAACATTCTCAAGTTTGTGGCCTTGCGTGATCGTAATCCCGGATTAAAACTAGAACTACGTATCACTCCTAACTTGTTTACTATCAGCGAACTGGACCAAGTTTTTGAGTTCATGATCGAACACAACATTATCGCCGAGAGCTGTAACATATTGCACCAACCACGTTGTTTGCGTATGGAACTGATGCCAGACGATATCAGACAAGAAACCGTTGCAAAGTTACAGGCTGTGGTTGATCGATTAGGATCGTATACTCCGCAAGTGAATACTCGCAGAAGTGATTTAAGTCACGAGATTATTGCACAGTTGGCCACTGAGTACCTGGAGTTTGTTAAAACATACACCCCGCCTGCAGATGCAGAGGAATCACTGAAAGAATTAGTCAGTTTCTTAAAAAGTTTTGAAACAATCAGGAACAACACGATACTAGATTATGCACCAAGATATAAACACTTTCTCCGACGTATTGGATATTAAAACCCCGGATCAATTGCAAGTACGATTGGTCATAGTTGCCCACGGCAACATACATTATCGTATGCGTCTCAATGGACATTTAATTGCCGAAACAGATACAATACACACATTTGATTTGCTATCTTCTGTGCATTTAAAGTGTCGTGTAATTGAACCTCGTGGCGGTGCAGTTGAAATCAAATCGCTAACAGTAAACGGTACAGAAGTATTACCACGATATCAACATTTGGCACAGCCACCAACAGCATGGATTGATCAGGAAGGTACATGGCAGTTTGATATCCCCAGCTCATTTTATCCCTGGTTCCATGCAATTTCCGGACAGGGCTGGGTTGCATAACATAGACATATAGTGTATACTAGTATACGAGTTAATAAGTTTGGGCACATGGTGTGGCGACCATCTGATACTTGTGGTAGTCCTGTTGCAGTATGTAGTATTGGCCCCGTGGCATGACATGTTAAATCGGGTACTCCCGAGGGTACAAGCAATTTTAAAACAGCAACAGCGATCGAGATTCCATGAAAAATGCTCGGGAGAGCAAGCCATTTAATGCGGGATAGCGACCCGTTGGCATTGTGGTCCACAGTCGAAAAGCAGATTTTAATGTGCCCAAACTTATTGAATCCTAGGCGCAAGTATAAATATATAATACAAAATCCTATTGGAGAATCCCATGAATCAAAAGAAAAAAATCACCTGGTTAATCGCACACGAACCTATAAATTTGTTCCTACGCACAGCCGAAGCATTTAAAGAAAAAATTGCCGAATTAACCGACGGCAAATTTGAAGTAGAAATTTTTACTTTAAAAGAATACAGCAACAAATATCCTGACAAAAAAATGAGAGATTCATCATTATCTTTTAAAGCTGACCCAATGATGTTAATTGACTCCGGCGATATTCAAATGAGTCAAATGCATGTTGTTGATTTAGCTCGTTGGCATAGCCCGGAGTTTTTGGCATTGGAAATGCCGTTTATTTTCCAAGATCACGATCATGCAAAACGTGTACTAGAAGGCCCAATTGGTCGTAAGATGTTAGACGGCCTAAAAGACAAAAGTCCAGCTATAGGTATGGAGTTTACATATTCAGGTGGATTCCGCTGTATCGTTAGCGAAAAACCAATCAGCGATTTAGATAGTCTAAGCGGTATTGGGTTCGCCACAACAAATAATCCTGTAACTGTTGACACTTGCGAAGCCATTGGTGCTATTCCGCAAGTTTTTTCAATGCGAGATCTATATCTTGACCCAGACTTTTTCAAACAAGAAGGCATTGGTGCCGATGCTCTCGAAACAACTATTCCACGGTACCTAGCACAGTTCAAGAATACAAGCAAGAGGTACATGGTCAACACCAAACACAATTTGTTCTTGACTAGTATTATTATTGGCAACAAATTCTTAGCTACATTAAGCGAAGATGAACAAGCCAAGTTTAGCGAAGCATGCAAATACGCTAGTCGCCTAGAACGCAAGTGGTCAGTTGAGGAAGCTGAAGCGTTTGCTGCTAAAAAAGATCACAGCGACATTGGCGTAACTTACACAGAACTAAACAAAGAAGATACAGATAAATTCAAACAAGCTGTTGCTCCGCTATACGACAAGTATCGCGACTTCTTCTATCCAGGCCTAATCGACGGAATTATCAAAGCATAATTTGTGAACTCACTGTTTCAACAAACACTTAAACAACTAACATTTAAAACATTTCATCATAATCAGATAGCAACATTTGATTATGATGATCTGTTTGCCAATCTCCGTGTGATTGTTTTTTCTTTAACAAATTTTCGTACAATGTGTTCAGGGTTACAACTAGACAGTTTTACAAGTAACTACGCTCAGTTTAAAGAATTAGGCATTGACAAAATTTATGTAGTTGACTCAACGGATTGGTTAATAGGGCCGCACATTGAAAAGAGAGCACCAACCTTAATAGGGCTACCTGACAGAGACATGGCATTTGTGCAAGCATTGGCAGAACATTATAAGTACAAAAAAGAAACATTTGATTTGGCCAGATACTGGCAATATGTGATTATTATTAACAACGGTGAACCAGAACGTATTTGGCACAACCCTTTTAAAGAAAGTGCTCCATTGGAGATACTTAAAAGTCAATCGCACAGATACAGAAAAGTATCGGGTAACGCTGTTTTAACCGATCTCATTGACAAAGCCAACTAAAACAAGTAAAATACAGTTTTATACGGCCCCTTTAGTTAAATGGTATAACAGTTGATTTGTAATCATCAATTGGCAGTTCGATTCTGTCAAGGGGCACCATAGGTTGACCTATAATAAATTTTAATATATAATTTAAACTCGATAAACTAATTGAGATATAAAATGAAAAAAATTTATTTTTTGCTGTTTTTGAGTGCTCTAACAATTTCCAATTTGGCATCAGCCGGCAACAAGGGCGATATGTATATTCAAGCAATTGGTCCTGGGTACCACTGGGAAAAAGAGACCACTCGTGCTTCCTTTGGTGGAGACAACATGAATTTTGGTGTTGGTGTTGGATATTATTTTACAGATGTCATTGCCATCGGAGTCAAAGTAAACAATAACAGTATGGGAAGAACTGCTAAAAGTCTTGTGTCCACATTTGATGTATGGTCAAAAAACAACTGGAGTATACACTTGACACCACAGATTTCAACCGGGTATCAAACATCTAGATGGAACCACGAAACCAAAGCAATGGTATTCGGACAAGTATGCAGAAGATTTGATGAAACCAAATTTAGTGCTTGTATAAGCACATTTTTATGGCAACAAGGAACTTACGACAAAGCAACTTATACCGGAATGAATTTTAAATACACTTTCTAATTATGACAGACACTAAAAAATCCAAAAATCCTTTTATCAACATGGCCAACGCCGCCAAGGCTGTAGCAGCCAATCCACGAGTGCCCGGAACCAAAACAGCACATGTACAAGCCGCCAAACACGGCGGTCAAGTCAGCACAAACAAACCAGCCAAAAAATCCGCCGGTCGCGGCAGATAACCAAAGGCATTGACCTTTAATGGCAACCGTGCTATACTAGCTACTAGTCAACCCTTATTGGAGTAGTATATGTTTGAATCACTTGAAATTCGCCGTGCGGCAAATGGTTTTATTTTGGTAGTCAATACCGAAGAAGAAGCCAAAGAGTTTGTTTATGATACTGAACGCAAATTGGTTCGTGTTGTCAAACAGTATCTTGGTGAACGTGTTAGTTCCAATGAAGCAGAGTAATTACCAGACGAAGTTTTTAGCGTAGTGATCCACTATTGCTCGTAGTTCTGTATCAAAATTGGCCCGGGGCATCCAACCCAGGGCTTTTATTTTGGCGTCATCAATTGCATAACGCACATCCTGTCCTTGACGCTTGATACCTGTATCGAGATGCTCATCATACAATCCTTTACATCCACCCAAGTAGTACATGTCAATGATCTTTTTAGCAACCACAATGTTTTGTTCTTCGTAGTTGCCCGAAATATTAAAGATATCGTTTTGCACACCAGCTTCTATTAGAGTAATAATGGCTTCGGCTGTGTCACTTGCGTGTAGCCAGGTACGCTTGGGTAAACCAGCATCGTGTAAGGGAATAGGACGACCCAGGCTCAGTGCTTTGATACTGGTGGGAATAAACTTCTCAATGTATTGTCCAATACCATAGTTGTTGGTTGGACGCACAATCACATAAGGCACATTGAATGTACGTGCCCAAGCTAGTATCAATTGATCTGCGGCTGCCTTGGTGGCACTATAAGGGTTACTTGGCTTCAACAGGTCTGTTTCTGCATGGAAACCGTCAACTAAATCGCCGTAAACTTCGTCTGTGCTAAAGTGTAGCAGAGTTGGCTTGTGTTTGGCTTCTTTGATGAGTTCTAGCAAATGGTGTACACCATTGATGTTGCTTTTTAGGAAAACATCACTGGAAAGGATTGAGTTGTCCACGTGTGTTTCTGCGGCTGTATTAATGATATAGTCGCAGTTATAAAGACGTTCGATATCATTGATGTCTGATTCTTCAAACATGAAGTTTTCGTAAGCAAAGAACTCATCTATGTTGGCAGTGGCCGCATAGGTCACACTATCCACCCCACGCACATGCCATCCTTTGTCAAGACAAGCACGAGTCACATGACTACCAATCAAGCCCAAACACCCGGTTACATATACTACACGTTTCATAAGGCCTCTTTAATAAAAACAGCAGTAGCTACATCTGCTATGGATTCAGTTTTTTCAATTCTATCTGCGTATTCAATTGTAAATTCATTGAGTGCCTGCCTGACACCATCGACTTGGATGTCATCAAACACAACCAATCCTTCTTTACGATCAATCACAGTCATGGCCAACTGATAATCATTAACCACAAACTCGTAGTGATGATTTCCGTCAATCAGCACAGCACCAATGTTTAATTTGGCAATCTTTACTGGTGTTAATTGTTTAAAATATTCGTGACTGGTCATGATGTTAAGATTAACATTTTTACATTCTTTTACAAATGCCATGGTCGAATTTCTTTGTGCATCCATAACAGCACCAGTATTACACCCCGATGATCGGGTAGTGTATCCATCCTCAATAAAAGGATCAACTGCTTCGCATAATTTTTTAGGATACGCGGTCGCTACAGTATGTAGGCCCACTCCGTTAAACACACCAATTTCTAAATAGTTACCCTTGCTTTTTTCAAGATATGCAATGATAGGGGAGTACACGTGACTGCTCAGTACATCAGTGAGTTTTTGTGCATCTATAAGTTCTTGACTCATATTTTTCTCGTTAAATTTAAGTAGCCAGGTTTGGTGCTGTTGATCCATTGATCAAAATTCACATCAAGTTCTTCCAGGCTACCCGGCTTGTATATTTCAATGTTTGGCAATGCCTGTAACACTTTTTCATCATCGTGTGCCCAATGGCTAATGCCATCATGACTGTAATCTTTGTTGCGACCTGATCCCAACAGTTTGACATTAACGCCTTCGTAGTCAACATAATTACGCAGGAATTCAAATGGGCGATACAATAAGAAACTGCTCATTGAATAACACACAGGAATTAATCCATTTTCGGCCATGCCCACAGCCACACCAATCATTAGTTGCTCGGCAGCACCCACATTGTAAAATCGATCTGGATAGGCATTGCGAATATGATCTAAGATGCCAAACCCTAGGTCAGCAGTGACCACACGAATACGATCGTTCACACTCATTTCTTCCAGGAGTAGTTGAGCACATTCTTTTCTCATCGAACAATCTCCTGATAATTTTCTTCATTTAATACATAGTAGTGTGTCAGCAAATCTTGGGCAAATGACCAGCTTAATGGATCACTTTGTTTAATGCGAATACGTGGTAAAAAACATTGCAACCGTTTGATCAAGTATGCAGAGTTGATTGCATCGTAAGCACCTAGTCCGTTGACATTCACATACACTTCTAAATTATCAACCGGATGTTCATTGATAAAACGCAGACTTTCCCATATGCTACCTTCAGCACATTCACCGTCTGAAATCATGCAATAAACTCTTTTGTTGGGAGTGGCCAATGCATGCCCCACAGCAATAGGCAATCCTGAGCCCAAACTACCAGTAGAGCAATACAAATGATTTGCCAAGTCCTTGCCTGGGTGTATACCATGTTTATGTAACATCTCAACAGGATCCACACCGTAATACTTTTCTAGCACGACATACAGAGCCAAGCCTGCATGACCGTTGCTCAAGATGAATACTTCATCCGCTTGGCGTTCAGCATAAATTTCTTCAATGATAGGCAAAGCACTCAATGTTGAACTAAGATGACTTAGTCGTTCCTGATATGTGATATCAACTACTCTGCGTTGTAAAGGTGTCATTTCCATGCAAATATTTGATCGTGGATAATTGGTTCTGCTGAATAGCCAGCGTTGCGTAAAACAGCAAGTAGTTGCTGTCTGTTATCTTCCAAGTTGCCGGGCCACGGAGCACCAGTGTTGCCATTGGTTTGATGCACTTCAATGTACCAACTACCAATCTTGTCCTTGACTGGGTCTAAGGTAGCTTCGGTAATGGCCAACATTTCTGAGCCTTCGATGTCGCATTTGACAAAGTCCACCCAGTCAAGAGCCTGCTCTCGTAACACAGTTTCAATGGTGCGAGCTTGTACTCGAACTTCTGTACCCGCTTGGTTGACCACGGAATTGATTGTGGGGTTTTCATTGATGTAAAATGTAATTTCCCCGTCGCTGTCACTGAGAGCAACAGGTGCTATTTTAATACAGTCAATGCCGGCAGTGAGTTTTTCTAAAATGCCAAGTGTGTTAGGAGTTGGCTCTAGGCAAATGATCTGTTTGGCGCTGTCCTGAGCATACAAACTAAACAGTCCTATGTTTGCCCCAACATCGAGCATGATTAAATTTTCTTTGTTGGCCAGTACCGGATCGTATAGACGTTCATTGTTGAGCTGATCTAGAATGCAGTCAGTCATGGTCACGTCTGGACGATCAAACCAATCAACAATTTCTGCATCGTCGGTTTCAATATTGTGAATTCTATCTTTTGTTGTTTTAATTTGTTTTAACATTTTGCATTTTCTTTATAAAATCTTGTATGCCTGCGTCCAAGTCATATTGTAGTTGGACTCCACATCGCAGGCGTAATTTGGTGTTGTCACATACCCATACTGTACTTTCGTAAGCCTTACTGAGTTGATCACGTTTTTCTACTGGTGCTGTACGTCCAGTAACTCGTTCCCAGGCTTCTAGTACTTCAAAATTGCTGTGCTGTCGACCGGAGCCAAAGTTTATGATTTCACCTGGTTCCCAAACAAAATCTTTGACTTGATCTATGGCACGTACAAAGTCTTCAATGTAGATAAAGTCGTGATAGCCTTGATACAAGGTCATTGGCTCATCATTGAAAAACGCACGATATAGTGTGGGAAATAACCTGTGTGGTCTTTCGTGTATGCCATAACCTGAGTATATGCGGGCCACCATGGTTTTAAGCCCGTACTGTCGGGCATAGGCCTGACACAACAGGGTGGCTGCACCTTTGGTGGCTTGGTACACGTCCACTGGATTGATTGGATCTGTTTCTGATGTAGCACGATTCATTGGGCCATATTCGGCGCTGCTACCTATCTGTATAACTCGGCAACCAGGACAGTATTCACGCACACTTTCCAGTATTTCGTTGACCATGCCAACATTGGTATTGTACATGACGTCGGCCTTGTATATTTCGCCAGCACAATGAATGATTAGGTCGGGTTTGTGTATGTAAATGGCTCCACTGAGTCTAACACTGGTTCTGGTGTGTTCAATGACCTCGTGAGTGGTACCAAAATAGTCGGCCAGGCTGCGTCCTAAAAATCCTGTGGTGCCGGTGATTAAAATTTTCATTATCGTACTTCTTGTAAAAACTCTTGTAATTTTGTACTGTGTATCAACAACAAATCTTCGCTGGGTCGAGCTGGATCAGCTGTCTCGAATGTTTTTGGATATAACGGAACATAGTCCATGCTGGCAACAATATCAAACATACGCCGGACTTCTTCTGTGCCAAAGCCACTAAACCACTCTACAAACAACTTTGGACGTAAGCTGTCAATAAACTCACGGCTACTGTCTAATATTACAAAATCATGACCCTCGGTGTCAACCTTGATAAGATCAATGCGGGCAATTTCTTCCGCATTTAAATATCTACGACACAGGGTTTCTAACCGGATACCCGGCACATCAATAGAACCTGATCCAGCGCCGATGCCCCAGTTATGATTTACTAGGCCTCCGTTACACATACCGTTGTTGTGATCACTGAATGTTACTGTGACGTCATCTTCTGTGGTCACAGCTTCACTGGCAACCACAAACTTGCCCAGATGGCGATTCATGTTGCAGGCAAACTCCAACCAAGGATATATGGTAGGATTACATTCTACAGTCAGTACACAATAGCCACTCATGGCCATCATGGGTACAGCAGTATCTCCACTGTGTGCACCAATGTCTACTATGGTGGTGCCAGATTTGAGTATTTTACTCCAGTTGTAGTCATTTAGGTAGATATCTAGGGTTTGACTAAAATCTCTATGCCCTTCATAGGGATGATCCATTTCAAACCAATAACCAATCACACCCGGACGACCATACTGTGTATAATCGTTGCTGTAGGCTTGCCTGATAGGCGGCAGTTTAAAAATGTGTTCCATCATCTAACAATTTGTTTGGTCAGTTCTGTGGCACGAGCAATGCGAGCTGGCTTATATGTTCCAGGCCAGTGTACAATCCAATCTCCGGGTTCCCAAGCGCCTGAGTTACCCATGATATCAAAACGTGCATCGCAGTAATCATAAATCTGCGGTTCATAGCTGTTCATGTAACGCTGTGGAACAATTTTAACAATAGCAGACAGGTCTGATACTGTGTCAATGATAACCTGTTGTTCGGCCCACTCTACATCCTGGTAGCTTTCTTCCAAGTCCACAATCATTTGTAAGTAAGCACGACCTTCTTCACTGTTACGAGCCAAGAAGTTGCCTGAGTTGATGTTTAATCTATCTACGGGTACAATAAAATGATAATCGTTATCAATCCGATCTTCCATTCGGATAGTCATGTTGGTAATCATGGCATCGCATTCACTAAACAACAACCACTCGATATCAGGGCGTTGTTTAAAAATGTCTAATACATAGTGGATTTTGTTAAAGCCCATAATAGGACTGTACCGTGTTTCCTTGAGTACATGGAATTCGTATCCGTGTAGATCACAGTATTCCTGTTTGGGTGCATCAGTTAAATCGGCTAAATCTTGATAGTCTAGTGTGTTGATACTTGCGACAGCGTACATATGATCCTTGAAAATTTGACAGTAAGGTATTTATTATGCTTAAATACAGCTATGAAAATATATGATTGCTTTACATTTTACAATGAGCTTGACCTACTGGAACTGCGTTTAAGTGAATTATACGACAAAGTAGACCACTTTGTCATTGTTGAATCTAACCAAACCTTTACAAATCGAGCCAAACCATTCAACTTGTACGATCATACAGACCGCTTTAAGCCCTATTTGGACAAAGTGATCTATGTACAAGTGACCGATATGCCGGCCAGTGCCAATCCCTGGGACAACGAACATCATCAGCGTAATGCCATTGTTCGCGGGTTAACCAAGGCCGATGACAACGATATCATTATCATTTCGGATGTTGATGAAATACCGCGAACACAGGCTGTTGATTATATGCGTCGTAGTGATCAGACCATATTTGCTATGCGTATGCCCATATTTAATTTTAAATTTAATTATATGAAGCTGAGTCCCGATAGATATAACATTTGGGGCATGGCTGCTAGATGCCGTGTGCTCAAAGATATCACAGCCAACAGCCTAAGAGACATGCGTTTTAGTTTTTTTGGCAGTGAATATCAGTTTGCCAACAACGGATGTGAAGTGGTAGAACACGCAGGATGGCATTTTGGTTATCTGGGCGATAGAGACTATTTGATAGACAAAGCCCAGAGTTTTAGCCATCAGGAAGTAAACACACCAGAATTTTTGGCACAAATAGACCCCGAAGCCAGCATCGCCAAACGCACCAGTTGGAAACAAGACAGCGACGACAGTTATGAAATTGTAGAGTTGGACAACTACTTTCCAAAATACCTGTGCGACAATCAGAATAAATATCAACAGTACATTTTGAATAATCCAGTTGCACAGGCCAGAGCCCTATTACCAGAGTTTCCATACACAATCAGATGAACGCATACACCTTAGAAATTACCACAATGATTGGTTGCCCATTGATGTGCAACTACTGTCCGCAGGACAGTTTACGAGATGCCTACGGCGATGATGTAAAATACATGACGCTGGCAGACTTTAAAACCATAGTAGACAAAATACCCACTCATGTGCGACTGGACTTTTCGGGACAGGCAGAACCTTGGGTCAATCCCGATTGCACTGACATGTTTGAATATGCCATGCAACGGGGATTTAGAGCAGCAATTTTTACCACATTGTACAACTGGGACGAAGCAACTGTGCACCGCATGGGCGAACTGTTGTTTAACTATGCCAAGCAAATTGACATTGTCAAAATACATTTCCCCGACGATCAAGGCAACATGAAAGGTTGGAAACCCAGTGAAGAATGGAACTATGCATTTGCTGGTGTAACTGCTGTGGTACAGGCCGCTGGCATACACTACGAAGCCATGACCATGAGCGATCACGGAGTTCATCCCGCAATCCAAAATCTTCCCGGGGTCGGTGTTAGTCACTCATGGTCAATTGCTGCACACGATCGTGCTGGTACCTTGGATACAGAGTCGGTCAAAGAGCAACCAATTGCGTTCAGTCCCAAACACAACTATCCCGTCAAATGTAGCAAAACCGATCTGTACAATCAGGGAGTGTTGCTACCAAACGGCGAAGTACTGCTGTGCTGTATGGACTATGATAAAAAACATGTTATGGGCAATTTGCTCGAACAGGATTATGCGGATTTACCAACCAATCCGGCCATGACACGGTTATTGGAATTAAATGCTTTACCCTATTACACAGATGAAAGCCTGTGTAAGAGCTGTACAGATGCTTGTCGTGCTTGACATTGCATTTCAACTAGTATATAATATAAAATTCAATTAGGAACAACATGTCAAAGACAGTATTAATCACCGGCGGTGCTGGATTCATCGCACATCATGTAATTGATAAAATTTTAAACGACACCGACTGGCGGATCGTATGTCTGGATCGCCTGGATATTTCAGGCAATTTAAACAGACTACACGATATGTTACAGGATCATGATCCTGCGAAAGTAAGCAAGCGACTACGCATTGTATTCCACGATCTCAAAGCCGAACTTAACGAAATGATTGTCAAGGATATTGGGCCGATTGATATTGTGCTACACCTGGCCGCAGGATCGCACGTGGATCGCAGTATCCAGTATCCCATGGAGTTTGTGCAAGACAACGTGGTTGGTACAGTACATTTGTTGGACTATGCTCGCAAGCACCTGCCTAATCTGGAACGTTTTGTTTATTTCTCCACAGACGAAATCTTTGGTGTTGCTCCTCCGGGAGTCAGCTATCGAGAATATGATCGTTATAACTCAACAAACCCTTACTCTGCTAGCAAAGCGGCCGCAGAAGAGTTTTGTGTGGCTTATGAAAACACCTACAAGATGCCTATCGTGGTAACCCACACCATGAACGTGTTTGGTGAACGCCAACATCCAGAGAAGTTCATTCCCATGTGCATCCAACGTGCCAGGGATGGCGAAAAAGTGTATATCCATGCCAACGAAGATTGTACAGAAGCTGGCACACGCATGTATATCCATGCCAAGGATGTGGCCGAAGGCCTGATGTTTATTCTTGAAACGTTGCCAGCAGACTATAAACACACAGGCGACTATGGTTGGGCTCATTGCCCCAAGTTTAACCTGGTAGGCACAGAAGAAATTGATAACTTGACCTTGGCCCGGATGGTGGCGGCTGCACAAGGCCGAGAATTAAACTATGAAATGGTCGACTTCCACGGAAGCAGACCTGGACATGACCTACGCTATGCGTTAGATGGCGGCCTGTTAAAAGAGCTAGGATGGGAGCCAAAGATTAAACTAAGTGAACGCATCGCAGAAATGACTAAATGGACTTTGGAGAATAACAGATGGCTCAGCAAATAAAACATGCATTTGTAGTAACAAGTGCTGTTAATAGTAAGTTTGGTGTGTTCTCTCCTGCAGAACGATTGCAACAAACTATCGATACAATCACCAGTATCAAGAACAAAATACCCACAGCCAAGATCTTTATCATGGAATGCTGTGGCACTCCAGTAACCGAAGAACAACTAATAGCGTTGGCAAAATCCTGTGACACAGTGATTAATTTTAGTACAGACCCAGACGTACAAGACATGTACGACAGCGACAACTGGGACGTGGTCAAAAATGGCACAGAAATCATGTGTTTTAGTCGTGCATTGACCATGCTAAAAGATTCTGGTCAATTTGCAGGTGTTGATCGTATACACAAAATGTCTGGACGTTACGTATTGAATGACATGTTTGATCCAGAGACCTATGAGCAAACTGACATAGCAGACAAGTTTATCATTGGTCCTAAGTATAAAAGTCAATTTCCCATAGAAGTAACCACAGTTCCGCTACAGTACATGGCACGTTTATGGTCGTGGCCCGTTGCCAGGCTTGATGAAACTATACAGATTTATCAAGACAGTTTTGTGTTCTTTGCTCAACGTGTAGCCGCAGGCGGATATGTAGATATTGAGCATGTGTTGTATAAATTTTTGCCACAACCGCATGTACACGAAATACAAAACCTGGGCGTAGAAGGTTGTATTGCACCCAACGGTACAGCAATTAAAAACTAATGGAAAAATTTAAGCCTATAACAGAATGTCTAGCATGTGGTCACCATGTGCTGACACCCACTTTGAATTTTGAGCCGCAACCACTGGCCAACGCTTTTAGAGAAATCCGTACCACCATACATGAATCACGCTATCCATTAAGTATCAATCGCTGTGAGTCTTGCGATCACCTACAATTGACTCATGCAGTAAACCCTGAGTTGATCTACAAACACTATCTGTATGTGTCAGGTACTAGTGCCACACTGAGAAAGTATAGTGCTTGGTATGCTTGGTTTGTGCGTGAGCAATTTAGCTATTGGCCTACCACAGTCCTAGACATTGGCTGTAACGATGGCAGTCAACTTGACGCATTCCGTCAGGCACAGTTTCAAACCTGGGGCATAGATCCTGCAGAAAACTTGTATCCTATATCCAGTGCCAACCACTCAGTGGTGTGTGGATTCTGGAACGCAGAAACAGCTAAACAGTTGGGGCAGGACAGTTTTGATGCAATTACCAGTCAAAATGCTTTTAGTCATATTCCTGATCCCTTGAGTTATTTAAAGTTGGCTGCAGAATATTTGCGACCCGATGGCAGACTTTTTATCAGTACAAGTCAAGCCGACATGGTTGTAAACGGAGAATTTGACACAATCTATCACGAACATATCAGTTATTACAATGCTGAATCAATGAAGCAGTTGGCTGAACGTGCCGGCATGTATCTAATAGATGTGGTCAAGACTCCTATACACGGTACAAGTTATATTTTTGTGCTGGCCAAGCAACCACGCAACGAGCACAGAGTAAAAAACATATTGGCTACAGAAACACGACTACATCAACCAGACACATATCACACCTGGTCTACCAATGTAAAAGATTTATTAACACGATTAAAAGATCAAATTGATGAGTATCGCGGATTTGGTTATACAGTAATAGGCTATGGGGCTGCGGCCAAGGGCATGACTTTGATCAATGCGTCGGGCATTGATCTTGATGTTGTGATAGATGATAATCCTCTCAAACAAGGATTGTACTGCCCGGGCACAGAAATACCTGTGGTCAGCAGTGACTACATTCAACAGATGCCTGCAGATAAAAAAGTCATATTTGTTCCGTTGGCCTGGAATTTTTACACAGAGATTACAAACAAGATCAAGGCAATACGAAATCAGCCCGGCGACGGATTTATGCGTTACTTTCCCAAATTAAAAACCGATTTCAATGACGACTGAGTTTAGTTTTCCTGTGATCGAGCTGGTTGACAGATATACCATAGCTCGTGTAAAATACGACAAAACCCGTGGCTCCAACACAGCTGAATTGGATTTCTACTCTGCACAAATAGCCAAATTGGATGTACAGTTGATACAAGCAGAGCTATCGGCATTAGAAGATATACATCGACGTATTTGGGCCATGGAAGATGATTTTAAAAAATGTCGTATTGACGGTGCTGATCTAGCAGAAATTGGGAAACGTGCATTAGACATAAGAGACCTAAACAATTATAGAGTGCAATACAAAAATTCAATAGCAGACAAGCTCAACGACCCTGTTCGAGAAATCAAACAAGACCATACCAGTGAAGATTGAAAAACCAATAAACATCCTAGTACAGAGACGTGCCGCCATTGGCGATGTCATCATGACCACAGGCGTTGTACGTGAACTCAAACGTCGATATGGCGCCGATGCCAACATTGACATAGCCACAGACTTTGCAGAACCTTACCGCAACAATCCGCACGTTCGCAATGTGTTCCCAGTTGATCAAGTTCCTGATGTCAAAGGTCGATGGGACTTGTACTACAACCTTGATGATGCCTACGAGCTCAATCCCACAGAACACTATGTAAAAAATTACTTTTATCGTGTGTTTGCGGACACAACTAAAAACATGGCGGTAGAGTTATTTCCCACTGATGAAGATAAACAAGCGGTAGACGCAGACTTGACAGACATAGGAGACCGGTTCATTGTGGTTCACATGCGTAACTGGCATTGGACTGCCAAAAACATTACCTTGGATATATGGCTTGATGTATATGCTCAATTGTTTGAATCCCGCACAGATTTCAAAGTGGTATGCGTAGGTGGGGCGACAGATCACTACATTGATCATCCGCTGTTTGTTGATCTCCGTGCAAAATACAATAGTCAACAAATGAAATATCTGTGCGATCATGCACAATGTTTTGTTGGCATAGATTCAGGGCCATTTCAATGTGCTGCCGCAAGTAGCACTCATATTGTCGCTTTGCTGACACACTTGGATCCTGAATGTATTATGCCATACCGACGTTTTGAACCTGCCTATAATTCTACAGCCATTACAACCATGGAAGATTGTCGCGGGTGTAATCGGGACCAGGCCCGTCCTGTACGCCAATTAGTATGTAAAAAAGGTGAGACACCTTGTAACAACAACTTTGACACAGAAAAAATTGCTACAGCTATTTTAGGACAATTATGAAAACATACAGACATTCAGGTACACTAGGCGACCTTATCTACAGCCTAAGCGTGGTAAAAAAAATGGAATCGGGGCAATTTTTAGTTGCCTTAAACAACATTGAAAATTGCGTAAGCCAATATGGATATAGACCCGACGAAGTAGATCCTGCACACAAGGGTCGCTTTACCGAACAAGACTTTGAATGGTTAAAGCCCCTGCTCAAGCGTCAGAGTTATATCGAATCAGTGGGTACCTGGCGCCAAGGCGATGCTGAACCTGCGGTGGACCTAGATCGGTTCCGTGGTACCTTGTTCCGTGGGTTTGAAGGTAACTATGTACAAGCATATCACATAGCATTTGGTTTGCCATTTACCCTGGCAGATTATGATACTCCTTGGCTAGAAGCAGATCCAGTCACAACCAAACCCATGGTAGTAAGCCGTACATTCCGTTATCGTGACCCTGCCGCTGATGCTACATGGAAAAAAATGGCCGAAGATGGTGTGTTAGATCGGCTGGGTATTTTTGTAGGAACCAAAGAAGAGCATGCGGATTTTGTACAGGTAACCGGAGTTGCCATCCCATATCATCCAGTCAATAACTTTTTAGAACTGGCCAACATTGTGGCTGGTGCTAACCTAATTATGGCCAACCAAAACTTTGTTTACAGCCTGGCCATGGGCCTGGGCAAGCAAACTGTACTAGAAACTATCAAAATTAAACCACTACAAAATAACGAATGTTTCTTCCCAAGAGCCAATGCCCAGTATTTTTGAAGTATAAATAAATTTGTGGTAGTTGTTGACAATGCCACAATCTTGTAGTACAATAAAAAACTATTTTATATCATTTCATTTAAAGGAGATTATGATGAATCTAAAACCGCTATCTGATAGGGTCGTAGTTCGCCGTGTTGACAGTGAAACTGTAACCAAGGGCGGCATCTTTATTCCTGATGCAGCCACAGAGAAAGCCGATCAAGGACGAGTACTTGCTGTTGGACCAGGTAAACGCAATGCAACCACAGGTGAGATTTCTGCACTTGGTGTCGCTGTCGAAGATCGAGTCTTATTTGGTAAATTTTCTGGACAGACTGTCAAAGTCGACGGAGAAGAACTATTAATTTTAAAAGAGGAAGATATCCTCGCTGTTATTCAAGGAGAATAAAACATGGCTGCAAAAGACGTATATTTTGGGAATGATTCCCGTAGCAAAATGGTTGAGGGTGTCAACATCCTGGCCAACGCTGTCAAAGTCACACTGGGTCCTAAAGGACGTAACGTGGTAATTGAACGTAGCTTCGGTGGTCCAGCAGTGACCAAAGACGGCGTAACAGTTGCCAAAGAGATCGAACTCAAAGACAAACTGCAAAACATGGGTGCTCAGATGGTCAAAGAAGTAGCTTCCAAGACAGCAGACAATGCTGGTGACGGTACCACTACTGCCACAGTACTTGCTCAAGCCATTGTCAAAGAAGGCATGAAGTATGTGACATCAGGTCACAACCCGATGGACTTGAAACGTGGCATCGACCGGGCTACTACAGCCGCAGTTGAGCAATTGGCCAAGTTGAGCAAGCCTTGCGAAACAAGTGCTGAAATTGCACAGGTGGGCACTATCAGTGCCAATGCTGATGCTGAGATTGGCAAGATGATTGCTGATGCCATGGAACGTGTGGGCAAAGAAGGTGTGATCACAGTGGAAGATGGCAAGAGTCTACAAAACGAATTAGACGTTGTAGAAGGCATGCAGTTTGACCGTGGTTACTTGAGCCCATACTTTATCAACAACCAAGACAAGCAAACTGTTGAACTAGATCAACCATTTATCTTGTTGTTTGACAAAAAGATCACCAACATCCGTGATATGATCCCTGTGCTGGAAGCAGTAAGCAAAGCACAAAAGCCCTTGTTGATCATCGCAGAAGATGTCGAAGGCGAAGCACTTGCTACCCTGGTAGTAAATTCGATGCGTGGCATTGTTAAAACCTGTGCTATCAAAGCACCCGGCTTTGGCGATCGTCGTAAAGCCATGTTGGAGGATTTGGCTATCCTAACAGGCGGACAAGTTGTAGCTGAAGAACTAGGCCTAACCTTGGACAAGATTACCATTGAGCATTTGGGTATGGCAGGTCGTGTGGAAGTTAGCAAAGAAAACACCATTATCATTGACGGTGCAGGCGATGCTGACCGTATCGAAGCTCGTGTCAAAGCAATCCGCACACAAGCCGAAGAAGCTACTAGTGATTATGACCGAGAAAAGTTGCAAGAACGTGTGGCCAAGCTGGCAGGCGGTGTTGCTGTTCTACGTATTGGTGCTGCCACTGAAGTAGAAATGAAGGAAAAGAAAGACCGTATCGACGATGCCTTGCATGCCACCAAGGCAGCTGTGCAAGAAGGTATTGTGCCCGGCGGCGGTGTAGCACTTATCCGTGCCCGACAAGCCATCAACGGACTCACAGGCGACAATGCTGATCAACAGGCTGGTATCAATATTGTGCTACGTGCCATGGAAGAACCATTGCGTTGTATCGTAAGCAATGCCGGTGAAAGTGCTGATGTGGTATTGAATGCTGTGGCAAATGGCACTGGTAGCTACGGTTACAATGCCGCCACAGAACAATATTGCGACATGATGACAGCTGGGGTTATTGATCCGGCCAAGGTTGTTAAAACAGCCCTGGTCAATGCGGCGTCGGTTGCTGGCCTATTGTTGACCACAGACTGTGCTATTTTTGATCTACCAAAAGATCCAAATAATCCACAGCCCAGTATGCCCAACATGATGTAAGTTAGTGTGTACTAACATCAAACCCGCTACAGCGGGTTTTTTGTTGACCAATAAATCCTTTTAATATATAATTGTATTATGAAATATTTCGCATATGGTATGAATACCAACACCTCCCAAATGGCTAGTCGTTGCCCCAAAGCTCAGAGTTTGGGCCGAGCCACATTAATGGGACATGAATTCCGTTTTGCACGTCATGCGGACATAATTACTGATCCTGAGTTTGTTACTCAGGGAGTATTATGGGAAATTACTGCTGATTGCGAACTGGCATTAGATGCCCTAGAGGGTTATCCTGCATATTATCTAAAGAAGACGGTTCGTGTATTACATAATGGTAAATCAGTGGAATGTATGACATATTATATGACCGGAGATTTACCCGACGAATATCCCAGCGATGGATATTTAGAAATGTTAATGGAAGGATACAAAGAGCATGGAGTGGATAATACTCAGTTGTATTCAAGTCTATTATTAATTCAACAAATTGAAAAAAGACGTATCGAAGCAGAAAAAACGTACTTTCAATATTTTAATTAATGAACACCGTTAATATAATAAAATGGACTGCCACCGCAGTGACATTATCGGGTGCAGTATTGGCCAGTTTGGGAATATATCCATATTCGGCCATTGTATTAAATGCAGGCAGTTTCATATTTTTAATATGGGCCATATTGATTCGTGACCGTGCAATGATCACAGTTAATCTTGGATTATTAATGATTTACTCAATTGGATTAACAATAAAACTATTATGAAACTCAAAGACATGATTATCAACGAATACGAACAGGCATTTCCTTTTGAATCAGAATACATTGATTGGATCAACTGTATGGAAACGGAATATTCTGAGGCTAAGTTAGTGGTCACTAACCGTACAAATATAGTGTTGCATAAAGACAACACGGAACAATACAGCCCTTATGCTACTGTAAACAGTTGACCAATAATTCCCATTAATGTATAATAGTTGTATTGTTAATAAAGAAGGAGCTAAGTATGTCAGTATCATTTATTCGCATTAAATCTGGCGCATATCGCACAACAGATGTGAGCGGTCAGGTATTCCAATTGGTAGAACAATATAAAAATACAGCCAAAGGTGGCTATGTCACTGTCAAAAATGGTGGCCGGTTTCCTGGCTTTCCAGAAGAAATCCGTGTCAAGGTTGATGGCATGAGTGACTACGATTTTGTAACAGAAGCAGATTTTGTTGAAGCTGGTAACACTCCTGTGGCTGAAGCCATTGCACTTGAAACAGCAGCCGAAAGTGACGAACAAGTGATTGAGCGTATCCGTCAGCGTTTTGAAATATTGGATGAAATGACCACGGCCGCCACCAATGGCGAGATCCGTGCCATGATCGTATCAGGTCCTCCGGGCGTTGGTAAATCGTTTGGTGTAGAACGCATCGTTGAAAAGGCCTGTTTGTTTGATCAGATCTCAGGCAAGCGTCTCCGTGCCGAAGTTGTCAAAGGTTCAGCCACTGCCCTAGGTTTGTACAGTACACTCTACAAGTATTCAGATGCCAACTGTATGTTGGTGTTTGATGACTGTGACAGTATCTTGCTGGATGACGTGGCCTTGAACCTGCTCAAAGGCGCCTTGGACTCGGGTAAGAAGCGTAAGATTTCGTGGTTGAGTGATAGCAGTTTGTTGCGTCGCGAAGGCATTCCAGACAGCTTCAACTTCAATGGCTCTGTGGTGTTTATCACCAACCTCAAGTTTGATCAAATGAAAAGCCAGAAGTTGCGTGATCACTTGGATGCATTACAAAGTCGTTGTCACTATCTTGACTTGACTCTTGACACCATGCGTGACAAGGTACTCCGTATCAAGCAGATTGCCAAAGATGGTGAGTTGTTTGCAGAGTACGATTTTGCTCAATGTGAACAAGATGAAATCATTGAGTTCCTTGAGTCCAACAAGAACAAGTTCCGCGAAATGAGCCTGCGTATGGCTATCAAGATTGCAGACTTGCGTAAGAGTTTCCCACTCAAATGGAAGGCCATGGCCGAAGTAACTTGTATGAAGGCCGCAGCATAAACGGTTTCCACAGTCACCTAGACTGTGGCCCATGACTCTTTTTAGCTCCTGAGTTATGGTTTGACAATCCCCGGGTTTAATCGCTCGGGGATTTTTTTATTTGATTTTGCTGTAAATATATGTTACAATAGCAACATGGCACTGACATTATTTAAACATCCTCACGTGGAAGACTACATTGAAATCATTGCCGGTTATCGCAAGCCCGACGGTAAAAGCAACTACAGTATTTTCACAGTGAGCGAAAGTCCGATTAGCCTGGCCAGATACGATATGAAAATTGTACCCAGCTTGGCTGAACAGACACTGGGACAAAACAAGGGCTACACTGACAAGCAGGCCCGGTTGGCCGCGGATTTGGTGCTAAAATACGAACGACAATTATTTAAACTTGGCATTGATGTAGAGCCGGTCCGCACACCTCAATACCGATTGCCCATCAGAGAAATTGACCGCAGTACTCGAGTCTGGGTTGAAACCGACACAATCAAACTTAAATTTCCTTACGATCCAGAATTGATAGACACAGTAAGAACAGCCACCAAAGAAAGCAAAGGGTCGTTTAAATACAATCGAGACACTAGAATACACGAAGCCGCACTGACTGAATGGAATTTGAACTGGATTCATGCATTTGCCCAACAACACAATTTTAACATTGACGTCAGCGTCAAAGATCTGATGAAATTGGTATTGGCAACAGAACAAACAGACTTCAAGATTGAATTGCAGTATGCCAATCAAGGACTAACTGTGGCCAATGCCGAAGCAAGTTTGATAGATTATGTGACCGATTCCTTGGGTGGATTTGCGTTAAGCAACATTCTTACCTTGTGCGACCATGCTCCTGTGCTGGGATATTCGGTACACAAAGACATAGAAACAGATGTAATTAGAAACTTTAATACCAGATTTTGGAGTCTGTGTGCTAACCGTCAGCTCAAAGTGGATACCGGTACTTCTGGTAACTTGATCAAAGACTTGATTGATTATGCAGAACTTACCTGTAGATTTCCTATATTTGTGTATGAACCTGACCTGAGTGGTAGACTGTTAGCGGAATTCACAAAGTTCTTTCCTGACCAAATAGTTAATTTTACCAACAAGAGTGCAAACAATATCATTGACAGCAATACCAAAATCGTCTATACCAGTAAAATACCCAAACAACCAGTTGAACGTATTCCACTCATGGTCAGCGGTGCTGGTATGCTGTATGGTGGCGACAGACAGATGTGGATACAGGCCGCCGAAAAGGTTGTGTACTTCACTAAAGATGTGTATAATAAAAACACTAAAGGACCAGAAGTTTGCAAGCTAAACTAATTATACGTGATGAAGTCAATGTCAAAATAGAAGGACTGGATTTGACCACACGTAAAAATCTCGTTAATAAATTCAAATATGAAATTCCCGGGGCAAGGTATCAACCCAGTGTTCGTCTTGGCCGCTGGGATGGCAAGGTTGCGTTTTTTCAGCTGGGCGGTAGCACTTATATTAATCTATTGCCAGAAATTTTGCCTTACTTGGAAGAGCAAGGCTACGATATTGAAGTAGAAGACACTAGAGAATATTCAACTTCATTTGCATTTGATCAAATTGCAGAAGATACCTTTGCCGGCACAGCATGGCCTGCGGGACACCCTAGAGCCGGTGAACCCATTATGTTGCGTGACTATCAAGTAGAAATCTTGAATAACTTTTTAACCAATCCACAAAGCATACAAGAAATTGCCACCGGAGCAGGTAAAACTATCATGACTGCGGCCCTAAGTAAGAGCATAGAGCCCTATGGACGTAGCATCATTATTGTTCCTAACAAGAGCTTGGTCACACAGACCGAAGATGATTATCGGAATCTAGGACTAGATGTGGGTGTGTATTTTGGCGACCGTAAAGAATTTGGCCGGACACATACCATTTGCACTTGGCAAAGTCTAAATATCTTATTAAAGAACACACGGAATCACGAAGCCGAATGTACCATCGGCGACTTCATTGAAGATGTGGTATGTATCATGGTTGACGAAGTACACATGGCCAAGGCCGATGCATTGAAGACCTTGCTTACAGGTGTGTTCAGTCATGTGCCCATCCGCTGGGGACTGACCGGCACTATACCCAAGGAAGACTATGCCGCGGTCAGTATTTTCTGTAGCCTAGGTAATGTGGTGGGCAAGCTCAGTGCAAGTGAACTTCAAGAAGCTGGTCATCTTGCAAACTGTCATGTAAATATAGTACAGTTGGTTGATCATGTGGAGTATACAAATTATCAAACAGAATTAAAATATCTAGTAGAAACATCCGAGAGATTGGATTATATCGCTGATTTAGTCACTCGGGTAAACGGCACCGGCAATACGCTAGTTCTAGTAGATCGCATTGCCACTGGTAAATTACTGGTGGAACGACTAGGCGATCGTGCAGTATTTGTGTCGGGGGCCACCAAAGCCAAAGACAGGAAAGATGAATATGATGAAGTTGCGATTAGCAGTGATAAGATTATTGTGGCTACCTATGGTGTTGCTGCTGTGGGCATTAATATCCCTAGGATATTTAATCTTGTGCTTATTGAGCCCGGTAAGTCTTTTGTTCGCGTCATCCAGTCGATCGGTCGTGGCATCCGCAAGGCGGAAGACAAAGATCACGTCCAAATCTGGGACATAACCAGCACTTGCAAATTTGCCAAGCGACACCTGACACGACGCAAGGCTTTTTACAAGGAAGCCAACTACCCATTTACATTAGAGAAGGCCGATTGGCAATGAGAATACTAACCCTAGACAACACCAGTTACTCAATGGATTCAATTCCAGACGAGATAGACGAAGTACGATTTTGTGTACTGGACAACAGTGATCCCAAAGATCCCGATTACTTTTATATACCTTTGATTTTTTTGGAATCGTTTAACAGTCCTGCACTAGTACTACGCATCGGCAACAACACTATTCGCATGCCGGTGGATTGGCAAATCCTAATAGGCGAACCCGACTTTGGCGACCTGGAAGTTGTACCATTGACCAGCATCAATGATCGCGGATTCAACGTGTTTACATTCAATCCCCTGACCAGTTACATGCCCGAGTTCCATCCTGTAGAGATCGTGGACATTTATCAAGACGTCAAATGGTATTTTCCCAAACTCAAACCTGGACAACTATTGGCTATTCCCTTGACTGAAGGCCCAAAGCCCATGTGTGCTTTCTTTATCAAAGATATCAGCCGCCAAAGTGAAGTAGTCGATTACGGAAAAGTATGGTAACATGGGCCGACTCAAACCAGGTGCCACATACATTTACGAACATGCAGATGGTGTAACTTACGCTAGAGAATCGGGTGCCCATCCTGGTGATAGAATAGCCATTGGTTGGACTTATGATAGGTTAGAGAAAGATGCAAGAGCCCAGCGTGTTACTTTATGGGATCAGATACATCATGCGGCCAAAACAAATCCTGCTTTACAAGAAGCTATAGAACGTGTTATAGTTATATATGAATTACAAAGAGGCGAAGATCCGCCTGGGTGGCATCCAGTTTAAGGAGACAGTATGAGCAAAGAAGAAGATAAAATCAAACACGGCGATCGTATGCATCGTGCGTGGACTGCAATTAAAAAGCAACTTAACATTATCAAAGCACACAAGAATTTTGGCGAAGCTTCAAAACGTATTGACGAAGCACAACCGCATAGGTTAGCCAAACATCATGCAATGGATTGCGGACAAGCACATTGTACCCTATGCGGTAATCCAAGACACAACAAACGTACCAAAGGCGAAGAAAAGTTAACCATCCAAGAACGTCGCAACAATCAAAAAGCCCAAGATGAGTGAAGATAAGTTAAGCATTCGAAGTGAAATGTCTGCATTTGATCGCAAGGACAGGAACTTCTACGACAGTTTGACTGACGAAGAAAAGAAAAAGTTTTCGCCGTTCTTGATGATTCGTTATGGCGCAACTGTGACAGGTAACCCAGACTTGCAGGCCTACTACTTGATGAGTTGTAACGAGCGTCTTAACAAACATTTCTTTGATGTAAACACCGCACAACACAAAAAACTACAATGGTTGCTGGCCACAACTGTAAGTCCAGGCATGGGCAATCAGTATCATCAATGGATTGCCCCAAAAAAGAAAACAAACGACAACAAGAGTATCAAGTTTTTGCGTGAACTGTATCCGCATTTGAAAGAAGATGATCTCAAGCTAATGAGTGAACTCAACGACAAAGATGATCTTAAAGCCTACGCCAAAGGCATGGGCTGGGCAGACAAAGATATCAAGAAAGAGCTATGAACATTTTGATCAATGGCTGTAGTTTTATGGACAGCTATCACTATCAAAATCAGTTTGGTCAACTACTTGGCGGCTCAGCTGTAAACATAGCCAAAGCTGGTAGCAGTAATAGACGTATCATACGCACCACTGTGGACTACATAGAAACAAATCCAGTGGATTTTGTTGTCTTGGGCCTGACCTTTTATGATCGTCAAGAAAGTCCGTTTCTGACCATACCTAAACCCAGAGAAGGACATTGGGTCAGTTATAATCGCCAGGGCATGCAGGCCACTTTTTGCGATGTCAATGACTTTGACAGCACAGTGGAACACAAAATGATTGGTGATTACATACTGGATCGTTATCGTTACGACATTGGCATGCAGTATTTAAATCAATTGTATTTGGATCTGCGTATGTTTTCGGGTTACTTAAAAAACAAAGGTATAGGCTTTTGTATTTTTAACACTTGCGAGCGCCACCATCAAAACATAGATCTGGGAACAGGATTTGTTCCATTTTCGTTTATTGGCAATGAATATCTAGAACAAAATGGTTGCAAACCTTTTGAAAAAGATCTAGATTTACCCGCCAACGCTAGACATCACTACAGCGAAGATGTTATAATACTAGTTCGGTATCTGGTGGATTGTATAAAAAATGTATAAGTGTCGTTATTGTGAAAAGGATTTTAGCAAGGAATCAACCCTGGCTGTGCATCTTTGCGAACCCAAACGACGCTGGCAACAAGAAAAAGAAACTGGTGTGCAACTGGGACTCAGGGCTTACTTGCGTTTTTATGAAATAACACAAGGATCTGCCAAGTTAAAAAGCTATGATGACTTTGTTAAGAGTCCGTATTACAATGCGTTTGTCAAGTGGGGCAGGCACATGGTGGGCATACGTGGCATCAATCCACCGGCCTTCTTAGAGTGGCTGTTGAAGAACAACAAGAAGATTGACCACTGGCTCAAAGACGATTTTTATGTTGAATACTTGCACGATTACTTGCGTAGAGAAGCAACACAAGATGCACTTGAAAGGGCTTTAAATGAAATGCAAAATTATGCCGACGATCATCCTGACCTTAAAAACGGTTTTAGCGATTATTTTCGGTATGGTAACAGCAATCGTGTGGTACATCATATTGCTACCGGTCGTGTTAGCCCTTGGATTGTGTATAATTGTGCATCGGGTGTCGACTTCCTGGATCAACTGGGTCCAGAACAAGTGGCGATCATACTTCCGTGGATAGACCCCGACCACTGGCAACGCAAATTTAAAGATTACTTGGCAGATACTGAATGGGTCAGTGACATATTAGCAAAGGCCGGACTATGAAGTTTAAGTCAGACATTGACATTGACTTTGCGGATCGCACTCAAGCATTAAGTTTGTTAAAGCACACCCCTGCCAGTATCAACAGAGACGGTGATTGGGTAGCACACAATACAGGTGTGTATGTAACAGATATTCCTGCAGATCCGTTTACAGGTCGTGCCAGCATTGATTATGAGTCAGCTGAAGCACGTGGCTATACAAAACTAGACTTTTTAAATGTATCATTATATACACAGATAAAGAACGAAGCACATTTACAAGAATTGATGGCTCAAGAACCCGAATGGGATCGATTGTATGATCCTGAATTTTGCGGAAAATTAATACACATCGGCAATCACTATAAGACCCTGATTCAAATGCCCGAAGCAGTTAATAGCATACCCAGGCTAATGATGTTTATGGCCATAATCCGTCCAGCCAAGCGTCATCTAATTGGAAAAACTTGGCGAGAAGTTGCAGAAACTATCTGGGATCAAACAGATGATGGACAGTATGCATTTAAAAAGAGCCACAGTTGTGCATACAGTCATCTAGTTGTGGTCAATATGAACTTGTTAACTAACCTTACGAACTAGGGTTATTGATTTGCGTTTGCTACGTTTAGTGGCCATTTCTTTCAGGCTCACATAAGGGCCCATTTTAATTTCTACGTCCTTGCTGTTCATGGTACGTAGACACACTCGGAATACACTCCAATCCTGCTTTAAAAACACATTGATGGGCATGAGCCTATTGCTTTCCCACCACCATGTTTCTCCCAAACTCAAGAAGGTTTTCTTGACTTCAGTGTCCTTGAGCAGGCCAAAGTCATAAAGTGTAGTTATAACTTCGTCTGAATTTTGTATGATGCCAATGTAGTCATTACCGCCATAGGTGATATGGCTTAGGTATGGGTATTGTGCGAGCAGTTGCTTGTAGTGTTCTTCCACGTTGTCCGATAAATATGTTAAAGACGAGCAAATAAATGATTACTGTCAAAGCATATTTATATCCAAATCTTGCCGAGGTGCAGGTTTTTGACCCCGCAATATTTACAACAAGGAACCGCCAAGTGTACAGCCGCCCAATCAAAGTCTACCAAGGTGTAGACAATCCTATCCAAGTTATCATACGAAATCAAGACCAGAAAAAAGTTGATTTGACTGGCAGTAGTGTTACTGCAAGTATACAAGATCCAACCAATCAGTTGACTGTCAAAAGCTATCCTGTGTTGTTTGGCGCCAATGTGGGCGGAAATATTCAGTTAGGACAAGGTACATTTACATTTGATGCCAACACTATTAACGGCCTAGAACAGCGTTTTTACAAGCTGGCGTTTAGTACCACAGTTACCAGCACAGACGTGACACGTCCGGTATATATCGACGACAATTACGGAGTTCCACTAGATTTAGAAGTGTTACCGGCTTATTATGCCAACTCAACGCCGCCTGCAGAATCAGACACTTACACCCTAGACGGCGGTTCGATCTAAGATGGCACGTATCAATATATCACAGATTTTAATGAAGCGTGGTAATACTACCGCGGCAAATACCTATGTGGGCCCATTGGGTGAATTGGTTGTGGACACTGGATTGCGTACTGTACGTGTACAGGATGGCGTAACCGCAGGTGGTATGAGCACCTTGGCAACCAATGTACAATTACAGGCTCTAGGAACCTATGCTAATGCCACATTTGGTACCAGCAGTTACGGCAATGCCAATGTTGAGGCCTACATTGGTGCCAATATTGGCACATTGCATACCAATGCAGCTACACAGGCCACCAGCATCAATGCCATCACGGCCAACATTGGCAGTTTCTATACCTATGCCAACTTGAACTATGGCACCAGCAGTTATGCCAATGCCAATGTGATTGGATATTTGGCCAGTCAAAATATTTCCAGTGCCAACATTGGTGCGTATCAAACTTTTGCTAATAGCAATGCCGCAACACAAGCCACAAGTATAAACTCAATTACGGCCAATTTGGGGGCATATCAGAATTATGGTAACTTAACTTTTAGTACAGTAGCTAATGCAACCAGTCAAGCCGCAGACATTACAACATTGTTGTCCAATGCAGCCACACAAGCAACCAGTATCAACACCGTAAATGCTAACCTGGGTGCTTATCAAACTTATGGTAACCTAACCTTCAGTACTGTGGCCAATGCGGCCACTCAGGCAACAAGTATTGCCACATTACAAACACAAGTGTATGCCAACGCCAACGTGGCAGGTTACCTTGCTGGTAATATTAGCGTGGGTAACATCAATGCCACACAATACAACTTTGCCAATGGTGTAAACATCTTGAGCACAGTGGCTGGCACCTATGCCAATGCCAACGTGGCTGCTTACCTGCCCATATACTCAGGTAATGTACGAGCCGAATATCTAATAATGTCTTTTGGTGGAATCATCACAACCGGTGCTAGTCCGGCACCAAGTATATCTGGATTTAGCTCAATTTCCACAGCTGGAAATGCGGTCAACGAAGGCAACATCAGTGCATCTGGCAATTTAGTTGCCAACCGTGGCGCCTATATAACAGGTAATGTCACAGCAGGCAACATCAATGCCAGTCAATTTAACTTTGCCAATGGTGTAAACATCTTGAGCACAGTAGGAACCTACAGCAACACCAACGTGGCCTCATACCTGACAACAGGTGTGACTACTGCTAACCTAACTGTCACTGGCAATGTGGTACAACAAAGTGCCTACTATGAAACCTATGGTAACATTAGTAATAGTGGTGGTAACTTGACTTGCAACTTTAATCTTGGTACCACATTCTATGCTGCCTTAACTGCCAACGTGACAGCAAACTTTACCAATGTCAACGCTATTGCAAGCACAGTCTCTGGTGCTACTATCATTGTTGACCAAGGTGCCACTGCTTATCGTGTGGCCAACGTACAAGTCAATGGTGTTAACCAAACTGTTCGATGGGTTGGAGCTGTTGCTGGCGTAGGTACAGCAAGTAATACAGACATCATGAGCTTTAGCTTGATACACCTAGGTGGCGCCGCTTATCGGGTGTTGGGCCAAATCAGTAACTATGGATAACCTATGAAATTAGGTCGATTTAGTTCAATACATCAACCATCACAAAGAGTTTATAAAAAACCAGTGGCAGTTTCTGCCGGCCCAACAACCTCAGCCAGCTTGGTGTTAGATCTAGATGCGGCCAACTACGCGGCCATGCCTGCGAACGGCAGTACCATAGCGGGCACTGGGGCTTTTGCTATAACCACAAGCAATACCAATGGCAGTATGGCGTGGGCATCAACTGCTGGTGGCATATTCCGCAAGACCACTAACAACGACACAGATATGTTGAGGTTTGGTCCAAATTATTCATCCTCTTCACAGGCCTATACAGTAATGATGGTTTACCGATCACAGTCAGGCACAGCAGGTAGATTGTTAAATGCCAACACAGCCAGTCCAGACTGGTTAATGGGCCTGTGGGGTAATGCCGGTGGAGTACAAGATATTTTCTACAACGGGTCATTTTTAGGCAGTAGTAGCACAGCTCAAACAGGTGCTTGGAGATTTGCTTGGATGACATCCAACGGCACTACTACCACAAATGCCTATGCGGCCGGCAGTACTGCGCCTACCGGTACTCACGGAACTAGAGCTGGTGTCAGTGGATTTAACGGCCTAAGATTGTTTGGTAGATATGTCAGTTCCGTCCAAAATACAGAAGTTGTAACAGCCGATGTGGGCCTGGTCAAGGTCTGGGACGGTGCATTGACCTTGGCAGAGATACAGGCACAGCATGCCGCATACAAAACAAGGTTTGGATATTAACATTATGGACACAGAGTGCTACCAAACCATTCTAAGATTTGGTTATCGATCCGTTGACCTAATCCAAAAATTCTGTTATACTAGTAGGAATGTTGAACTCTATTCGCGACGCAGTTGTCCAAATATTACCGCATAAACGTAAAACCAACGCCACGTCGGGTTGGATCAGTTTCAACGGTGTTTGTTGCTCACACAATGGCGAAACGGCGGATACACGTGGTCGTGGCGGACTAGTAATGAACGCTGATGGTGGCGTCAGCTATCACTGTTTTAATTGCAACTTCAAAGCCAGTTATGTTCCCGGTCGTCATTTGACCTACAAGTTTCGCAAACTACTGAACTGGTTGGGTGCAGACGAAGGCACAATTAAGCGACTGGTCATTGATGCTATCCGCATACGTGAACTGGTAGCTCCGGAAACATTGATAGAAGTAGCAGAGCAAGAAGAAATCAAGTTCAAAGCTCGTCCCTTACCTGAAGAAGCACAATCATTTCACGCATTAAGTAATTTTTATACCTTAAATAATGATAGAGATGTACCCAAAGAATTTCACAATGCTGTACTGTACTCGGCCACACGCAAGATAGATTTAAGCCGGTATGAATTTTATTGGACTCCAGAAACACAATACAATCTAAATCGTCGTGTGATTGTGCCGTTTACTTGGCACAATCAAATCATTGGCTACACAGCTAGAACATTTGATGAAGGTGTCAAGCCCAAGTATCACAACAGCCACGAACCCAACTATGTGTTCAACGTGGATCGGCAACCAAAGGATGCCAAATTTGTTGTTGTGGTAGAAGGACCGTTTGATGCCATGGCCATAGATGGAGTTGCTATCTTAGGTAACGAATGTCATGAGACACAAGCAGACATTATTGACAGCCTAGGCAGAGAAGTCATTGTGGTACCCGATGCTGATCGAGCCGGTGCTCGACTAGTAGACACAGCAATAGAATACGGATGGACAGTGAGTTTTCCTGTATGGCAAGAAACGCACAAAGACGTTGCCAGTGCAGTAGCGGCATTTGGTAAATTGTTTGTGATCAAAACAATATTAGAAGCTAGACAATCGAACCGATTAAAAATTGAACTACGTCGAAAGAAAATATATAATTAACTATGGCCACTGATTACACACCCGAAATACAAAAATTATTTTTAGAACTAATGATGCAGGACGCACAGAGTTATGTGCGGGTGCAAAACATTTACAATCCAGAAAATTTTGATCGCAGTCTGCGTGATGTGGCCAAGTTTATTGCCACGCACTCGGCTGAATATAAAACACTTCCCACATACGAACAGATCCAAGCAGTGACTGGCGTAGAACTTAGACCCATTCCCACAGCCATTGATGGACATCAAGAATGGTTTATGCAGGAGTTTGAAGGATTTAGTCGCAAGGAAGAACTTAGCCGTGCTATTCTCAAAGCCGCTGACCTGTTGGAAGAAGGCGATTACGATCCTGTGGAAAAACTGATCAAAGACGCGGTACAAATTGGCCTGACCAAAGACTTGGGTACAGATTATTTTGCTGATCCCAAAGCACGTATTGACAAATACTATAATAGTGGCGGACAAGTGAGCACAGGTTGGCCCACCATGGACAAGATCTTGTACGGCGGCATGAGTCGTGGAGAACTCAATATCTTTGCTGGTGGTTCAGGTTCAGGCAAGAGTTTGGTCATGATGAACATAGCACTGAGTTGGTTACAACAAGGACTGAGTGGTGTGTATGTGAGTTTAGAACTGAGTGAAGAACTTGTAGCCCTAAGAACAGACGCCATGTTGACCAGCACAGGCACTAAAGACATACGCAAGGACATTGAAACCACAGAACTCAAAGTCAAGATGGTGGGCAAGAAGTCTGGCAAGTATCGTATTAAGGCCTTGCCGGCACAGAGCAACGTAAATGACATCCGTAGCTTTATCAAAGAGTATCAAATACAAACTAATAACAAGGTAGACTTTGTGATGGTCGACTACTTGGACTTGGTAATGCCTGTGAGTGTCAAAGTCAATCCCAATGATCAGTTTATCAAAGACAAATATGTGGCAGAAGAACTGCGTAATTTATCGCAAGAACTCAATGTGTTGTTTGTGACAGCTTCGCAGTTGAATCGTAGTGCGGTAGAAGAAATTGAGTTTGACCACAGTCATATTGCTGGTGGTATTTCAAAGATCAACACAGCCGACAACGTGTTTGGTATCTTTACAAGCAGAGCCATGAAAGAACGTGGACGCTATCAAATCCAGTGTATGAAGAGTCGCAGTAGTACAGGTGTTGGTATGAAGATCGACTTGGAGTACAACATCGAAACCATGCGTATCACTGATCCCGGAGAAGAAGGACAGGAAAGTTCAGGGGGTCAATTTAGACCCGCGGCCAATATCTTAAATCAACTCAAACCCACAACCACACTTAATCCAGTGGTCAAAGAAGGATGGAACCTAGAAAAAGATACTGCCCCACCGCCGGGCTCCAGCGTAGAAAGCAATAAATTAAAGCAAATGATTGCTGGACTCAAAAGCAAGTCTGAATAACCCCGCATAAATACTACATTACTGGAGCATATCTTGCAAAAGCGAGCACGTAGCATACTTGACGAACTAGACACCATGTTAGTACACAAAGATCGTGAGAATCTTGTGGAAAGTCGTGCCTCTAATGTGATCGCCGGTGCTATAAACTTGATCAATTACATACGTGAAAACTACGAACCCGAAGCAGCTGCTGAGTTGGAACGTAGACTGATTAACAGTATTCGCACTCAAGAGCCAGACAAATTCAAACGCGGTGTTAGGAAAATAAAACGTGAAGATTAAAGATGTGATTCAATTGACGGAGGCAGAAACTGTTGATCAACGAGTCCAACGAGCAACAAAAACTTGGACGGATGAATGGAATCAACTCCCCCAGCAAAATAAAACTCCACAGGGATTACAACAGTTTGGAATGGACTTGGCCAAAGATAAAAGTGGAAAGCAATTATTTACACCTGCATTACCTCAATCAGTTGACCCTAAATCTGTAACAGCATATATCAGCAGTATTCTTTCTAATGTTTTTTCCACACAAGATGCACGTCAAGCAGCAGACATTAACCAAAACAACAAACCTGCTTTATCTCCACACCTGCAACAATTTAGTATCAGCGACGAAGGTCCTCCTTTGAAAGTATTTTATAAAAAAAATGAGTACGTGTTGAATCCCACTACCGGCGCTTGGACAAGTTATCCCGGCGGAAAACCCATACCGGAACCGTTGACTCAATCACTGAATCAATACATAGCCGCGGTAAAACCAACACCGGCTAAACCTGTAACTGCACTCAAGGGCAATGTGCAACCAATCACGGTCAAGGACAAACAAGGCGAAATATGGACCAAGGACGAAGATAACAATCGTTGGGTAAATGACGCCGGGGAAGTTGTGACTGATCCAGAATCTATTAGAAAATTAGAACAGCATTCAAGTACTCAACAGGTGTATTACAACAGAACTACACAACAACCAAGACAGACGGGTGCATGATGTATCTATATGAAGGCGGAAAAGTATTCGACAACACGTCAGCTGTGGCCAAAGAAGATGTTGCCACAGTGATCAACACAGTCAAATTAGAATTACCTTCCGCTTTGCAAAACAAAATTATAGCCGACATAGGTTCTGCTGGTTACAAGGTTGAAAGTGGTGACATTGATCTTTTTATCGATGAGCGTGCTGCTGTAAAAAACTTTGGATCAGACAATGCCACAGGTGCCAAGCAGGCCCTGGCACAATACTTGCAGGCCAAAGGATTCAAAACAGCAGTCAAAGGTCGTAACGTACATGTGGATGTTCCTTACTCGGCTCAAGATGGAAAACAGCGTCATGCACAGGTAGATCTCATGATCATAGCCGACGCCAAGCGTGTGGCTGCTTGGCATCAGCACGGCCCACGTGGCATGTATGCTGACCCCAAATTCAAAGCCGCACACCTGTATATTTTGTTGAACAGCATTGCCAACTTTAAGAACATGAAGGTGGATGCCTTTGCCGGTACGCTCAATAATCGTGATGCTGACAGCACCATGGTCAGCCGTGACCGTAACGAAATCGCAAAAATATTGTTGAACCCTGGTGCTCGAGCCGCAGATCTAGACTCTGTAGCCACAGTCATGGCCGCACTAAAAAGTGATCCAGACCGTGAAGGTAAATTGGCACAGGCACACCAAGCTGTGGCCAAAGGCATGCTGACATTACCAGAAGATATCACTCCAGGAAGTGCTGCTTGGTTCAGAACTATGGGACACAACCTATGAGATTGGATTTTGTTGATTTCTTATTTGAAGGTACTGCGGACAATCCCAGAATACCCCATCCTGAAAATGCTATCTTTACCAGTAGTGCCGAAGCCAAACGAGCAGTTGACACTCTCAAAGAAATTATCACCAATCCCGAACAGATAACAATCAAGTGGGACGGCGAAGTAGCACTATTCTTTGGCCGCGACGCTCGAGGACAGTTCTTTTGTTCAGACAAGTACATGTATCCAAAAGGCATATTGGCTCATAGTGTACAAGACTGGATTGCATACGATACAAATAAAAAGTCTGGAACCCAACGTCCAGATTTATATAAAAAACTTGAAATCATATGGACTAGCTTAGAACAAAGTGTTGGCTCTCAGCCAGTGACTTTTAAAGGCGACTATTTTACTTTGTCCAATCCCGTAAAAGGAAATTATGTTTTAAGTGGGCCCACAGCACAATATGCGATACCGGCCAACAGCAAAGCAGGTCAGGCACTGGCAGGTAAAAATGCAGTGATATTTGTACACAGCATGAATGAACGACCCTGGAACGGCGAAGGACTGGAAGGCTCTGGCAACGTGGCCTTGTTGGGGCCAAATATAGACAATCAATTTGGACTAGGCACCTATAATAGACAGCTCACGCAACTGTACAAAAATGCAGAAACAATTCTCAGTCAATACGGAAATCTAGTAGATACTTTTTTAAATCAACTGGGCACCAAATCTGCTAGAGCAAAACTAGAACAGTATTTCAATCAAAAAATAACACGCCAGACTGATCTATCAGTGGACGAGTGGCTAAAACAAAACGATCCTGCTAACTATAAAAAACTAATAGGCGATAATCAAGGCGGTATTTTATATAGAAATATCAAGGGCTGGAACGCTCTTAAAATGATTTATAACAGCATTTATCAACTAAAAGACTACCTAGATCGAGTATTTACACAGCAGGTTAAAAATATAGCTATGTCTACCCCAGGCGGCGCTGGAGGGGAAGGGTTTGTATTTAATAGTCCCACACAAGGCCCTTATAAGCTGGTCAGCACGGGGTTTAGGCAAAGTCATTTCAACAAATAACATCAACTTGTATAAATAAAAGTATGCGTGATTCGCAAATAAATTAAGGAGATTTAAAAATGGCAATCCAAACAAGATTCAAAGGTACGACAGAAGCAGTTAAAAACGTTGGCGCACAAAGCATTCAAGCTAATGCTGCAATCATCAACGTTGGTCTAAATAGTCCAATCGCAGCTTACAAAATTGGTACACTAGGTGTAACAAGTAACTTGGCCGCTGAACTAGGTCGTGGTACAAATGGTACAGCAGGTGCTGTTGAAGCAATCCTCAACACAATTTCTGCCAATGCAACAGTTGTTGCTTACCAAGTTGACGCAGCTGCTCAATCACAGTTGAGCGTTATTGTTGAGCGTTCAAGCTGGGTAGATGACACATCATTGCAAAACGCAATCCGTGCTCTAGGTTCTAACATCGGTGCATTCAGTACAGTTACTGCCTCTACAGCAGTTGTTACAAGTACTGGCGGTATCAAGCTAGCCTAATAGTTCGACAACTATAAACAAAAAAGCGTACCAGTTACGCTTTTTTTGTGGCCGGCATAAATATTATTATGCGTAACACGCAAATATATTAAGGAGATTTAAAATGGCAATTTTTACACGTCGTGCAGGTGATGCACAACAAGTTCGTAACGTTGGTACTTATGGTACACTAAACGCAAACGCAGCTATCATCAACACTGGTTTGAATGCACCAGTTACATGTTTCAAAGTTTCATTCATTGCTGGTACAGCAAACTTAGCTGCAGAGCTAGGCACAGGTGGTGCAGTAGAAACAATTATCCGTACATTGAGTAGTAATGCTCAACCAGTTATGTATCAAGTTGATGCTGGTACAAGTGGCGCACAACAAGTTAGTATCCTAGCTGAGCGTAGTGCTATGAGTGCAACTGAACTACAAACAATCCTACAAGCCAGTGGCAACATTGGTGGTGCAGGCAACGTTTACGGTGGTGCAGCTCAAGTTACTGTAACTAGTTCCGGTGGTTTCAAACTAGCCTAATAGTTTACAACTACAAACAAAAAAGCACTTTAATCAGTGCTTTTTTTGTGGCCGATAAATATGTTTATCATGTCATCAAACTTATATTTCTTCCAAGGATTCACTCTAGTAGATATCACTGCCACTGGTGTCATTCGTAGCCAGGATCTTGACAACGCAGAACGCAATCAACAACGCAACTGGGAAACACTACTACAATGCATTGGCCTGCGTACACAGCCGCAGAACATACAAGAACCCATAACTTCAACCCTTGAAGACATCGGTGTTGCTGAATTTGGTGACTTCTACACTGGCACTCAAAAAATATGGACCTGGAGTTGGACTGTGGAACGAGAAGGAGTATACGATCTTGCTGGAACACCCCTGGCAGGATTGTTGCAAGATATTGAACAAGTGCCCATTGTCACTGGCCTAGAAGAAACTGCCCGTTTTATGTTGCCCATCTTTTATCCCTATGGCACCATTAAAAATATATACATTAAACAAGTTACAATCGAATAAATATACTAGATGCTACGGCACCATTAAGGCTCACGATTAAGGCACATACAGGCTCAAGAAAAAGCGTCGCTACCTGAAAGCGAGAAGTATAGATGGCCACCACTGAAATTGAAAAGAAGAGTCTTGAGGCACACGTAGAAATTTGTGCGGAAAGGTACTCTAACTTGGAATTTAAATTAGAAAATTTAGATCACCGTATGGACAAACTAGAAAGCCATATTGTGGACATCAAAGACAGCTTGGGTCGAGTAGGTGGCGAAGGCAATAAAACTATCATTACCATTGGTGTCAGTGTGTTTGGTATAATACTCACAGCCCTGCTTGGATTGATTGTACATCTAATACTCAAATGAAAATTGTAGAATTACTGAATAACATACAAATTGGCATTACTAACGAACAAGCCGATTTGCTAGGCAGATTCCAACACGAATCTAAAATAAACAAGAACACGCTGAATGAGCGTGAGCAAGAAATTGCTAATCAATTAACGACACAGGACATCCTGTTGCGCCGTCAAGAAAATGGCCAAATCACATACACGAAAAAAATCCGTTAGACCTCCAAATCACGAAATACGCAAATTAACCAATGCCGCCACTGACTATATCAAGCAGTGGACTGAGCGTGAGCTGGGCAAAATACATGCGGAAGAAAAAACTCCTGTTTGTATCCCGGTTAACAACGGGTATCGCATAGGCCTGTATCACCTGAATGTAAATCCCAATCGAACCTGCGATGTGCTGGATCACAACAGGGAATTTGTACACAGATTTGAAAGCAAAATATCAGCAATCTTGTACACGATTTACACTATCAAGAACAAGTATTATCAAGCAGATGAATTGTTGTTCTGGGACAGAGAAATAAATAAAAATTATACAGACATGTTGGCCTTGCGTAATACTATAGAAAAAGCCAGGCAACGTAGGGATTATGTAACAGTTGATACTAGATTGCCCAGGTTAGAAGTGGCAGAAAACAGGCTAACTCTTGCCCGGGACAAAATATTAAAAATGCACAAGACGGCTAAATACTACAAGATATGGGAATAATACATCATGAGACTTTCTGAAATGCGAACCGAAGTAACACCACAAAAGATTAACAAAGTCATGGAAAGCCGCTTTGGTTTTTCAGTTGATTATGACAATTTAACTTATGCTAAAGCACAGCGTTTAGCAAAAGCTCTTGGTGAAAACATCACACAAATTAAAAAATCATTTGGCGCACACACCGCTGAAAAGAATTCTAAGTATATGGAACTTATGCTGGTCAAAGAAGGACTGGACAAGTGGATGAATTCTGAACAAGGCTTGTTTGAAAGTGAACTAGGTCGTAGCGAAGCTGTTCTAGCCGCCAAAGACATTGTTGACTCTGTACAAGACATGTTAGAGAAAATCTCTAAGATTCAAAACGAACAAGTACCTGCCCTGATTGACACAATCCGTGATCAAATTGGCAGTGAGCAAGCTGAAACATTCAAAACAGGTATCAGCCCAATGTTGGCAGACCTGTATCAAGCATTGAGCACAGCACGTGAGAGTTCAGACACAGCAGTTCGTCAACTCAGTGGTGAGCAAGTTGCTGCTCCAATGGACATGGGCCTGGGTGCTGATCAAGGTCTTGCTGGTGCCGTTCCCCCTGAAGGTGGTATGGACAGTGATCTAGATGCTGACCTAGGTGCCGCTCCTGAAGCTGACGGTTTTGATGCCACAGATGCAGCAGTTGGCGGAGAAGAAGAACTAGGCCGCGAGCGTCGTTAATGCGTATTCGGGATATCATCCTAGAGTCTATAGAACTAGTAGACGAAGTAATTGAAGATGAAGCAGAGACACGTGGTGACTCTGCTTTGATCACTGCCTTAGAATGGCTACGCAATGAAGCCGAACAAAGCAACGCAGTAACCCCACGTGTCAAAGTTGACACAATCATCAATCAAGTAAGAAACATTCCTGGCAACGAAGCATTTAATTTTGCAGCGTTAGATGCAGCATACCAGCATAATGATTCTGTCAAGGCCTTAATCAAAGACATCAAAGATGATGACCATAGTGCTGTCAAGTATGTGTACTTGGCTCCACCGGAATCTGAACTTGACAACTCTGACCCACTTGGTGCTGAAGTAGCCGCACCCGGCAATCCGGCCAAGGTAGTTAGCAGTATGGCCAAACGAGCCGCTAAGAAATAATATTTGACAAACCCAATTAAATACGTTAAAATAGCGTAAGGAGTGTATCTATGGCATATTCAGACAAAGTAATTGATCATTATGAAAATCCACGCAATGTAGGCAAGATGGATGCCGGTGACGTCAATGTGGGTACTGGCATGGTGGGTGCTCCAGCCTGCGGCGATGTGATGAAACTTCAAATAAGGGTTGAAAATGGGATTATTCAAGACGCTAAGTTCAAAACGTACGGATGTGGATCTGCGATTGCCAGTTCAAGTCTTGTTACGGAATGGGTCAAAGGCAAAACGCTTGATGCCGCAATGGAAATTAAAAATACTCAGATTGCAGAAGAACTCGCGTTACCGCCGGTCAAGATCCACTGTTCGATCTTGGCCGAAGATGCAATCAAAGCGGCTATAGAAGATTATAAGAAAAAACATCCAGATGATAGCAGTAACTGAATCTGCACAACAAAAAATACAAGAAAATTTAAAGCGTCGTGGACAAGGGCGAGGCATACGCATAGGTGTGCGTACCACAGGTTGCAGCGGCTTGGCCTACACACTGGAATATTTAGATAAAGTCACCGACTTAGACCCGGGATACACTAAATTATTTGAAACATTTTGTGTTTATATATCTGAAAAAGATTTGCCTTATTTTAAAGATTTAGAAGTAGACTATGTACGACAAGGACTCAACGAAGGATTTGAATTCCGTAATACCGCAGAAAAGGATCGTTGCGGTTGCGGCGAATCATTTAGAATATAATGCTGATAGAAAAATACAATTACACACCATGTGATAGAGAAACAATCAACGGCAAGCGACATTACTGTTTGCCTGACGGTAGCAAAGTACCCAGTGTCACTACAATCCTAGACAAGACCAAATCTGCAGAAAGCAAAGCGGCCTTGGCCAATTGGAAACGGGCAGTAGGCGAACAACGTGCTCAACAGATCACCACAGAAGCTGCCAATCGCGGAACACGTATGCACAGCTACTTAGAGCACTATGTTAAAACTGGTGAAATGAAAGAACTGCCCGGTAATCCGTTTGCACAGCCTTCATGGTTCATGGCTGCACAAGTTATTCTTGAAGGCTTCGCTCAAGTCAACGAAGTGTGGGGAGTCGAAGTGCCTGTGTATTATAGTGGGTTATATGCCGGCACCACAGACAGCGTGGGTGTACACAACGATGCACCTGCCATCATGGATTACAAACAAACCAACAAACTCAAAAAGCGTGAATACATTGGCGATTATTTTGTACAATTGGCGGCCTACGCACAAGCCCACAATAACATGTATGGAACCGACATCAAAAAAGGTGTAATACTTATGTGTCAGCAACCAAAAGAGCTAGAACCCGGCGTGTTTGACACCCCTGTTTATCAGGAATTTGTGCTGGAAGGCGCAGAATTTGATCACTACTGTGTGGAATGGAACAAACGAGTCGAGCAGTATTATCTCGCAAACTAAATACATTATATTTCAGGATTAATGTAAATGGCAATTGTTCAAATCAGCAGAATTCAGCATCGCAGAGGCTTACAACAAGACCTACCCAATTTGGCCAGTGCCGAACTGGGTTGGAGCCTTGACGAACGCAGATTATACATCGGCAATGGTACCTTAGAAGAAGGAGCTCCTACCGAAGGTGTAACAGAAATTCTCACCGAGTACACTGATTTTATTGGATTAATTTCCAGTTACACATTCAAAGGAACAGAAGCTGGTTATACCAGTGTCACCGGTGCATCGGCATTAACTCCAGTTGTTAGAACTTTACAGAATGTCCTAGACGAAACTATAAGTGTTAGAGACTTTGGAGCCAAGGGCGACGGAACTACCAACGACACAGCAGCCATTGATCGAGCCATTAGACAAGTTTACATCAGTTCGTTAAGTACCACATACAATTCCATTCGCAGAACAATTCGATTCCCGGCCGGTAACTACAGAATTACCAGCAATCTGGTGATACCACCAAACTGTACTTTAGTTGGTGACGGAAAAAACAACAGCATCATTACCAGCAACGTTGGAGTCATACAAACTTGTGACAGTTTGTTTCAAATCACCGGGGGAACATACGGTGTAGGAGCTACCTTACCGGGTAATATTACAATTCGTGATTTGGGATTGGTCACAACATCCACTAGTGTGCCAGCTGCATTGTTAGTAAGTGCAACCAACGTGACATTTGACGGCGTAGGCTTTGTTGGTGGCACATATAATGTAAGTGTCACAGGTTCTTCTTCAAACATTGAAGTTTCAAGTAGTACTCTTCGTGGTGCCACTACTGGTGCTATTAACGTTGCTGATGCAGTTAGTGGAGTAATAACACGCAGCAATTATTTTGACACCGTACGTGTGCCAATGTCTGCTGGAACTAATGCCGTTACAACACTAGCCAATGGTGCTGGTCGAATTGATTACGAAATCACCAGCGGCACAAATTACAGAATTGGTACAATCAAATATAATCGCAGTGGCGGTGTATGTTCGTTTGATGATGAGTTCAGTGAACCTGCTGTCAGCATTGGTGCAAACATCTGGGCCAATCTTGGCGGTGTAATGACCTGTACCGTTGGATCAACATCCACTTTAAAATACAATATTAAACAATTTATATAAACAATGTTTCAACTTAAAGCTGAAGATCGGATGAGATCTTGGCGTGACTTTCGAGCGACTATAGAGTCTTTACCATTGGATCAAGCACTTGCCCAAACTGCAGAGTTTTGGGCTGGAGCACCTTTTGTCCCTTACAACCTGGATTTCGATCAACCAACCACTTGGCCCGATCCGTGGACATTAATTTTGGAAAATGTCTATTGCGATGTTGCAAAATGTTTGGGAATAGTCTATACTATAGCATTAACTGGTCATAGAATGCAAACCGACATTGAGTTTAGATTATACTATGATCCCAAAACAGGATATGAGTATAATTTAGCTTGTTTTGATCAGGGAAAATATATCCTTAATATGATTGACGGAGAGGTAGTAAATATCAAACAAGTTGATAAAACGTTAAAAATTAAACGGCAGTACAATGAAAAAGAATTACAATTAGAATCTTACTAAGAGGCATCAATGACAACAATTCAAGTAACAAAAAGAGAAGGTCACATGGAAGACCTCGATTTAGAAAAGTTACACAAAGTAGTATTCTGGGCAACCGAAGGCATCACAGGTGTTAGTGCCAGCGAAGTAGAAATAAAAAGTCACATACAGTTTTACAACGGTATTAAAACAGCAGATATTCAAGAAACCTTGATCAAAAGTGCTGCTGATTTGATTTCAGAAGAAACTCCGAACTATCAATATGTAGCTGGTCGTTTGATCAACTATCATCTACGCAAGCAAATTTATAACGACTATACGCCATGGTCCTTGTACACACAGGTCACACGCAACGTGGCGACAGGATTTTATGATCGTGGCCTATTAGAAGCCTACACTGAAGATGAGTGGACGACCCTAAACAACTACATTCATCATGAACGTGATGAAAATTTTACCTATGTTGCTATGGAACAGTTCCGTGGCAAGTATCTGGTACAAAACCGTGTAACCCGAGAAATTTTTGAAACACCACAAATGGCCTATATGCTTATTGCGGCCACACTATTCCAGTCGTATCCTCGAGAAACAAGGCTACGTTGGGTAAAGGATTATTATGATGCAATTAGCCTTGGCGATATCAGCCTTCCTACCCCTGTTATGGCTGGGGTACGTACTCCACAAAAACAATTTTCGAGCTGTGTACTCATTGAAACAGATGACAGTCTTGATAGTATTAATGCTACTACTAGCAGTATTGTTAAGTATGTCTCACAGAAAGCAGGCATCGGCATCGGTGCAGGCCGCATCCGTGCCCTGGGTAGTCCCATTCGATCGGGTGATGCATACCACACAGGTGTAGTTCCATTCTACAAACTATTCCAAAGTGCCACACGCAGTTGTAGCCAGGGTGGTGTGCGTAATGGTGCAGCCACTCTGTACTATCCATTGTGGCATTATGAAATTGAAGACCTTATTGTATTGAAGAACAACAAGGGCACAGAGGATAATCGTGTACGTCACATGGATTATGGTGTTCAATTCAACAAATTAATGTACGAAAGACTGATTCAAGGTGGCGATATTACCTGTTTTAGCCCCCACGACGTACCTGAAATGTACGAAGCTTTCTTTGCAGATCAGGACCGTTTCAAAGAGCTGTACGAAAGGGCTGAACGCAATACCAAACTACGTAAAAAAACGTTCAAAGCCGCAGATTTGTTTGCCCGTTTTATGCAGGAACGCAAAGATACCGGTCGTATCTATTTGCAAAACGTGGACCATGCCAACACGCACAGTCCATTCGATGAGAGAGTAGCACCCGTTAAGATGTCAAACCTTTGTTGTGAAATTGATTTACCAACAGTTCCACTTAAGGATGTCAACGACGAGGATGGTAGGATTGCACTATGTACCTTGAGTGCAATCAATTGGGGCAATGTAAAAAGCCCACATGACTTCCAGAAGCCTTGTGAACTGGCTGTACGTGGATTAGATGCACTATTGAGCTATCAGAATTATCCTGTCAAAGCTGCAGAGATAGCTACCGAAGAGTTTCGTCCGCTTGGAGTAGGTATTATCAACTTTGCTTATTTCTTGGCAAAGAACGATGTAAGTTATTCAGATCCACAAGCACTAACACTAGTAGACGAGTACGCTGAGGCCTGGAGTTACTATCTTTTAAAAGCCTCAGCTGATCTCGCCGCTGAACAAGGTGCCTGCACACGAACACACGATTTAAAATCTGCTAGAGGTATTCTTCCCATTGACACACGTAAAGCAGAGATTGATGAATTGGTACCGCACCAAGAACGTATGCCTTGGGCAAAACTACGTGAACAAATCAAAGCCACTGGTCAGCGTAATGCTACCCTAATGGCACTGATGCCGGCAGAAACATCGGCACAAATCAGCAATGCTACCAATGGCATTGAGCCCCCACGCAGTTATGTAAGTATCAAACAAAGCAAAGATGGCGTACTCAAACAAGTTGTGCCCGAGTATCGTCGCCTAAAAAACAAATACGAATTGCTATGGGATCAACGTAGCCCAGAAGGATATTTGAAACTTTGTGCTGTACTGCAAAAGTACATTGATCAGGGTATCAGTGTCAATACCAGTTACAATCCTCGCTTTTATGCAGATGAAAAGATTCCAATGAGTGAAATGCTACAACATTTGATCATGTGCTACAAATATGGCACCAAACAGTTGTATTATTTTAATACCAATGATGGACAAGGCGAAATTGACGTTGACAAGTTAGCTGCATTGCCCGAAGGCACTAACAGCGACGATGCCGACTGTGATAGTTGCGTAATTTAAGGGTTACTGTACATGTTATATTTTTTTGGAGATAGTTGGTCAGCCGAGGTCGGCGAACTAGAATCCTGGTATCAAAAAAATAATATTGTGCCCAGTGAGCCTTTGGCTAGCTATCCTGCAATGGTCAGCGAGTTATTAAATGTGCCATACAAAAACTTCAGTATTCCAGGATCTAGCCAACCGAGCATGATACCGTTGCTAACAGAAAGCGGTGCTGGTGCAGGAGACCATGCTATTTTTTCATTGACGTCTTCAGCTCGTAGATTTTATTACGACGACAATAATACAATGATACATTTATCATCAGATGTTAATAAAAAAAGTATCAATGAGTATCAAGATTCTTGGATCTCTGCATCAACCTGTTTTACATTGTACAGTTATTGTATGCAACACAAAATACAACCCTGGTTTATTAGCACATTTGAAACTTCATATTCTAATAGAATCGATAAACAATATTCACTGTGGAATAGCATTCCGCATCATGTGTGGGTACTCCCTAAAGAAACGTGTGTGGTACAGTCAGAATTTGACCCGGAGTGGTATGCTCCGGAATCTAAAAATTTAGTAGCTAACCTGTATAATTGGTTAAACTCTGGAAGACCAGCAGTCGAAAAATATATTCGTCCATGTAACGATCATCCAAATCTACAGGGCAGAGAAAAAATTGCTCAAAGAATAGTTTCAGTATTAAAAGATAAAATAAAGGAAGTATAATGTCAGTATTCAATATTAAAAAAACAGATCATACCAAATCATTGGCTTTTCTTGATACCAATGGCACACCGGCTGTACAGCGTTATGATGTACTCAAGTATCGACAGTTTGACAAACTCACAGATAAACAGTTGGGATTCTTTTGGCGTCCAGAAGAGATTGATGTCATGCACGATGCAAAAGACTTTAAAGATCTAACAGACTTTGAAAAGCATATCTTTACATCAAACCTAAAGCGTCAGATCCTGTTGGATTCTGTGCAAGGACGCAGTCCTAATTTGGCATTCCTTCCTCTCGCCACCATCCCCGAGCTAGAGACCTGGATTGAGACTTGGGCATTTAACGAAACTATTCATTCACGTAGCTATACACACATCATTCGTAACGTGTACAGTGATCCCAGCGTGATCTTTGATGAGCTGATGGAGTTAGATGAAATTGTTGCCTGTGCCACAGACATCAGCAAATATTACGATGACCTAATTGAAGCCAGCGGTTGGTTCCGTATGTTAGGCTACGGCACTCATACAGTCAATGGAAAACAAATTGTAGTTGATCCTTATCAACTTAAAAAGAAATTATGGTTGTGTCTTAACAGCGTAAATGCCCTAGAAGGAATTCGTTTTTATGTTAGTTTTGCTTGCTCATGGGCCTTTGCTGAACTTAAGAAAATGGAAGGCAATGCCAAGATTATCAAACTTATCGCTCGCGATGAAAATATTCATTTGGGTAGTACACAAACACTTCTTAAATTATTGCCTACAGATGATCCTGACTATGCTTTACTCAAAGTGGAAACCAAGGCCGAGTGTGAGCAAATGTTCTTGGCAGCAGCCGCACAAGAAAAAGCCTGGGCCAAGTACTTGTTTAAAGACGGAAGTATGATTGGACTCAATGAAGTGTTGTTGGCGCAGTACATTGATTGGTTGACCTGTAAACGTATGACCGCAGTGGGTCTGGATTGTGGTATGAAGCCAGGTGCAAGTAATCCCCTGCCGTGGACTATGAAATGGATTGCCGGATCAGATGTACAGGTTGCTCCACAAGAAACAGAAATTACCACTTATGTGATTGGTGGCACAAAACAAGACGTAGACCAAAATACCTTTAAAGGATTTAGCCTGTGAAGGTTTTGGTTAGTGGATGTAGTTTTGCTGAAGATTTAACTCCCCTAATTAAAAAACACATACCAGATCCTGTGGTTGTTAACTTGGCTCAGTCTGGGGTTGGCAACAAGTACATTGCCGACTCTGTTGTCATGGCCACTGCTCGGGAAAAGTTTGATGTTGTTTACGTGTCTTGGACCGGCCTGTCAAGATATGATGTGTGCATAAGTACCGACAATAAAGAATTATTTAAAAACTGGGCTCAACAAAAATTTCTATTTGACAAGTATTATGTTTGTACCGGCGGAGCAGGTGGATGGGATCATCTTGATCATAGTTTTGCCAACATGTTGTTTAAGAATTATCATACCTTTGTGGATCACGAACAGTTATACTACAACAGCATATTAGAAATTGTAAAAACACAGGGTTATCTAAAAAGCCTTGGTATACCTGCATATCATACCTGTATGTTAAATCAGTTTGTTGCTGACCCCAATACAATGACTCAACACACCTGTGAATACGGTACTCAAAGATTTTCCAGTTTACAAACATTAATTGATCAAATTGATTTTACCAACTGGATATTGGAAGATCAGTTGGGCATGTTTGAAACTTGTGCTCGACTTGATTTACTCAGTGACGACGGATTCCACCCCAACAGTGAAGGTTACAAGTATTGGATTGATAAATTTATTGCCCAGCTAAAAAACGATAAAATACTATAAGAGGATAATAAAAATGATGATAACAGTTTATTCAAAAACACATTGCCCGTTCTGCGACAAGGCCAAGGCCCTGTTGAAACTAAAAGGCATTGACTATACAGAAATACGCATTGACGAAGATGAAGATGCACGAAATTTTATTGTTGGACAAGGGCACAGAACAGTACCACAGATTTATAGAGATGGCGAACTGTTAGTAGAAGGTGGATATCAAGGACTAAGCAAACAAGACAACGAGTTTTTTCAACAACTCAAAGGATAAAAATGTTAATTCAAAAAGGTTACAATGCCGGCAGTATCGTGTGTTTCAAGCTGGTCAATGGTGACGAAACCATTGCCAAATTGGTAGAAGAAACTGACTCAGCATTTGTAGTAAGTCGACCCTGCACAGTGGTGCCTAGCCCACAGGGTCTGGGACTCATGCAAAGCCTGTTTTCTGCGGATATAAATACTAATATAACGCTGAACAAAACTCATGTAATCATGCATAGTCCGGTAGTAGATAAGTTAGAAGCACACTATATCCAAACTACCACAGGTATTCAGCCAGTTACCAAAGGTGGGATCATAACTTAAATGCCAGTACCAATAGCCAGCTGTGGAATCCCTGCAAGTGTCAATGGATTTCCACCACCCCCGGGAGTTATAGCACTTGGAGCCCAGACTGTAAGAGTTGGTACAGCTGGCTTGCCAACGGCTTATGTGGGATCTTTGATTACTATACACGGCAATCCTTACAATCCCAAAGCACCTGGATTTAATCCAGTCTGTGCCGCTGCAGTGATAGCACAGGGTATTCCCAACATTCTAGTAGAATGGCGACCAGTTGCCATGTTAGGTGCACCTTGCACTTGTGGACAACATTTTGTCACCGAAGGTATTCCCAACGTATATGTAGGTCCATGACATGGCCACAGCCATTGCGTTAAATGCCACCAGCAGTATCATCAACAGCCAAGGCCTTGGTGCTAGTCCGGCACTACTAGCCAATATCTCCGCCTATCAAACCAACTCGGCTTTAGCGTCATTTGCCAACTGTTACATCAACTCGGGTATTTCACCCAGTCAAACTGCCAACATTGTCTCTCAATTAAATACCATCGGCAGTACCATAACGTCTGGTCATTTTTTATTAGACCTATATCCAGGCAATGTAACTCCTACCAGTAGTGCGTCGATCACTGCCTGGACTGCCAATACCGTGATTGCAACCGGCAGCTTTATATCACATCTTGGAAAAATTTATACCACCACGGGAAATGTATTTGGCGCATCATTTAATGGTAACGTGATCAAAAACTGTACACTCACTGGTGTTAGCGGCATTGTTAAAAAACAGGCCCAATTGCCTTTTGATTCGGGCTATTCGGGATTTGCCAACATATATCAGCGTAGTCAAGGTTATGCCCAACAGGTTTTTGATACAGTAAGTTCTATGTCGATGTTGAGAAATACAACCTATGCCCAAACAGGAGTGGGATTTGCTGGTCCAACAGATTTAGTTACCAATGGTATTGGCACCAATGCTGTTTTATTAGCCAATGTCGTGGCCAATTGGGGAACCATGTATGATATCAACAACATTACACAAATCGGTGATCCTTATGTGTTTGGTCAAAACATATTAAATCAAAATCTAGGTTATCTGAATGCCCTGGCAGATCAATTGACCAATGTGGGCCTGGATATCACCAACCTGCCCGATGTTCCAGCGGTCAAAACCACCACCATACAAGAAGAAGTAATGACCACTGTTTCTTCGTTTGTGGGCGAAATAGAATTTCCAACACTCAAAGAAACAACAATAACAGAAGCTGTCACTGGCAATAGTCCTACTGTGGTACTGAACATTTATAAAACTGTTACCGGCGGCAATTTGGCCGCTGCAGTTACAGCAACTGGAATAACAACCAGTACTGGCAACGCCAGTCAATTGTTAACTCTAGCAGATTATCTCGATCTTAACAAGGTAGTGCCAGCCAACTTATACTCAGCACTAAATGCCTTGGGAATATACACATTCACAGAGCTTGGTCAGTACCTTGGAAAAAAACTTGGACAGGCCAGATTTAGGTCTTGGGCAGAAATGAGCAGATTTTTGCTAACTTTAGAAACTCCAACTTTATCGTATTTGACAGCCAATTCTGCATCTAATATATTGTACGGCAGTACTGTCACCACATTGACCAATGCATTTGGTACCGGATCAGGAGCCCTGGGCAATCCTGTAATGGTTGATTATCTTGGTGCCTGTGCCGGTGATCCTTACACCAATAAATTCTATGTTATAAATTCTAACTATAACACATTGGCTAACCAGGCAGGCATTACCACATCCTTGGCCAGTCTCGACCGGGCCATCATTGATTACAGCAATGCTTACAATGCATATTTGGCGTCAGAAATTCCTGAAAGCAGTGAAGGTGCCGGGGATGGAACGCCACCCAATCCACTTTTGTTGTTGCCGTTTTCTATCATAACTTCAAATGTTACAACAGTAAACTCTGCACTGAGTTCATTACCAACTACCGGTACATTGGCCGATGCCACATCCGTTTGTAACACCGGGTGGTACACAATGTTGGATCGTGTTGCTGTCGAAGTGGCCAACTTGAATCGTGCCGGAGTAGTATTCACATCGGGTACCACATTGGGTCTTTTGGGTTTTGCTGAAAATATTGGTCAAACAGCCAGCGACAAAACACAAGTTGAAGGATACCAGTTTTTTGCCAATATTATAACCAATGATGCGGCCGGAGACTCAATTCGGGCCGCGGTCGCCGAAACTCTCAACACTCGTGCCCTAAATGGGGTAGGTGTAAATATCTACAACAATCCTGATCCCAGACTCAAAATCTACCAAAGTCAGGCTCAAAACGTGTCATTAACTACATACTTATCCCAGAATAAGTAGGGTTTTAACTGCGTTTTTCGCCATTGGGCAATACTTACCTTGACTTTGCGTCACTTATATAGTATTATTACTATTGTTTTCGATACTTAAATAGAACTACGAAGTCCAAAAAAGGAGGAATTATATGATCGCAATTTTGGATAAGATTAAACACCTTGATGCTGTTCAACTAGTAAAAACATCAATGCGTTTAATTTGCTTTATGGTTTTGGTTGCTGTGGTTGTTGTAGTTACCAATACCAAATTACAAACTCTCAAAGTCGACAACGAAGTTTATCGTCAGGGATTTGTGAGTGTCACAGAGCGGACCAAACAATTGGAATGCTTGACCAAAAACATTTATTACGAAGCCGCAACAGAACCGTTTGAAGGCAAAGTGGCAGTAGCACAAGTTACTATGAACCGTGTGGAAGACGGTCGCTTTGGACGTGATGTGTGCGGTGTGGTTTATCAAAAAAATGTAATCTATGAAAAAATCGTTTGCCAGTTCAGTTGGACCTGTGATGGTGTCAGCCGAGTCAAACCCATTTATGCGGCACACTACAAAGAAAGTGAAGAAGTGGCCAAAAAAGTTCTACTGGAAAACTTCCGTTTGCCCAGCATGAAGGAAGCCATGTATTATCATGCTGACTATGTAAACCCACGCTGGGGCAAACCACAAGTGGCCAAAATTGGTCGTCACATTTTTTATAGGGAAAACCGATGAAATTCGATATCAACAATTTCAAACCTGTTATAAGTAAATTTTTTAGCAATCATTTTGGTCAGCTCAGTGCCGACACCCTAGGATGGTTGGCACCCATAGTAATACATTGTGCTACCATTCCAACCTTGTTAGCACTACTGACTGGGTTGAGTGATCGTACTCCGCCTATCGACATAGTGTTGTTCATGTGGGCCGGCCTGGTACTGTTATTTGGACGTGCTATCATTCTCAAAGACATGTTCAACATCATCACCATTGGTGCTGGATTTATACTACAAGCAGTCATAATGGCCTTGATCTTATTTAAATAAATGTTTTTTCTAGCTCTTGAGCGTTTGGAGTCTCTGGCCACAAGACACAGTGGCCGGACTTTTACGCCCGAGCAATTCACACACCTGATCCGTATGCAGTTCCGTGACCCACAGTTGCGATTCGCCTGTGTACGAGATCCGGACTTGACACGCAAGAACTTTACCATTCTTGGCGAATATCGACCGCACGAAGATGAACAAAACGAACCTTGTGTTTATATCACCTTAAACTTTAGTCCACGCTGTCGTAAAATTGGTTTTAAAAACTACGACTGGGCGGCAATGAGTTTCCATTTGGCAGACATCTTGACTCACGAATACTTGCATCAATATTATTGCCGTCGGCGTGGATACCGTCACGGTCGTGGTTATAGAGATCGACTAAATTCTAGATACAACGAAACCATGCAGGACTATCTAGGATGTGAAGATGAAATACAGGCTCATGCTTTTAATGTGGCCAGTGAAATGGTAGTTTATAAACAGCACATGGTCTTGACAAAAGTGTATCGCATGTATAACCGATACTTTAGGCGAGATCGTAAAGTTATGTTAAAATTAGAAAAACAAGTGAATAAGTATATTAGTAGATACAAACTGGAGCTATCATGACTAAGTTATCAGAAGAATTAGCAATCGAAGATGGTTTATATGACACAGAAATCGAAGACGATGACTATGGTATTATACTTGGACCCAATGGCGAATTAAAAAGTGTATTTCTACCTGATAATATGCCGTTTGAAGTTCCAGAAAAACTAGCCAAGATATTTGCAATACTGGGCTACACAGATCCGGACCAACTGACCAATACCCTGCACTAGTTGACCTAAAATTCGTAATATTGTATAATTACTATATTATGAAGAATCAGCAACAAATCCCACGCCGAACACGCATTCACAATGTGTTGTTTTTTCGCGACACCCCGTTTCGCCCCCAGCGTGTGGAGCTCAAAACCCGCTATAAACGCAGTCAAAAACACCCTCAAAAAATGGTAGACCAATAATTCCCAAAATAGTATAATACTTGTATAGTAACTAATAAGGAGCAGATATGAGTACAGTTCAATTCGCAGGTTTTAGCCGTGTCGACGGTGCGTTAAAATTCCGTACTGCCAACGACATTAGTCGTGCCCAACAGTTGGCCAAGTTAGGTGACACAGACATCAGTATGGCAATATTGCCAACCCCAATGACTAAAAATGACGCCGCCAAGTATGTTCTTACCAACTTGGCAATTTCTTACCCCAAGTTCAATACGCCTGAAGCCACAGGCCTGCTTACTGGCTTGATCAAGGATGAAAATCCGTTTGCAAAACCCAAGAAGCCGGCCAAGCCACGCACCGTCAAAGTTACCAAGCCACGTCTTGTTATTGGCTCTACATCAGTTGGTGAAGATGATGCTCCGTACACTCCCAAACAAGCGGCCAAGATCCGTGCTGAGTTTATGAAAAAACTCAAAGCCGCTTACGAGGCCAACTAAGATGCCATACGTTCCACAAGAACTTCGTACACAATCGTTCATTGCCGGCTTTAATGATGTGTATATGACTGTGCAAGCAAATCCTGAAATGCGTATGATTCCGATCAGTCAGTTAGAAACAGTTCGACGTGGATTACGTCAGTTGGGATATCGTTTTCGCATAGTGTATCGTGGCCCACACCGAAGAAATCGCAGTACCCTCAAACACAATGCTCGTGCCTTTAATGTTTATTTTGGAGATTATTAAATGAATAGCATCTATAATTATTTGGGTTATGAATATCGTCCCTGGGATGATGTGGAACCAGACAACATCAAAACATTCCACGAGTGCTATAAAAATGGCCAGCGAGTTAAAATGCCCGAAGCGTTTTACTGTCACAGCCCGTACGATACCATGACGTTTGAACAATTTGTTGGTCATGTTCAAACTGTAGAAGTATTTGTTCAAGGTTAATCATGTACCATTGGCGTTTTTGGTTTGTTCTTGGCATGGCGTATTTTGTAATACATTTTGCTGTGGGTGTCTACAACTGCCAAAAATACATGTGCCCGGGTGATATCGAAGGTGATTGGATATTGGAATTTACAGACGAGGACACCGGTAAACGTATGATGATGATTGACGGCAAAAAAATCCTCAAGGAAGAGTATCAAAAACAAATGGGCATTGGACCATACAACACGGACAAATAAAATGGAAAAACCTGACAATCCCTTGTACCAGATACGCTACACTATTAGCCGTGATCAGATACAAGATTTTATAAACCATCTCCACAAACAGCAGTTTGACTATCTGGAGCAGGCTGTGGAAACAAGTAAATACAAAGATGCTCAGGAAGTGATCAAACGCATCATGGAGATGAAATGAAAAACCCAGAAAAACTTATCAAAGATTTTTTAGAAAATCGTGTTCGGTTAGAAGACTTGACCATGGACGAATTAGACAGCGTGTTAGACAGCCTGATTGATATCGGTGAAAACTTGATAGGCACTGACAATCACGAAGTTGGCGTGGCCATATTACAAGTGCTTGATGCGGCCATTGATCTTCGTTGCCTGGACGCTGCAGACGCAGGTTTTGAGCAGGCAATCATTGACGCAGAAAAGCGTGGTAGTGTATACTGGGAATTTGAGGAGTATCTTGTCCACTAAACTCAAGCGTATTGGTTTCTGTTGCAAATGGCTCAATGACCCCAGCGAATGTGGCGGTATGAAAGTCAATGCTGTAGATCGCGATCTCAATGGACGTAGCACCACCATGCGTTGGTTGCGTGAGCATCCACTTGAAGCGGAACAGCGTCAGTGGGACATCATGAATCACAACGCTGTTGCGGCTGTAAAACTGATCGAGCGTGTGGCCACACTACCACCAGAACGACGCATGGTGCGACTGGGTAGTGAAATGCTACAAGGCTACACTGAAAAAGATTGGATTGACTGGTGGCAAGATAGATCAATACAGGACCATTTAGAACGCATCTTTGCACCCATTGGTGAAACAGCACGTAGACTAGATGTGCGTTTATCGTTTCATCCAGGACAGTTTTGTGTGCTGGCAAGTGAGAATCCCGGCATTGTAGAAAGATCAATACAGGAGTTTGAATATCATGCAGATATGGTCAGATGGATGGGATACGGTCGGACGTTTCAAGACTTCAAGATCAATGTCCACATCTCGGGTAAACGCGGTCCAGCCGGTATTCGAGATGCCCTCAGACGGTTATCTCCCGAAGCAAGAAACTGTATTACAATCGAAAACGACGAAAATGCCTGGGGAGTCGACAGCAGCCTTGAACTTGCCCAAGACTGTGCATTGGTTCTTGACATACACCACCACTGGATACGTACAGGTGAATATATACAACCCACCGATGATAGAGTTAAGGGCATAATTGATTCGTGGCGTGGTGTACGTCCAGCCATGCATTATAGTGTCAGCAGAGAAGATGTGCTGGTGGACCATCCTGTGGATTCTGCGCCGGACCATGCTGTGCTGTTAGAGTCGGGCTACAAGAAACAAAAGATGCGAGCTCACTCAGACTTTTACTGGAATCAAGCAACCACAGACTGGGCATTGACATTTTGGGAAGATTTTGACATACAATGCGAATCAAAAGGCAAAAATCTAGCCAGTGCTCAGGTTTATGAACGTGCAAAACAGCTAGGCATGTAAATACTATACCACTTACACCAAGCCCGCCAAGTGCGGGCTTTCTGCTTTTTACCATAAATACACAAATAACAAGGTTAAAGCAATGACCATAGCAAACATATCACTAGGCACAGTACCATCACCATCCACAGCAATGACCAATGCAAGGTTGTGGCAACTATTGGGAGTTACTCCTGCATACAATCTAGGTACTGGTAGTAAAACCCTAGTGGCACAAATTAATGCTGCTTTATACGATATCAACAATGGTACCACGGTGTTGCCCAGAACCATCACCATGGTCAATGGACAACCAAAAACGTTAACTGGCGGGAACCTTATACTAAGTCTCAGCGACATACCGGGCGTCGCTTCCAACGTTTATCTTCAAGCAAATTTCCCAACCAATTCCGTACTCAATGCTAGATTAACAGCAACCAATGCCGCTATTGTTACTGCCAACTTGGCCATGAAAACCTATGTTGATGCCAGAGTGACTGCCAATTTGGCTGCCAACGTGGTAGAAACTGTCACAGCTTCTCTTAACTCTGGAAACTTGTTGGCTCCAATCAATGCCAACATCACAACGCTGACTTCAAACGTGTCCACATTGTCCAGCAATGCTGTAACACAAGCGGTACAAGTCAATGCTATCAATTCTAACCTGGGTGCGTTCCAAACTTACTCCAATACCATTACGGCCAACTTGGGTGCGTTCCAGACCTATGCCAATGCCACATTCAGCGGCGGAACTTATGGCAACGCCACGGTGGCTGCGTACTTGCCTACCAACCCAACTTGGACTGGTTATTTGACCACAGCCAATGCCAATGCGGCTTCACAAGCAAATGTCCTTAACACAATTAACGCCAACTTGGGTGTGTATCAAACCTATGCTAACTCTGCTATTGGTAGCATACAAGCCAACCTGGGTGCATATCAAATTTATGCCAATGCCAACTCTGCTACTCAACACACCAGCATCAACACAATCAATGCCAATGTAACAGCAGCCAATGCTCGCATTGTATTCATCGACGCCAACATTGGTACACTGGTATCTAATATACTGAATCCATTGAGTGCTGACAACGTAACTACCAAGGCCAATCTTGGAACTGCTACCATAAACATTTCTAGTTTACAGGCCAATATGATTGCGGCCAATGCTCGTGTGACCAGCTTGGATGCCAACGTTGGTGGCTTTGCCGCTAATATTTCTACGCTATTAAGTAATGCAGCCACACAAGGTTCAACCTTGGCCAACTTGACGGCCAATGCCGCAACACAAGCAACCAGTATCAACACCATTGATGCCAATCTTGGATCAATTGCTACTACAGTCAATGGATTGTTGTTGAGCAATGCTGGAGTTCAAGCATCAACCTTGGCCAACTTGACTGCCAATGCTGCCACCCAGCACGGTAACATACGATACCTAGATGCCAACCTTGGTACTGCTACCACAAACATTGCCACTGGCTTAACAGAAACCAATGCCTTACGTGCCAACATCACAGCTGCCAACCTTGTAATTGCAAGTTTGGTATCTACCAACAACGCCAATATCAGTGCGTATCAGACATTTGCCAATGCCAATGTGTCTGGCCTGGCAACAAGTGTAACCACATTGTTCAGCAATGCCGCAACTCAATATGCACAAATTGTTGCTGTTAACGCCAACATTGGTGCTTATCAGACCTATGCCAACACAGCTTCTGCAACGCTGTCAGCCAATGTTGGTGCGTTCTACAATTACGCCAATGTAGCATTTGCTGGTGCCACTTACAGCAATGCCAACGTGGCCGCGTATCTACCAACTAACCCAACCTGGACTGGGTACCTGACTGCGGCCAATGCCAATGCTGCCACACAAACAACCAGTATCAACACAATCAATGCCAACTTGGGTTTACATCAAACTGTGGTCAATGCTTCGTTAGCATCTATTAATGCTAACCTGGGTGCATATCAAACTTTTGCCAATGCCAATGCTGTGAGTCAGAGTACCAGTATTGGTACTATTACAACTGGACTGGCGGCATATCAAACTTTTGCCAATGCCAACTCAGCAACACAGCAAACAAGCATTAATGCAATTACGGCCAACTTGGGTGCATATCAAACCTACGCCAATCTCGCATTTGGCGCAGGCAGTTTTGGCAATGCTAATGTGTTTGGTTATTTGAACAGTTACAACGGAAACTTGTATGCTAGCAGTTTGACCGCAACTGGATTGGTATACAGTCGTGGTAATGTTGCTATGACATCCAACGTGGCTCGTAATGTTTACGTCAACAGTTACGCACCCTCAATCACACAAGGTAACATTGGCGATATTTGGTATCAGACATTTTAAGACATGATAGCTAACGTATCCTCGTATATAACTTCAGTTGAAGCATTACCACACGCTAGTAGCATTAGCGAGGGTTCCTTACTTACTGGACCTAAGGTAGCAACAGCATACAATATTCCTATTAACACCGGAGCCAATGTTAAAGTTGGTATTATTAGTCTAGACGGCGGGTTTAGTCAAAGTGATCTTAGTAAATCATTAGCAAATATAAGTTTAACGGCACCCACTGTAACATTTGTTGGTGTTGATGGTGCTACTAATAGTTATAATGGCGTTAGCAACGATGTAGAAAATATGTTAGATTTAGTATGTGTTGCTAGTATGGTCCCAAAAGCTAATATTGTATTGTATAAAGGCAATAACAATTCCATTACATATAGTTCTAATGTTACGTTAGCAAACATTACCAATAGAACTAGTAGTTTTGGTAATGCTATACAACGAGCAGTGGATGAAGATTGTGATATCATTACCATTAGTTGGGGCCTTGGAGAAATTTACAGTAACGTATATCCAAATTATTACTGCGGAGATTTTTTAGCAGTACCGTTGTCAAATGCTTCTGCTAAGGGAATTACAGTTTTTATAGCTGCTGGAGATTATGGTAGTTCTGCCACACTAACTGGAAATATTGTAACAGTAGACTATCCATCAACTAATCACAATGTGATAGCAGTGGGAGGCACCAATTTATCGGTATTTTCTGGTAATACGTTACGTTCAAACGAAACAGTTTATAATAATAGTCAAATTGGTAATACACCGGGTTTTGGTGGTTCGGGTGGTATAAGTTCAATGATTGCAGTACCAACTTGGCAAAATGGATTAACCTATAGAAAATATTTTGCTTCTAATTCTTCTTATGGGCCAAATATTACATTAACTAGCGGTACTATAAGTTCTGATATTGGTCGTGGTGTACCAGATATTGCCGCAGCTATGAACGCCTACGGAGTATGGATGACTTATAGCGGAAATAACATAGGTAGAGTTGAGTCTGTGTCTGGGACAAGTGCTGCCGCACCTATTATGGCTGGTATGTTTGCTAGATATACGTCTTTAACTAGTCGACGTCCGATACCTAATGCTATACATCCTATACTATACGGAAATCTCAATGCGTACTACGATATTTTAACAGGAAATAATGCAAGCCTGTTAACTACAGGATACGCCGCAAGTTCTAATTGGGATCCAGTAACTGGTGTAGGTGTTCCATACGGTAATGTAGTTTATCAAATGGTATCCAGTGGCGGAACAACTGTTAAAACAGCCGCCGATACCTGGGGTTATGTAGCCAATGTCAAGGTAAAAACTGCCACAAATACCTGGTCAAACGTCAAAGCTATCTGGACCAAGACCATAACGGGGTGGAAACAAACGTACTAATCGATAAATACTCTATAATAGGGTTAAAACAATGAGTACTTTTGCAAACGTCTACTTAGGTGCCGCTCCAAACGATTTAACGGGTGACACGCTAAGACACGCATTTGAAATAATCAATTTAAATTTTGCTAATATTACCGCAGGTAATGCCAATATCACCGTTGATGCACCAGTAAGAACTGTGGCTGGACGCACAGGCAACATCACGCTGTATACAAATGATATTTTAGGCGCTGCCAGCTTGGCCAACGTTATTGCTCAAACCACTGCAGCCAATGTTTACGCCAATACCTTGTACGCAACAACCACCAGTAACATCACTGCCAATGTGTATGCCCAGGTCAGTGCAAATTTATCCAGTAATATTGCCAGTATTGCCAATGCATTGATAGTTTCTGGCAATACACTTGCACCGGTCAATGCCAATGTGGCGCAAATCAATGCCAATGTCACTGCGGCTAATCTACGCATACAAAATATTGAAGCAAACTTGGGCGGTGTCAATACCAGCGTGACCAGTTTGATATCGGCCAACATAGCTATTAATGCTAACCTAGGTACTGCCACAACAAATATTACCACTCTGTTGGCCAATTCTGCCACACAAAGCACTGACATCTCAACCAATACCAATAGAGTCACTGCTGCCAATGCCAGAATAGTTACCCTGGATGCCAACTTGGGCACAGCCACAACAAATATTACCTCCCTGTTGGCCAATGCGGCCACGCAAGCCGCAACCTTAGACACTCTAACTGCCAACGCTGCTACACAATCCCTATCGTTGGCGGTACTTACAGTAAATGCTGCTGCACAAGCAGACACCCTTGGTACACTGACAGCCAATACTGTGGCACAACAAGTGACCATTGCAGCCTTGCAGGCCAATGCACAAGTTCAGGTTGCTGAATTAATTGCGTTGTCTGCTAACGCAGTCGCACAAGGCAGTCAGCTCAACACCATCGATGCCAATCTTGGCACAGCTACTACCAACATCGTCGGTTTACAAACGAATGTGGCCAGCTTGCAGGCCAATTTACCTTCAGTTGTTGCAATCAATGCCAATGTAACTGCTGCCAATGCCAGAATAGTTACCTTAGACGCTAATCTGGGTACAGCCACAACTAACATTGCCACCGGATATACAGACACAAATAACCTACGTGCCAACATTACAGCTGCCAATGCGGCCATCATCACAGCCAACACTGGCATGAAGAGTTATGTTGACACAGTGACCTCAGCCTGGACAGCCAACGCTGTAACACAGGCTGTACAAATTGATACTATCAATGCCAATCTTGGCACAGCAACTACTAATATTACTACTTTGTTTGCCAATGCTGCTACACAAAGCACAGCAATAACAGTTGTAAATGCCAATGTAGCTTCGGCCAATGTAGAGATTGGTAGCCTACGTGCCAACATCACAGCGGCCAACGTACAAATTAATAGTCTACGTGCCAACATCACAGCTGCCAATGCCACGATCACGTCCTTCAACTTAATTACTACAGCAAATACCACAGCCGCCAACGTGGAAATTGGTAACCTACGTGCCAACATCACAGCGTCGAATGTGTTGATAGCTCCGGTGGCCAACTTGAGTGCCATTGTGGGCAATTTGATTCCAGTAACTAATAACACGTACAGTATTGGTAGCGCCAGCAAGCAGTGGAAACAATTATTCACTAGTGGTAATATACAATCCGCAACTTTTATTTTGGCAGGAACCAGCGTACAAACACCACTAACCGAAACCGGTAATATAGCTTCCAACACAGCCCTGATCTACGACCAAGCCATTGTGGGCAACATCCGTACTGTGGATGCGTTCGGCCTGGCCAATCTAGGCAATATCATAACATCCAGCGGAATATTCTGGGCCAATGGTACAAACTACAGCTCATCATTTACCACAGCAGGTAACCTGACATTCTCAGACACCACAATTGGTACAGCAGGTGGAGCAAGCAATGGCATTATCTTAAACTCGGCCGGTTCTGGCGAAATAGCCATACAAGACTACACCGGTATCAACAATACCAATCCTGGATACTGGTTGCACATTGGTGATGGTAGCCCTGGTACCGGAGACAACACCGGCAACATCAGTATCGACTTTAGAAACAACACTGGCACACAGCGTGGCAGTACTATTTTAGGTTATGCTTGGTGGGACGCTGCCAGCACCGGAACAGACAATCGCGGCACAGGCCCACATTCACACTTTGGTATCTACAAAAATGATGATACCTTTGACAACAAGTTTATTGAGTTCAACTACACTTCAGGCAATGCCAACGTAGGAAACATCACAGCACGTAGTTTAACAGTATTGACCAATGTGAGTTACACCATGGCCAACTATCAAAACTGGACATCAAATGTGAGCACAGTTGGTGGTGCTTTAGATCAATTGGCAGCAAGACTCAAAGCCGCTGGCTTTTAACCAATAAGTACAATATGAGAATAACAGACATTATCCGCGGAGTATTAGATCTAGTAGATGCTACAGATACACCTGCACAACCTGCTCCTGATGCCATTGCCGCCTTGGCTGTTGCACCAGATGAGCCTGTGATGCAGATCGCCGTGGAACCAGAATCACCAGAACCAGACTTGTTGGCAGTGATCCAACAGTTGGCTGGATTAGAGGCGCCAGAAGCTGATTGCGGTGTACAAACACAGTATGCCAATGAGCCTAACGAAGTAACCGCTCCCGTTGGTGCTGCTTTCCCAGGTGGTGATGACATGCACAGTCGTAAAAATCCCGCAGACATTCGTACCAATGCTCCCAGCATGTATCCAGGATTCCAAGCAGGAGCCCGCTAATGGCCAACATCACCATCACAGTTCAAAGTTTATTAAACACAGCTTTGTACGACAGTTACACTATCGACAATGCTCAAACTATCAACCAATTAAAAACAGCCGTTAATTCAGCACGTGGTTTTGACAGCACCTGGTATGATATAGTATTAAATGGATCCGTGGCCAGTGGATCAGCAACATTGTCCAGTCTTGGTATCGTCTCTGGAACTAGACTGCGTACAAACAATAAAATTGGTCGTCTTGCCACCAAAGAACTCAAACAAAAAGCCAAACTGGATTTGGCCGCCCTGGACCGAGTTGCCAGTGGTGAAGCAAGAGCAACTTATGATCTTTCTGCGTTGCCAACACAATACAACAACAATGCCATAGTTAACAATCCCAACACCAGCGGATTAACCGTGGGTCGTCCATGGATTTCTACTGTCAGTGCTTTTACATTCTACGAAGCATTTGGCACAACCACAGCAATATCAACCACACAGTATGTGAGTGGCAACAAGATTTATGCAGAATCATCAACCTATGATGTTCCCAGTTTTCAACCTGCTAGAGTAGTGGTCAACGACATTGAAGTACTACGTCAAGGTGATGCACCAAACCCATATGGCCGTGGCCACAACTTGGTAGTGTTAGATTCATATGGTGATGTTGTCACAGCAGCCACTCAATATGATACATACATTAGTCCTGCCAATTTAACAGCATTGTCATCGGCACTGACCAGTGTGGCCAGTGGCCGCATTGTGGTATTGGTAACATACGATGCATCAGCCCTAGATGCTGGTACACGTTCAGCAATCAACACTGGATACGGATCCACTAACAGCAACACCTGGGCGGCAGGTAGACAAAGTCAAATCTTTATTGGTATCAAAGTGTAATGGGCGTACAGAATCCTAACAGCACCAACTACGTTCATCCCAATGAACCTAACCTATTAAATGTTCACAAAGCATTAACCTATGATACATCAGGTGAACCACACCTACGTGTGACCCTTGGGTCTGACAACATCACAGTAAGTGGTAATGTCAATGTACTTGATGCTGTTAGAGTCAACAACACCGAAGCACAACGTATACCGGTGTATCTTGTTGGCAATGTGTTGGTTGTCAATCAAGGTACAACACCTTGGGTAACAACCGGCAACGCTAATGTTACTGTTACGGGCAACATCACTGGTATAACAACCTTGCCCTCAATCACAGGCAATGTTAGCGTCACAGGTAACGTTGCAATCTTGGGCAACATAGTTGCTATAACAACACTACCAGCCATCACAGGCACCGTAGGAGTGAGTGGTAATGTAAACATTGGTCAACTGCCAGGTATCACTGGCAATGTGAGCATTACACAAATGCCCGGTGTTACCGGTAATGTAAACATTGCTGATGGCGGTGGCAGTATTACAGTAGATGGCAATGTAACTGCTACATTAACAGGAACCAGTACATTTACCCTAGGCTCAGGATCAACTGATGCGTTTGGTAGACTGCGTGTCAGCGAACCATACACATTGTTCGACAGCAAAGCAAGATACTACGATCACAGTGATTTTAGTAATGTCAATGCCACTGGTGGAACAGTAGTATATGATGCTGATAGTTCCACATACCTATTGAACGTAACTGCCATCAGTGGATCTAGTGTCATAAGAGAAACAAAAAGAGTATTTCCTTATCAACCAGGTAAAAGTCTGTTGGTGCTAACAACTTTCTGTATGAACACACCCAAGACCAATCTACGTCAACGTGTGGGGTATTTTACTACCAACAATGGTATCTACTTTGAAAACGATGGTGCCTATAACTATTTGGTAATAAGAAGTTACAGTAGTGGTGCGTTGGTTGAGGATAGGATAAGACAAGATGCTTGGGACAATCCATTTGCCGCATTAAATGTAGATAGAACACAGATATTTTGGACAGATATAGAATGGTTAGGCGTGGGCTCTGTTCGTTGTGGTTTTGTCGTCAACGGTGCCTATGTGCTGTGCCATACGTTCCATCATGCCAACGTAGCAGGCAATACCACTACATATATGACCACTGCAATATTGCCAGTGCGTTATGAAATAACAAACACAGCAGGTACCAGTGGTGACAGTATGATGCGACAAATTTGTTCCACAGTTATCAGTGAAGGTGGATACAATGCTTTTACTTACAGTGAAACAGCCGGGCGTGGTACTTCGGTATTGAGACTATCTTCGGCAGGAACATACTATCCCGTAGTTAGTATCAGATTGGACAGCACAAGATTAGATGCTATTGTGTTGCCCAGACAAGTGGATGTACTAAGTCCTACTGTAAACTACTATCGTTGGAAATTGGTATTAAATCCTACCCTAACTAATGCCAACTGGGCAGGAACCAGTAGTTCGGGAACAGTAGAATATGACACAGCCGCAACTGCCTTATCAGGCGGCACGGAACTACAGGCCGGCTATGTCAGCAGTAGAGAACTTTCCGAACTGGGGGCAGATGCGTTTGCCTTTCAATTAGGTAGAACACTGGCAGGAGTTAGCGATATAATCACACTGGCCATGGCAGCAACATCAAACAACGCAGATGTCTTGGCACAAATTGGTTGGCAAGAGATTACTTAACCATTTTCATTGACAAACACCATTTATTGTAGTATTATTACTGAGCTAAAACTCTTAAATATTTGACTATGATATTTGGTTACTTCACCCTATTTGTTGCATTACTGATTGAAGTTGTAGGTGCATACTACAGCATAGTCGGCCTGGCGGCCATATTCTCCGGAGCAGTGATTCCCATCTTGATCATGGGCGGCAGCCTAGAACTAGGCAAAGTAGTTGCCGCGGTATGGTTAAAGAACAACTGGGAACGAGCCAGCCTTACATTTAAACTGTATCTGCTGCCTGCTGTTATACTACTAATGTTTATTACCTCAATGGGTATCTTTGGTTTCCTAAGCAAAGCACACAACGATCAAAATTTGATTTCAGGTGATGTACTGGGCAAGATTGCCATTTACGATGAAAAAATAAAAATCCAGCGAGACAACATTGATTCGGCTCGTCGTGCTCTACAACAAATGGATGCCGCAGTTGATCAAACCATGAGTCGTAGTACCACAGAATCTGGTGCCGATAAAGCCACTGCCATACGTCGCAGTCAAGCACGTGAACGCACAAACTTACAAAATGAAATAGCTCGAGCACAAACGGAAATTGTCCGACTGAATGATCAACGTGCTCCGATTGCCGCTGAAGTACGCAAGGTCGAAGCCGAAGTGGGTCCTATCAAATATATTGCCAAACTGATCTATGGTGACAATCCTGATGCCAACCTGCTGGAACAAGCAGTGGTCTGGGTCATCATCATGATTGTTGCTGTGTTTGATCCACTAGCCCTGGTGCTGATCTTGGCTGCACAACAAAGTATTCGTTGGGCACGTGGAGAGGATGCAGATGAACCTGTTGCCACAGACGCAAAGCCAAATCGATTTACACAATTCACAGAAAAGATTCGACGCCGCTTTATCAAAGATGATGCCCCGGACTTTGAAGGTGTCAAGTTGCCCGACGGCACCTGGGTGCAAACTGGTCCAGCATTCAATACTGCTGAACCCCCAGAAGAATATACCGACATCAATGATGTAAATGCCATGTTGGCCGAAGCCGCTGAGGATAGTCGAGCAGACTATACCGAAGGCAGTCTGGTTGTAGAAGACACACCGATTGATGAAGATCACAAACCATTTAAAGGTACCGGTGTTTCACCTACCGGGTTGGTAAGTACTCCTTATATACAGGCTGAAGTCGACGACGAAGGCGAGAAACAAGCAAAAGCGTTTCTCAAAGATGAATATTACGATTTAGATGAAAAAACAGATCCATTTATGGAAGACCTGGTCATGGCCAAAGAAGAACCTAAAACAGAACCGGTAGTGGTTGTTGACACACCAAACCCCAGAGCCGCTGAAGCCGTACCCGGCGCAGGCCGTGGTGCCATGTATTCAGCACCCATACAGGCAGACAACGCACCACAATTGGGCAAGGCCGCCAACACCGGATTTGGCAATGAGTTCCCTGCCAACCCACAAAAAGGTGATGTTTATTTGAGAACTGATTATTTGCCAAATCGGTTATACAAGTTCAACGAAAAGAAGTGGATCGAGGTTGACAAAAGCTCTACAGACGTGTATGCTTATGAAGAAGCGTATATTCGTCATTTGATCGAAGAAATCGAAGCCAATAGATATGACGCCGATACCTTGACAGATGTAGAACGTGAACAGATTGCTGAATACCTAAGGAAAAATGCATAGTAACTTTATTACCCCGCCCGACCTAATCGAAACAGTACTAGTGGTCAACGCCACTGAAGAACAAATCAAATCCTGTGCCGATGCTTGCAGAAACAGCAGTCGTGCCTATAATGTTTACTTTTATCATACAGACATGCGAGACGTGTATTGGTTAGGCCAAGCAGTCCAACGTGCAGAAACCATTTTACAAGCGGCTGATGCAGAAGTACCTGTACTGTGTCCTACCATCAAGTTCGGCACAGATCAAGAATTAACTCAACCTGAAGACTACTTCAATAAATAAACAACTATGGCATACACACCAAAAGGCGGTCCAATCGTTTGTAGAGGTAACACAGTCACATTGCGTGAAGGTGAACCTGTAGAAAAAGCTCTACGTAAATTCAAGAAGAAAGTGCTGGAATCCGGCCTGCTTCGTGAACTCAAAGAGCGTGAAACTTACGAAAAACCTACCACACGTCGCAAGAAAGCCAAAGCAGCAGCCAAGAATCGTTGGCGCAAAAAACTAGCTAGCGAATCGCTTCCTAAGAAACTCTACTAGCAATATCAGCAAACATACATTGTTGAAACGCTGGACTATACACAAGATCCAGATTTTTTTGACGGCGGTGGTATGTATCTGCCCAAATCTGATCTAAATCCTGTGCTAACAAATTGGTAATTGCCGTCATTAGCATGGCAATCTTCGTTTCTAAATTGGGTTCTTGATCGTACGCATGATCGACGATGTCATCAAACACATCTACACCAATTGCTCTAAGATACTCGATAGTTCCTACTGATCCCAATATCAAAAACAACTGCCCAGAGAATATGGGTTTCCAAGTTTTTTCACTGATGAATGTATTTTCAGTACGACTTTCGGGCAAGTAATCTATGTAACAGGTTTGATATGTAGGACAGGCATTGCTTTCAAATTTGTCCATGTCGTCTTCTGCATTTAGTCTAAGCGGATAAATTGAACGCAAATAGTCGGCGTCTTGTGCAGTGATCATATTCAAAACGTCTGTGCTGAGATAATCATACTGTTCAGATATTTCTGGATAGATCCACCCAAAACTTTTTTGTACCTGATCAAACCATGGCTGTTTGCTCATGGCCACAAAATTTAATGTTTTGTGAGTCCAAGGATTTTTGGTCAAACAACTTATCGGATATGGTCTAATAGTTGTAATGTCAGGCCGTTGATTGTTTGGATCTCGCAACATACTAGCATAGTATCTGGGCAAATGTACAATTTTAGCATGTTTATCGAAATGATAGCGATAGTTTGATGTTGCAACAATAAACTCCTGTTGTAAATTTAATCCTGCTATCCAATCCAGGTATTCTAATTCGTTATCTTCTGGCCCAAGACTTTTATCAAATATGATTAATTCAGCACTGGGATTCGTGGCAATTTGTTCTAGGATTTCCGGTCGTTGGTCATCACCGGGTAACCCGTAGCCATTGACAACTATGGGTAATATTTGTTTTTTTGGGTTGAATAAATTATAAGGATACATTTGACAATCGGTGAAAAATCCTGTATAAATACTTATGTAGATGCCCGGGTGGGGTCTACATTAAAGTCATACTTGCTTAATTAAGGAGAAAACAAATGACAAACATTACACTTCACACACTCGATTTACCCACATTCGTTAACCAAATTCATCGCCATACCGTTGGCTTTGACAGTTTGTTCAATGAACTAAATCGCGGATTTGCCAACAGCAAAAGTGATAACTATCCCCCACACAATGTTATTCGCTTGGACGACCAACACCATGTGATTGAAATCGCAGTTGCTGGTTTTGCCGAAAGCGAAATTGATGTTGAACTAAAGGACAGCGTATTGACTGTTCGTGGCGAACAGGCTGCCAAAAACGAAGAGATTGAATACCTACACAAAGGTCTTTCAACTCGTAACTTTGAACGCACATTCCGTTTGGCCGACAACACCGAAGTCAAAGGTGCCACAATCAAAAACGGTATCTTGGCCATTGCTTTAGAGCACATTGTTCCTGAAGAACAAAAACCTAAAAAAATTGCCATTACGTTTGCAAAATAAGTAATAGGTGTGTATAATAAGGGGAAGGCAACTTATTCCCCTTATTAAAATATCATGAGCGAAACAATGTCAAAAACCAAAACCCAGTCGGTAGTGCGTACCCGTATTGAACCCAAGCTCAATATCGGTGAGCCACCACAGTTCCGTGTGATCTATATCAACGATGAACAGACCACGCAGGAATTTGTAGTAGAAACACTCAAGGTCATATTCAACTATGATGAAGGCGCCGCTGTGTCATTGACCATGAAGGTACACGAAGAAGGTTCAGCAGTGGTAGCAGTATTACCCTACGAAATGGCCGAACAAAAAGGCATTGAGGTTACCTTACTGGCTCGCAACAACGGGTTTCCTTTACAAGTCAAAATCGAACAAGACAGATGATATTCAATCACATTCGTAAACTCAAAGACGATGGCAAGAAGATTGGTATTACCTTCAGCACCTTCGACATGTTACACGCTGGACACATTGCCATGTTGGCAGAAGCAAAGAATCATTGCGACTACTTGATCGCTGGCCTGCAAACCGATCCCACCATTGATCGACCTGACACCAAGAATAAACCTGTACAAAGTATTGTAGAACGACAAATTCAATTGGCTGCTTGCCGTTATGTGGATGAAGTGGTGGTTTATCAAACAGAACAGGATCTAGTAGACCTGTTGTTAATCCTTCCATTGGATATCCGAGTACTTGGTGTTGAATACCAAGACAAAGAGTATACCGGTAAGTACGAGGGTCAACGCCGTGACATTCAGCCAATATTTAACGGTCGTGACCATTCATTTTCCAGTTCGGGACTACGCAGTCGTGTGGTGGAAGCCGAAAGCATGAAATTATTGACAAAAAAATCTTAATGTAGTATAATACTAACATGGACATAATGTTAGATTTGGAATCACTAGGAACACGCCCAGACTGTGCTATTCTCACCCTGGGTGCTGTCAAGTTCGATCCTTACACTCCCGATAGTTTTAGCGACAGCCTATACTTACGCATAGACGTGGATGAACAGCTTGCCCTGGGTCGAGAAGTGCAACAAGATACACTGGCCTGGTGGTCAAATCAAGCAGAAGACGTCCGCGAGGAAGCCTTGGGCGAAGGCAACCGTGTTAGCCTGGAATCAATGTATCGACAATTAAATAAATTTACAGTTGGTGTTGATGCCATCTGGTGTCAAGGCCCTGCGTTTGACATTGTTATCCTAGAAAACATTTACCGTCAGATGGGTTGGCCCACTCCTTGGCAGTTCTGGCAAATACGTGATAGCCGTACCTTGTTTCAAGTACACGGTGATCCTAGAGAAAAAGGCAAAACAGGCCTACACAATGCCTTAGAAGATTGCGTCAGCCAAGCACAGGGTGTGCAAGCAATATACCACTCATTGAAACTAGAAAAGCGTACCTACGCACGAGCAATGGAACAAGCATAATGCAAATCATTTGGAATCGAGCGGCAGCAGAAAGTTTACGCACCAATCAAACTGTGCTAGAATTAGAAACATTTCCAGTTGGAGATCAAACCATCACAGCATATTGTGTGGTGCCAGCTGAACGAGTATTTCCCGATATCGCACGTCTAGAAAATCTTAAAGAATTACACCAGGCATTTATAACAGCATTCAACAACAAAAATTATCAACTATGTCAGGACCTGGCACCAAATCTTGTTGGCGCTTTTGCTGGCGAACTGGATAGCTTTTATCAAGCCATACTAGATAAAATTTCATCCCTGTAATTTTTCTACTTAAAACAAAAATGACACAGTTGCATACGGATTCTTACGAAAATGGTTATTACCAAGTTGGTAATAAACTGTATGCAAACAAAATGCAAGCACTATATGATGCTACACAAACTAAACAAGATGTATCATGGCACTTCAACGATGACACTTATAAAAAAATAGATTGGACTAAACCTCCGAAAGAATCTTTGCTGGAATTGTATTGCCAGCGGGCACAGCAAATCAGAGACGAATACGACTATATTGTTCTCAGTTTCAGTGGCGGCGCCGACAGCCATAATATACTACAAACATTTTTAAAAAACAACATAAAGTTAGACGAAATTTATACTAAATTTCCGTTACGTGCAGAGAGAAAATGGGTAGAAGCCAACACACAAGATCTTGATGAACAGAATGTTGATAGTGAATGGGAATTTGCTGCCAGGCCCATGTTGGAGTATGTTGAAAAACACCACCCTGATATAAAAATTAGTTTTGATGATTCGTCGGACAGTTATGAACAATCAATCATACCTGAAAGTAGATTTCAAGCAGACACAGCCAATCATTATCAGGCCATTAGAACTTATACCACGTGGAATAGAACCACAGACTCCATAGAACAACAAATGCGTTTAAATAAACGGATTGCGTTTGTGCAAGGACACGACAAAATACAGGTTATAAAAGTTGATGAAAAATATCATGCTCATTTTGTAGATCGTGCAGCCGAAGAAACAATACCCGGCAGACACAATGAATGGTTTTACTGGACTAAAAAATTTCCACTGTTGCCTGTAGCCCAGGCACATCATGTGATGAATTTGTTTAAAGTAATAGATAATTTTAAAAATAATCCCGATAAAAAAACAAAACACTATAAAATATTGCAGAGAATGTTAAAACAACGCATTTTAGATATTAGGTTGCCAACGAATATAAAATATAGAGAATTTTATAGAGACGCTTGCTATCCGTATTGGGACGATAACACATTTCAGGCAGGTAAAGTGCTGGGTCCAATGGTTGTCAAAAGTGAATATTGGGTAAAAAAACATAATCCTCAACTGTACGACTCTTGGGTCTGGGGCACAAACCAATGGATAAACAACATTGATCAAAAATATTTAAAAATCAAAGACAATGTCATTGTTGGCGCAGAAATAATGCATTCTTGTTTGTATTCTTTAGAGTAAATTAAAACCACCACTTAATTTGTGCTAGATCCTGTTAAATACTAATAGGAGCTAGAGTCTTGACGATTCTACTACCGATAATAATAATAAAAAGAGGTAGCAGTATGCGTATGTTTAACCAGGTTATTCTAACCTTAATCGCTGTGTGGTCGACCACTATCTACGGCGCCCCTTTCAATGATTACAGTTTTAAAAGCCCAAGTTTCAATGGTTCAGGTTACAGTAGTCACGTCCTTACTATCGAAAATCAAGAGTTTTCACGCAGAGCACAGGTGGCCAAAGACATCCAAGCAGCCATTGACAAGGCCAAAGCCGATAAACAAAATACCAACATACAAAAGTTTTTAAACAACTTAGAGTCGCGTATCTACGCTCAGATCAGTCAAAACTTGGCCACTGCCATGTTTGCCAACAACAACTGTAGTGGCAGCAACAGCGTGGGTTGTTCAGGTACTTTGAACTTTGAGGGCAATACTATTTTCTGGAGCAAAGACAGTAGCAACATTTATCTGCAGGTCACAGACACAGTGGGCAACCAAACCACAATTACAGTACCGCTGGGTACATTTCAGTTTGGAAGTTAAATGCGTACATTATTCACCTTACTCTTTGTCGCTATCTTAACTGGTTGTGCTGCCACGCAAAAAACTAGCATCACTGAATATCGTCCTGAACCCACGCCCAACAAAATGCAGAAAGAGTTTGATACATTACCACCACCCAATGGCAAGAAAGTCACAGCGGCAGTTTACAGTTTTGCTGATAAAACTGGTCAGCGTAAACCTACCCCGGGCATAGCCAGCTTGAGCTCGGCAGTGACCCAAGGTGCCGAAGTGTTCCTGATCAAGGCCTTACAAGACGTGGGTCGTGGTGAGTGGTTTGATGTAGTAGAACGTGTGGGCATAGATAGCTTGACCAAAGAACGTACCATCATACGACAAATGCGTGAAGCTTACGAGGGACCTGGTGCCAAGCCCTTGATGCCCCTACAATTTGCCGGCATCATCATGGAAGGTGGTATCATTGGCTATGACTCCAGCTCAGAGTCTGGTGGTGCCGCTTATAGATTTTTGGGCATTGGCCCACAGACACAGTATAGCAAAGATACTGTAACTATTAGTCTACGAGCCGTGAGTGTGAACACCGGCAAGGTCTTGGCCGCCGTGAGTGTGACCAAGATAGTTTACAGCACATCAGATAGTGTGGCTGTGCTAAAGTTTATTGAAAATAAAAATATTGCTAGTCAAGTTTTTGGTAGTGCCAGCAACGCACTTAGCCCGACTGCCAGTATGTTTGAATTTGAAACTGGATTAACAATTAACGAGCCTGGCACTTTGGCAGTCAAAGCCACAGTGGAAGCTGCCGTGGTTGAATTGATCAAAGAAGGTGAACGCAAAGGCGTTTGGAGCTTTAAGCGAGAGGAAACACGAAATGATGTCAAACCTGTTACAACAGTTACACCGCCTACGCCAGTCGCAGAACAACCAGCCAAAAAACCAGAGCCAGGGCCAGTCGCAGTCACAGAAACCAAAGCACCAGTCCAAGCCCCTGTAACGTCACAACCGGAAGCAAAACCAGCACCAGCTCCTACCAGTCTGGAACGCCGTCCTGGGGAAAATCTAGCTGACAGCGTGAAACGAGTACAGTCCGAAGTAAAAACAAAAGAACCAGTGGCCAATCGAGTTTGGTTACGAGAAACAGAATACATTTATAAAGAAACACGAGAAACCAGCCAAAGAACTTGGCAATTTCTTCGTGGTACAGAATTAACAGTAGTTGCTATCGAAGGTGAGTGGCTACGGGTTAAGGATCATCAAGGTAGGGGTGGTTATGTTTTACAAAAAGTAGTATCAGCAACACCGTTGGTTGTTGGGGTCAACGAACAAAAGGTCAAGAGTGGTAAAGTAGAGACCAAATAAGGTCAAAAAGGAAGAAGTATTATGAAACACAAACTAGCGACAAAAGTAACAACAATCCTGCTAGGTATTGTGATGAGTGTGAGTGTGCATGCTGTGGATAACAGTATCTACATTGATCAAACAGGTGACAACGCCACCATTTCTATTACACAAGACGGAACAGGCAACGTGGTACGCGGCATACAAGGCACAGGAACCAGCAACACTACCCCATCCGGCATCTATGGTGACGGTAACGAAGTGACGGTGAATCAGGTTGGTAGTAGTAATACCTTGAGTTTAGGAATCAATCGTGGCACAGGCACAGGAACCACTGGTAACACGGTAAATTATAGTGTCACGGGTAACAACGCCGCAGGTATTATTAATTTAAATAATGCCAATGACAGTACAGCATCGGGAAATACTGTGAATATCACACAGTCAGGTAATAATGCCACTGCCAATCTTAACATCAAGGGCGATGATAATAGTGTAACTGTAAATACCGCAGGTGGTGCCAACAATACATTTACTGGCGTTGTTGAAGGCAACACCAATACACAAAACATCAGCCTAACTGGTGGCGGTGGCAATAATGCTACAGTTACACAAACTGGTAACAGTAACAGCGCCACAATCACAGCCGTGGGGGCCAGTAACTCATTTACTGTAAGTCAAGCTGATGGCGGACATACCGCAAGTATAACACAGACTGGTAGTAGTAATACTTTTACTGTGACACAGTCTGGTGGTGTTGCGGCTAATGTGTTTAATTTTACCAGTAGCAGTGGAAATGGAAATAGCGTAACTATAAACCAAACTGCTAGATAAGCGATTATAAATGTATAAGGGGAACAAATTATGCAACCTGACACTATGCGTACTCTTGCTGAGTACATCCATGAACTTAGAAGCCGCGATTGGTACCATAACGGAGCAAGTGAACAGCCCGCCTTCGATACAACGACAGAAGACGACGCTCACTGGGACCAAGGGAACTCGAGTGGAGATGCAGGACGCGGTAAAAACCACAGCGGGTAAAGTTGGCATAACTTTTGCCGATGATACCAAAGTACAGGTCAATGAAAACAGCAGGTTGGTCATTGACGATTTTGTATACGATCCCAAGTCAACCAAAGGCGGCAAGTTAGCAGTCAATGTGGCCGCAGGAACAGTGAGATATGCGTCAGGACAGATCGCTAAAAACAGTCCTCAAAATGTTGCCCTTAATACTCCTACCGCTACTGTTGGTGTACGCGGTACAGACTTTACTGCTACAGTAGACGAGCTGGGTGCATCAACTATAATCTTGTTGCCCAGTTGTCCACGTGGTTGGGTCAATGTGGAACGTGATTGTAAAACTGGAGAAATATCAGTCAGCAACGATGCTGGTAGTGTAATATTAAATAAACCATTTCAAGCCACCAAGATAGAAACACGCTCAAGTTTCCCCACACGTCCGGTCATAGTCAATCTCTCCCCTGATGCCATCAACAACATGTTGATTGTGGCACCGCCCAAAGAACTCAATGAAGTTCAAACTACACAACGAGCCGTTGCTAAAGGAGCCTTGGATGTAGATTTTTTACGTGAAAATGGCTTGGTCAACATGTTGACAGCCCAAGAAACACATTTTAAAGATTTTCTTAGTACCAGTTTGCTAGATCAGAATCTCTTAGCCAATATCTTAGATATCATCAACGCACAGATGGCTGCTCAATTGGATTTTTTAAACACAGCTAAAAGTGGATTGTTACCGGACTATGTGGCCACCACGGGTGTTGTAGCATCAGTGGATGACTACTCAGTGAACTTGACCAGAGACGATGGAAGCAATGTACAAAGTGTGACTGTGCCTAAAAATCAAAACACCACAATTTATCAGATACAAGGCAGTATAGAAATTAAAAATCGTGTAAACTCAGGCGGTGGAACTACAATAACACTAAGGCAGAACTAATGAAAAGATTGTTTACATACCTGTTGATAATTTTTGCTGTGGCCTTGTTAGAGCTGTCCTGTTTGGGTTTGGTAAAAGCACAAACAACGTCTAATGCCCTTAAGATGGGCTACAACTTTGCAACAGTCAGTCAGACTGTGGTTTTCGATAGTGCCATGCAGACCGGCGGAACACTAACTCTTTCTGTGCAGGCAATGGATGGTGGTGGTCGTGCTCCGGGCGATCCGTTTACCATAAGACTGGTTTTTTATAATAGCAGCAACCAAATCGTTAACACAGTACAGCAGGCCAACACCTTGGTCTACGGAGCTACCGCCCCCACAACATATACACTAACAACTACCAACTGTGGTGGAAGCTGTGCCTCAGTTGCGTATGTTAAGGTAGAGTTCTATGGCAAAGACGGCGGCTACTGGGCCGGCAACTATGGACCGTATATTATCGACCCAAGTTTGAGTTTTAACGGCGGCCCTAACATTTTATATAACCCAGGATTTGGTGTGTACGGAACCAACGGCTATGCTCAAGGCTGGACCAGTAGCAATGGCTGGCAAAGTTGTGCCCTATACAGCGGAACACAAACCTGCGTTATAAACAACGGAGCACCAGTCAATGGCGGTAACTACTCGGTCACAGGCGGTTCTACCAGTGGATCCGCTGGAGGATATAGTGCGCCACCTCCAGCACCCACATACACAGCCAATATTACAACCGAACAACAGTCCAGAGTTACAGCGTTTCAAACCAAAAGCGTGGTCAACAACACCATATACATAGATCAAGTGGGTGATAACAATACCGTTAATGTCACGCAATCAGGTCGTGCCAACGAACTCAAGGGCATAGGGCAACAGGCTGTACAGATACAAGGCAGTAGTAATAGCATTACTGTACGCCAAGGCGACCTAGATACCGCAGGTAAAAACACAATAGAAATGCGTGTGGTAGGCGGCAACAACGTTTTAAATTTGAATCAAAGTGTAACTGCCACAGGAACATCAACCAACAGTTCTAACAATCACTATCAGCGTGTGGATGTTACTGGTTATTACAATTCTGTGACCACGCAACAAAACAACACTGGCGGTGTGGGTGGACACTATATGGAAACCACTATCAACGGTAATACCAACACAGTAAATGCCACGCAGACCAATAATGCCAACAAAACCTTGTTCAACACAGTCACAGGCAACAACAATACTGTGTCGGTTGTACAAAAAGATGGCGGACAACACTATCTGGAAAGTACTCTAACTGGCAATGGCAATACCATAACAGCAGTACAAGAAGGAGCCACGGCTAATCGTGCTTCAATCACAATCAACAACTCAGGCGGTCCGGGGTCAGTAGATCTGATACAATCGGGTGGAGCAGTATATAACATAACAACAACCTGTGTGACAGCCGGCGGATGCGGGGTAATAACCGTAAGACAATAATGGAGACAATCAATGATATCATTTACAGCAAGATATTTTCATCACGGTAGAAACGTGTTGGATGATGTGAGCCTGTACGTTCAACAGGCAGGCGGATATTTTGAAACGCATCGCGGTTACGTGGTTGAATTTTTTGTACCCGAAGAATACAGAGATTTTGTTGTTATGAAATATCCATTTTTACGGGAGGTAGTCTACATATGATCACAGGAATCCCACCAGTATGCCAGGTACCAGGTTGTGAACACGGCGCACAAGTCTACAGCAAGGTAGGCGATAACACTCAATATCTCAAGACCTGTTATCGACACTGGGCCGATCTAATACCACAAAACCGAGAACAAAAACCCAATAAATAATTTTGTAAATTTGAGATTTGCTGAACACCCAGTACGGGATCAATGATGTATGAGTATCGAGATCAAGAAAAATAATAAAAAGGATCTCGAAAATGAAGTTTTTCACAACAGCCCTAGCGGCTTTTGCAGCATGCCTGGCTTTTTCAGCACAGGCACAAACACAAGATTACAGTTTTGGCACCGGCAACCTCAACGGTTGGACCGCAGGTGGCGGAACAGGCACACAAACAGGCCCATACATGCAAAGCGGTATTGGTGTGAGCACTACCAGTGGAACACAAACTATTAGTTGCTGTGGTCCTAACACATGGAATATCAATCCATACACAGGCAGTTACATGGTTGGCATGCAACCGGGCGGCCAACAAAACTATTCTGCAATGACTACCGCATTGGGTTTGAGCAGTTCAAGTATTAGTAGTTTAAATTCTTTGGTAGCGTCACAGGGCGGCGGCATCACCAGTTCTGCTTGGATCAGTAAAGATTTCACATTCACAGCACCAGCCACATTTAAAATGGCCTGGGTATATACCAGCACAGACTATGTGCCGTTTAACGATGGCAGTATTGCCACTTTGGTCAACACAGGATCAGCCGACACATTCGGTAAGGTCAATAACGTACTGGGACAGTACGCCCTACTGGGTGCTACCAACCCCAACACAGGCAACTACTCAACTGGCAGTTATGGCTCAACAGGTTGGCAGTTGGCACAGTTTGACATTTTAACAGCAGGCACATACAAAGTGGGCTTTGGTGTATTCAATCAGGGTGATACTGCACTGAGTCCGGTGCTACAGGTCAATGATGCAATCGGCACAGTAACAAAAAATGGCGAGACATTTGGTGCTGTGGCACCTAACCCAGGTAGTGTTGCACCCTCAGTAGATCCAACTCCTCCACCTTCGGCCCCAACAGTGACCGGCACAACAACAGTCGACTCGGTTACCACAACAACCACAACCGGGACCGCCGCAGTTACCAACAGTATTGCTTACGGTACAGCGGCAGCGGCCTTGGCCATTGACAACGCAAGAGGTGCTCAAACTGCCAAGACATTGACAGTTACACAAACAAAAACAACCACTGTAACAACACCATTTACAGTTACACAAACAACCACAACTCCTGTGACTGTCACAACAACCACAACTCCTGTGACTACCACAACTTACAGCGATGGCACTCAAACAGTGACAAATGGAACTCCTGTAGTTACCGTGAGCACAACCGACTCAGTCAGTTCTAATAGTGCATCGGGCAATGAAATCAGTCAGGCAATTCAAACCAATGACTATTCAACTCGCGTGGATCAATACAGTCAGTTGAGCAATGTCAATCAGGCAATGAACTACATGTTAGACAGCAATGTGTTAGATCGCAATCGTGTGCTGGGTGGTGACTTCAATGTATCAGAACGCAACACCTTTTATGTGACAGGCAGCGCCGGCCAATCAAACTCTGTGGGTGGTTACTCGTACAAGAGCATGACATACGGCCTGGGTTACGACTGGCAAGTTGCTCCAAACTGGATCATTGGCGGTCAATACAATCGTGGTCAGGCTAACCTAAATGGTGCCGCAGGCACAAATGCAGGTGGTAGTTTAAACAAAGACCACGTAGGCATTTATAGTGCTTACACAGTCAATGACTGGATCTTTAAAAACGACATTGGTTATGCTGCCAACACATTTGATACCAATCACAGTTTACCTGAACTGGGCATGGCAAATACAAGTTCAACCAAAGGTCAAGACTTGTGGGCAACTGCTCGTGTTTACACACCAGAGTGGAATGACATACGTCCCTTTGTTGGTGTGCGTAACGAAACCAATCGTCGCAACGGGGTCGCAGAATCTGGTAGTAGTTTAACTGCTATGACATATGACGCAGTCAACACAAACAAGACCAGCACAGACATTGGTGTACGTTATGACGCCACGGTTGCTACAGACTGGCGTGTAACAGGTGAGTATGCTTACAACAGTCAAAACTTTAACACAGCCTACGCCAGTGTTGGATATGCAATTGATCCAAAGAGTGTTGTGCGCCTACGTTATGGTTATGGCAAACAATATGATTACATAGTACAAAGTGCTATGATAGAGGCTCGTTTTAGTTTTTAACACAACCGTAATATTCTAAGACTTAAATAATCTTAGCGGACACAAAGATGGGGTGTCACTGGAACCCGTAACCAGTAATAATTCTGTAATATCTTTGCAACACATTGAGCGATAAATATGGTTATGACAGCCAAAACTTATCGCTCAATTTTTATTAGTGACATACACTTTGGCACCAGAGATTGCAAAGCCGAACAACTCAACAACTTTCTCAAACACAACACCTGTGAAACACTTTATCTAGTGGGCGACATCATTGACGCCTGGAAGATTCAACAAAACAAGTGGCGATGGAAACAAAGCCACACCAATGCAATCAGAAGAATCCTAGGACACGCCAAACGTGGCACACGTGTGATCTATGTGGCCGGCAACCACGACGAGTTTCTGAGACCACTCATACCTTATGGCATGGGATTTGGACGTGTTGAAATAACAAATCAAACAGAACACATTGGGGCGGATGGCAAAACATATTTGGTCACCCACGGAGACCTGTTTGATGGAATCACACGTTTGGCCCCTTGGCTGAGTTTCCTGGGCGATAAACTGTACGACCTGGTATTAGATTGGAACAGCAGATTTAATTGGATCAGACACAAGTTGGGATTTGGCTACTGGAGTTTAAGCAAGTATCTCAAACACCGTGTCAAAAAAGCCGCAGACTTTATGTTTCAGTTTGAAACCAATCTAGCTACATATTGTAAGAAACGTGGCTTTGATGGTGTGATCTGTGGACACATACATCACGCAGAAATAAAGATGATAGATGGCATTGTGTATATGAATGATGGCGACTGGGTCGAATCAATGACTGCTCTGGTTGAGCATCACTCGGGTAGGTGGGAAATAGTAACTTGGACAAAGGCACATGACAATGTGGATACTGATACTACTGGCAGTTCACACGAATAATCCGCAAGACATACCAGGACGAATAACGATCGAATTTGCTACCGAATCCGAATGTTTGCGAGCTCAAAGCACCGTACAATATTGGCTTAAATTTGATAATTTTAAAATAAGTACACGATGTCAAAAACAATCTTGATCATAACAGACAATGTCCCAGATCAAATCAACGGCGTGGTCACAACTTTCAAAAACTTGGAAGATCATGCTAGGCGTGACGGGTATAGTGTTGTTTATCTTGATCCCGGGCAGTTCCCTAATTTTGCTTGCCCTGGTTATCCTGAAGTTCGCTTGTGCTGGCCGCACGGTATCAGTAAGAAAATTAAAGCGATACAGCCAGATTATATACACATCGCTACAGAAGGGCCTGTAGGCTTTTTTGCTCGTTGGTGGTGTGAACGTAACAGTATTCCTTACAATACCAGCTATCACACAGACTTTCCCAAGTTCTTAAAAACAATGTATCATGTGCCTAAAAGTTTAACTTACTGGTATTTGCGTTGGTTCCACAAAAACAGTCATCGTGTGCTGGTCACAACAAAGACCATAGAAGCGGATTTAAAATCACACGGATTTGGACGCATGGTTATCTGGACTCGGGGTGTACGCAGAGATATCAAGCCCACAGCGGAATGGTGTGATGATCGTTCTAAGCCAATGGTTCTCAATGTGGGTCGGGTCAGTGCTGAAAAAGGTCTGATAGATTTAATTCCTTTACAAGATGCGTACACACTAGTTATAGTAGGCGACGGACCGTACATGTCTGAAGCACGTCGGTTGCTACCTTCTGCTAAGTTTGTGGGCTACAAACAAGGACAGGAGCTGGTTGATTATTACAATCAAGCTGATGTGTTTGTGTTTCCCAGCCGAGCAGACACCTTTGGTCTAGTGATGATTGAAGCCATGGCACAAGGTACTCCTGTAGCAGCCTTTCCTGTACAAGGTCCCGTAGACATCATTGAAAATGGCATAAACGGCTATATGGACAACGACCTAGCGGTAGCAGTTGAAAAGTGTTTAAAACTAAGCGGTCGCGTGGTTAAACAGTCCAGTCAACGTTGGACCTGGGATGAATGCTGGCGTATTTTCAAAGACAATCTAGCAGTGATCAAGTAATAAATACTTGATGTTCAAAAAAATCTTAATCAGTCCTTGGACTGCTCTATTAACACTAGCAATCATTGTGGGCTTGCGTGTTGCAGATCCTATGTTTGTTGAAAGCGTAAGGCTACGCTATTTCGATACACTTGTTACTAGCCGACCTGCCGAAACGATCGGGGTCAGTGTAGTAAACATAGATGAGAAAGCATTAGAACGATATGGGCAATTTCCTTTTTCCCGTGATACATACGGTGCCATTATTCGAGACCTTTACAGACGTAATGCTGGTCTTGTTGTGTTTAATATTCTTACTCCAGATAAAGACCGTATGGGGCAAGATACTGCGTATGTGCAAGCGTTAAAACAATACCCAACGGTACTTCCTAGCATTGGATCAACAACGACAAGAAATCAACCACGAGCTCCAGGATCAGCAGTAATTGGACCATTTGGTTTAGATGCGTTTGTGACCTATCCGGGGCTTATCGCTAACATTCCCAGTGTAGAAACGGCCGCTGCCGGAGTTGGTGTTGTTAACACGTTTCCGGAAGTTGACGGTGTTGTGCGTCGTATGCCACTGGTAGTTGCTTACAACGGTCGATTGTATCCAAGCCTGGCCATGGAAGTCATGCGTGTGGCTGCAGGCGACTCAACCTTCCAAGTTAAAATCAATGAGCAGGGTGTTGAGAAAATGCGAATTCCAGCATTTGGTCCTGTGACCACAGACAGCTTGAGTCGTATATGGATTGACTGGAGCTTGACACCAGAGCGTTATAGCCTAACCAACTTGCCCCGAGACTTTGATGGTGAAATCGTTATTGTTGGTGTGTCGGCGCAAGGTCTAGCAAACCCTGTAGCCACAAGCCTGGGCGAAATGTTACCACAAGATTTACAGGCCGCAGTATTAGGCACAGTTATTGCCAACAAAGATCGTCCAGCAATATCAAGACCCGACTGGGCCGATGGTGCTGAGATCATTGCTATTGTGGTTTTAGGTATCGTATTATTATTTTTAACGAGGTATGTATATGTTGGACTTGCTACTGGTGTTATCGCTCTTGGTATTTTGTATCCTGTATCTCAGTACGTTTACACGGCTAATGCTTGGCTATTTGACATTACTGCCCTTGCTGGCGGCCTCACTGTTATTCTCCTTCATGCTTACGGTGTTAAGTTTGTAAGCGAGTTCTTACAAAAGCAAGCCATAAAGAAACAGTTTGCTGGTTACTGTTCAAAAGAAGTTGTGGAGATGTTACAGAAAGATCCTGACTTGATCAAACGTGGTGTGCGTAAAGACGTAAGTGTTATGTTTAGTGACTTACGTGGCTTTACACCAATTGGCGAACACTATGGCGATGATGTAGGCGGATTAGGCAAATACATGAACGGTTACATGGATGCTATTTCAAAACCTATCATGGACAACCGGGGTATGGTTATCAAGTATGTGGGTGATGCAAGTATGCACATTCATGGTGCGCCTATAGACGATCCTGATCATGCTAGAACTATTGTCAAAGTAGGTTTAGAAATGTTAGACGCTGTAGATGCTTATACCAAAGAAATGGAAGCACAAGGCTTGCCGCCAGCTGCAATGGGCTGGGGCTGTAACACAGGTGTTGGGTTCATTGGTGAGATGGGTTCAACCGACCGACACAGTTATGATATCTTGGGTGACATGGTTAGTACAGCCGCCCGACTAGAAGCACGTTGTAAGGCTTACGGTGTGTTGGCCATTATCGGTGCTGAAACATACAACAGAACTAAAGATGATTTCTTCTACTTGCTGTTGGATAACTTACAACCAAAAGGCAAGACAGTAGCAGACTTAATCTATACAGTATTACGTACTCGAGGTGAAGATTACAGCAAAGACAAGGAAGCACACGATGTAATGCATGACCTGTACCGTCAGAAAAAATTCAATGAAGCGGCCGCCATGTGCAAAAAGTTAACAGGCAACTTTGGTGGACAAATGGACAAGTACTATAAGATATGGATTGAACGTTGCGACTTTATGAAGCAACAAGACCTACCAGCAAACTGGAATGGGGAATTCATAGCTCATGAGAAATAACCTAATTGATTTTTATATTGATAATTATGTATGGTGGTTTTTACAGTTGTATTTCTTGCCGTACCGTATGCCCGAATATGGCAGCGAAGTCGACAAGTGGATCAGTATGTATAGTTTAAACGGTGCCAAATCCAATTTGTGTCGCCCCGGTTGATTCCTTAACCTTTTTCTGTTATACTTAACTTATGTCTGACGTATGTTCTATATCCTTTGCCTTGGATCCCACCAACACCCCTAGTTTTCTATTAGATTGGGAAGTTACCAAACGCTGTAATCTTGATTGCACGTATTGTGGTCCAACTGAACACGACAACACAACAGAACACCCTCCACTTGCAGAATGTTTGCAAAGTATAGATTTTATGTTTGCGTATGTAAGCGAATACATGCGACATATCAAACCCAGTCAACGTAAAGTTATCTTAAATGTGTATGGTGGCGAAAGTCTGTTCCATCCTGATATTGTAGAAATACTCGAGCAGGTCAGAATCAAATACCGACCCTATGAGGATCAATGGCACTTGACTGTTACATGCACAACCAACGGAGTAGTAGGCGAAAATCAGTTTGGTAAAATAGTTCCGTTAGTGGATTATTTTTCAATGAGCTATCATGCTGAAGGCTTGCCCAAGCAACAACAACTATATTTCAATAACTTGTTGATCTTAAAGTCGGCCAACAAGCCTTGTAAAGCAATCATTATGATGCACAACACCAAATGGTCAGACAGTGAACAGGCAATTGAGTTTTGTAAAGAACACAATATCAACTATTTGGCAAAAGTAGTAGACACCCCTGCGGGCAAAGAGTGGAAGTACAACGATCAACAAGTTGATTACATGAAAATGTTTTGGGTGAGTAAGTCAGATTTTGATGCTAGTAAAAACATGATTGAACAAGGTCGTGCCTGCTGTGGTGGACGTAAGTTAAGTACCAATGGTAACTTACGAGAAGCTATTACGTTTGTTCCAAGGCAAGGATTTCGTGATTGGTCGTGCGGTGTCAACTGGTATTTTTTATTTGTAGAACAACTGACTGGACTGGTGTACACCAACAAGGATTGTAAAACAAGTACCACAGGACGAGTTGAGCCTCTTGGCACCATCAACAACTATCGAGCAATTATTGACACAGTTCGACAACAGTTTACCACAGGCATGCCTGTAATACGTTGTGTTAAAGATACTTGTGCTTGTGGATATTGTGCGCCTAAGGCAGAATCACAACTGGAGTTTTTAAACTTAATTGGCCGGCACGTTGTCGATTTGAGGGTTTTTGACAGTGGCAAGACCAAATCGATTTAGAAGTTTAATATAGGTCCAGCCTAGATCCCATTCCCACCGCTTCATACTAAGTTTAGCACTAGCAGGATCTGCGTGATGATTGTTGTGCAGTTCTTCTCCGCCAATGAAGAATGCCCACGGCACAATGTTGGTTGAGTAATCTTTGGTCTGTGTGTTGCGATATCCCCACCAGTGCCCAAAACCGTTGATGACACCTGCGGCCCATAAGGGAATCCAAATCATTTGCCATAACCAAGGTAACCATCCCCATGCCCAACCAAATATAGCACAGTTGATAAAAAACATTAACACTATGCCCACAAAGTTAAATGGTGTGTAGATATTCTTTTCAACCCAATCGTCGGGTGTACCTACTCCGTATTGTTCAACCATTTGTTTGTCTTTGGCAGCGTCAGCATAGTAAAATGCACCACACAGGAATACTTGCCAGATTCCAAACACATGTGGGCTGTGTGGATCACCGTCGGCATCAGTGAATCTGTGATGCTTGCGATGTGTTGCTACCCATTGTTTTGTGACCATGCCTGTGGTTAGCCACAGCCAAAAACGCATAAAGTGTTCAACACGTGAATCAAATTTAACGCCGCGGTGTGCTTGACTTCTATGTAGATATAGAGTAACGCAAGCAATGGTGATGTGAGTCATCACCAGAATGTATATTAATAAGCCCATCTAATATTTATTGTAAATGAAAATTTGTATATAAATACATGTGGGGAGTAACCAACCAGCAGGTGCTGGTTCTAAGTGTCGTCAACACGATATACAATATCCGGCGCATAGACAAAGAGGTGAGACCATAACTTTTAAGGAAGATTATGGAACTCTTTACACTTCAAGCCCTTTGGGCATTTCTCGCTATCATTTTGATAGACATTGTATTAGCCGGTGATAACGCTCTTGTTATTGGAATGGCGGCTAACAAATTACCAGACCACTTACGCAAAAAAGCAATCTTTTGGGGAACCTTTGGTGCTATTGCTATACGCTTTGTATCAGTAGCAGCATTAACCTACCTACTAATGATTCCAGGCCTGCGTGCCATATGTGCCGCGGCATTGATATGGATTGGGTGGAAGTTAGTATTTGATCACGGCGAACACAACATTGACGCTAAGGATACATTCTGGGGTGCAATTGGTACTATTGTAGTTGCCGATGCTGTTATGGGCATAGACAACGCATTAGGTATTGCCGCAGCCGCTAACGGAAGTTTTGTTCTAGTTATTGCTGGCTTGTTAATTAGTGTACCAATCATTCTGTTTGGTGCTACTATGGTCAGTAAGATTCTATCGCGTTGGCCAGATACAGTATTTGTAGGATCATTTGTATTGTTTGCTGTTGCCATGTTGATGTTAATGAAAGAACCATTGATGGCTAGTTGGTGGGCAGGACTTGTTCCATGGGCCGCCGCCATTGTACCGTGGGCAGTAGCACTAGTTATTACTGCCATTCAATACAACAAGGCAAGATTACATTTACATAAACGATATTTGTTCAAGTCATAAAAAAAGCCCCTTATGGGGCTTTTATTGATAAGCCATTGGATTATCCGTTACCGCCGGTGGCTTCTTTGTCGTTGACTGTTTTTTCTATTTTATTGATGGCTTTTTCTGCTTCTACACGTTCATACTCAATGGTCTTACCGCGTAGATGTAACACAGTATTGACTTTTTGATTCAAACGAATCAAGTCATTGTCTAGCATACGGATGCGATCGATAAGAGCAATAAGAACTGTATTGGCATCCGAAATAACAGGCTTGACTTCTTTTGTGGCCCATTCCCACACATACTTGATGATGTAGCCCATGCCCACTGCCATCACAATGGGAAAGCCATATTTGTTTATTAAATTTACAATGTCCATGATTAAAATAATATCCCTGTAATTACACCTGCTATAAATGCGATAAGTGCAAACTTGGCTAGATCACCATCGGTCCAAATCTGTTTAAGTGGTAATGCATAAGGATCATATTTTTTCATCGCCAACTCCGTCTCTTAGAAATTTTTCCAGCGGGTCAACTTTGACCAACATAACACGACCATTATGATTAATAACTTTAAAATAGTCGCCGCCGCGCCAGCCTAATGCATCTACATTGAGTTCAGCGTCTAACAGGATTCTATTGGGCTCCAGGTCCCATTCGTAGTCGTAGTATCTCATTAGTCTCTCCTTGCATCGTTCTTGCCGTCTGCACGGGCAATACGATCAGTATCAGGTTTGAGACCTAGTGCATTACTAACAATGGTATCAATGCGGATAACATCGTGATTCATAGTTTTTACACGATTGTCTAAGGCTGTGATAATGCCGGCCATGCCTTTGATAGCGGACAATACTCCAGCTAATAACAGTTTGATTGTGAGATATACAAAGTAACCACCAGCGAGTGCGGCAGCAATCGGAAAACCTAGATCTCCGATGATCTTAAATGCTTCATTCATACTAGCTCCTTGATACACGACAGCTTTAGCTGTTCTTAATGTACAAGTATTTATTGTTTGAGGCGGGTTTTTACTTCTAGTAGATACTCTGGGGTCAATTCAAACCGTTGATGATAACGACTGTGATTACCAGGTTGTCTTCCGTTGTTGATTTGACATAGTACGTGTTCAAAGTTATCCACTAATTCGTCAACAATAAGATCCTTAAATCCGGTATAAAAATGCGTGAAGTTATATTCTAGTACCTCTTGCATTTCCAAGTACATTTGTCTAAGTACTGCCGGAGACATAGCACACAGTTTGGCAAGCTCAAATGTGATTTTTTCTATGCGTACATAATGATCCTGCTCTTGGTCGTAACTTTCATCTATCCAACGATCAAATGTACGAAACCCGTAGCGTTTTAAGTAGGCAAGACTGCCAGGAGTACTAACCAAAAAGAAAGGTCGTTGAGCCACAATGGGCTTAAACACTTTTTCTGTCAAGTGTAACTTGTCTTGAAAATATACAGTTTCTGTAACTACATGAAACAAGGCGCTGGTTAGACTATCAAAATTGACACTGGCACTTAACGTACCATCGGGCGTCGCTGTGTCAATGATCAATGGATCGCTAATATTCCGTAATTGTTTATATATCTTTACTCGAGCACGATTGTCTAACGGATTGTTGGGATCTTCAATTGTCTTTTTCCAACCCTCATGGAATAGACTGACTGACCCCGATTTGACCAAATCTTGTTCTAACAAACTACTAACAAGATGTAATCGATAGGAACGATATTTTGACGTCAAATGATTGTAACATATAAATACTTTATCAAATCGATTAAATGATCCAGGTTCAATATACTGAAAATCTCTGTACCAATCCAATGCAGCAAAGCCGTGATAAAAATAATACCAGTCGTAGTATCCATTGGATTTAACAAAATTATTTTTTAATTTTGAATGTTCGCTGTTAGCCAAAAGATTGATGCGTGATGGTCCTGTAAAATGTCCTGGTTGCAATTGAGATTTTCGTATAATTGGTAGTGTATAATCGTAGTAAGGCTCTTGATCAAAAAAGTAACAATGTATCCAGGAGTTTTGAATATGCCATTGTTGACTGTAGGTACCGAATCCCGGGTCAACTGAATCAATTTTAGTATTTAGGAAATTTTGTTGCTGATACGTGCCAAAGGGGTAGAAGTAAACACTTTTACCGTTGGTAAATTTTGATATTAAGTTATCATGAAGAATATTGTAAAATCTGTCTAAGGAAAACATTAAATGAACGTAGGCTTTATAGGTTGTGGAAAATTAGGAATGGCTTGTGCTGAAACCATGGCAAGCCAACATAATGTAACTGGTTATGATATTTATCCAGTGAAAAGTGATAAAATAATTATTGCATCCACTTTGCAACAAGCGGTAGAAGGCAAGGAACTGGTGTTTATTGCTGTGCAAACTCCGCATGATCCTATCTACGGTGGCGATCAACCTATCACTCATTTGAAGAACAAAGACTTTGACTATACCATTGTCAATGATGTATTACGGCAAGTCAATGAATTTGCAACACCCGAGCAGTTAGTAGTTCTTATCTCCACAGTTCTTCCCGGCACTACACGTAGAGAACTGAAGACACACATTACCAAGGCACGTTTCATTTATAACCCATACTTGATCGCAATGGGATCAGTTGAATGGGACATGGTTAACCCAGAGATGGTTATCATTGGTACTGAAGACGGTAGCGAGACAGGCGATGCTCGCTTATTGACTGACTTCTATAATACATTAATGGAGAACAATCCACGTTACGTAGTGGGCACGTGGGACGAGGCTGAATGTATCAAGGTATTTTACAACACATTCATCTCAGCAAAGATTGGCCTGGTAAACATGATCCAAGACGTAGCTGTCAAGCAAGGCAACATCAATGTGGACGTGGTCACTGATGCCCTGGCCAATTCAACCATGCGGATCATGGGACCCAAGTACATGACGGCAGGAATGGGAGATGCAGGGCCATGTCATCCTAGAGATAACATAGCCTTGCGTTATCTTGCAGAAAACTTGGATCTTGGATACGATATCTTTGATACCATCATGAAAGCACGTGAGGTCCAGGCCAAGAACATGGCACGTTACATTTATGACAACCGTACAGGACTTCCTGTTTACATACACGGCAAAGCATACAAACCTGGTGTGGCTTACCTAGAAGGCAGTTATAGTTTGCTAGTGGGTAGCTATTTAAAACAAATGGGTATTGATCCTTATTATATTGATCCCTTAACAGATCCAGACACAGTACCAGCCAGTGTTGTAGGTTGCGTATTGTTGGCACACAACCAACAAGTAACCTACGGTTATGCTGGTGTTACTGACAAGCAACCACTGTATTGTGAAATACTCAGTGGTAGCATTGTCATTGATCCGTGGCGCAAGTATACCACAGACAGCAAAGAAATTTGTGTTATACATTACGGAAACACACGACCACAATGATAATAACATATCACATAGACAAGTTTTGGGACGATGAATACAAGCATCTGAATTATATTGATGAACCGTATAACGATGCAGACAGCGTGACTCGGTGGCAGGCAATGGGATATGAGTCCAGGATCGCTGGACATCTATGCGATATGCGTCAACCCCAACCTTCGTGGAATCACAAGTTTATTGAACTGTATGAAAGCATGGGCTGGAAAAATATTGGTACAGCCTACTATCGCATGGATTGTGGCACAGTAATGCCCACACACCAAGATCATTATAAAAAATATGTAAGTGTTTTTAACTTAGAAGGCAAGGAACATACTATTCATAGAGCTATTGTGTTTATGGAAGACTGGGCCAGTGGACATTATTTTGAAGGACCCGGTAGTCCAATCACTGGCTGGCGAGCAGGTTTTGTGGCCGAATGGTGTTACGACGTACCACACATGGCTGCTAATATTGGTCCAACACCAAGATACACTTTACAAATAACAGGGCATAAATGATATCCAGCTACAATGAATGGGATCCATTACGTTCAGTGGTAGTAGGTAGTGCAAAATACGCAAACTGGCCCAGTACGGATCCTGTATTTGCTCGCGAGTCGGAAAAAACAACCTGGAAAGAAACACCAGTTCCCAGCGGGCCAGTGCCAGATCATATTGTCAATGAGGCCAATGAAGATTTAAACGAATTGGCCTGCACCTTATACAATCTTGGCATACATGTAATACGCCCTGCTCCACGTAACTATCCGGTCACTGGCGGTATGTACAACTATTGTCCTAGAGATAGATTGTTAATCTACGGTAATACCATTGTAGATCCTGCAATGATGTATCCGTGCAGAGATCAAGAAATCATTACATTAGACGAAGTAACACATAAATCACACGACATCAGAGTAATGCCCAGAGATGCGGGCATGGTGTTTGATGCTGCCAATGTTTGTAGACTAAATGATACTTGGCTATATCTTGAAAGTGACAGCGGAAATAAGAAAGCATACGAATGGTTGTGTGATCAATTTCCAGATGTCACTATAGAACTTGTTAACTTTTACTCGGGCGTACACATTGACAGTACTATTGTTCCCTTACGTGAAGGACTTGTTATGTTAAATGCCAGTCGTGTGTCAGACGCAACAGTTCCCAAATGTTTGCAAAGTTGGGAAAAAATTTGGGTACACGATGTAGTAGCACAAGGATTCTATGAGTATCCTTATGCCAGCAAATGGATCGCGATGAATATGCTAGTCATTGATCCCACGACAGTCATAGTAGATCGACATCAAGTTGAACTGATAAAGACCCTAGAAAGTTATCGATTCACAGTTATACCCTTAGAATTGCGTCATAGTCGCACTTTGGGTGGTGGATTTCATTGTGTGACACTAGATTTATTGCGTTCCAGCAATAAATAGTAGTATGACTTTTGCAGACTATACAGATGCGGTCCTATCCGCTTTGACTTTTAATCCCCGCTTTGACGATGTGGTTGCTCGCAAGCAGGAAATCCTTGACGGTGTTTATCGCACCGAAAATCTTGAGCCAACCACGATTTTATTTGTTGGATTCAATCCAGCAATACTAAGTTGTCAAGCCAAGACTATTGCAGTGACAGAAATCAGCGACTCTGCACAGGCATTTGTTAAATCCAAGAATGTAAAGTTTACCTATATCAATCCTGTGGATTTACCAAAGCATCAAAAGCAATTTCAATGTGTGGTAGCAATGGACGAGTATTTTACCTTTGCTGATAGCGATCAAGCACAGCAAGACAAAATAGCTAAAATTTGTAATTTGGCCACAGCATTTGTGGTAAGTACTATACGTGATTATAAAAATCAGGATTACAAAGATCGTGAATTTAGTCAGCCAGTGTCAGTTAGAAATGGCAAAGACACTAGAATTTTTTTAGAAAATCACGACTGGGATTTAAAAGATCGTACACTATGGGATACCATGATTTACGAAATTGAAGGAAGCAGTTTAAAGACATACGGCACGTTTGATCGTCGTACTATGTTTTTTAAACAGTTAGCAAAGTTTAGTATGGACGCTGGAGCCGTGAATTTCCTCGTGCATAAAAACCTGATGTACAAGAGTCTAATCAAAAAGAACTACGAGCATGTAGTTAGCATACAATTCGAGTAAAAATGGATATTGACCAACACGTAAATCAAATAGTACAAAACCTAGTAGCAGAAATAACAACAAAAGTCCAACAACAAGCTGCGGCGGCTGTTGAGGCTAAAATTTCTGAAGTGCTTGCGGCTATTGACACCGGCACCATGCTTGGCGAACGACTCGGACAAAAAATTGATGAGCGGTTAGCAAAGTTACCAATTGATTCTAAAACAATTGAATCAGAGTTGACCAATAGAGTCAATGATTTGGTTACAGATTTAGCTACCCAAGTTCAAAGTAAATCTATACAAATAGCCAACGACACAATTCAACAGCAAGTCAATGCCATTAACTTTCAAGAGCTTTGCCAATCTGCACTGATATCTGCTATACAATCCAACAGGTTTTCTTTTCCTGAAGCCAGTGTACCAGGTGTTGCAGTTGATGTCAGCACCTTACGATTATCCGGCGAAAATATCACAGGCGGTATAGTTAAAAATTTTGGTAGTACCGGCATCGATGACAAGGCCACAGCTTGTCAACTGAGCATCTTTGACGAAACCACAGTGGTAGAAAATAATTTATTAACTAGAGACCTCACAGTCAAAGGTTCAGCCACAATCGAAGGCGATTTAGTTGTAACTGGCACAGTACCACGGGATTCTGCCATGTTTGTTAGTCTAGTAGATTCGGTAGCTCTAGAAGTCAAAGGCGGATTAAACCACGATGTGTTCAGCGGATTTTCAGACTTGGTATTTAAACAGATTCGTGAAAACGGCCTGGACCTTAACAAAATTACTTTAAACGGTACTGAAGTTGTCAGTGGCGGAAACCTAAGTAACAATATCACATTTAGTAATCTACAACGTGTGGGTACTTTGGCAGAACTACGTGTTGGTGGCGAAAGTTTGTTAAGTCAAACCCTGTATACCACCAACAAGCGTGTGGGAATTAACACCATTGAGCCAGCACATGCTTTGAGTATATGGGATCAAGAAATTGAATTTGGATTTAGCAAACGTGAAACCAATGTGGCTGTGTTTGAAACACCTCGTAACCAACGATTAGTTATCGGCACCAATGGTAAAAACAATTTGGTATTAATGCCCGAGGGCGGAGTGGTTGTAGATAAAATTACCATTGGAACCACAACATTGTCCAGTGCCAGTATACCTCCAAACTATGATGCACCACACGGTGCTGTTGTGTTTAATTCAAGTCCCACAATTGGTGGGCCATTGGGTTGGGTAAGTTTGGGTGGTGCCCGTTGGGCCAACTTTGGTTTTATTGATTAATCAAACAACACGTGGCCTAATGTGCCACTAAATTCCCGATACCAGTCGCGACCCATCATCACATTGTAATTATGATCTACAATATCTCTGCATTCGGCCAAGATCCGTTCTTGTGGTTGTTTACACAGCCATTTTAGTTGCTCTAATGCAGCATACTGACGTATAGGGTAGTGTTCTATTTCGTCATAGCTTTCGTCAATTATGCTGTTGAATGTTCGAAATCCCAAGTCACGTAACATGGCCAGACTGTATCTATTAGCAACCATAACAAATAATCTACGTGCCAGGATTGGTTTAACTATTTTTTCTGTAAAGAACACACAGTCATTATCGCAGTTGGTTTCACACACAAGACTGTAGGCTGTTTGATTATAGATATTCAGCGGCATGACTTGACTTAGGCTCATAGTGTGTCCGTAATACTTGACAGGCTCTACTGTCCATTGTACATTTTCACGTTCAGTTAAACCTTCTTCTTCCCATAACCATTGACTATCAGTTGCAGTTTGAAAATCAATATCAAAAGTGTTTATATAAGTTACTATACCCTTATCTGCCAGTCCCTGTTCGTGTATAAAATCGTATGCACGACTGCGATGACGTTTCCTACGTCCAAGTAAAGCATCAAACATTAACGGTTTAGGTGCGTAGGGATTCAATTGGTATAGAGTTGTGGGACGCACATTTTTATAAAAATGTATGGTAGTCGTAAACCAATCCAAGAATGTGTATGTTCGGCCATTGTTTAAAGGAGGAGTTAATCTTCCACAAAGGAACCAACGCATCTTGGGCAGGTCATGACGCCGTACAAATTCCACTGTGGATGCGTGTAACTCACTGCAGAGAAGAATTATAATGTCTACGTGTTCGTAGATGTCGGCTATCTCTTGATCAATTTGATTGTTTTTTGGAAAATTTGGATCACCGTAGGGGTACGGTACTTGAAAACAAGCGACTCGCCGGCTGTGATCAGAATTAACAAAACGATCTACATCGTTGTAATAACTCCAGTCATCGGCAGGGCGGCCGCCTAGTTCTTTAAAATGAAACCTAAAAATAGGATTGGAACGCTCTGGGAAATAAATCCCAACATCCTGATTTGTTACCAATTATTTTTTAGCAGTTGTGGTTGCTTTTTTAACGGCAGTCTTGGCTCGGGTTGCTGTGGTTTTAGCTGCGGCTTTGGCCTTGGTTGCAACCTTTTTAACTTCAACTTTGGCTTCTTCAACCACAGCCTTTGCTTCAGCTTGGCTAACATGTCCGTCTTTGTTGGAATCGGCTTTTTTAGCAAATGCTTGATAACCAAAATATGCAACTATTACTACTCCTACTAGAATGATGACTAATTCCATTTTTAGATCTCCTTAATTGATGGATAGTATTATTTAGTAGGTGTTTTATGATATTAATATTTTTGCCCAAAAAGGTTGCATTTTGTTGCGTTGCAATATATAATTGCTAAATAAAGTAGTGGTACACAAGATGCCGAATGGTTTGGGTCTTGTTCATAACATTTCGCTTAAAAGGAAAATAAAATGTTTAATTTCAAATCAGTAGTAGACCAAGTAGCAACAGCAAGCAAGCAACCTTTGACATTTGTTGAAGACAAGGCAATCCGTGCAAACCTAGAAACTCTAGTGGATTCTTATGCCGGTTTTACCAAAACTGTTTACGACACCAATTTAGAGTTGGCAAAACAAGTAGTAGAAAGCACAAAATCTGTTGATTTTACCAAGGCTTTTGAAAAGTTTACAGCCACCAAGTGATCTGTTGTAGAAATACAACACCCTAAAACCCCTGAAAAATGGGGTTTTTTTACGGCTCAAATTTTGGTAGACCCAAAAATCCATTTAATCTATAATAGTAGTTATAGTGATAAACAAGGAGCGAAAAATGAGCAAACTTACAGCATACACAGTAGAAATTTACAAAGCTGATCGTCGTATCAAAGCGGGTCGCAGATTGGTTGAAAAACGTGACTTTGATCCAGTAACCCAAGATTATATCAACAGCGTGGTTGGAGGATTTAAAGCTCGCGGCTTTATTGCAGAAGTTCACGAAACCTTTGTGACCAAGAAAAACCTCATGGGTGGCAAAGAGTTCACTGAGCGGTATGATACTCCGCATTATTGCAGTCCTGCTTCAGAATCATACTGGAGCATGTAAGTTAGCGGGCACTAACCTGCCCGGTTGACCCAAAATTCCCAAAATAGTATAATAGTTATATTAAGTTAATAAGGAGCAGATATGACACAGAACCATTTAGCCCAGTACGATGTAGAAGAATTGCAGAGTTATTTTAGCGATTTCCACAAGGATTTTTTTGGTTTTCGTCCACGTTATGCCACTCCTGAGCAATGGCGTAGCCGTGAGTGGTTAGAGGCTGCTATCAATGCTATCCACAACACCTTAGACAAAATGAAAGAGACCCCATCTGGTCGTGCCGAATTGCGCCGTCAGGGTTGGGTAGTGGAAGAGTCAGATTTTGATGTGTTGGAGCAGGCCGAACAGTCTGCTGATGCCGATTCTGAATCTTATGGGGAGAAGCTATAATGGGATTTTTCAAAGATATCCATATCGAAATCATTGAATGGTTGGCCCGAGGCCGTTCAGTAGAAGAAACTTATATCTACTTCAAAGACTATGTGACCATGGAACAGGTGCTGGCCATGGCCAATCAAGAATATGATTCGGATCCAGTTGACCAATAATTCAAACTGTCATATAATACTATTATGAAACTAGATCGAAACAATTTTAAACTCAGCCATCATGTATGGCACAAACGAGCATTTGACCCTGCCAGCGCCGAGGACCTGCGTGTGTACCAGGACTTTTTATTAAACAGCCGTTGGAAAAATGGATGTCCTTTTGTGATCGAATGGCCGTACTTGACTGTGACTGATTTGATCAAACACAAGATTGTAAAGCATCATATTGCCGGATTAATAAAACAGGCACGGGCGTGAAACTGACGGCTGTCCTGTTGGTTGCACTATCGTTGGTTGGTTGTGCTACAAACCACAGGTCCGGTCAAGCACTCACTTATGACCAATTGGATGCCTTGCGATATACCAATGCAGACTGCCCGCAGTTGGATCGCCACATAAAATTTATCGAAACACAATTACGCCTTAAGGGCCTGCTCAACGTGGATCCAACCACGCTAGATGAACCGGATCGGGTATATAATGCCACAGCTCGCATACTGATATGGAATTTGCGTATTGGTTGTACCAACCCCACCAGGTTCGGCAACAAATGAAACTGGCAATAGCACTGACGTTATGCGTGGCCACATCAACCGCGGTGGCAGATTGCTATATGAGATCAAACATTACCTTGTGGAAACAACCCATAAATGCCGAACCCACAGACATACAACGCCTGGTGGTACCGGATGACAAAGGCCAAAAATGTGTATTGAGATATCGCTTGCACGTGGGCAACGAATGGAAAACGGTAGAAGGCACAGGAATCGGGAGAACCGAAACTGAAGCATGTGCCCAGGCATTACAACTCACCCGTGGATCAATTTTAGAAGAAGTTGAACCCAATCGTGTACGTGCTGATACCCAAATGGTATGTTCGGATTTACCGGACATTCGTGTGCGTCCAGTACGCAAGGGCGAATTGATCTGGGAAAGTGAAGCAGACTTGCATAGCCATGCTTTAGAAAGAAAACAGCCGTATTTCTTTTGGAAACAGGCCCGGTGTCGTAAATTTATTGAACGCACCAGCCAGGACCAAAATCTAATCATTTATCAAGGTGTCATGTGCCAATCGACCACAACTGCAAATTCAAAGTGGTTGGTGCTTGACAAATATTAACCGTAATTGTATAATGTTGTTATAGTAACCAAACCGAAAGGTATAAAATGAAGAAGCTTTTAATTGTTGTAGCAGTAGCAGGTTTGCTTAGTGCCTGTGGATCCACCAAGCACCAGACTCGTGCAGACTTGTATCCAACAGGCCCAACCCCGGGTCAACAATCCAATGCAATCAGCCAGGCACCCGAGTGGATGACCAAATTGCCCAAGAGTGCCAATGCTGTGTACGAAAGTGCTACTGCAACGTCGGGTGACTTTGCCATGGCAGATATGAAAGCCAAAGCCATTGCCTATGCCAAGATTTGCACAGCCGCTGGAGGCAAGGTTCGTAGCCAGGTCAAAGTGTTCACACAAGACAATGGTACCACTACCACAGAAATGAGTGAAATGGCTATCCGTAGTATTTGCCCAGACGTTGACATCACCGGTGTAGAAACTGTGGAAATGAAACACGTGGCCGACGGTAATCGTATCCGTACCTATGTGCTGGTAGCTTTACCGATTGGCTCAGCCAATACCATGAAAACAGCCAAAGAAGCGGTTCGCAATAGCAAAGAAGCTTTTCAAGAACTGGACGAAATCACTGGTAATTCCAAAGCCGAGCCCGCAACAACGCCAAAAGGCCAAGAAATCAGTGTAGTCCGGCCCGATGGTAGCACCGGTACACTGAACTTGTTGCAGGTAGAAAACGAAGAGTATAAAGCTCGTCGTGCAGAAGCTATCAAAAAACCTGGTGCTGTGGTGGGACAAGTTACCATTAACTAAGCCGTTAATGATGTAATAAAGTGGTAGTTAATGCTCTCGTGGGGTACGTTATAAATACCTTAGCGAGGGCATTTTCATGGCTAGACCCAATCCCATCAGAGCAATTATGGAGGCTGAGCTTCCCAGCATCACTTACCAACGTCGTAAGTTATTTCGCCCCGGATATGCAGACATTAACTACGCATATAATATAATCAACAGATACTGTTTTGATAATCAATTACGCAAGCCCGAAATAGTGCAACGTCAGCTCAAGGGAGTCTGGGGTTTTTGCCAATGGGAAGATGAGGAATATTACAATGGTAGCTATTGTAGTATTAATATTGTAGATAAATGGTTTTGTCCACAGTGGTTCATACAGACCCTAGCACATGAAATGGTACATCAGTATCAATGGGACATACATCGTTGGGAACACTACAACGGTAAAATGGAAAAAAGAGGCGGAGCCCACGGTCCAGACTTTTTTATGTGGCGTGAACGCTTTGGCCATTATGGTTTGAATTTAAAAACGGCCCACGGTCAAAAACGTTGGTTCCGACATCAAGACTTCACTAAGTGCTAGACTAATCTGTAGTTTTCTGTTATAATAATCCTATGTTTACCAAGTTGCATATTGAATATGCTAACCCTGCTGACCTGCATGACTCCATCATGGTGCAATATCATCTGCGAGATAATCCTGTGGTTGCCCGTTGGGTCAAAAAGGTCATGCTGGCCCAGCAACAATACGAAATAGATGACCCGGCAAGATTTTACGGGTTTGGTAGCATCAAGGATCAACAGCACAATGCTCTAGAAAAAATCAATCGCTGTATAACTACAATTAAATTATACTACCCCGAAGTGACAGGGCAGTATGTGGCAGACGTAGCAGATCAAGATCTGCTTAATTATTGGCATTTTATATTTGAAACATATCACGGACTGCTCGACAAACAACAGGCTAGCAACACCGCACTTAGACCGGTATTGGCTGATTTAAACATTTGTGTACACAGATGCGAAAGTGTCGCCCGTGGTGCAGAACCCAGGCATGTGGTCACCTGGTACGGACTGCCCAAAGACACAGTATTAGAAGAGTCCGACTACACCCATTTCACAGATGTATGGGCGCCAGGTACAATATTTTTAAACTATTCAGAAATTGGCAAAACCATAGAACACTTGGCTTGGGACAATGATCTATATATCAGTAACAACGCATTCCAGCCGTTTAGACACTACTCAGCCGACTTTGTGGTAAGATTCTACGAACAATCACAGTTGCAAGCCGAGGAAAAACGTGCTATAATACAAGAATACTATGACAAGAATCAATTGATATTTGGACCTTGGCAAAGTTGTTTTGTCAGCGGTAGTGTACCACTAGCTGACATCGTGGGGTCAGTGCCATTTGAAGAAATAGAAGCAAGGCAATCAGTCAAGTCAGTGTTATTTACATAAGGAATATTATGCCAAATTTTGTGCCAACAGTATTAGAAAAAACAAGCAACGGTGAACGTGCTTACGACATTTACAGTCGCTTGCTCCGGGATCGTATTGTGATGTTAGACACAGATGTCAACGAGCATAGTGCCAGTTTAATTGTAGCACAAATGTTGTTTTTAGAAAGCGAAGATCCAAATGCAGACATATTATTCTACATTAATAGCCCCGGCGGTAGCGTTACAGCAGGTATGGCCATCTACGATACAATGCAGTTTATCAAACCCGACGTTAGCACTATTGTATTGGGGCAGGCTTGCTCCATGGGTAGCTTGTTATCAACCGCAGGAGCCCCAGGCAAACGCATGATGTTACCATATGCTCGACACATGATTCACCAACCATCGGGCGGAGCACGTGGTCAGGCCACAGATATCCAAATCCAAGCACAAGAAATTCTCAAAATGAAACGGTATCTCACCGAGATTTATGTCAAACACAACTCTGCGGGCAAAACTTTTGAAGAGTTCAGTGTGGACATGGAACGAGATTTTTTCATGAGTGCAGAAGAAGCACTGGCATACGGATTGATTGACCAGATCATCACAAAAAGATAATAGAATATGTTAATCATTGTTGCTCTGCAATAAATAATTATATCAGTAGAAACACTGATATAACTGGAGAACAACAATGAAATTTCTTAAAAAATTCTGGTGCATCATGTGCGCCATCGGTCAAGCCAAATATGCAGCCGAACTGGCTCGCAATCACAAGTATACGGAAGCACAGGACTTGTACAGAAAATAAAAATGCTGATAACTGAATTTCTAAACGCCAAGGAATATTATCGCTATGGTGATTGGTTAGTACAGCAGGATGATGAAACACGTCAAATGTACTTTGGTACATCTGGCGGACTGGGTTTGATAGAAAATCTGATAGATCGCATAGAGCAAGAACCCAACAAACATCACTTTTTAATAATTAAAAACTGTGATGGCTGGTTAGGAACATTGCACATCGCTGAACTCAGTGACAAATCAATTGAATTTGGTATCATAGTCAAAAAAGAACTGCGTGGAGAAGGTATAGGCAGTCAACTGATTGAAGAAGGTATCACCTGGGCACGTAATCGTGGATACACTGAGTTGTACATGCATTGCTTGACTTGGAATTTGGCTGTCAAACATTTGTGTGTCAAACACGGTTTAAAGGTGCGTACCATAGATACAGATTCTGAAGTTCAGATTCATCTGAATCCGCCCACTTGGATCACAGTACAAAAAGAAATAAACTACAAAAATCGAAATCTTTGGCATACTTTTTTACAAGACAGCCAATTCCTGTTTCAAGAGATCTACGGCTAAATACTCCATAATAGGAGATTTTCAATGAAGAAGTTATTGGCTGTTTTAGCCTTCACACTATCCACGTCGACTTTTGCTTGGGAACAACGTGCCCCATTACCAGTAGACGCTTGTAAAGTCCATAGTCCATATGGCTGGGCCACAGTTGGCGGAGCGGTCAAACCACAGGCCATCTGCAGAGAAGCTTATTTGGTGGCCTATGATGCGCCAGCCATGATTCCACGCTATGTGGCTTACACCTTATTACCACAAAATGCTCTAGGATGCTGGCCACGCACCAATGCGTTTGTTGCTGATCAAAGCATACAGGGTGGAGCCAGGCCCGATGACTATGCCGGTACCGGCTACGACAAAGGACATGCCGCTCCCGACGGCGATTTGAGTTGGAGTGAAATCGTAGAATACGAAAGTTTCTTGATGACCAACATGTACCCACAACACGGTAGCCTAAATCGCGGCATTTGGAAATTGCTAGAAACCAGCATACGTGGATGGACTGTACAGCTGAATCAACCGTTTACAATCTATGTGGGAGCCATATATGATCAAAAAAATCCTCGTATTGGTTCTGGGGTGGTTGTGCCGCACGGATTTTACAAAATAGTAATCAATCAACGCAGTGGGCAAGTGGCCGGCTGGGTTTTCCCTCACACAAAACCTTATGTCAATCTAGGCAATGATCTCAGCAAATTCCGTGTGCCTGTTTCACAGATAGCCACGCAGTCGGGTGTGCAGTTTAAATTTCCAGCAAATGCTGTAGAACTGGTACCTGGCGAAGAATGGCGTGTAGACTACGGTGCCCTAACCAATGCTAAACGTGCCAAGTGCAAATCAGCAGACTAGCCAGTCAAACTCAACCATTGATAAATACTAGGGTAACTAAAAATTACCCTATTTTTATGACTGATTATGCGATACAAAGAGCTACTTTCTGAACAACAACTAGACGAACTACGCATGAGCCCGGGCAGTCTTCGTGCTTTTGCCGCCAGTCCCGAAGCCGAAGGCATACGTGCTGGCTTTGAAGCCGAACTGGTGTTTACAGGCTTAGGCGGTGAAGCCGAGTACGACGAAGATCCAGAACCCGACTACGATGCCGACGAACGTGCCAACAGCGTACAACAAGTCATAGACTTTTTCAGTAACGATGAATATGGCTATGCTACATACGGTCGTGACCTAGACAGCTTGCAAGATGGCCTAGATGAAAAGTACATGGAATGGCACGATGATCAAATGTACCGTGCATTCCGTGACGAAGCTGAAGATCTTGTACGTAAAATTTGGGTAGACGAACGCCCAATGACCGAACGTATACACGACTATTTGGTCGAAGGCATGGACATGGACGATAGAGAAGCCGACCGCATACAAGCAGTTGGCGAGGCAGCACCAAAGTTTGATACCAGTGCCGAAGCTGATGCTTATATTAAATCAAATCCTGACTACAAACTTTACGTTGAAGCAGTAGAAGGGGCGGAAGAAATACTTGAAGAAGATGTTGAACAAAGTATCAAGGATCAAGACGGGTACTACGATCAAGCACTAGATGAGTTCCGCGATGATTTTTATGTGGACGATGACTCAGGTTTCTTTAGTGATGTTGGCCTGCGTTGGATGAGTGACATCGCCAGTGAATTCCAATTGATGTGGCCGGTAATAACTTACACTGGTCAAAGCAGTGAAGGCGGCTTCAGCGAAGACAATGCTAGAGAGTTGGCAAAGAGTTTGAGTGAGGAACTGGGTGTCAAGACCAAGGTGTCGGGCGGATATCACTCTGCTCGTCGTGATGATGAAACTTGGATCTTTGAACCAGACATGAGTTTAGATGCCGACGATTCAGACAACATGCCAGTGGAGATTGTGAGTCCGCCTATGCCATTGGAAGAATGTTTGCGTCAAATGGAAAACTTCTTTGAGTGGGCTGAATCAAACGGTGCTTACAGTAATAGTTCAACCGGATTCCATATGGGTGTCAGTTTACCGGTCACAGGTGGGCAAGTTGATTATGTCAAGCTGGCCCTGTTCTTGGGTGACGAACACGTACTAAAAGATTTTGGTCGCAGTGGTAATCACTTCTGCGAAGCTGCTATTAAAAAAATACGTCAACGTGTGCGAGGTAACAAAGAAGCCATTGGTGGTGCATTAGAGTTAATGCGTCACAATTTACTGGAGCTGGCACAAAAGGCTTTAGAGATCAACAATCACGGCTTTGGCAAGTACACCAGTATCAACCCACAAGGTGGCAACGACAGTACCAAGCCACACTTGGAACGCGGCGCCAAGTACATTGAGTTTCGCTCAGCTGGCGGTTCAAACTATTTTGAAGATATCAACCGACTGAAGAATACCTTGATGCGTTATGCCAAGGCCATGACAGTGGCAGCCAATCCTGCTGCTGAACGCAAAGAATACTACAAGAAGTTATACAAATTGATCAGCCCACCTGAAGGTGATCCTGCGTTGGATTTGTTCAGTCGTTTTGCTGCCGGCGAAATTTCAAGTACGGATCTTAAAAAGAGTTGGGCAGAAAAACAGTTGGAAAAAGAACCCAAAGGTGACTGGGTCTTGTACGACAGCTACGGCAAACGTGTACCGGGACAGACCTATAATGGCTATACCAAAACAGAAGCATGGGAACGAGCCAAGCAAAAGATAAGTCCTGGCGGCAGTATGGAAGGTTTCCAACAGGAGTATAAATTCTTGCCATCAAATTCTGAGTCAGGTGACTGGGAAGTATACAATGTTAACACCGGAGAAACATTGGAAATCTTGAATGGGTTTGAAACCAAAGGTGCAGCCGCTGATAGTGTATACGACAAATATGCTGATCAAGGTATTGGGTTTAACTTACGTCCAGCAGATCCAGAAGCACCAGAACCAGAGTTGACCAAGCGTGAGCGTCTTGCTAAAAATATCAAAGCAGCCCCAGCCGAAGAAATTAAAAACTGGAAAGTATACGATACCAAGACTGGCGAAGTACACTACGAACAAGAAGGTCGTAAGAGTGGTTTAGTACAAGCTATGCGTAAATTTGAACGTGAGCAAAAACTACCACAAGGTCGTCTTGCTATTGAAGAGATACCTAAGGATCCCAACAAGCAAAAACAAGACTGGGACGTTGTTTACACACCAACAGGTCGTGTGATTGATACTATTAAACGAGTTGATCGAGAACAAGCCGAAAAACTATTAAAGCAAGTGGCCACACTACACGATTTTGAAAATGCTGACAATTTAGAAATACGAGCACAACAGGCAGACAAGGATGCCGAACCTGACGTTGCTCAGAACTTTACAGATACGCCTCCTTGGCGAGATCAGTTGGCAAACCACATCAATCCACAGACAGGTGATCAGCCCCCTGCAGGATTCTCAACACAACGTCCTGCAACCGGCGACTATTATGAAGTTAAATCCGGCGATAGGATCTACGGATATGTATCAACAGCGGCGGCCTCTGACAATAACAGAAGTATTGCCATTGAAGTAAAACGCTACATAGAACAATTGACTGGTCGAGATGATGCTACTTTGGTATACCGTGCAGGCGATCCTGTACAGGTAACTGCACCAAATGGTGTTCCTATGTGGCAAATATATGAACGTGATTCAGGACATGTGGTCCACGAATTTGCTGACCATGACCAAACCAGTGCTTGGACACAGGCTCAAGGTTGGTTACGCAACATTGGCGCAGAAGATCCAAGTGCATTCAGTTGCAGACCCAAGATGAGTACATAATGTTTATTACAGAATTATTCCTAGACGAAATTAGTGATGAAGCATTACAACGCTATCTACAAGGCGCCGGCAAGCATGTTGATCGCCGTATGGATCACATGGCTCGTGTGCGTGATCGTCTCAACAAAGGTTATGAAATCTATCACGCAGATCGTCCTGCTGGATCCGCACAGATAGTAGATCGCTTTGAAGCTGATACTCCTGCACTAGCACGACAGTACTATGAACGGTTTATTAACCGTTACGAGTCCGATGTGGACTTTGATCTACAACTACGCAGAGCCACTGGCATAATGGAAGCGTTTGATCAACCTTACCCGGTCAAATGGGAAAAGGGTGAGTTTGGTGACTACGATGCTTTAGCTACCTTAGCAGATGGCACGTATCTCAGTATCATGTTTAACCGCGAAGAAGATGGCGAATATCAAATTGAGTTCCACAGAAACAATAGCCAAGACGTAACTGGCGAAGGTGATGCACAGCGAGTGTTTGCCACCGTATTAGGTGCAATACAACAGTTTATTAAAAAGCAACATCCAGAGCATATTCGTTTCAGTGCTACCAAAGACGACGACGACAACAATCAAAGCCGAGCTAAATTGTATGATCGACTAGTTCGGCGTTACGCCGCCACCTGGGGATATAGTGTTGACGTTTCTGATTATGCAGGTTCCACTGTGTACGAATTAACCAACAATCTCAATGAGATCACTGCTGTACCCACTGTGGCCAAAAGCAAGCGCCAACACTTGGATGTCATGCCCAATGATGGTCGACCTATTCCACGCGGTCAAGAAGCCGACTATTTAACAGACTTTGTCAGCAAAATGCCCGGCGGATATGAGCTATGGAGTTGGAAAGATCGCGGGACAACAACATACTATGTGTACAATCCTGAAACACGCATTAGTCAGTTGGCCACCACTGGTCGTTCATATTCTGAAAATCGAGATAGCTTTGTGGTAATGGGCACATACTCCGGACCCAAGAACACCTACCGTGCCGCTGACTTGTATGCGTTTTTAATTTTACAACTTGGTATCACCCTGGTCAGTGACAAAAAACAAAGTGAAGGTGGCCAACGTGTTTGGCAAGAACTACAGCGTCGCTATGGTCGTAGCATAAACATACACGGATTTGACACCCGCACAGACAAGCCAGTGAATGTAAAACCAACATCAGCTGATGAGCCTGATACCTATGTGGATCAAGACACAGTTCATAAAGCTGGACCACAAGGCAAAAAAGAGTTGGCCACAATCAGTAGAGATCTACGTTTTGTAGCCAGTGCCCGATGAGAGCCCGGGAATTTGTCACTGAGTCTCCGACCGTGTCCAGCGAACAGGTTTGGCAATATGTCAAAGGCATACACCCAGAGGATCAACAGGGTGGCGGCTTTTTAGAAAAACTAATCAAACAATATCCACGGTACCAATTGCGTACTGTACCATTGAGTACCTTACGCATACCTGATCAAGAATATGACGACGAACAACAAGATAACAAAACTGATGATCCTTACAATCGTGCCATGTTTGTAGACCCTGCACATGCTGGTGAACACAGTCAACACCATGTAGACACAAATCCCATTGTGATAGATGCTCGTGGCTATATTTTAGATGGCAATCACAGAGCCTGGGCCGCAGCAGAATTGCTGGGACGTGATAAGATAAAAGCCTGGACGCCTGCATAAAACACAAAACCCGCACTAGGCGGGTTTTTAATTGATATATTATTGTTTTTATTTACATTGAATTTGATTAGACCATTGCGTATGCAATAGTTCTTGTGACTCCACCGTTATGCAGTGACGTTATAAAATTATAATCTTTCCAATGATTTTCAGTGAAATCAGTAGCATTAGTGTATGTGTGAACAGCGATTAATTGTGTGCCTGTGTTGGTAAAACTTGTTAATTTATCAGATGATTCAATTACGTCAATGAAACTTTCAAACAATGGATAGCCAGTTGTAGTATTGGAATTATAATTATAAGTTGTGGTGCAAGTAAACGGAGCGTCAATACCTGCCAAGCTATATTGACCAGTGGGGTGAGTTAGTTCATTGGCTTCAGCATAATCAATGTACGCCTTGTCAATTGCAATGCTAGTCGCTGAATCAACAGTAGACCAAGTGGCCAACGAATCAAAGGTCATTCTGCTTGTTTGTGTCAATGAATTGATGGAATAAGTACGTTCTAGAACAATTGATTCTGAATCATTGATGTTTTTATAATATGTGTCTGTATCAGATATTGTTTTGACTAGACCCAGTTCTGCTTTGAATGCCAACACAATCGGAGCATTGATATGATTAAAAAACGGGATGCTGGGATCGGGTCTACTAATAATTTTTGTTTCTACGATTGCCATGTCTAAATTCCTTGTGATACTGTATTTATGCGTCAAACGCTAACAGTTGATCTGTTGTGAAAAAGCAACACTTTTCGGTTGCCCAAAAAATCCATTTAATCTATAATAGTATTTATAGTGATACGCAAGGAGTGGAAAATGGGTTTAGAAAGCCGTGTTTTGTTTAAAATGGTTGACCCAAAAACCCATTTAATGTATAATAGTTGTATAGTTAATTAAAAGGAGTTCAAAATGAGCAAAAAACACTTTGTAGCAATGGCTAAAGAGATCAGTTTGATGCCTAACAAGGCAGAAGCACTAGCCACAGCGATTGCATTTTGTCGGGTTGCACAAACGGCCAACCCAAGATTTGACCAAGCCCGTTTCTTAGAAGCCTGTGGAGTTTAATATGATTGACATTGTAGACATTCGTACCGCTATTGTTTCAGGTCGTTTTACCAATGCTGAATTGGATACTATACAAACGGCCATGACTTTTGCTCGTAGTCAACTTGCCAAAACCAAGATTCGTTCGTTTAACCGAGGTGCCATGGTCAAGTTTACCAGCAACCGAAATGGACAGTTTTATGTTGGTACCGTGGAAAAAGTAGGTATCAAGAACATCACAGTTCGTACCGCTGTGGGTCTATATCGTGTTCCGGCCAATATGTTGGAGAGTGTGTAATGTCTAAATTCCGTGTGTACTGTAGCGAAACTGTAACCTATATGGTTGAGGTTGAAGCTGAGTCTGCCGAACAGGCCGAAGAGTTAGTAGCCAGTGGTGCAGTAGATCTCGGTGATCCAGTAGACGGTGATAATTTTGGCATTGATCAAGTGGAGGCGGTATGATAATCATTGACATTGGCCTGGTCCTGATGGCTGTGGGTGGTTTTGGTCTAATTGCAAGTCTTTTGATATGGTGGAACTTACGTGGATAATTTTTTAATTGAAGTAGATTACGATCCTGTTAGCGGATCTTACATGGCCTGCTATGCTAATGGGCAAAACATCCTGTTGAGTGGCAACACTTACCAAGATGCGGTGCTAGAAGCAGATTTAATTAACCCCGAGGAGTATGCATCATGAAATCATTTATTTTAGGTACCATTTTTGGTTTGATTTTGGCTACTGTGGGTTTTAGTGGTATTGCTAACATTTTAGACAAAGGTGTGCAGACCGTTAAGACTCAAAGCCAGGAGTTGGCCAAATGAAAACCGTTGCTATCGTTATTTTGGTCAGTATGCTGACCGCTTGCGGTACTGTGGCTGGTATTGGTAGCGACATCCAAAAGTCCGCAGAATGGACCCGAGACAAGATGTCTAGTACCAAATCGGATTCTACCAAGTAATTTGGTAAAAGGAATTTCATATTATGGTTGACTTTCGTTTCGAAATAATCTATAATATGAAATATGTTGGAGTGTGTCCAGCATAAATTGTAGTATTTTTTAACTTAAAAATGGAGTTTTACAAATGGATAAATTGTTCAAAGTTGGTGGTGTTAGCAAGACTAAAGGTCAGTACAAGGTGCGTTTTGCCGGCGACATGACCCGTATCAAGATCTTGGCCAAGACTGATAGCGATATCAATCTTATGGAATTGCCTAAGGCAATGTCTAAGCCAGCATTGGTCACTTTCTTGAAGACCACGGATTTGTATGCCAATGCTGACTATCGTGCCGCTATCGATGCAGCTGATGCCAAGTACAATGGCTCTGTGAGTGCCAAGGCAACCAAAGTCAAGCCAAGTCTTGAAGCAATCAAGGCTCGTGCAGAAGCTGTAGCTGAGTAATAATCCGTAAGGGCATCGTCGGGAGACGTGTTAGCCCCTTACTATACTTTAGTGCATTTACCCGAACCGATTATTCTGGTAGCAAGGCGAAAGCCGGTAAGTGTGCTAAAATATAGTTTTAAAGGACCCGCCCGGGTAACGCTGGGCTAGTGTGACCCGCACGAAGGAGAAACGGTGGTCGTGCCCCGTGGGTGGTAGTCTTTAAACCAAAAGGCCGCTGGCAATGCGTTAACGGAACCCGTCGTGGAGTGGGTGGAGGCCGTAGCAATACGGTATAATTACCACCGGGGTTCGCAGAGCATTACTAAATACCATTATGGAACAATCTAAAAAACCAGTCGAACAATATTACTACTCCAAAGACGAGTGGGATCGTTTGGGTTGTGGTCCATTACCGCCCGAACGTGATCGTGCCAAAAAATTAGAAGATGTTATGTCACGAGGAAATCCCAAAACTGATGGCAAAGTAGTGAAAGGGTACAATTAAGATGGGTATGATAGCATTTGGTATCTTTGTAGCCATTATAATTTATCTCTTAATCTCGGTCGACGACTGGATTGATCAATAAAACATCTTTGCCGTACAGCAAGCGATAAGTACTAGTACATTCAAGGAAGTTTATGCTATTTGAAATTCATGCTGAGCGTTCAGCCGCAGACAAAAAAATCTTTTATTACGATAACGAAACCAACACTTTAAAAAGTGAGGATGGTACGGTATTTGAATATCCACAGATACACAAACACAATTTGAAGCCATATGTTGCTTTTGATCGCGATCGTCCATTGAAGAAAAGCCGTGCGATACAGCTATTAAAGATACAGTTGGGACTCAGCTGTAATTACTCTTGCGATTACTGCTCACAGAAGTTCGTGGAACGTGCTCCAGAAACTTCAAAGAAAGACATTGACGTTTTTTTAGAAAAATTCAAAGTGCTAGAGTTTGATGAAACCCAAGGCCTCAAGATTGAGTTCTGGGGTGGAGAACCATTTGTTTACTGGAAAACACTCAAACCTTTGGCTGAAGCTATCTTGGAAAAATTTAGTGGCTGGAAACATAAACCACAGTTCAGTGTGATTACCAATGGCAGCATACTCAATGAGGAAATAATTGATTGGCTAATGAAATTGAACTTTACAGTATCAATCAGCCACGATGGTCCTGGACAACATGTGCGTGGACCTGATCCGTTTGCGGATCCCGAAAAGAAAAAACAGATCCTGGGATTTTATCGTCAGATGAGCAGACTCAAAAAAGGCTTTAGCTTTAATCCCATGCTCAATGCACAAAACATCAGCAGAAAACGGATTTATGACTGGTTTGTGGAATTCACAGGAGACCCCAATGTGTCTCTGGGCGAAGGCGGCATTGTAGACAGTTACGATGCTGATGGCATGCAAAACAGCCTGCAAACCAAACAGCAACATTTTGAATTTCGTCGCACAGCCTTTGCTGATATTTTTAGTACACAAGGACAAATTGGATTCAAGATGCAGTTGGACAAGATCGATGGATTCATTAGAAACGTGCTGGCGCACGACGAATCCAAATTCTTAGGACAAAAGTGCGGCATGGACGACGAGCATGTGTTGGCAATCGACCTGCGTGGTAATGTGATGACTTGTCAAAACGTCAGCAGTCTAGAAACCGGCAAAAACGGAGAAAGCCATTTGGGCGGTAATTTAGACGATTATGACAACGTGGCTATCAAAACATCAACACACTGGTCAAATCGTGCTGAATGTCCCAAGTGCCCGGTACTACACCTTTGCAAAGGTGCCTGCATGTTCTTGGACAAAGAATTCTGGGATGTCAGCTGTGCCAACAGCTATTCGGACAATGTGGCCTTGTTTGCCCTGGCTGTAGAGAAAATAACGGGTTATATTCCCACCCTGATCAAACAGGACGAGTTGCCCTTGGAACGGCAAGACGTGTTTGGTACCATATATGAACACACAGAAACTGAAAAGAAACGAGTCATACCTATCAAAATTGTCAGTGAAGTAGTTGGCGAGATCGAAGGAATTGAAGTGTATGGTCAAAGTCGGGTGGAATCAGTCATAAATACTCAATAAAGAGAATTTACCATGACACTACCAGCATCCGGACAAATTGCAGTTGGCGACGTCAGCACCGAAATTGGGCAGGCTGCCACTTTCTCTACAGATTTAAATTTCCTCAATGGATTAATTCGTAGCGACCAGCGTCCGGCCAATCCCAGTATGACGGCATTTTATAACAAAGCCTATTTCCAAAATACTGCCGATGGCGCCAACTGTGCCAATGGTAACTGTACTGCAAATTGCAACTGCGGTAACATAAATTGCACAAATTGTCTCATAACTGGTCAAATCAATTGTGGCAACTGTGACACACAGAGTTGGTTACAGAACAACTGTAACTGTGCCTGCACATATAACTGTACCAGTACAACCACATCTTATGCCTGTAACTGTGCCTGCAACTGCTCCAAGATTATTTGTGCCAAGTTATACGACTTTGGTCTAATGAATCAAAACATCTGGGCCGCGGATCAAATGTACGGGCAATGGCTACGCAAAAAAGATCGCCGAGTGTATCGCGGCTATGTGCGTTGGGCAAGAATTGTAACTGCCTGGATGGACGGCAAAGGACCGGTGTACATGCCCTGGATCACTGACCCAGAAAAACGTGCGGCACGACAAAAAGATCGTATCACGGACATGGCCATCAAGATTGGTACGCCATGGTCAGAACACATGGCCTACTTGATGGGTGCATTGCCCGAAGACAATGTTCAAGGTCGTATCTTGATGGAGATTGGTAAACCTATTTGTCGATTTGTTGACAGCTTGCCACGTGTTGGCAAAAAGTCACGCCGCCATCGTTTGCCAACCTTGTACACCATGTGGGCGTTGTTTTATCTAAGCTATTACACCTCCTTGGCGGGTGCTGGAATCTATTCGTTCTTTAAAGGCTTTGGTTTTAAACGTGTGGGACAAAGGGCTGCAAAATGACCACGGTCATTGACGAAAGTATTTTCGCCAGTAGTGTGAAATCTTCGTTGTGGGAGTGCCCGGTGTGGCACCAAAAGACTCCGTTTACAGAATCATTTAATCAAGAGTTGTTACGAGAACTTTACGAAATTGCCAGCACGTTTGACGAAGCCTCAGGGAAAGAATCTCTATTAGATTATGATAGTCCCTGTATACAAGAATTGATTGATTTTAAGACCGAGGTAATCACTGAGGTTGTCAATCAATACATGCCAACAACACAACGAGCTGAATTTGTTGTGTCGGGAGCCTGGCTTAATGTAAACACAGCTGGAGAACGTATAGAACTCCATGCACACCCTGATTCGTCTATTGCCTGTAGCTACTACATACAGGGCCCAGATGTTGGTGGTGAATTTTATTATGTTGATACCGGCCGAGTCGGTGAACACCGAACTGAAATTAAAACAATAACCCCTAAAAATGGCGACATGATATTTTTGCCATCATATGTACTACACGGAGTCAAGATGAACCTGGGGAGATGTAGAGTAAACCTGACTACAGATTTTAAACATGACCTTACCAAGGACAGCAAAGATCGGTTGGTGTTGAAAAGTTTTATAAACAGTATGTTAAGGATTAAGGACTTATGAGCGATATTATTGTAGGCAAACAACCAGTTAACTTTGATGCTGAAGATTACAACCGGTATGTCAAGTATTTTTTAGACACCGAAGTTGGCGCCATTGTGTTCAATCTCACTGAGGATGAACGAAACAGTTTCTTTGAGATGTGTCACCAATACCCGGTCATATTAGACAAAGTGTTTTTGCTACCCGGCGATCCTTTGATAAACTACATCGTGTATGGCAACGAATTTTATGACGCACTAAAGAATCCGCATGACGGAATAGACTACACTCCCAGTCCTATCGTGGCACAATACCGAGAGTGGGCCCAGGCACGCAACATACCCGAGCCTGTGGACCAGGTAGTGGCAGAAGGCATAGATACCACACCCATGGTGGAGTTCCAATCACGTCTATGAATCGGTACTATACTAAGTTAGATAGTATTAGTCCAAGCCTGTACAACAACTTTGAAAACCTGGGCGAACAACACGTTTGCGGTGGCGGATGGACCAGATACTACCGTACCAACCTGAGCAGAAATATCCTGTTGCCAGATCACTTGAAGCAGAATTTTAATCTCAGCTACATGACATTCATTGGTGACAATGCACATCCACATGTGGATCTAGACATAGGTTGTAGAATAAACATATACCTGAGCGAAAACAACTGCCCGACTCGGTTCTTCTCTGTAAAGTCTGAAGAGTTTACCAAGCCCAAACCAGTTTCATGTGCAGAGTGTACAGTAGAGAAGTTTTGTGCTGGAGAATGTCAGTGCAGTTACAAACTCGATAATCTGGCGTTAGAAGATCAATTTGTGGCCCGCAAGCATGACATATATCTTTTAAATATTCGCAAGATACACAGCGTAGAAGGACTCAGTAAAACCAACTACAGAGAAGCCCTGTCGTTTACTACAGATCTTTCTTATGAAACAGTATACGAATCTTTACGACAATATGGTTCATTCTCGATTTAAAAAACTTTCTGCGTCTGCCGACATTGATTTTGAAATTCTAGATAAACGGATAGAATTTGAATTAGATACGCATGGCAACAAAATACAGTACTTTAATGTCACTTCCAATTACGTAGACCGTTTTATCGCTTCACTTGGTGAATACAGTCGACATTTTTACACAAGTTTTGTTAACATAGAAACCTCAGTGCCGCCACATACAGATATTGTTGACCAAGTCAATATTAATTTCTACATAGAAACAGGTGACTACCGAACCACATTTTACAAAAGCACGGAAAATGCTTCAAAGTTTACCTACGCAGATCACGGTGATGGACATGCATATCGCATAGAAGAATTAGAACCAATAGATAGTTTTGTTGCCTATCCAGGAGATGTGTACATTTTAAACGGCAAGGTCATCCATGGAGTTGATTCTACAAATTGTTTGCCAAGAAAGTTTTTACAAGTTTCTGCCAACGATTTAGGGTATGATCAAGTTTTAGAAATATTGAATCTATGTTGATGTTGATCTATACCATTGTGACCATACACCTGGGCTGTGTGCTGGCTTCCCTGTACATGCATCGATATATGATACACAGACAATACAACCTGACTCCGCGAGTAGAAACCGCAATGAAGATCATGTATTGGATCTTGTTTGATGTGGTTACTCGAGAGTTTGTGGTACAACATAGAAAGCATCACGAGTTCTCGGATTCATACAATGATCCTCATACTCCTAGATTTGGTTTTTGGTCTTTGTTGCGGTGCTGTCTAGTTCCAAGTTTCTTTCGATCGTATAAAATAACAGTTTCTGATCAAGAATATCATAGATACTGTGCGGAAGCATCTACCGACACCGTTATTGATCGGCATCCAAGACTGGGAGTTGTATTGTTATTGTTAATCAACATGCTGTTGTTTGGTTGGTTGGGAATTCTCGTATGGATTGTACATTTGTTTGTGGTAAATTTTTTAACAATCGCAACAATAACAGTATTTGGTCATAGCATCGGTTACAAAAATTTTGACCTAGGCGACTATACTCGTAATGTTGTTCCTGTAGGCATACTGTGTGTTGGTGAAGAACTACACAACAATCACCATAGAGACAGCAGGCTGTGTAACATGGCTGTAAATAAAAATGAATTTGATTTGGGATTCTACTATCTGCAGATTTTAAATCGACTCAACTTGGTTCAATTCAAATGAAAATAACTAAAACAGACATGTGGGTGACCCCTGTGTGGGAAATACAAACCGACTTTGACGAACAATTCAACAACGAACTACTTGACGAAATTGGCCAATATTGTGATCCTGAAGCCGACGCTGGCAACTCTAATATTTGGAACTGCGATAGTCCCCGAGTACAAGAACTAAAAAACTACACTATCAAAATAGTCAAAGCACAGACATACGATTACATAGCACCAACTGTCAAGGAATTTGAATTCTGGCATGCTCGTGGCTGGATAAACTATCACCGACCTGGTCAAGGTATGCCCATACATGGACATGGTAGCCCCAAGATTGCAATGACCTATTATGTTAAGGCTCCTGAAAACTGTGGTGACTTATTGCTAATAGATCCTCGCAATGGATGCGACTGGGATTCAGGAAATGATGGCGTTAACGGCACAAAGTTTAGTCGCATTCAGCCTGCAGAAGGTAAACTGGTATTCTTTCCAGGGTTTGTATTACACATGGTAGAACCCAATTGTTCCAGCCAGGCCAGGATATCCGTAACCAGTAACATGGGCACATTTGATAAAAGTGCTGCTCAAGCATTTAAAAATACACTATAAGGATGTACGATGTCATTCTATGAAAAATTAAATTTTATCAAATACGATCATGACCGGTTAGTAGCCGATGTAAAAAATCATGTGTTTACTTTGGGCAATCAAGTCGTGCAAGGCGAAGAATATGAAACCGATGCCTATAAAGGATTTGGCGGATGGAGTTTGCAGAGTCAAACTGGTGCCTGGCAAGACGGTTGGGAATTTTTTCAAAACGAAGAAGGCACCACTATCGAAGAAGTATTCTTTCCTAAAAATGCCAACAATTACACTACCTTGAAATATTTTAACATTGCACATTCGTTAGAATACAAGAAACCCACACAGGGCTATTGCGGTGAGATTGCTCGGACCATCGATCAAATTGAGGCATTTGGGTTGACACCACGTCGAGCCAGGGTAACTTGTCTGAAGGCTGGTAGCAAGAGTCTGGTGCATAGAGATTGTGGTGAAAACCAATATATGGCACGTATCCACATACCCCTGATTACAAATCCTGCATGTACCTTCACAGCCGAAGGAGAAACGTTGTATATGGAACCTGGTACGGCCTACATGGTTTGGGTAAATGTCTGGCATCAAATTCGCAATGATTCAAATCAGGACCGCTATCACATAATCATGGATGCGTACGATACTAGACGTGTCACAGACACGTTCAAGTACATGGGCGACATTGGCCAATTGGAAACGTTTGCTAATGAACTAAGACAACAGGTTGATCAGGCCGTTATCACCGCAGATCTAGAACAAAAGTTTGAATCCGAATTGGCAAAATGGCGTACCAAACCCAAGGTTGACGCAGAAACTTAATAAGTATATAATAACGATATTGTTGTAATTCCTTCAAATCGAAGGCGCTGTGGACCTGGGGGCAGAACCCAGCATCTCCACCAAAAGGACTTTTATGTTTAACGACTGGCATTGGATTTATCTCTGGGGCATAGCAGTTGTTGCCAACTATCTATTCTGGATTGTCAAGAGCCTTTTTGATGGGGATGAAACAGTTTCGACATGGTGAGCTAGAAGAGATGGCAACACGAGAGGAGTACTCGTAAAAAGCAAACAACGTAAACGCAAACGACGAACAGTTCGCATTGGCCGCCTAACAGCGCCTAGGGTAGGAAATACCTCGTAACAGAAACCACCAGCCCCTCCGGGGGCTTTTTTATTGCCAAAAGCTAAATAAAATTAGTTACAGCAAAGTTCCGCTGAAACTTCACCAAAGTTCTGCTTTTCCACTTGCATTTTTTATTAGCTCAGTGTAAACTTATATCTAGTTACACATTTTCTAAATCAAAGGATCTTTCTATGAAAAAAATCACAAAAATCTTTGCCGCTCTGATACTGGGTTTAACAGTCGGCCTAGCATCTGCTCAAAATTTCAAACCTACCAAAACCATTGATGTCATGACTCCATGGCCCGTGGGCGGTAGCAACGATGTTATTGCACGGCTGACCAGCGAAATACTTGAAAAACACGGTTGGAAATCAGTGACGACCAACATGGCTGGTGCTGGTGGTGTGATTGGCATGAACCACTTTGCCAAAGCCGAACCCGACGGGCACAATCTCATGGTAGTGGCCACTGCCAGTTTTAACACAGGACTAGTAAATGATTCCACTGCCACTTACACCGCAAAAAGTGTCGTACCAGTTTTTCCAGTGGTGCCAAGTATCCAGGTTTTATATGCCAGTGCTGATGCACCTTTCAACAACTATGCAGAATTTGTTGCATGGGCAAAACAAAACCCCAAAAAGTTTGACATTGGCATATTCAGTGCCATCATGGCCCCAATCTACAAAAAATGGGCAGAACTAGAAAAACTACCAGAACCCAATTTTATAGTTTACAAAGGATCTGGTCCAGTGTTGACCGATGTGCTGGGAGGCCATGTCAAAATAGCAGTTGACAGCATTTCTGTTCCGGAATCACATGTCAAAGCAGGAAAATTAAAAATCATTGGAGCATTTGACCCAGCAGGGGTAGACATGGCCAATAAATTCAATCCTCCAGCAACCAAGGCCGTGTGGTTGAATAAAAATCATCCAAATTTTGTGTTATCTTCGATTTTTGGAGTTTGGGCACCAGCCGGAACACCTGACCACATAGTCAGAGATTTATATCTGGTGTTGGCCAAAGGTTTTAGCGATCCAGAAATCCAAAAAAGATTAGGACCATTGGCATCAGCACCATTTGGTGGCACAAGAGAAATGCTGTTGGAAAATCAACAAAAAGTTTTCAACACCATGCAATCTATTGTGAAGAAATAAACAAGATAAATAATTATATGAGTTATAAAATAATCGGTCATATCAAAAACATACCAGATTTCACGACCTGGACCAAAGAAACTGTGGGTGCCAACACCTTGGCCAATTCACCAGATTTTTTAAGAAAAGCCAAGATCGCAGCACGCCAATGGCCAGTGGATTATCTAGTAGAAAAATATGGATACCCCAAGGTTGATGTTACAATTTCTGACCCACCAGATCCTACCAAATGGACTGTGACCGATTTGTCAGTGATGCATCGTATAGGTGACATACTGGGGTTTCATAAACCCGGCGGGCGTGTGCAGGTATTGCAACCTGGTTGTATGATTCCCATACACAATGATAATCTCGAACTGGGTTATATTACTTCTGGCGATCAAGCCTTGAGCAAAAACGATTTTACCGACGAAGAAATCCAAAGATTTTACGACAATCAAAATTCAGTGGGTCGTGTGTTGATCATGCTGGAAGATTGGAAGCCTGGACAGTTGATCTGGTTTTATGATGAAAAAACCAACCAAGACCAATGGTGGGCTCGTTGGAAAGCCGGAGAAGTTGCCTATTGGGAACACTACAAAGAATCTGGCATACACGCCACCATGAATTTTGGTTACTGGACTAGAGCATTGTTGCGATTGAGCGGATTCAAAACAGATCGTTTGACGCAGTTTATTGACGCAGATACACCATTTGAAATTGATTATAATTCATTTGACAAATAGTGTGATGTTGCCTAAAAACAACACCAAAAACCCTACAGTTTGTAGGGTTTTTTTTTGGTTGACTCAAAAATACCAAAATAGTATAATACTTGTATAGTCAATAAAAAGGAGTCAAAATGAAACTAGAAATCGGAAATAGAATTACCTGGGTTAGCCGTGCTGGTGAACTCGACGGTGAAATAGTCAACATTGTTTTAAACCTAAATGCCGCTGGAAAAGTGATTCCTTGGATTGACATTGCCAGTGCTGGTCGCAGTATCACCCGTCTTTGTGCCACTGATAGTTATCTTAAACAGATGAAAGTGCAGTATGTCAGTGGGCACTAACCTGCCCGGTTGACCCAAAATTCAATTAAATGTATAATACTTGTATATTAACTAATAAGGAGCTAGAATGACTGAAATCAACAACATCATCCAAGTGAACACCATCGTAAACGAAGCCAAGCAGGCCGCCCGCGAAGCTGCCGAAAAATACTTCCAGGAGAAGCTGGGTGGCAAAGATCAATACTCGTGCGGTTTTGCCTGGGTTGACATCTACGGTGTCAAAGGCAACACCCGTCTTGGCAAGGCATTCAAGGCCGCAGGTATCCGCAAGAGCTATACCGGCAGTTACCAGATCTGGAATCCGTCGGAAATGGGTGTGCAAAATATCGACACCCTTGAAGCAGGTGCCGAAGCGGCCGCAAAGGTTTTTGAGAAGTATGGTTTCCGTGCATACGCAGGTAGCCGATTAGACTAATGAAATTTTATCGTGAAACTACAGTTTGGGATGGCAACGTCCCAAACCATGTTTATTTGTTGAGCACAGATAAAAGCAAGATGTACGGTTACATCCGACGTGGTACTGATGTTGCTGAAACATTTAAAAAGCCATATCGTTTTGATACTCGTGGTCGTCAGTTTGTAGAAGTCAAAGAGCTGGGTGAAATTGATTTGGACCCGGTAAAAGCAGAAACTTGGAAATTTATGGGCAGTAAAGGCAACGAATATGTTGTCCAGAAAATAGATAATATGTTAAAATGTACATGTCCTGGATATACATATCGCGGCGACTGTAAACATGTCAAACAAGTAGAGGAGCAGGCGTAATGGCTACACGTTCAGCAATTGGTATCAAACACGGTGATAGAATCAAAGCTGTCTATTGCCACTACGATGGTTACGTCGAACACCTGGGTCGTGCATTACACACCTACTATCAAAGTTCGCCCAAGGTTAATCGATTGATTGCCCAGGGAGATATGAGTTGCATAGGTGCTGACATTGGTGAAAAACACCCATTCAATGATCGCTGTGAATATATTGATGAGTGGATCGCTACTCAATGTACCTTTTACGGTCGTGATCGCGGCGAGGACAATACAGATTTTAAATCTTTTGCCACCGAAACAGATTTTCTTGAATACTACGACGGTTGTGGTGCTGAATACTATTATCTGTATGACCACGGTGTTTGGTATGTGAGCCAGAATCATCGAAACAATTTTAAACCCTTGCACGAAGTTTTGAGCCCGGAGACAGCATAATGTCTAAGACTACAGATTTCCGCAGATGGTTGCACGAGTTGTGGTTGCGTAATTGTGATGAACGTGCAGAGTATGGCGAAATGCGTTATACACAAGAACAGTATTTTCAAATGTACAAGTATTGGTTGAAACGAGAATTCAAATATCAAAGGAGTCAAAATGCCTAATTGGTGTGGTAATACCCTAACTATCACTCACGAAGATCCCGAAATGATTGTTCGTGCCAAAGCAGCCTTTGCTGAAGGTCGTTTCTTGAGTGAGTTTATTCCTGTGCCCCAGGACCTCAACGAAACCGTGGCCGGTAGTCACAACGATCCAGAACAACAGGACCGTTTGGTAACACAGACCCAGGCCAATATAGAAAAACATGGTTATGGTAACTGGTACGACTTCTGTGTAAACGAATGGGGCACCAAGTGGGACGTGGGCGACGGACAAGGTATCCAAACCTGGGACGATCACGAACTCATCGTTTACTTTGATTCGGCCTGGAGCCCACCTATTGCGGCTTACGAGAAGTTGCTAGACCTGGGTTTTACTGTCTACGCAACCTATTACGAATCTGGATGCGCCTTTGCTGGTATTTTTGAAGATGGCTCAGATGATTACTATGATTTGTCTGAGATGGATTCGGGCGATGTACAACAGCAGTTGCCACCAGAACTGGATGATGCGTTTGGTATCAGTGAAAGCATGGCCGAATACGAAGCTGAAAACGAAGATGAAGTTACCACTTGGTACAAGGATGGAGTAGAACAAACCGGGCTTGTCCCACATGAGGTAAAGAAAGATGCTTAAACCCTGGCAGGTGGTACAAGAACTTGAAAGCGATAACAGTCGCTTGTTCAAGGAAGGTGTAGTTGAGCGTGAAGCAGAGGCCGGTAATGACGAGTTCTTTAAAGGTGCTCGGTGGGCGTTGGACTCAATGGTCACATTTGGAATACGCAAGGTAGAAGAAAAATCCGGTGATGGTCGGGGATTAAAACCAGAAACGTTTTGGGCCACAGCTGAACAGTTGTCACGCAGAGAGCTCACTGGCAATGCAGCCATTACCGCAGTCAATCACATGCGTTTGAATGCAACAGAAGCCGAATGGAATCATTGGTATAGAAGAATCTTGATCAAGGATTTACGCTGTGGTGTCTCAGAAAAAACCGTCAACTCTGTAGTAGGAAAGAAATATGGAAAATATATTGTACCTGTTTTTAGTTGCCAACTTGCTCACGATGGTGCTAATCATGAAAGCAAAGTGTCAGGCTCAAAATTGGTGGAAGTTAAGCTGGACGGAGTGCGTGTTATTACTATCGTCTATCCAAGTGGGCATGTTGATCAGTATAGTCGTAATGGCAAGGAACTGGTAAACTTTGAGCACATCAAGCGTCAGTTTGCCAAGCATGCCCGACTATTGCGAGAGCCAATGGTGTTTGATGGCGAAGTAATGAGTAGCAGTTTCCAAGACCTAATGCGTCAAGTGCATCGTAAAACGGATGTGGCCGCATCAGATGCGGTGTTACACCTGTTTGATATTTTAACATTAAAAGATTTCCAAGCTGGCTCCAGTTCAGTACCACAAGTGGATCGTAGCAATTCGTTACGTGCTTGGTATGCTCCTATTGCGGACCATATGCCTAACGTGGCTATTTTGGGACATGAACTGGTAGATTTAGATTCGCAGGGCGGTCGTCGTAGATTTGGACGTATTAACGCCGATGCTATCACTGGTGGATATGAAGGTATTATGATCAAAGACCCCAACGCAGGATATGAATGTAAACGCAGTACCGCTTGGTTAAAACAAAAACCCTATATTGAAGTTAGTTTGACTGTGATTGGAGTTGAAGAAGGAACTGGTCGCAATCAAGGCAAGTTAGGTGCTATAATAGTAGAAGGAGAAGATGATGGTAAACTTATTAGGACCAATGTTGGAAGCGGACTTACAGATGCTGATCGTGTTACTTATTGGGACAACGCTGACAGTATCATTGGCAATATTGTTGAAGTACGTGCCGACGCTGTTACGCAAAATCAAGATGGATCGTACTCGTTGAGATTTCCTAGATTCAAGGGATTTAGAGGGTTTGAAGCCGGAGAGAAAATATAAAATTGAAAATAGCACTAGGCAGTGATATACATTTAGAGTTTGGACCTATTGTGTTAGACAACACAGAAGGTGCTGATGTATTGGTGTTGGCCGGCGACATCTGTGTGGCCAAACACTTTACTGATCGTAATCCCACCTACGTTCAGCACCTGGCCCGAGAGTACAGGCAGTTTTTTGATCATGTGTGTCGGGAATTTCCTGAGGTAGTTTACATCATGGGCAATCATGAACACTACTCAGGTGATGTGGCTTATACTGAAAACATTCTTCGAGAACATTTAGACTACGGCAACTTACACATTCTTGAAAAAGAAACATGGCGGTATCAAGGGCACACCTTTGTTGGTGGCACCCTGTGGACTGATATGAACCAGGAAGATGGAGAGGCTATGAGCTATGCTCAAAGTGCCATGAACGACTTCCGCGAAGTGTTAAACAGTAATAGGATGGTAGTTCGTCAAGTTCCCATTTACGAACGGAATCCGCTATGGACCGGTGATGGTCTAAATGGTGGACAGTATCAACTTGATAATAAAGGTGCCATGATTCGTACAGGCTACAAGAGCAAAGAAGAACCAGCACGTTGGACTCCGGAAGATAGTGTTATCGATCACAGGAAAATGTTAGATTATGTTGATCATGCGACTCGTGACCCGGGTAGCTATGTTGTGGTAGGACATCATTGTCCCAGTGAGTCGAGTGTGGCGGAACAATACAAAGGTAACCTGTTGAATGCCGCATTCCGTAGTAGCCTGGATGCGTTTATTGAAGCTCGCCCACAGATTCGTTATTGGTTGCATGGTCATACGCATTATAACTTCAACTACTGGATTGGCGAAACTAGGGTGGTATGTAACCCACGTGGTTATATTGGACATGAAGCCAGTGCAGACTGGTTTAAACTACAGTACTTGGAGATTGAATGAGCGAGCACATACCAGACCGTTGGGTTGTTGTAAAGATAGTCACCGCCAAAGAACACTTGTATAAAGTGTTTGCTTGTTGGCACGGTGGTTATACTGGATCAGACAGTTGGCAGATGAACTCGGGTATCACTCAAGCCACACTTGTTGACAACCGTTGGGAGTTTAAAGGCTACTCAGGATCTGTGTACAGTTGCCATAAGGGATCCTATGGCACCAATGGGTATGGTGGCCGTGTGCTACAAGGTTTCATTGACAAGATGCCCAGCCAAGGTGCCCGAATGGAAATCATGCCTGGGTCAACGGACTGGGCCAACCTAGACTACGATCCGTTACAACAATGGATCAACTCTGGTATAGAAAAGGAAAACACCCAATGACAAGACTCAGCTGGATTACAACCATAGTAGAAGATCCTGATCACCCAGGTGAAATGTTGTTGGATATCGGCGAGGCTTGCAAAGAGCTGGGCTGGGCAGAAGGTGATGCCATTGAGTGGATTGACAACAAGGATGGCACTTGGACACTAAAAAGAAAAGAAACAAAATGACATATCATATTGTGTACGAAAATGTCGTAGTAGAAGATTTAGATATCAGAGATCGTGAGCGTGAGATCACTCACTTGCTGTACGAACACGATTGCGAAGTGACCTTTGTCAAGAAGGATGGTACTGTCCGTACTATGCCCTGTACTTTGCGTAAAGAGTCCATGCCCAAACGTGATGCTGACAAGTTGCATGAAACCCGACTATATAAACCCGAGACCATTACAGTTTGGTGTTTGGATAAAAATGAGTGGCGGGCTTTTAAAACCGCCAATGTCCGAGAGGTGCGAATCCTTGGATAGAGATTTACAACGAGACATGCAGGACTCACAGTGGTTCAAAGACAAGGTCCGGTCTGACAAGGTCTATGCCCAAAACGTATATGCTGCACTATGCAACATGCGTTGGCAACCTGCTGATGTTGTTCCGATTCTCAAAGACGAATACTGGTCATGTAGTTGGCGTGGTGCCGGTGGTATCGTGGCCACACTGGAGGCACGTGGTGGTGATTACATGGATTGGTATTGTTCGGGAATGGGTGATGAGACTCCCGACACCGGACGTTGGATTGAACGACCAAAAAGTTATGTGCCCGAAGGAACTGTTACAGATGAGATACGTGCAGATCTTGCGACGTTAGGTTGGCATCCAAGCGAATGGCCCAAAGACAAGGATTGATCAAATGAAAACACAAGACATAGAAAAACTGTTGATTGGCAGTATCAAGGAAGTATTACAAGACCCAAAATACTTTTATCAGTCAACTGTGGGTCCAGATTATTGCCATTTGACAGCAGTGGGCAATAGTGTTATACTTGAAACAGTTAATATTTTAGGATCCAGAATGCTGTTGGCTATGGCCCTGGATGATGTAGAACGCAGTAAACAATTGGTATTAGACAACCTCAAAGGAAATTAAAATGTCATACGATCCACGTGCAGTAAAAGTATCAAAATCAGTAAAACGAGTGGCCGCAACCATAACTGATCCAGCTCGCCGCCGCGATTTTATCCGTGGTTATGTCAAAGCCGAAGAAAACATTGGCAAAACCAGGTCCACTAGAAGCAAAAATTCAGATTGAGATTGTATTTGCATTTTACTTCAGATTGCATAAGTAAATATATATAGTTCTATATATTTTCAGGAGTAAAACATGGAATACAAAGACACAGAAGTTGTCACCGCAGAAGACTACAAAAACACGGAAATACTGTACCTTGATACCCAGGTAGAAGAAAGTAAAAAAAGTACCAAGCGTGGCGTGTATGCTTATGGTGCAACTACCGATCCCAACGCTGTAATACCAACTTGGGGTTACAAACTGCTGGATCATTTGCCTATTCCCCCACAACACATGATTGATCGTGCATTGGCGGCACCCAATCCCGAATGGAGCGGGCTATTCAGCGGTATAAATGGCCGTGTTATTGGCAAAGACACAGACGAACTAAGTTGGGACGGGCGTACTTTTAGAGCCGCACATCAAGCTCGAGTGAGTTTTAGCCAATTGGTAAATCCTGGCATGGCCAAGGAAGATCTGCCAGCCGAGGATGAATTTAGTGTTTGGGTCAAAGAAAATCTAACCGATAACTTTTTAAACACAGGTTTGTTTTTTGCCAAAGGAACACCGGAACAGCCCACAGTTGGAGCACATGCTGATCTAACAAGAGATTTTGTGTTGATTTACTGTTTTAGAAAAGGTGGCCCCGATACCACTTTATACTACTGGCAAGAGCATGGAGAGCCGCTGATCCGTGACCGCGGAGTTAGACGTTTTGATAACTCCAAATTGACTGTGGTTGATGCTTACCGTAGCACAGACGAAGAACTCAAACGTTGTTGGTGCCTGGTCAATACTAGAATTCTTCATGGCATTGATCATATGACGGATACCAGAACCAACTTTCAAGTATCTTTTATTAATTCGGTACCAGACGAAATACTTTACAAATAAACAGCAGACAATAAAAAACCGCCCGAAGGCGGTTTTTTTAAGACAGCAAGAATTACTTCTTAGCGTCTTTTTTCTCTTCTTTCTTAGCTTCAGCTTTTGGGGCATCTTTCTTTGGCTCTTCTTTTTTGGCTGGTGCCTGAGCAAAAGCGGTTACAGCAAAAGCGGTTGCGATTAAAGTGATTAATGATTTCATTTTATATTTCCTCATAAGGTTAATTGAAATACCCAAGGTTATGACCCTGGATAATGTATTTAACGCTGGCCCGGTACACTTGGTTTACAAATACGCCAAACAATGGTAAAATTGACAGTTTGGTAAAATTAGTTGTTGCAAGATCCAAAAAAATAGTGCATAATACATTCATGCTGTTGATTAACAGCGTTTAACTTAAAAGGAAATTAACATGTTTGATCTTTCAACAAAACAAGGTAAGTTGTTTAACGCACTAGTATTAAAGGGTGAAACTTTGACAGCGAGCCAAATCGCCAAGCGTTTCTCCATCAAGAACCCAACCGCTACAATCAGCGACATTCGTCATGCTGGTTTTGCTATCTATGGCAACAAGCGTGTGGCAGGCAACGGTGTTGCTGTAACTGAATATCGTCATGGCAAACCAAGCCGTCGTTTGGTTGCTGCTGGTTACAAAGCATTGGCAGCTGGTTTAGTGTAATACTGTAACAAAACTGTCAAAAAAAGCACCGTTCGCGGTGCTTTTTTTATGAGCCAATTAAATACTTTATGGGTCGCAGAGTTTTTAATCTTGAGCGTGATATCCGTAGTACAGATTGGATCATATCCAAAGTACGACAGCAAGAAATCTATGCCCAAAATTTATATGCCGCACTTTGCAACAATGAATATGTTCCTGAAGATGTCTGGGGTATACTTAAAAATATACATTGGGACTGCACCTGGCGTTATGCGGCCAGCATTGTAGCTGACATCCGAGAAGACGACAGTTACATAGATTGGTACTGCTCAGGCACCGGATTTCAAGGCACAGACTTTACCGGCTTTGTTGAAGAAAGCTATGTGACAGAAGAAGTAGAGTCGGACTTTAACCAAATTGGATGGTTGTTGACAACTCGTCGCTATTTTGATCTCCCAAACTAAATAGCCAACAATATCATAATAGTAGCATATAATACCCAAGCATGATTGGGATAATTATTTTTGCAGGTCAACTCACTTCTAGTAAATAACACTAGCAAGTTTCACAAAACTTCATATTTAAAATCAAAAAGGAAAAACATGAAAAAATTACTACTGTCGGCTCTTCTGGCTGGCGTGTTTAGTACCACAGTTCAAGCACAGGCATCCAGCGTGAATGTCTATGGAAATCTAGACCAAAGTTATTACGCAATACAACAAGCAAGCGGTTCCACAGCAAATCAATCAGGTTTAAATTCTCATGGTTGGAGTACCAGTAGGTTTGGTATTCGCGGAACTGAAGATGCAGGTGGTGGTTTGGCCATTGGTTTCAACTTGGAATCACAGGTGTCACTGGGCACCGGCGCAGTTGGATCAAGCACCACTGGAGCTGCACAAAGTACCACAGGCACAGCCGAAGTGTTTAACCGTGCCGCCAACATCAGTGCAAAAAATTCATTGGGTGAAATAAAAATTGGTCGTCAAATCAATCCATTGTACGCTGTAGTAGTCGGCAACGACGCATTGGGAGTAAATGGTATGGGCTTGATCAACTACTGGGTACTTGGTAGTCGTTTGAATGGTACCAATGTGATCACAGGTCAGGATGCAGGAACCAACATCGGCGGAGCCAGTACCAGCGGCACAACACCACAAATTTTCAGCAACGGTATCGGCTACACATCTCCTGCGTTCAAAGGATTGACAGCAAGTTTGTTTACATCACCAGGATCTGGTAGTGCCACCACAATCAATGCTGGAATCATGCGGGAAGCCACACTAAGATACGTTCAAGGTGGATTTACAGCATCTGCTGGATATGGTACTGTGGCCAACACTACTGGTGCCACAGCACTACGTAATTCTGTGTTTGGTGCCAGTTACCAATTTGACAAATTCAAAATCAGTGCTGCCAAAACCATGAGTAGATTTGATAACAACCTGTTCACTACTCGAGTAGGAAACGATCTTGACATTACCACAGCTGGCGTCAAATATCAAGTGACTGCTCCTATGTGGGTTGGTGTTGAGTATACAGTCGCACAAGACAAGTATACCACTGCCAACAAGAGTAGCACAACCGGTTTGGCTGTCAACTATGATCTAAGCAAGCGTACCAGTTTGTACAGCATGTTGGCCACGACCGATAACAGCGGTGTATCCAAAATGACTGCTGTTTACGGATCCGCAGCTGCAATGACTTCAGGAGTAGATAATAAGTCATTGTCAGTTGGAATGAAACATTCATTCTAATAGTTTGACATTGTAACTAAAAGGCCTTATACTACGGTATAGGGCTTTTTTATGGCAAAAACAAAAAAACAAAATTCAGTAAAAATATCAACCGGCGGGTATACTTTAAGTCCCACCTATTCAACCGCTTATTCGGGTAGCAATTACTCTAATATAACTATTACAGGTGGTAGTGCCGGAATTACCTACACCACTGCTGCTACCACTAACCCTACCTGGGTAGTAGATTCATATTATACAAAACGACCCAAAGTTGAGATTACCGAACAGGACCTGGTGATCGATGGCCTAAGTCTCAAGGAAACCATGCTGGCCGTCAAGAACGAACTGATGATTCCCACACGCATCAACCGAAATATCGAACTTGAACAAGAGTTTGCAGAACTCAAGGCAGCAGCCAAACACTATCACAAACTCGAACAAAAGTTTTTGGAACAAAAGAAGATGTGGGAAACACTCAAAAAAACTGACCAGTAAATCTTTTTAATGTATAATAAGGTATGACTACTGTAACCTTAGATTGTAAAGACAAAAACGTGTTCAACATCATCGACTGGTGCGATTCACATTTTGGAATGGATTGTTGGAATTGGGCCAGCCAATTTCCCAGTTATAGATACACGTTTACATTTGAAACCGACGAGCAGGCAACTCATTTTAGGTTAAGATGGCAATAACAATACGTGTTCCTTGGCAAGATCCTTACAATAAGGATTTTATGTGGAACGAGCTACTGGCATGGACCTGCGAAACCTACGGCTTGCCTGGAGATTCAACCTGGCGTTATCATCCCAATGCCGACTGGATGGACTTTCATTTTTACACAGAAACGGATGCCATGATGTTCCAACTCAAAACAGCTGGCCAACGCCGGGATCAACAAGAACAAGCAGCGGGAGTATATGTGAATGGTGGTTAAGGCAATCTTTCATACTTTTCGCATGGGCGATGTAGAAGATCCTTACTTATATGCAGGATTTCCCATAAGCGAATGGCAAAAGACCGAGCATGGTCGGTGGGTCATGGAACATGCTGTGGGAGAACCTGTGTTTTGGTGTGATCCTGATCCCGGTCAGCTGGGATATAAAGTGTCAATCACAGGCGAACTAGAAGAAAAGGACTATACTTTTTTTAAATTAAAATGGGGCAACTGTGCAGAAAATCACCGCCGCTGAATATGATGAGTTCCTTAAACACTTGGCATGGACCAGACTTAAAGCGCCAGACTACAGGTTTGGCCAAGCGTTCTTAAACTATTTTCCTGACATACGTGACATCATGGAACGTAGTGGTGACCATGGTAGCCAAGGTGCAGCACATTTATTCTACGAAGAATGGGAACCTACAGCACGAGCACGATGCGAATCATGGGTAGAGAAATGATCAACTATTATTACGAAATACAAGATGATGTTACTGTGTTTGGATATAGAGAAAAATATCTAGCACACTTTGACGTCAAGCCTGGCCAAATCCAATCATCTCCGTTGGGTGGGTGGAGGCACTTCCACGACGAAGCTGTAAAGAACAGCAGTCGAGTATGGTTGGAAAATGCCAATGGTGTTACCTTGGTCAAAGCACCTGTCAATGATACCAGTTGGGGCCGTGTTGGCGATCGAGAGCTGGTATGGCTCAAACTTATTTGTAAAGACATTGCATCTCTGTGACAAAACATGTGACCAAAATCACCGAGCAATTGAACTTAATAGAAGTCAAGCACAATGGCGAAACACTAAAGTTCCTTAACGGGACTATACAAATGGATAGTAAAAACAGATTTATACCTGCCCGCGGTCCTATAGATGGTGATTACCTGTTGATCATTGAGGACTATGCCTGGTGGCATGTTAATCATTATGATGTCACAGAATGGATGCAAAAAAACTTGCCACGTGGAGAAGATCATTGTGCTGGCATGGTCATACATTTCGATAATGAAGAACAACGTATTTGGTTTACGCTTAAATGGTCATGATAAATACTTGTTCAACTAAAGAGATCCCAAATGCAAGTTAAAAAAATCATAGTCGTAGGCGGCGGAACCGCGGGCTGGCTTAGTGCTGGCTTTTTAAGTAGTCAACTGCCTGGAATAGAAGTTACTGTAATACACAGTAAAGAAGTTCCCATCATTGGTGTAGGCGAAACCACAGTACCACAGTTCCGTAATCATTTAGAAAAAATGGGATTATCAGAAGATGTGTGGATGCGTGAATCGGGCAGTACATTCAAATACGGAGTCACCTTTGATGGGTGGCGCACAGGTTCAGACACTCGCTGGCACGGGTTTGGCGACTTTGTTACAGAAAAGGGTATTAACCACAGTATAGATGAATTTGGCAAGCGTGTTAGTTGTGCCAAGGATGACTCTGTACTCATAGCTGACTACTGGATTGAAATGCTTAAACGTGGCATCATTACAGAAGCGGATTACTATCAGTATGCGTCAGACACATATCATTTAGTACAAAATCGTCGTGCTCATAGAGATCTAGCGGGACATCAGTATTCAAGTCGTGTGCCGGGCTATGCTTACAACATCAACGCATTCAAAGTTGGACAGACTATTCGAGACAAAGTGGCCGTTCCCAACGGTGTTCGTACCTTAGAGCGTCATATTGTACGAGTTGATCGTAACGAACGTGAAGAAGTCACTGGCATTGTTGACGATAGCGGAGAAACTCACACCGCAGACTTGTACATTGACTGCACAGGTTTTAAGCGTTTACTAATTGGACCCGTGGCCAAATGGGTCAGTTACGAAGATCGACTACCTTGTAAAAACGCCGTTGGCGGACGTGTAAACTATCAAGGCAAACAAGAAGAATTCTGCGTACCCAACCTACACGCCACAGCATTCAAGCATGGCTGGTCGTGGCGAGTTCCCTTGCGTGACGACATGGGTTCGGGTTACGTTTATGATACACGTTACACTACCACAGAACAAGCTGTAGAAGAGCTAGGTGCTTACTGGCAGAATCTAGGAATGACTTGGGATCACAAAGTTACATTAAAGTTTGATAATGGTATCTTGGATCGTAGTGCTCATCGCAACGTGATCGCCTGTGGATTGAGCTCAAACTTCCTAGAACCTTTGGAAGCTACTAGCATTAGCTTTACTACACTTATCAATGAACTAGTAGTGGCAGTACTTAAGAAGCACGATGGCCATTGGAACGACGGCGAGGATCGTGTACTAAGTCGTTTAATGAGCAGAGAAGTTAAAATTACTGGAGACTTCCTGTGGGCACACTATGCCTTGACAGAACGCTCAGACACAGAGTTTTGGCGTGAGCAAGCCGCCAAACGTGAGGAAGCTGTTGATATGGTACACGGCTGGTTTGGTCGTCATTTTAGCGATATCTACAGACGTGAGAAAGACTTCGACCATACACGTTATAACAAGTACGACTGGGCACAGACTATCACCACCATGAGGGCATTTGCGGATTGTCCAACACGTCCAATCACGGAAGCCCTGTTACCACGTGCTCGGTTGTTCTATAAACACCGTGATGAAATGGCCCGTGGTGTGCTAGACCTAGTACCAACACACTGGGAATTGATCAAACACATCAACCGATAATGTATATAAACAAGGCCGACCTTACTCCGCCGCAAGCGGTACTTGATCAATGTCATCGAGTGTTAATTGGAGATCCTGCATTTGTGATGTGGAAAATGAAACGTTGGTGCAAAGAACAGAACCTAAGTTTGCTTTGGACAGAGTTGGTGGAAACTTCAGATGTCAGTGCTATGTTTGACGAAGTTGCTGCCTTTTACTTTACAGAAGCACGAGATGCTACCTTGTTTAGTTTAAAGTTTAAATGATACAAGATAAAAGTTGGCCGCCGCCAGAATGGACTGAAGTCGTCATACCTTGGGATGAAATGCTGGTACCAAGAACATTTAGAAAACCGTTAAACATACTGAGCTGGGTTGAACAACAGCCCGGTGGTCGCTATCACTTGCACGGTTGGCAAAGCACAGAAGGATTTGCATTTAGATTTGAACGGGCCGAGGATGCCACTGTGTTTGCGGCTCGCTGGCTATGATCAATTGGAGTTGGTTAATTGCTCGTCTTGTCAGTGCTGTTGGGTCATGGATAGATTCCAGTAATCTACGCAACCGTGTGTATAAAATGGCTGAAGAAGCAGAAATTATGATGACAGCACTAGAGGATATAGAACGCATGAGTTGCGAAGAACATATCAAAAAATATGCTCGTAAAGCCATAGAAACCGTTAAAAATCTACCGCAAGATCAGCTTGACCAATAAATCCTTTTAATGTATAATGTAAGTGTAGTGATAAATTTAATCAATAACTTCGGAAAGTGAGAGTATTATGAACTTAAAAATCAAAGCAGTTTTACAAATTGTTGCAATGACAACCATGGCAGTGAGCGTGGGTTTGGCATTTGCTTTTTACAATCGTTTGGTGGGCGATCAGTACACCTTGTACACCTTTGCTGGTTTATGTATGGTAGCATTATTTTATTCCATGTATAAACTTTTGTTGGACCGTTTGGAGTACGAAGAGCATGTCAAAAATCTCAGCGAAGATTTGAAAAAATTCAATAAATGAAAATTTACAAAAGCAACTACAGAGATCATTGGATCAGTCCATATACTGTGTTAGAGTATGTGTTCTTCTGGACTGCATGGTCAAAGTGTGGTCGAAACCGTGGCATTATCGAAGATCGAGATTATGTTGACCATCCGGCCTGGGTAGAACAGGCCACAAAGTATATCGAGCCTGCGTGTCGGGCCATCAAGTGGGTGCTGGATCTAGTTCACCCACAGGTCAACATCATCCGCATTGATCCGTATGATACCTGGAGCATGGATCATACCTTAAGCGATATTATCTTGCCCATGCTGAAACAGTTGCAGGCCACCAAACATGGTGCACCTTTTGTAGATGACGAAGATGTCCCCGAACACTTGCGTAGCACAGTAGCGGAACCCAAGGAAAACGAGTGGGACACTGACAGCTTGCACTTCCAGCGTTGGGATTGGATCCTGGCAGAAATGATCTGGGCTTTTGAACAAAAGGTCGCAGATGATGCTGAAGGCCAGTTCTTTGATCATTCCGCATACGACATTACAGATCGTGATCAAAGACGGGCATGGATAGATGACATCAACAACTCAGTCAGCAAAACCAAGTATGATGAAGCCGGACATCGTGCCTGGCAGTTCCGCAAAGCCAACGGTTTGCGGTTATTCGGTAAATATTTTGAAGCACTTTGGGACTAATATATGTTCGAAGATATCACAATAGGTTTACTTTGGTTGGCCACCACTTGGTTTATAGCCAACATTATTCTAGGTATCATGGATGCTTTTCGAGAAGTGGACACTGAACTAACAGACAAGATACGAAAACGAATAGATGAAATTGTGCATCGTGTTGAAGTCGAACAACAAGGCGATGTTTATTATTGGTATGATCGAGATAATCGCAAGTTTTTAGCACAGGGTCAAACCACAGAAGAAATCATTGATGTTATTAAAAATCGATTCCCGGAACATATATTCTATTTCGAAGAATCAAATCACCTGATCAGTGCAAAACACAACTGGGAACCTGTTCCTGCACGGTTGTCCGATAAATCCTAAAATAGTATAATACTACTATGACAATGCACCTCGAAGGACCGTGGCTAACTACTACCGGTAAAAAACGTGGACCCAAAAAATGGGCCAGTGCCGAAGCCAAACGCAAGGCCGAACAGCTAGACACCATGTGGAAAGCCAAGCTCAAGGAATTGGGCATAGAACAAGAAACCAAACGTAAGCGACGTACTTTGTCTACAGATTCACTCACTCTCAAAGTAACAATACCTCCGGGACGTGAAACACCCTATATCGCCAGCCGCGACACCGGTTGGGTGGCTTGCACCACTCCCGCCAATCAAGAGTACACCGGTACCAAGGTCAAAGGCATTGGCACCATGCACAAGAGCAACGCAGTACCTATTTTCAGTGACGAAGAAGCTGTGGACATCTCCAAGATGCGTAGGTAAATAATACTAGCATATAAAGGAGAATCGGCCCAACGTGAGTAAAGAAGATATCATTAAAATGTCCGGAGTAGTGGACGAAGTATTGCCCAATGCCATGTTTAGAATCATATTAGACAACGAGCAACAATCAAAAATCACTGCCACAATCGGCGGCAGGCTTAGACAAAACAATATCCGAGTACTATTAGGCGATCGTGTAGACGTAGAAATGAGCCCATACGACTTAACGCGAGGACGTGTGGTGTATCGTGCTAAATAGTAGCATGGACCTCCGCGAAACCTTAGACCTCCTAGAAGCAAAAAGCCAAGTTGACCTAGAGCAGATCAAACTGCCCTATGCTCGTACTGCCCTGGCACCTGTGACCAGTGCGGCCACCATAGACAATCATTACGGTAAATTGTACAAAGGCTATGTTGACCGTTTCAATAAGAAAGAGGGAGATCGTACATTTAACGAAGCCGGTGCTTACTTGCACAGTATCTGGTTCAGTCAATTTGCTCGCCCCGGTACTCGCAAACCACATGGCGTGATACTGAGTATTATCGAACGCAATCATAAAAATTTTGTGGATTTTAAAAAACGTTTCAAAGAAGAAGCCATGAAACTGCAAGGATCCAATTGGATTTATCTTAGCAAATCAGGAACCATTAAAACTATACATAATCATCAAAAACGCACAGACATAGCTCTGCTAGTGGATTGGTGGGAACATGCATGGACCATAGATTATGGAACCAACAAAGAAAAATACCTAGACAACTTATGGCGTATCATGGATTGGGACGCCATCAATCGCAGATTATGATCACAATAACTGAATCAGCAGTGGCAAAATTACAAGAAATTTTGGCCGAGGAAAATAACCCCAGTTTAAAACTCAGAGTTTTTGTACAAGGCGGTGGCTGTAGCGGCATGAGCTACGGTTTCACCCTAGATGATACTCAAGCAGAAGATGATTGGGAGTTAGACATCAGCGGTGTACAGGTTCTAGTAGACAGCATGAGCGGTGGATATTTGCAAGGTGCAGAAATAGACTACCGAGAAGATCAATACGGCAGTACGTTTGCCATCAAAAACCCCAACGCAGTTACTACTTGCGGTTGCGGAAGCAGTTTTAGCCCAACATAACACACAACTAGCCAACGGCCCAGCTCGAGCCAAATCCGATAAATAATGCTATATAAGGATTTAATATATGGCATTGACCTGGCAACCCACTTCTATTAAAGATATCAACGAAGGTACCACCGCTAATGACGGTACCGGCGATAGTATTCGCAACGCATTTTTCAAAGTTGATGAAAATTTCAGCAACATAACCAGTTTTTTCAATGGTGGCGGAGACTATGCCACTGGACCAGCATTTAGCACACTTGCAATTACCACTGCCAATATCTCCCAGGGTAATGTAGGTAACGTAGTAATAACCAATATCAACGGTCCATACACCAATGCCGCAGTCAATGGTACCAACATATATGGAAATATCAATGTGGCTGGTAATATTGTGCCAACTGCATATGGTACATACAATCTTGGTAGTCCGGACAGACCGTTTGCAAATCTTTACGTTGTGGCAACTATATCAACCACACAGATTACCACATCCAGTGACTCAGGTCTGTTAATTGTTCACGCCAATACCACACCTAGCGATGTCAAAGACGTTGGTATCATTGGTAACGTCAGCAACCACTTCAGCAGTAACATGTATGCGTTCTTTGGTTATCAGGCAACCAGTAATAATTTTGTTTACAAGATTACTCCTAATAATGCTGCCACTGTAGGTAATAGTGTAATTTATGATGGTGTTTATGGTAATGTTCAATTTGGTGCGTTATATTTAAGTAATGCTACTCCAGCAACTAGCAATATCACCGGTGCATTAATTGCCACTGGTGGTATTGGTACCAGCAACGATATCTGGGCCGCAGGTAATATCTATCAACGTGGCTATCGTGTATTAAATACTGCCGATGTGGCAGAAGCAGGATATCCTATCTACAACGGAACTAGTAGTTTGTTTGCTGGTAATACTATATTTGCAACCACTACTCCTTCCGTATCAACCAATACCGGTGCTATAGTAGTACTTGGTGGTGTAGGTGTGGCTGGTAACATCACTGCCGGCGGCTATGTCGGTAATTACTACGGTAATATTGTAAATCCTGTACAACCATACATAACCACAGTTGGTAGTCTAGGAAATCTGATTGTGTTAGGCACTATAAACGCTAACAGTTTACAAGCCGAATCGGGTTCGATCACTGGATTACTCGCAACCACTGGCATATTCCAGACACAAACCACCACGTTGTTATTGACAGCGGCCACAGTCAATGCCGGCACCATTGGTAACACTGGTGCCAACATTGTAGGTACCATTGGTACTGCCGCACAGCCCAACATTACCACAGTTGGTAACCTTACTAACTTAACTGTTACTGGTAACTTATCTGTAGTTGGTAATGTCGCATTCCCTAATATTTCAATTACAACCACAGCCGTGGTTGCAAAATTAAATTCTGCAGGAAACATACACATCACTGGCGGTAACCTGACTGTCAGCACTGACGCCACAGCGGTAGCTTTTGTTACGTCAGGCGGATTGACAAACAGTTTATTAACGGCCAGCAAGTCGGCCAATTCATTTGTTCAAAGTGCGTTGACCAATCGCAGTTCAGGCACCAGTGCATCAACCGACTATATTGCCTATGCCAACAACGGTAACAATAATCAAGGTTACATTGACATGGGTATTACCAGTTCAGGGTTCAATGATCCTGCATTTGGTATTACCAAAGCCGGCGACGGATACATTTTTGTAAGTGCTCCTGCCGGCACAGGTGGTAATCTAGTTCTTGCCACAGCCGATGGCTCACGTGGCGACATTGTGTTTGCCGCCAACGGATTTGTGTCAGGCACAGAACAAGGTCGCTTTAAAACTGGCGATGGTCTGTACTTGACTGGTAACTTGGTTGCAACCACAGGAACCATTTATCAAGGCGAAGGTGCCAAAACACTCGAAATAGACAACTACTTCTTCCCCGGATATGCTGGACTAACCAATGCCTCAGGTATTTTTGTAGGTAATACAAACTCATTTGTACAATTGGCCATGCGTAATCATAGTGCAGGTTCTAGTGCATCAACAGATTTGATTGCCTACAGCTCAAACGGCGACAATGATTCGGGCTGGATTGATATGGGTATTACCAGCGAGTCTTTTGCTGATGCTACCTATGGTGTAACTGGTCCACATGATGGTTATGTCTTTATGAGTGCTCCTGTTGGAACAACTGGTAATGGTAGCATGTACCTCAGCACCAGTGGCAATGGCACCAAAAACGACATTGTGTTCAGTACCAATGGATTCTCCTCTGGCAACGAACGTATGCGTATTATCGGTCAGGATCGCCCAGGAGATCCTGCCGGTGTAGAAATTTATATACCAACAACTAGTGTCAGTACCACAACAGGTGCGTTGCGTGTACAAGGTGGAGTGGGTATACAAGGTAACTTAAACGTTGCCGGTAACGTCAGCATCATTGGTAATTTGACATTTGGTGGTAACGGAACCAGTGTAAGCACATCAACATTGACTGTTGAAAATCCAATCATATTCTTGGCCAATGCCAACAATGCCAATACTTTTGACATTGGCACAGTTGGCCGATACAGAAGAGCAGCCAACGTGTTTACCGGACTTGTTCGTCAGGCCACTACAGGCGGTTGGAGATTGTTTGACGGTGTAACTAGTATACCAACAACCACTGTGGATTGGTCACAAGCAAGCAATGGTAATTTGATGGTTGGTAGTGCCATGGTTGCCAACTCAACTGCCAGTACCAGTACTACCACAGGCGCCTTGCAGGTCGTAGGCGGTGTGGGTGTTGGTGGCACAATATATGTTGGCGGTAATATTATACCAGGCGGCAATCTCACCAGCAACATTGGTAGTACTACAACATGGTTTAACACATTCTTTGGTGTAAGTACACAAGCCAAGTATGCTGACTTGGCAGAACGATATACAAGTGATGCACAGTATGAACCGGGTACTGTTGTTGTCTTTGGTGGCACACACGAAATTACAACAACCAATACGTTTGCTGACGTCAGTGTTGCTGGCGCTATTTCCACAGAACCTGCTTATTTAATGAATGCAATGGAAGAAGGTTTGCCAGTGGCCCTCCGTGGACGTATTCCTCTCAAAGTCATTGGTCCTGTTTCCAAAGGAGATTTATTAGTTACTGCTGGTGCTAATCCTGGACACGCTGTCAGCGTAGGAAAGAGTAAAGATCACCCCTTGGCAGTATTTGCTAAGAGTTTAGAAGATAATCAAGAGCCGGGTGTAAAAATAATTACAGCGGTAATTCTCTAATATGGCAGATAGTTTAACTTGGGTAACACCACCAGGATCCATTGCTAATTTTCCAATCGGCAGTCCATCTACTACCAAGTTAGTGGTAGCCGATACCAGCAACACTGGAGCCACATTAACTTATTCTAAAATCAGCGGAGATTTGCCACCTGGACTAACTTTAAGCACCACAGGAATTATTTCTGGAACTCCGCAGTATGTTACTTCATCAAACAATTATTTTATTTCTTTAGACTATGAGTTCATAGTTAGAGTGATCAGCAGCGACGGCCAAGTATTAGACGGTAAATTTATCATAATCATTACCAATACTGTCAATCAAGATTTTCAATGGACAACACCCGAGGGCATTCTTGGAACAGTACCCAATGGTAATTTTTATTCTCTGACTATACAAGCCCAAAGTTCTGCTGGTTTAGGTATTATCTACAGTTTAGTGTCAGGAGAGTTGCCCCCGGGCATGCAACTTATTAGTCACCGTGTGACCAAGACCATAACAGCTACACAATTTTCTACCAGCACCACTGTAAAAGTATCAAACACTCAAACAATAAGTGTCAATGACTATGTGTTTGGGTCAAAAATTGCTGCCAACACTCGTGTGGCTGACATCAACACCGCGACCAATATCGTTACATTGACCGTTGCCACTACCAGTGCTGTCACAACAGGAGATACTATAGATTTTTACAGTCCAGGACTGTTACAAGGTGTACCGACTATACTTGATCCTATCAAAGTCAATGAATCACGAAGTTATAGATTTACTGTTCGTGCTACCAACAGTTTAAATCGCATTACCGATCGTGCTTTTAGTTTAAATGTGACCAACATTTATGGTCCGATCATTGAGCCAGAAACCACGTTCCTTGGTAGTTATTTTGATGGTGACTTCTTCGATCAACAGCTAGAAGTAATACAATTGAATCCTGCAGTTGAAATCAACTGGGCTGTGACCAGTGGTCGACTACCACCTGGTCTGACCTTAAACAGCACCGGAGCAATCACTGGATATCTAGAGCCTGTGGAGTTAGTTGGACAATACGGTCCAAGTGGGTACGATGGTGAAGAAACTGTTAATGGTATTTCTGTGTCGCAACAAGAATACGATACCGGCCCATATCAATTTAACCAACTGAGTCAAAACGTAGCATATACTTTTACTGTACAAGCATTCGATGGCGCAAACTATGACTTGCAAACCTATGTGATCAATGTGGTCAGTCGGCCTAACTATACTGCTGATAGTAGTTTAAGTATAGATGATGTGTATCTAACAGTTGACTCGGGAAATGTGTATATTCCTGTGATACGCAATACTTCCACCATACTGCCTGCGGGCAGACAAGATGCATATTATGCTGCTAAAATTGACGGCTACGATTTTGATGTAGGCACTGAAAATTTAACATATCGAATTGTCAACACCGCAGGTACCTATGATGGTAGTCCGTTTGATCCACTCAATCGAGACGATCTCAACAACGGTTTACCAGGTAGTTTTGACTTTGTCAGTACCACAGTATCAAACTTGCCCGGGGTGTTATTAGACAGCGACTCGGGGTGGATTTTTGGAAAAATTAATCCTCAAACATCGGCCTATGAAGAATTTGATTTTGGTATCGAAGTATGTAAAACTGTAGGATATGGAACCACCAGTAACATTAGATTATCAATCAATGCTAACATTACAGTAAACACCACTCAGTTCGTCACACAAAGATTTGCCAACAGCGTTGCAGCAGCTAATTTGTCTGTGTTGGCCAATGTCACATCCTCAACAATTTATGTGACCCCGGTCTCAGGAAATGTGACCTTATTGGACAACAGTCTCTGGGTCAGTAACTCATCGTCGCTAAGTGCAACAGTAACAAATTCTAGTTTTTATCAGGTAGAATACTGTAGTAGGCCTACATATTTTACTTTGCCGGTGGTTGGAGATCCCAACAGTATTATTACTTGGACAAGTCCGCTGGACCTGGGCACCATTGACAATGGTACTATCAGCGAATTACGTGTTGAGGCTGTAAGTGCTATTGGTGCCAAAATTACATATAGTTTAGTTGATGAACGAGGAGTATCTTGCAGATTGCCACAAGGACTAACGTTGTTGCCAACTGGAGAAATTGCTGGACGAGCCACGTTTGAATCTTTCAGCGTCGATGACTATACTACCACATTTGATAATGAATTATTGGTCATTGACAGAACCGTTACATTTAGAGTCCGAGCCGAAACAGTTGATGGAAGTGCATCAAGTACTAGAACATTTACATTAAAATTAAATCTTATAGACACTGAACCATACGAAAATCTTTATTTAAAAGCCATGCCCCCGGTGAGCAAAAGACAAATGTATAACGCATTGATTTCTGATTCTAATATATTCAATGAAAGTTCAATCTATAGACTCAATGATCCAAATTTTGGTGTACAAAAAGATTTAACAATGTTGTTTTTGCCGGGGTTGAGTCCTAGCGAGTTGACCGAATATCAAACTGCCATGGCGGAAAATCATTTTACCAAAACATACACGTTTGGTGATGTAAAGGTAGCTTACGTGCTAGACGCCACATACGGAATTAAATATGAAGTTGTTTATGTAGAGGTAATAGATCCGGGCGAAAATGATCAAGGCATTGGTCCTGCTCAATCCACAGATTTAAGCACAGTGATTGATAACCCCTACATCAGCCAAGACGGAATCGCATATAACATTATCTATCCCAACAGCTCGGATAATATGACACGTAGAATGGAACAAATCATTGGTTACCAGGATCAAAGTAGTTTGCCACCCTGGATGACCAGTAATCAACCCGATGCTACCACTGCCACAGGATTTACTATTCCATTAGGCTATACCAAAGCTGTTGTGATTGCCCACGCCGAGCCCGGCGAGGGAGAAAAAATTGCTTACAAGATTCGTAAATCAAATTTTGATTTCAATCAAATTGAGTTTACCGTAGATCGTTATCAGGTTGATAATTATTATAGTTCTAATTACGATATCAGCACAGGAGCATATATTAAAGACAGAGAAACCACTTTTGACAGCGATCAAAATGTCAACGTTGGTACCATTGTGGCTTCGGTGACTTATGCAGTTAGTGTGCCATACAGCCAAATCAATGGTCGACCAGTTGAATATGTTCGAGCCATTGGCGGCATTGACGGCATTGACAATTTTGCCGACGGCGAAACTATAATATTTTCTAAACAAGAACAATTTGAAGATGCTGGGCCCTACGACGGATGGGTAGATTATTCAGCTTCGTACATCGGTGACAACACTGAAACCACAGTAGTAGAAGGTTACGACTCAGGATCATATGATACCTACACAGTTGTACCTGGATTTTTAGAAAAAAGCCAGGGCACATCAACTGTTAATCGTCGTGGCGGAATATGGAGAATCGATATTACCAATGGCATAGTCAATTTGACATTTGTGCAAGAAATCACTGTGTACGAACGTGTACGAATACTGTTTGGTAAAACCTTATCAAGCGCCATATTGACCTATAGCCTGGATTTGGCACCAGGACAAACAGTACCATTTTACAAAGTGTTTATAAGCAACCCAGCACTGAGAATCCGAACAACATTTAACAACGATACTACCAAATTCTTCACTTTCAGAGATCAGTACTACGAGCCCGGAAGTGAGGATAAATATGTTAAATTCCCACAATATGGAGTGTTTACTTAAATGGCATCAACTATAAACTCAAACAACATTGACATTACTTACCCAATAGCCGGGCAAGACAATGACACACAGGGTTTTAGAGATAATTTTAGAAATATTAAAAATAATCTAAACACCGCAAGACTTGAAATTACGGATTTGCAAGACGACGTAGCACTAACACCAAAAGTTACTTACATTACCGGTAACGTGGGCAACGTCAGCTATCCCGCCAGTGCCAGCAGTTCCGGTACAGTGGGACAAATAGCCTGGACCAGTCAGCATTTGTATGTGTGTATTGCGACCAATTCCTGGGTCCGAGCAAATGTAAGCACCTGGTAAACGGCTTCATAAATATACAATAATTAGGATAAGATAAATGGCATCAAGAATCGTTCCAACCAACATCGACGGTACATTTCCCGTAGCCGGACAGGACAACTCCAGTCAGGGATTTCGCGACAACTTTACCAACACCAAAAACAACTTTACATTTGCTCGCAATGAGATTACTGATCTGCAGAGCAAAGCTATTTTAACCGCGGCATTGGATGGGTCTACACTCAACAATGACATGGCCGGCACACAACTTATTCGTCCACAGCTCAAAGCATGGACACAGGCTCTGGTAGACCTGGGCAGTATCAGTGGTACTGCCACTGTAAATTTCACAGTGGGCAATTTTCAAAAGATCACTGCCAGTGGTGCAGTAACCCTGGCCTTGAGTGGCTGGCCTTCTGTAGGCACAGCCGGCGGTTACGGTGCTGTGCGTGTGTGGATTGTGATATCCGACTATACCACACAAACACTGACATTGCCCGCGTCAGTCAGTATTGGTGTAAGTGATATCAGTGGATACTCTAGTGCTACTAGTGCTATCACATTTGATGCCAATGGCAACTACATTTTTGATTTTAGCAGTATTGACGGCGGATCAACATATTTTATCGCTGACTCCATGCGTAACCGTAGTACGCTTCGTGGTAACACACAAGTTACCGGAAATTTAACTGTTATTGATAGTACTGTTAGTTCTCGTAGTAGTGTTACGATCACTGGCAATGCCGCTGGTGCTATTTTATTGCCACAGAACAGTGGTGTTATGCTGCATATTACTGGGCAAGAAAATTACCCTGGTCGTTTTTACCTAGACGCACAAGGAAATTCATCTGCTGCCGGGCATAGTCACTATGCGGCCTTTGTGGGTCGTCGTTTCAATGGTAATGTAGGTGTTCCTAGTGCTGTTAACAGTGGAGATATCGTAGCACGTTTTGGTGCAACTCCTTATCATGCCAACACCGCAGTCAACAGTGGTTGGCCCACTATCACTACCACCCGTATTGACATGCTGGCCGATGAAAATCAAACAGTGGCCAACATTGGTAGCCGACTAGAATTCTATACTACCAATACTAAAACAACCACAGCAGTCAAAAAACTTACTATCAATACCGCAGGTATTGTGGCCAATGCCAATTTATTTGTGAGCAACACCTATGTGCCAAGTTTTGCAAACAGCATTGGTGCAACTGGCCAAATCAGTTACGATACCAGTTATGTTTATATCTGCTTGGGCGCCAACAATTGGAAACGAGCTAACTTAGCAGCTTGGTAATACATCCAAAAATATCCGTTGACTCCTTGCGATAATTGCTATATAATTATACAAGGAGTCGTTTATTATGCATCCATTATTACCAGACCTATCTAAATTAACCTTAGATGAGCTTAATAACAAATACGGGGATTTGCTCAAACGTATTACCTATGCTTATCAAATTGGACAACCAGCCATGGTTCAGCAATTACAGATGCTGATGCAAGACTACCAGGCAGAAATACAAGTTCGTAATGCCAAGGCGCTACAGGACATGGAAAAACAATCCAAACAATTTAAAAACATTATAGACATTCAATGAAGTTTGATCCCTACGGACAATTGGTTATCTCAAGCAGTGAGTTGGTGGATGAGTTGTATCGCAATCCTGATCTCCGGATTGAAAATTTTAGTATCACAGATCCTGAGTCCTATAATCATTCGGTACAGAAATTACATTTAGACTTTCCTTTATTAAAAAGATACTTGCCGCTGGATTACAAAGAGCCGGTTCCGCAAGAACTATTTGATCACATTCAGCAATCCACATGGCACATGCCCCTAGAGTATTTGGAATTAGATATAGCCCAGCACGTTTTAAGTTTGTGTACTACGCAGGAAGAACTGCAACGAGTGGGTCAAGAACTATTGCTGTATCAAGAACGTGACTTGTTTAACCTGTTGCGTTATTTAAAATATTTTGTTGATACCATGCGTAAGAATGGTGTAGTGTGGGGATTGGGACGTGGATCTAGCACAGCAAGTTACATTTTATATCTGTTGGGTGTACACAAAATTAACAGTTTGTATTATGATCTTCCGATCGAAGAATTTTTAAAATAAACTACCCAGTTTATAAATAATGCATATAGGAGAAGCACAATGACAAAAGTATACAAAACAGCTCGCGGTAAAACCATTGACATGGACAAGGTCAAACTGGCCAACGAAACAGTCAATGCCGTGGGCAACATGAAAGTTAATGCTCGCGGAGACCGACTTGGTGTTGGCGGCAAAGTTATTGCTGGACGCAATCAAGTGATGGATCAGGTCTATGCTGTAAATCCTGCACCTACTAAACGCACAGGCGGATATAGCCCTAACGATCCAGAGGTGTATGCTCAACAACAATCATTGATTGAAAGTAACCGAGCCAAGGAATTGCATGATTTGGCGACCAATCTAGTACAACCGACTTCAATCGAACCTGTAGAATCTACAGAACCTGTCGCTCCACCGGCACGTGGTACGTTGGCTGGTAGTGTGGCAAAAACCACGGTGGTCAAACAAGAACCTATGCCAAATTCCAAGACATCAAACGGGCCCACAAGAATCTAATTATGTTTAAACCTATCAAAGTAACATCAATCAAGGCATTAAATGATCATGTGCTGGTAGCTGACATGAATTTCAAAGAACGTCAATTAAGCAGTGGCATCTATTTGCTAAACGATGATGCCCGTACCGCTGGTATCAGACCACGCTGGGCCAGGGTATATGCCACTGGTCCAGATCAACAAGATATCCGAATTGGACAATGGATCCTGGTAAGTCATGGTCGTTGGACTCGTGGTGTCACCATCGAAGACACCGCAGGAGAAGTAACTATTCGCCGAGTTGACCCAAACGACATTTTACTGGTTTCAGATTCTGAACCTACCGGGGACGATAGCCTAAGCGATGCTGTATTAAAAGACAAAGTGGATCGTTGGTAATATGCCCATGTACGAAACCACTGTACGCACACCCGAAGGCGAGAAAAAGGATCGTGTGTGGGCTCGAGATTTAGCAGAGGCCAGAATGTTGTTGGAACAACGCCACGGCCCTAGAAACGTTCCTTACATTCCACATATTATTCCAAGTTAATGGGATTCCGCAAACCTGATATAGAATCAGCATACTCTGCTATACGTACCAGTTTGGGCGAAATACACAGTCCTTACAATGACGGATGGACAAGTAGTTCTTGCAAACACGAACTGTATATGTTAAAATGTTGGCTAGAAGAAGAATATAATCGGTTACCAAAATTTGTCGGGGAAGAACTATGGGAACAGGAACGAGTAGTAGACATACTCAAAAACAAGTAAGCAGCAAACCACCACGTTGTAGTTTATGTAAACAACAGTACACTCCTGCCTGCGATTACATGCAAGGGCGTTGTCCGCATCATCCAAGTATAGTTAACCAGATTTTGGCTAGTCCATACAAAACACGTTTTTATAATTTAATTAAATTTTTCAAAGGTAAAAAATGAATCACAGAAATATCAGCCTCGTCAAGAGTGCATTGCGTATCGCCGCCTGCTATTTTTTAGCATATTATGATTTACAAATTGCTGCTGGTTTGTTAATAACAGCAGAATTACTGGGCATTGCCGAAGAACTAGTATGAGAAATATCAAGCTAGTTGATGCTGTTATTCAATTACACAATATTGCTCATTTAGTTGAATCAGAAATTGGCAATGGCGCACTAAGCCAACGTATTCGCAACATGGCGGACCAATTACATGTCTACTCAATTCAAGACGACCGTGCCAACACAATAGCAAAATCAATAATCAATCAGGTAAAAAAATGAAAGAACTCTGGACAGAAAAATACAGACCCAAAACAGTTGGTGACTATGTGTTCACTGATGCCAATCAACGTACACAGGTTGATTCGTGGATCCGGGAAGGTGCCATTCCGCATATACTGTTAAGTGGTAGTCCAGGCACAGGTAAAACCACACTAGCCAAGGTACTAATCAATGAACTCGGAATCGAAGACTACGACACCCTACACATCAACGCTTCAAGAGATAATGGAGTCGACTTTATTAAAACCCGAGTGGAAGGCTTTGTTAGTACAATGCCATTTGGTCCGTTCAAAGTGGTACTCTTGGACGAAGCCGACTACTTGACGCACAATGCACAGGCCATCATGCGTGGACTCATGGAAACCTATCAGGAGTCAGCTCGCTTTATCCTTACTTGCAACTTGCCACACAAGATTATCCCAGCCTTGCACAGTCGTTGCCAGGGTTTTCATATTGATAAAAGTGATGTAACAGAGTTTACTGCTCGTACTGCCACAGTATTGGTTACTGAAGCAGTAGAGTTTGATCTAGATACCCTAGACAGCTATGTCAAGGCCACATACCCAGACTTACGCAAGTGCCTGAACTTGTTACAAGCAAACTCAACCACAGGCACATTGACTACACCAGGTGAAAACGATCGCGGTATCAAAGATTGGAAACTGGATGCTGTTACTTTGTTCAAAGCAGGTAAGATTACAGAAGCACGTAAAAGTATTTGCAGTCAAGCTGCTGGTGAAGACATGGATGAAATTTTTCGTTGGATGTACGACAACTTAGAGTTATGGTCAAAGGATCCAGCCAAACAAGACGAAGCAATTTTGGCCATACGCAAAGGACTAGTCAATCATACCATGTGTTCTGATCCAGAGATTAACTTATCCGCAACACTTATTGAACTTACACAACTATGAAAATCAAAGACCTACACCTAGTGGCATTTTATGTACAAAAACCTCGCCCCGGTGTGCAAACACAGATTGCCGGATGGAATAAAAACCCCGACAACTATCAGTACGACGAACGTATTGAATTTACCAAAGGACTGACCAGCAAAGATAGTCAGTATGCAGGCATAGTATTAAACCTCAGTGAAAAAACTGTGGTACAAAACAGATACAATAGTGAACAACGAGATTTTGATGGCCTGTTCAAGTATTTCTTAGAAGCCTATCCCAAGTATGTGATCAATGTGATGGCACAGTTGGACATGCCCTACTTGGAACAGTTTATTCCCAAAGAAGAAACCAAAGATGAAGAAGTACCGGCTCAGTGACAGCGGTGACCGTGGCTGGTTTGTAGGAGATTTCCCCAAGGCCGTAATACGCACAAAAGAATTTGAAGTATGTTGGCAAGGCAATCCGGCCGGTGCAGTAGATATCCCGCACTATCACAAAGTAATCACAGAATTACAATTGATCACAAAAGGTCGCATGATAATCAACGGAGAAGAATTTGGACCTGGGGATATCTATGTCAGTGAACCAGGCGAACATTACCACGCACACTATCTTGAAGATACTGAAGTTGTAGCGATAAAATTACCTTCCTTACCCGCAGATAAATATTACATATGAGCTTACTTGATATGTACAAGGTCAAAAAGAAACGGGCTGTGGATCCCAATGCTCCGCCACGTCCCAATTTGCTTAACCACGAAAAACGTCTCAAAGAAGCCACTGTCACAGTGGAACAATTACAGCAACAGAATCATGAGTTAAAAGGTCGATTAGACCGTTTAGAATCCAAATTGACCAACCAAACTGCTTATCTCAATAGCCTACACCAATACGTAGCTAGATTTAAAAAAGGTTAATATCCGCCTAGAGTTGGATTATCTATATACTGTAGTGCCCAATCTATCTGCACATTAAAGCTATCGGTAGAACCTGCTTTAAAATAATCAACAAATTTAGTAGGATTGGGAAATGTGGATTCTGTCATCCACTGATTATTGTATCCTGTTTCGCAATGTAATCCATCAATTAACGTTTTAAAATGTCCCACAGACCAGGACAAAATTTCATCCACATCTCGAACAAAATATGTTCTTCGATCAAGGTGTAAAAAATCAGTTTGATGCGTTTCTCCTGGGACAACACGCCAGGGTAATATAACAGCAGGTATTTTTAATGAGTGTGCCAAATGGCATATACCGCCTTCATACCCTATAACAAAATCACACAGTTCATTGAGTACAAACACTTTATGTTCAATTGATATATTGCGGCTGTCAATGATCACAGGATCATAGCCGGCTGCTTGTATTAAATCTAAGATTGCGTTGTATGTTTTTTTGGTATGAAATTTTATAAATGGATAAGGATCACTATGGTCTTTGATATTGGAAAAAAATTCAAAATCTTTTACATAGTTACCATCGTTGATTAGTACTGCCGCTAATTTTTTTCCACGGCGTCCAACGGGTAAAGATTGCCCAAACACGTTCACATGATCAAATTGATCGTACCTACTGAATATTTTAAAACTTTCTAAATGAGTCGGATGTGGCGGATCGATCCAGACAACAGAATTTATAACAGGATCAAGGTTAATTTGATTGCCAATGTTAAAAATACGTTTCCAAGTGGTGTACCAAGAATCTATGCCTGTAGTTATATGAACCGGCTGATTCAGGCTGTTAAACAAACACATGGCCATAAGTGTATCACCCATGGCGTGTCCACCGTTTAAATATAGTCGAATCATGCAGTTATTTACAGTAAATTTGTTAGTTGACAAATAAATCCATTTATGCTATAATTACAGTATGAAAATGGATAATAAGCGACCCAAATGAAGCAAAAATTCCCCACTTTAGAAGCGTTGGCCACAGCCATAGCCGCATTTGCACACAACCAGGATCGTGTTGAACGTGATGCAATCACTACAGACGACGGTCGTACTATTGCCCCCAATCGTCAACTGATACGTGAGTATCTTGAAGGCAACCGTGCCAACTTACCGACAGTATCAGATCATGATCGAAAGCATGCTGAAGGCATTGTGCAATATCTACAACAAACCGGAATCATGCAGACCCTGTCCAGTCGTGACGATAAGTTTTTGGGGCAAATAAACAATCTGCTGTCACAGCCATCTGTAACTGCCAAAGATTTTGGTTTAATGGCCTGGGCACCAAAATTGGCCAGTGACTATCAAAAGAAAGATCATGTTCGTGAACTCAGTGCTCGATTCGAATATGCCAGTCGTTATATTGGGCAAATGGGCGATAAAATTATCACAGAGTTTACCCTGATCGACAGTAGATATATCAAGAGTATGGACTGTTATGCTGTGTACGGACATGATGCCGAAGGCAATTTAATATTTTATTGGGCTAGAGAACAAAAGAAAATAGTGCAGGCAGGACAAATACAAGGGCGTGTTAAAACGCACAAACGAGATGGATATCGTGGCGATGCCTGTGTCACAACATTAAATTATGTAAAGGTCGTATGAAAGAAAGTGTAATATTAGTTGATGCCGATGGTGTACTCCTTAACTGGGAATATGCGTTTGAAATCTGGATGGAACAGCATGGTTTTGAACAAATACCCGGCGGTAACTTAGACTACGACATTGGCAAGCGTTATGGCATCAGTAGAGAACAGACAGTTAGATTGATCAAGTTGTTTAACGAAAGTGCCAGTATTGGATTCCTTCCGCCCCTGCGAGACGCCATGTACTATGTGGAAAAACTACACAAAGAACACGGATATGTATTCCATTGCATCACCAGTGTGAGTGTAGATCCCAATGCTGTTAAATTGCGTGAAATGAATCTGCGTAAATTGTTTGGAGAAACTGTATTTCAAAAGATTGTGTGTTTGGATACTGGGGCAGACAAAGATGCGGCACTATATCCGTACAGAGATACAGGATGCTGGTGGATTGAAGACAAAATCGCCAATGCCGAACTAGGTGCCAAGTTAGGTCTCAACAGTTTGTTAATGGAACATGGTCATAATATGCATCACTATCACGACCATGTTCGTACAGTTAAAAACTGGGAAGAAGTTTACCGTATCGTAACTCAGACCTCCTTGTAAATTTTAAGTATTTCAAGCACAGCCGGGTGGCGTTGTATGTCTCGGTGATCAAATTCTATACCGGAAACGTATTTACAACTGCGGTAGTCATCTACTAACCGTTGGAAATTGAGAAGACCGTTGTCGTCTTCCCGGCGATCCGCTTGTCGAGTGTCACCAGTTACTACCATTTTACTACCTTCTCCTAATCGCGTGAGTAACATTTTCATCTGACTTGGTGTCGCGTTTTGCATTTCGTCTGCAATGATCCACGAATTTTTAAATGTTCTACCTCTCATGTATGCCAGGGGAGAGATCTCTATTTGGTTGTCATCTAGCATACGTGCAATTTCACTTTGGCGATAATAATCACCAATGATGTCGAATATGGGCCTGGTCCAAGGAGCCATTTTTTCATTTAGATCCCCAGGTAAAAATCCATGTTCTTCATCGTCGACCCCGACTGCGGGTCTGGTCACTACAATACGATCGATTTCCCCGGATCTGAATGCTTTCAGAGCAGCCAGTACAGCCAGCATGGTTTTACCTGTACCAGCTGGTCCTGTAGCAAATACTATGAGCCGCTCAGGATCGGTTAATAAATCAATGTATTTTTCTTGTGTTAAACTCTTTGGGATTAACGTAATAGGACGATGTTGTTGCTTCTGGTACAGGTCCATTCTTACGGTGTTGTTGCCTTTGAAACTGTTGGGGTTGTGATCATTTACTACTAGAGCCTCTGCTCTGCGTTGTTGCCTTTTGGACAAAGTTGCCTCCTTGAAGTGGTAGTGTCGTGCTGTCTACTAAGATATTTAGGTGTCCACGGGCAAAAGTTTAAACTGTGTGTTTTTGACTTTAAAAAACGCATAAGTATTAGACGACCCAACATAACAATAAATACCCACATAATTAAATTCAACCCGGTATCAGTACAAATTCAGATAAATAACTGTACTATGCCAGCAAATATTAGAGAACTACTAGACAACACCAAAGAAATTTTTGTAACAGATTCCGCTGTTAACACTCTGCTTGACTTTGAACGAGTACTTGATGAGTTGGATCTGTATGCGTTTGCCAACTGGAAACAGGGCGAATTGGTAGAAGGCCCCACATATCAAAAATACTTTGTAACTTGCACATTCATGTGGCCATACAAAAAAATGCCGGACCCTAAGGGTGCTGCACGTTTGGCCGAATACGAATGTGATGTACAATACAAGCAAGATTTCTTTGAGCATCCAGACACGGTCAAAACTCCCAACGATTTTAAACCCGGTACCCGAGTACCTAAAATGAAACAGAGCCCCATATGGCTGGTTGAAATTGTCATGCCTAAAAAGCTCATGAGCGATATACAACAAGGTGCTTTGGAACTAGAATCAGGCACAATTGACATGGAAGACATTGATGCAGCATACGAAACTGGTGCTGACAATGACACCGTAGATCAACAGGATAAAATCAATGATCAACCACAACAATAATCTCTTTGAAGGTTTGGAAGCCGGAGATCTAGCCCGATTGATCCACCCTGAACTACATATTGATGAATTCAAAAGCAAACTGGGCGACGACGCTGATATTGTTGTGCTAAGTTTTAAAGTAGACAGCAAAGAACCTGCCAACGATCTAGTGGCCTTTATTGAAAAGGGATACAACTGGGTAGTTGATGCCGATGTCAGTTCAGGCGAAATGGACGACGGCAGTTACATCGTGTTTGTTGAAATGGACCGCAATGAACAGCTGGCCGACAATGTTATGGCCTTAATGGACGACCTAATGAACTTGACTGACCAAGCCACAGATGAATGGCGTGTACGCTATTACAAGAGTCACAAAGAAACACAACTAAGTTTAGAAGCATTACAAAATCTAATTCCCAATACACCCGAAAAATACGAATCCATGTACGGACAAGAAGCGATTGATCAATTGAAAACAGCCGCCGGGCTTGATGTTGATACCCGGGCGCCAAAGAATGATTTCACCGAAAGTCTGAGAAACCTAGCCGGCATTATTAGATAACATTATAACAAGGAGAACAAACATGTTAGATACATTATTATGGGTAGCAGTAGGAGCATTTGTAGGTTGGAATTTCCCACAGCCATTTTGGGCCAAAGCAATTCAAGCTAAAATGTTAGGAATGTTTAGCAAAAAATAAAAGGTTATAAACTATGTCTTTCAATTTTGATTTTACACAAGAACAACTAGCACAACTACTACCAGGCAATCCATACCTGGATCATTGGTACGAAGCCTTATGCCAAATCCTGCCTGACTATGAAATCAACACACCACAACGTGTGGCCGCTTTCCTGGCTCAGTGTGCTCACGAGTCAGGCGGCTTCCGTGCATTAAAAGAAAATCTAAACTATCGTGCAGAAACTCTACGCAAGATATTTCCCAAATACTTTCCAACTGATGATATTGCCAATCAATATGCCGGACTACCTAACAAGCAAGAAGCCATTGCCAATCGTGTGTATGCCAACCGCATGGGCAACGGAGATGAAGCATCAGGCGATGGGTTCCGTTACTGCGGTCGTGGCTTGATACAACTCACTGGTAAACAAAACTACACCAAGTTTGCTGAAAGTTTAGACATTCCTGTAGAAGAAGCCAGCGAGTTCCTGTCAACATTTGAAGGTGCTATACAAAGTGCTGCATGGTTCTGGGAATCAAACAATCTCAATCAATACGCTGACTCGGGTGATATTCTAACAATGACCAAACGCATCAACGGCGGAACAATTGGGTTGGAAGATCGTAAGAAACATTACGAACACGCACTACACGTATTTGGAGCCTAACGCATGTGGCAATTTGCTACAATGTGGGCAATGTTGCCAGCAGGATTGACTCATTGGATCGTTAATGCAATGCTGTTGGCAGGTGTCATTGGTCTGGCCGCTGGTTGGGTTGGACGTTGGATTCCGTTCTTCGATGCCTATGCTAGATTATTGAAACCCATTGGAATTGTGTTATTACTTGTCGGTGTGTATTTCAAAGGTGGTGAAGCCACCAACGATGCATGGCGTGATCGAATTGCTGACCTAGAAGCAAAAATTGCTGTGTCTGAAGCCAAAAGCAAAGACGCCAATGCCAAGTTATCTACAGCAGTTAAAGAAAAGAATCAGGCCATACAAGAAAGCAAGGTTGTTGTACAGTCTCGATTAAAACAAGATGCGGTCAAGATCGATGCAGAGTGTCGATTAGATCCCGCAGCAGTTGAAATCCTAAACGAATCGGCACGAGACATCAAAAAGGTTAAGAAATGAAAAGATTATTAATCCTTGTCTCGGCCTTGCTATTAACAGGTTGTTTGAACACTCCTGTTGCTCGTCACTTTCCCGAAGTGCCGGAAGAATTAAAGATAGCTTGTCCTAGCTTAGAACAAGTTGATCCCAACACTACAAAGTTAAGCGAAGTTGTAAGAGTAGTTACTGACAACTACACGCAGTATCATGAATGCCGAGTCAAAATAGATGCTTGGATTGAGTGGTACAAAACTCAAAGATCTATTTTCGAGGAGGTAAAATGAAGAAGCGTAACTATACATCAGACACAGAAGCGGACCAATTCTAGTCAGGTAAGATAAGGAGAAATTATGAAGCGTCTTTTAATTGCGTTATCAATAGTAGCACTAAACGGTTGTGCGTTGTACGATGCTTATATGATGACCGGATACGATCCCAACGAGTATCGCATCATTACAGAAATTCGCACAGATGCTTACAATGCAAAGCAACATTGTTCCAACAAAGACATGTCGGAGGCCAATGCTATCATAATTGCAGACAAAACACAACTGTTTGAATTTTACGAAGAACAAATTCCACGTAATAAAAACGGTATCAATGCCAGTAAAGAGTTAAACAAAATAGCACAAGGACTTCGGGTCGCCTACACCAAAGGATCTGTAAGCCCTGTATTTTGTAAGTTGAAGTTTGAAAGCGTTGAGCACTCGGCTCAAACTATACAACACGTAGTGGGGAAAAGACCAAGATGAACTTAGATAACATACAATCACAACTGGCAGAAATTGCCAATTCAGGCGACGAAACATTTGCTATATTTGCACAACAGATCAATCAAGTGGTTGAACAGGCCAAAGCAGGCCAGATGAGCAACGCTGAAGTAGCTGAAATCATGCGTGATGCACAAAGTCAGCTGGCAATATTACAGGACATGAGCGATCTTGCATTCAAAGAAAAACTCAATGTGCTAATAACTGGCTTAATTACTATAGCCTCAGCAGTATAAATATAAAAATAACAAGAACAAAATGTTCAACAAGGAGCTAGCATGTCAGAAGAAATCAAAAGCGAAAGTGCAAAGAAAAACGAAGATTGGATGAATTCCAAATGGCGTCCAGCCATGGGTTGGATGTACATGTTGGTGTGTACCACTGACTTTGTGCTATTTCCAGTACTATGGAGCTTGGTACAAGTGGTAGGCGGTGGCGAGGTTCGTACGCAATGGAGTCCAATCACACTACAAGGTGCCGGCCTGTTCCACATGGCCATGGGTGCTATACTTGGTATTGCTGCATATGGTCGCACACAAGAAAAGTTGAACGACAAAGCTGGTGCAACATTGCCAACACCGGCTCCTAGTTTTGGTAGCACACCGGTTGCAACATCCGCACCTGCTCCTGTACAATCAAGCTTCGGTGGCGGATTTAACAACACACCAGCCCCTGCTGCAAGTAAGTTTGGTAAGGTAGTACCACAAGATGATCAACCGCCACTATAAGGAAAAGAAAATGAAAATTATTAATTTTGCAGTATGGACAGTGATTGCTGTGTTTGTAGCGGTTGTGGCAGTACCAGCACAGGCCGCCGACAAGCCAGCCAACAAAAAACCAGTGGCCGAAAAGAAAGTCAAGAAGCACAAAAAGGCTGAAGGAACCAAAGTTCCAGATGCACCCAAGGCACCTGCCAAAAAAGACGACAAGAAAAAGAAATAATTTTTTTATTATTTCGAAGGCCGGTAAGTTGACTCTGCCGGCTTTTTCATTTATAATACTACAATGACTTATTACGATATTTTAGGAGTTACCGAAAAAGCCACTGCGGAAGAGATTAAACGTGCTTATCGTAAACTTGCAAGTCAACACCATCCCGACAAAGGTGGCGATAAAACCAAATTTCAAGAAATACAAAGTGCCTACGATACCTTAAGCGATAATAATCGGCGTCAACAGTATGATATGCAACGCAATGGATTTGGTGGCAACGGTGTTAACCAATGGCACTTTTCCTCTGCCGGTATGAATCACCCTGATATTGACGCCATATTCAAACAATTTGGTTTTGGAGATCCGTTTGGCGGAGTTAGACAACAGCAACGTCGCAATCGAGATCTGCGTATAGAAATACCTGTGCCTTTGGTTACCACGTTGGAACAGCAGACAAAGACCATCAGTGTTGCCACATCCAATGGAGAACGAAGCACAGTAGAAGTAACCATACCAAGAGGTGTAACCAATGGTACCAATATCAAGTACACTGGACTAGGAGATAACCTATTTAACACCATTCCACGTGGAGACCTATATGTCCAATTTAATGTACACCCAGCCGAAAATTTTATTGTCAATAATATTGACTTATATACCCCGGTTAGTGTAAACTGTTTGTTAGCAATAACAGGTGGCCTGGTACGAGTCTCTGGATTAGATGGTCGAGAATTTGAGTTAACTGTGCCGCCTGGTACACAACCAAACACAAGATTTAGAATACACAATCAAGGCTTATATCAAATGAATACTGAAGCACGTGGACATCTTTATGCTGAAGTTGTAATAACTGTACCACAAGATTTATCTGAACCACAACTAGAAATTGTACGCAATTTACTCAACCCTCAATAAATATTTTTATGATACAACACAATCCCGAAATTGAAATCGTTATTGCCAACGCAACTGATACCGCAAAAAGATACAATCACGAATACGTAACATTAGAGCACTTGGCACATGGTTTGGTCAGTTTTAAACCATTCAATGATCTACTGGTTGCTTATGGTGCCGATGTTGATTCTTTGTTGGCCGACCTTGAAGAATATCTCGGCAAACAAACATACATCGCCAGTGGTGATTTAGAATCTGCCAAAGATCCTAAAAAAACACATGCTTTAGAGCGTGTGTTTAATCGTGCATTCACACAGGTCCTGTTCAGTGGTCGTAACCATGTACAGGTCATTGACATCTTCTTAAGCATTGCATCCGAATCAAACAGTCATGCCAGTTACTTCTTTATCAAGTATGGGTTAGAACGAGGCCATATAGTAGACTTCTACAACGAAAACTATGTGGAAACCAAAGGACGTCGTGTAAGTCCCAATGTGCGATCAGATGAAATTCTCAAAGAATATTGTGAAAACTTAAACGTGGCTGCCAAGGAAGGCAAGATTGATCCTGTGGTAGGACGTGAGTTTGAGCTAGAAGAAATTGCACAGGTGCTTGCCAAACGCAACAAGAGTAATGTGTTGATGGTGGGTGATGCAGGTGTAGGTAAAACTGCCATTGCTGAAGGACTAGCACGTAACATCAATGATGGACGTGTGCCCGAATACCTTAAAGATTATGTTGTTTACAACCTTGACATTGCCAGTTTGCTAGCAGGATCCAAGTACCGTGGCGAGTTTGAAGAAAAGTTCAAAGATGTGATTGGTGCATTGCAGGCCAAGGGCAAATGTATCCTGTTCATTGACGAAGCACATCAAATGCGTGGCGCCGGTTCTGGCAGTAACAGCTCAGTGGACTTTGCCAACATGATCAAACCTGCATTAAGCAAAGGGCAACTAAAGGTTATTGCTAGTACAACCTGGGAAGAATACACACAGAGCTTTGAAAAAGATCGTGCCTTGATGCGTCGCTTCTGCAGGATGACCATTGAAGAGCCCACTATCCCTGTGGCCAAAGAAATCCTGCGTGGCCTGCGTGAATACTTTGAAAAGTTCCACGGTGGCAGTATCAGCGACGAAGCCATTGATGCCGCAGTAGAACTCAGTGTACGCTACCAACCAGACAAAAAGCTACCAGACAAAGCCATCGATCTAATAGACACAGCTGCCGCACGTTTAAAAATCAATGCCCTGGCCTGGACTGTGCGTAAAAACCACATCGTAGATATTATCAGCAAGTTTACAAAAATTCCAGCAGAACAAATTGGTAGCGAAAGCACCAAGACTCTGGTGGACCTAGAACAAACAGTTAAAGGCAAACTGTACGGACAGGATCAAGTGGTTGAAACTGTGCTAGAAAAGATCTATGTTGCCCGTGCTGGACTCAAAGCAATGAATAAGCCTATCGGCAACTTCTTATTTTTAGGACCCACAGGTACAGGTAAGACAGAACTTGCCAAACTGTTGGCTGAAGGTATGGGAATGAAACTGCTACGCTACGACATGAGTGAGTATCAAGAGAAACATGCACTGGCCAAGTTGATTGGTGCTCCCCCGGGTTATGTGGGCTACGACGACTCAAACCTAGGTGGCGGCATGTTGATCAGCGACATTGAAAAAAATCCCAACTGTATTATACTGTTTGACGAAGTAGAAAAGGCACACCCAGATGTGACTAATATTTTGTTGCAGTTGATGGACGAAGGCACTATCACTTCAAGCAATGGTAAGAAAGCAGATGCTCGCAACGCTATTGTTATCCTTACCAGTAACTTGGGTGCCGCAGACAATGAAAAGAACAACATTGGATTTGGACGTGAGCTTGCTAAATCAACCGAAGATGACCGAGCAGTCAAAGACTTCTTTAAGCCCGAGTTCCGCAATCGTTTGGATGGTATTTGCAAGTTTAATAAACTAGACACAGTAAGCATCAAGAAGATTGTGGCCAAGTTTATCAACGAAGTCAATGAGTTGTTGAGTGAGAAAAGTATCAAAATACGCCTTACAGAAACAGCAGTGGAGCACCTGGTTGAAGTTGGCTACGACAGCAAGATGGGTGCTAGACCCTTGGGACGTAAGATTAGCGACTTGATCAAAGTGCCCCTGAGTAAAAAGATCTTGTTTGAAAACATTCCAGCCAATACTGTGATTGAAGTAGACTGGATTGAAGACAAGTTTGAATTTAATGTATTGGGACAATTTACCCCAACAGCACCTATAATAGACTCTAATGGATATATCGTTCTGGATTCAGTGCAATCCTAAAATTACTGTAGACCATACCGTCAAAAAGTTTTATGGTAAATTCTTATACAAGTTAGTTGTATACTGTCCTGCAGGTCGCTTGATCGATGCCAAAGGACCAATGGATGCGGCACTTGAACATCGCCGAGTCATGGCAAAGAACGTCAATTATGGCGGTTGGTGGGGAAATAGAAATCATAGAGATTTAGAAAATGCCGATGTTGAGTTTTTGACCATGTTGAGAGAAGTCAGGCACGACCGTGGTCTGGGAATAAAATTGCGGATAGAAGAACCCATGATTCAAGTTTACGCCGATTCCGATTCAGCATTGCAAACCTTTGTCAATACTCATTTTGCTGCCAACCAAAAACAGTACGTACGATCAATCTCCGGACCTGCCGACCAGGCAGCCGAATCGGTATTAAATGCTGGAGCTATCATACGCAAAGAAAACAACGGGTACCGGTACAAGATAATCTTAAAAGATGGTAGATATACTCCCGAAATCAAACAAAATTTACTAAACTATTTAGAAAACCAGGGTACGGAACAGGTTCAAATACCACGAAGTGCCAGAGACATGCTGTTCAAAAGCACAGGATTTATCTGGAACTTGTATTTTTACTCCAACGATGTCAACATGATCACATTCCTTAACTTGATAAGCCCGGGCATAGTTTCAAATTATCATGAGCTGGTAGTATTGTCTAATAAATAATAGCATATTATCAAGGAGCCCGTGATGGCAAAGATGCAAACCGAAACTGTAGTGATTACAGTGACCAAATTACTAAAAGATACAGATGTAGAGTCCACTGTTTTAACCGACGATGTGACTGCAAGTTTAGAAGCAGTGGTAACAGAATTGGCGGGTGCAGGTGCACTTGTTGAAATCCAAAAAGCCTAATCAATTAACCTAAAGAGAGTATATCAATGAGCGACAAGAAAATCAGTCAAGATGATGCTGTGGCCTTAATCAAAGCCGCAGCAGCCAAACAAAAGCAACAACAAGCGGAGCCACAGCAACAGGCCGGCACACCATTTGATTTTAAAAAGGTACACCTACATATTGGAATCCCTTGTTACGGTGGTATGGTAAGTGAGCCAACTATGACCAGTTTCTTGCGTTTTACCTTGCTGGCTGGGCAGGCTGGATTGAATTGGAGCCTGGACACAATGGTTAACGAAAGTCTGGTAACTCGTGCTAGAAACAACTTGATGGCCAAAATGATGACCAATCCAGAAGCCACTCATTTTATGTTTATTGATGCAGACATTCGTTTCCAACCAGAATCAATCCTGAGCATGATTGCGTATGACAAAGAAGTCATTGGCGGCTTGTATCCTAAAAAGGCCCTACCTGTGAGTTATGTTATCAACTTGAAAAATGAAACCAAGATCCAAGGTGATATCTTCACCGTGGACACAATGGGCACAGGTTTCTTGTTGTTCAAACGTGATGTATACAAAAAACTAATTGCTGCACACCCCGAGTGCAAATACGTGGATGATGTGGGCCTTGGCAAGCAGTACGAGCCCATGATGTATTCGATCTTTGATTGCGAAATTGACGAGCGTGGCCACTATCTAAGTGAAGATTGGCTGTTCTGCCGACGCTGGCAAAAGCTGGGTGGCGAAATTTGGGCACACAGCAAAGTGTTGCTTAACCACGTGGGACACTATGAGTATGCCGGAGACCTTGACAAGATTGCCATTGGCAAGCGTGGTAGCATGGGCATCATCGAAGATACACTGGCACAACAAGGTGCCAAACCAGAAATCAAACCCATGGAAACAGCCCCAGGCGCTTGATCAATGACAGAAACTCTACATTTTAAAATTGGTCTTGCTGGCACATACTGGGCAAAACAACCCGAGTACAGTATTTTAATCAATGATATTGTATACAATGCGGGCACCATTGCTGTAGCTAGTGAAGAAACATTTTATGTAGAGTTTGATGCTGAAGTAGAAGAAGGTCCTTGCACTCTAAAGATCAGATTAGAAAACAAGGACTGGGCCGATACTGTACAAAACGAAGACAAAACAGCTATCCTCAAAGACATGCTGTTGAATATTCGTAGCGTTGAAATTGATGAGATCAACTTGGGCAATTTGATCTATACAAAAACTCAATTTGTTGGTGACGACCCTGAGCGTCCTGTGTTGGATAAATGTCAAGACCTAGGCTGGAACGGTGCTTGGATCCTGGCATTTGAAAGCCCTTTCTACTTTTGGTTGCTTGAAAACATCTAAGATAAATATAGTAATAGAAAGACTATTACTATGTTTCTTAATGAACTAGCAGAACGCCGTGTTGTTGTTATTTTTTGTGGAAGATTCCAGCCTTTCCATCGTGGCCACGCAATAGTCTATAATAATCTAGTCAGTACATATGGACGTAACAACGTTTATATTGGTACTAGCGGCAAAGTAGACCCCCCAAAAAGCCCTTTTAAACTTTCCGATCGAATTTATTTTATGAATTTGATGGGAATTCCATCTGACCGCATACTACAACTGTCAAACAATTACAACCCTGCGGTAGCTGCTCAAGCCTTGGGCATACAAGATCTCGGCAATACTGTCATGATCTTCCCTGTTAGCCAAAAAGATGTAGACGAAAAACCCAGCTTGTTTGCCAAAGGCACTAACAAAGACGGTTCACCAGCAAAACTGCAACCATTACCCGATGATCTGAGTCGAGTTGAAAGTGCAGACAAACACGCATATATTCAAGTGGTCAATGTAGAGCCATTTGAAATACTGGGGCAATCCATTACAGGTGCTACCAGCATTAGAGATTTATACAGCAAAGCCAATAATGCACAACGCCAGCAAATAATCAAAGATTTATACGGCAAGTACACACACGAAGCAGAAAAGATTATGAACAATAATCTTTTACCGGCTGTTGATGTGGCTCCTGCACCATTGCCCAACAAAACCAAACTACAAAAAGTCACAGTACCCAAAGAAGAACCTGTTGCAGAAGCAGTCAGTCATTTTGTGCCCAGCAAGCCCAACAGCGAACATGGTTACTATAAACTATTGGCATATCGTTACAAAAAAAATCCCGGTTCATTGAGCGCCAAAGAAAAACAAGAACTACATGATTTTGTAAACAGATTAAAAACTGTCAAAGAAGAAGCTGCTGGAGTAGGTGTAGTAGCTAAAAATAAAAAGCAAGCCCGTGATCCACGTTACAGCACCAGCATGACAGTGGATGTTGGTCCTGGCACACCAGGCAAAAATCTACGTGCTTTTAACTTGGCCGAAGAAGATATTGCTTGGGCAAGAAATAGATTAAGCGAAAGCGAAGTTGACAATTTAATTTTGACACATATCAAGTATATCAATCAAGATATTGATTCCATCAAAGAGCGTATTGCTACAGAAAAGCTACCCGCTGATTATGTGGCTAAACTAAAGCAAAAAATTGCCGATCTTGAAGCAGAACGTGCCAAATTGATGTTTGATCCCAAATGAAACAACACCTAATAACCGCCGATGTGTATGCCCACTGGGGTGAGGTTAGCCCGAGCTACAGGGTGTATGTAGACGGTGATTTGCTGACCGAACGCGACTTTGGATGGCCCGGGCATGAAGTTTTTATTAGAGAAAACATCGTGGTTGATCTCAAACCCGGAGTTCATCAACTGCGTATAGAACAAATAGGTAACAACGGCAAGATACAGATTAAAGATATAACAGTGGACGGGGTAGCTTCTAAGCCCGAGTTCACTACAACAGAATAAATATACTTAACACGGAAAAAAATACAATGAAAAGCTCTGAATTTATTAAAACTCTAAAAGAAAATGCATCTGGTGGCGCTACAGGCTCGTCTAGCGTGGCCACTGTCTCTACAGGGCTAGGCGGGGCTACTACAGATCTTATTAAGCGTCAAAAGTCCTACAGCAATCAAAAAACTCCAGGCGGCACAGTCAAGGTTAAAAAGGTCAAGTAATGGATATCTACCAAATTTTAGAATCTCTCAAACGAGTTGAAGAATCGATGTCCGAGGCTGACTTATTGATTCAAGATATTGTTAACGGTCGAGTCGACATTTACGATGTGTATGCACATCCAAAAGATGAAGTTGAAAAATACGTAAGTGAAATTATTCACAATTATTATGATGAAGTAGTAATTGACACTGGACTACATGCCAAAGACGATTTTGAACCAATCTTTGATCGTGTTGTTGATCAATTGCAGAAAGATTACAACGTTGAATTTGATGAAAGCACCGACGATGATGGTAGTTACGTAGATGATCCCAAGGCACATGCTTCGGTCAATCGTGGTGGCCACAACAAGTTGAATACTCTGTCCGACTACTATGCCAAACTAGATGCAATTGATCAGGCGTTACAAAATCCAAAGATGGCTCAGTTTTATCCAGAATATAAACAACGTCGTCTTGATCTTGAATTTGCGGCACGTCGTGCCGGACTAATCAAAGAAGGTGGCAAATTCAGTTTTGCCAATCCCAAGCAACGTCCCGGTGATCAGGTGCGTGGCACAGAAAAGGCCACCAAGAAAAAATCCGGTGAACATCCTTTTACAGGACGCCTGGTTGGCACCGATGAATCCAAACTAGATGAAAAATGTTGGGATACTCACAAGCAAGTTGGTATGAAGAAAAAAGGCAACCGCATGGTTCCTAACTGTGTGCCCGTAGATGAAGAATACGAAGCCTACATGAACGAATTAGTTGGTACCTATGGAATGACTTCGGGTGGCACAGCCACAGGTGGCAACACAAATACGAACACACAAGCTGGTCAAGAAATTGACACCATCACAAAAAATTTACAAAATTTAAAATCAAAAGTTCCGGATCTTAATATACAAAAAGCAACTGCGGCCTTAAGCAAGGCCGACGACAGTGATCCATTATCATCACAAGATAAAGATGCAGCCAGTGCTCTGGCAGATCCTGTGGCAAATTTGATCAAAGATCCCCAATTGGGTCAACAGTTACAACAACTGATCAGTAAAGGCATGCAAAAAGATCAAGCAGCGGCACAATTAGCTAAACAACAGGGCGGAGTATAAGAATGTTTGTATTTGATTTATTTGAAAAGAAAAAACAAGATGCTGCCGCTGGCAGATTTGTAGGCGGGACCAGCCAAGACGCACGAGTCAAAAATGCTCTTGACAATGCGTATCGTGCTGTGCCTGCTGCAAAAAGCCCTGAAGAAGCTGCACTTGGGTACATTGACATACAAAACAGTTTGAATCAAAAACAAGATCAAGCACTAGATCAACAGACCAAAACAAATCAACAACAGACCAAACAGATCAATGACCTAGTGAACGACATGCGTCGTAAAGAAAAAGACTTTCGTGATCTAAATGCTCAAATAGCCAACATGCCCAACGTGACACCACAGCAAGCGGCCAAGATGGCGCAAGACATTGAATCCTCACACGATACAAACAAAGATCAACCTGCCGATATTTCAAATGTAGTTGCAAAACAAACAGCGACCCAACCCGCCAAGACTGTAGCTGCTCCTAGTCCAGGTGCCAGCGTATCTCAATTGGCCAATTATCAACAGGCCAAAGATCAAGGTGCCGCAACAGCCAAGACACAACCTGCGGCTCCGCAAGCAACACTAGCACCTGCAGTTACTCCGCCTGGTAGAGTAATCAAGGGAAAAAATCAATCCAATGCAATAGGACAAATGGCGCAACAATTAACTGCCCCGCCTGCACAACAAGAATTACCAGGCACCAATGTTGTGCAGATGCCTAGTAATCCAGAAGCTCAACAACGTTCGCACCAATTATCCAGCCTTGGTTTTCCAGTGGATGCTGCTAATACCGGCACATATCAACAACGAGTTAATATGAGAGAAGCAATTAGTCCCGCTGACTTGCAGAACATTGCACAACATAATAACCAAGCGTTTTCACAAGCATGGGCACATAGCCAATCTACAAAATTATACTTTGGCGACGGACAATGGGAAGATTTAACATTCCAAGAAGTTGAACAAATTGTTAGTGCTATTGCCACAGACTATACAGAACAAACACGTCCACAAGTATGGCAACAGTTGTTTACCGATCACAATTATTTTAAAGAATTTAAAGCACAACATTTGAGTCAAATGCCATTACAGTTCAGTGAAGGTGACGTTGTACCAATGACCGACAACAAAACAACCAATCAGGCCTATGCAGATGCTCTGATATTCTTAGAACGTGTGTATGCCAACCCCAACGATCCCATGATAACAACCATGCGTCAGGATTTTGCACACAAATACCAACAGCGTTTTCAAATCAGCCAGGCCCCTGCCCCTGATCGTAGTTATTACTTGTTGGACAAACAACTCAGTAAAAAATATAAGTTGCCCACTCCTGACTTCAAAGGTCTGGAAGAAGATAGTTGGCACAACGGTCAAAATAGTTGGTCAAGTGAACACGACCAATGGGCCAAAGAAAGTGTAGAACAACAATACTCTGTGACCACCAAGGTAGTCGATACGGATTTACAGGTAGGTGATCCTATTAAGGTTACAGGATCCAATGAATTTAAAGGTAAACCAGGCAGGCTGTCTGAGTTTAGTCCAAGCGGTCGTTTTGTTATTGTAGACTTATATAACCATGGTATGCATAGTATGAATTTAGCTGACATCGAGTATGACGAGGAAACTGCCAAAACAGATCCAAAAGATGACTATTGGAATGAAAATGCTGTAGATGAGACCATTCGTAAACTTGGTAGTCAATATCGTTTGTACAGTGGTAAGGGCAAGAACTTGGGCACATTCCCAACTCGAGCTGGTGCAGAAAAACACGAACGTGAAGTACAATACTTCAAACACGCAGGTGAAGGTGTAGCAGAAGCTGGCGATCGTGTAGATCCTATTCTAATACGAGCACTAGAACGTATGCCCGATGGGTTAGCAACACACGACCAAGTACTCAATGCCGCATACGATGCTTATGCCATGGAATTGGGTAAGATGAAAATGAAAAGCGACTACGGTGTTACCCGTGCGTATATTCCACAACTGATGGATCTATACAAAAACAAATACGGACTAGATATTAAAGAAGCACAAACAGATTTTTTCAAGCGTCGTGAACGTGAGCGTAAGGTCAATGCTGGTCAGCCTGTCAAACCCTTGCCACGCAATCCACAGACTGACTACGCCAAAAAACGTGCCAAAGAGAAACGTGACTTGGAGCAGTTTGGCGAAACTACCAACTACTGGACTCGACTACAGAACGAACGCAATACAAAAATTGCCAGCCTGGTCAGTGAATTAACAGAAAGCGTCAAGGATATCAAATGAACGAACAATTAATCAAAGCGGCCAAGATTGGCTTTGCCAGCGAATACACTTTTTATCTAAAAGCACACTACTTTCATTGGAACGTGGAAGGTCCAGACTTCGGCCAACTGCATGATCTATTTGGAAAAATCTACGAAGAAGTCTACGGCAACATAGACGGCTTCGCTGAACGTATTCGTGCTATGGGTGCCTATGCACCAGGTTCCAGCAGCAGATTCAACATGCTGAGCCGCATAGAAGATGAAACCAGCATACTTCCAGCCGAAGCCATGGTACAAGAATTACTACAAGATAGCGACAACATGGTCAAACTACTGAAACGAGTTTATGATGTTGCTGAACAAGCGGGCGAGCATGGTTTCAGTAATTTCCTTGCTGAACGCATGGATGCTCATAGAAAACATAGTTGGATGCTACGTGCCACAGCAAAATGAAAATTAACGAAGTTTTTTCGCCCCTAGATGAAAAGTGGAGCCGGAAATACAAAAGCTCTATCAACTGTGCTAATCCAAAAGGATTTAGTCAACGGGCTCATTGTGCTGGTCGTAAAAAAAATGAAACCATTGACACTCACAAGTTTGGGTTACCCGCCAAAAACTTGTCGCAGTTGTATGATATCAAACGTCAATTGAATCAACCACAGACTACACCGCCCGTGGCATCCATGACTGAACCCGCATCTGTTGCCCAACCCAAAACACAAAAAGATCTAAAGACTCTACAACGTGAACGTGCCAAATTGGATCAAATCATAGAACTGGTTCAGAACACCATACCAACATTGGTCAACCGAGCCGAACGCACACGAATGGGCATACCACCCGGTTTGGCAGCAGACATAGAATTAGATTATCCTACACCCACCACAGAACAAGAAATGGACGAATATCTTGTGTTCTTACAACGCAAGGTACAAATGTTAGGCAATTATATCAAACGTGCCAGATCGGTCTACAGAGAAAGCATCAACGAAAGCGTGACAAATAAATTTGTAAAAAAGTTCTTGCCTTGGCTACAAAAAGAATTAGATATTAAACAACTGCCCAAGATAGAACTACTGGACCGGCCAATGAACACCAGTTTTGGCACGTACGATGCCGACAACAAATGCTTGTATTTGGTCACTGCTGGACGTCATCCTGTTGATGTGTTGCGTACCTTAGCACACGAACTTACTCATCATAAACAAAACTTAGCTGGTATATTAGACGACAATTCAGGCAACACTGGCACTGATGAAGAAAATGAAGCCAATGCCAATGCTGGTATCATCATGCGTGATTTTGCCAGTGACAATCCAGAATATTTTGGAATGGAAGAAGCTATTCAGGTCAACAAGCCAGCTGAGCTTGCTGTTCAACAAACTTATACTCCACCCAAAACTCCCAGTACAAAAAAAATCAACCCAACACCGGCTGTCAAGATTGACATTAGAAATTCTAAACCAGACCCTGACGCACAAACATACAAACCAAAATGAACGAATATCCAGTATATCCAGAACAGAACGAAGGCGACGATAGTGATTATCCAAGAAATCCTTACAGCCCAGTTTGACCCCGAGTCAGAACTAGATGCCATACTTGCAGAACTGTGCGAGATGGTTCTTGCAGGCCAACAAAAAGATTCTGAATATTTTGGCATGGTAGCGGCTTGTGTGATCTGTCCCGACGGCACCAGAACATTTGGCATCAATCATGCAACCAAAAATGGTCTACGTGTACATGCAGAGCGTGCGGCCTTGGACAGAACTCCCAACCCAGGACCAGAGTGTATTGTTGTGACTACCTTGAGTCCTTGCAACACGGCTCGTGTTCCAGACCATCGTGAACGCTACGGTGAAGATTGTCAACAACTATTGGATGATTTTGGTATTGAACATGTGTACTGTGGCTATAAAAACCCCGAAGAAGATCCTGATACCAGCATAGAAACAAAAAATGCCAAGATACTAGAACTTTGCAAACGCTTTGCTGACACATTTCTGTCCGAATCCCGTAAAAAGAAACGCAAGTCTCGCGGTGGTGGTGGTGGATACTTTTTTCCAGGATATGGCTACTACGGCGGTGGGAGCGGTTCCGGTGAAGGTGGTGACGGCGGTGAGTCCAAGTCGGGTATAGCAGAAGGTTCAGAATCATATCCAGAAGTTTTGTATCATGGTTCCACACAAGAAATCAATGGTCCGCTGACTCCAAGGCAAGCCCATGACATAGGTGGTGCTAAAAAAAGTAATAAAAATGCTATCTATGCCACAGATGATCCTAACTTTGCTATAGCTTACAGTTTGGCCGAGCGTGGTTCCAATACTGGTACTTTTGGATGGAAGAAAGATCCTCATCTAATATTTTTTGGTGGCAAGATCAGACACGGTGAAAATGTCTATCTACACATACTACCAACTAAAGATGAACAAGGACGACCATTATTTGTTCGTGGGGCAGCAGATGCTGAATGGTATTCTCGCCCAGGTGTAAAAGAGATCACTCCTACAGAAGTCAAACCGTTGCCGGTAGATCAATACCTGCACTTGTTAAGAAAACCCACTCCAGAAGAACAGAAAATATTTCAAGCAAACAAAGCCAAGCAAGATATAGCGGAAAACTTTGCCGACGGTAAGGTCAAAGGCAAAAGTCGTCCAGGTCGTGTTAAACGTTCGGGTGCCAGTTGTTCAGGAAGTGTGACTAGTTTACGTAAAAAAGCAAAGAATGCATCAGGTGAACGTGCTCGAATGTATCACTGGTGTGCCAACATGAAATCAGGAAAGAAAAAATGAAATCTAATGAATTTATAACAGAAGCTAAAGCTACTAAAACACGCTTGGATCCCAAGTGTTGGACAGGTAAAAAAATTGGCAACCCCAAGACCAAGGTCAAGGGCGGAGTTAGAGTCAACAACTGTGTGCCAGCCGAAAGTGTGGCCGAAAACTTTGATAGAGAATACAACGACGAAGCTGGCATGTTTAAAAATGATCTACAAACTATTCAAAGAGTTAGTACCCATTTAGAAAAAGCCATACAAGATAATGAAAATTTGCCAGAGTGGTGCCAAGCTAAAATAGCACAAGCCAAAGGAATGATTGTTAATGTTATGGACTATATGATTAGTCAACATGAAAACGGTATAGTCGATACAGTAAATGAAGAATTTGATCTTATTGAATCAATCATCGACGATCTTGCTGAACGCAATTCAGTAGATGCAGAAGTGATCTGGGAAGACCTAGAAAGTTTAACTGATGATGAACTATACGTATTTGCAACTACAACTCCTGTAATGGAAGATTGGCAAAAAGCCAACAAGAAAGACAAGACCGACGGTATGAGTCGCAAAGCTGTCAAAGCCTATCGTAGAGAGAATCCAGGCTCAAAGTTAAAGACTGCTGTGACTACCAAGCCTAGTAAGTTAAAGAAGGGCGGCAAAGCCTCAAAACGTCGTAAGAGCTATTGCTCACGTAGCAAGGGTCAAATGAACATGCACAACATTTCGTGTGCTAAAACTCCAGACAAAGCTATTTGCAAGGCACGACGTCGTTGGAACTGTGAATGAGTCACATAGTAGCTAACTTACCCGCTGTAAAATGTTTTGTTCGTAGAGAGTTTTTGTATGATTTTGAGCAAGGTCACGGTGAATTAGAACCTGTGTGGTGGGTTAGCATTAAAAGTTTAAGAGGTCAAGCATTCCGTATTGAAAGCTATCTCAATCAGTATGGTGCTTTGTATGACAAGTTACCGTTACATGCTTACTGCTGGAAACCCATAGAGGGCGAACCACTACCGTTGGATTACCTACAGTTATGGGACTGTCTCAGTTACGATATCACTGTGATCAAAAAAGCACAACTACAAAGTATGCGTTGCAAGTTCAAACTCAAGAATGGAGCCTGGATGTCAGGCGAATACATGTTTACTGTGGACTCAGCACATCCAGACTTTAACACACTTGATACTGGCTTCTCAGAGGATGTGGAAGATCACAAGAGCTACAATTTCATACGCTGTGATAACGGACAGTTTGCCGCACAACCCAACAACAGACTAATCATATTAGAACCCAGTAGCAATCCTCGAGAACTCAAACAGCCAGACTTTCGTGTGGCCACTCGTAGATGGAGTGTGGAAACAGACGCCAAATGGGCCCTGGGTGACACTGACACAGTCATGTACGAAAAATCAGAAATTAAACCGAATACACTACCTTAGGACGTTATGCGTTACTAGTGTATGCCCGGCTGCTGGGCTAACATATTTGGGAGTCGTGCCCCGGAATGTATGTTTAAAGTGAGCAACTTTTCCAAAACACTCTTGCTTTATCAAAATAAGTAGTATATAATATGTTTTTCAACTAGGAGATTCAAATGTCAACACGTATGTTTAGCAATGAGCAAAAAGCCAAATTAACCCAAATCATCAACGAAGGTATGGCTGTGCTACAAGAAATTGAGGACCTCAATGCCGGTCTATCAGACACAGTAAAAGCTATTGCTGAAGAAATGGAAATCAAACCAGCTATCTTGAAGAAGGCTATCAAGATTGCCCAAAAATCCAAACTAGGTGAAACCAACAACGATCACGAAGAATTAAACACAATTCTTGAAACTGTAGGTAAAACACTTTAATGTTTCCGTTCGGCGACTGGATCTACGCTACCTGGGACTACATAAAAAAAGACTACCACGAGTGGCCTTTGCGTTTTTGTGCTGAAGTTTTTAGTTGGGCCTGTAGTGTAGTCAGTGCCATTATCTTTGCTGTAAGTGTTCCAGAAATTCCTGTCATTCCCTTATACAGTATTTTTATTGCTGGTTGTGCAGCGGCAGCTTGGACCTGCTGGACACGAGGCAGTTTTGGTCTATTGGCCAATTATGCATTTCTTATTTTTATAGATGCCATTGGACTGATTAGATTTATTATTAAAACCACCTAATGTTGCATCAGGTGTTTGATGACTGGTTGTACGAATGTCAGGATCAAGATTTTGTAAACTATGCACAGTCTTGGTTCAATGGCACAGCAGATTTAAATTGGACTAACGAACTACGTGGTCTAAGAAATGCCAACAACATTGATCAAATTGATCAACTGTATCAAAATAATCCATTTGTAAATTTTATCAACACCCACGTTAATATATTTTTACAACAACAATACAATAATTTTTCCCAACGGTCAGTGCTGATTGGCATCTGGCCGTTTGCTATGACTGCTGAGTTGTGTCATGCTCCACATCAGCACGATGAATGCCATTTCAGCGGTACTTACTATGTAGAAATTCCCACAGGATCTGGACCTATACAGTTTCACAATGATACCAAAATACATATCATAAATCCCACAGCAGGCATGCTTTTAATATGGCCCAGTCATATTAGACATTCGGTTCCAAAATGTGAATTTGTTGGCACACGACGGGCAATTTCTTTTGATATTGCTCTTGCTAAACGCTAAGTAAGATAGTATAATATACAGAGTCGCTGACTTAATCAGCATGTAGAGCAAGTGTCGGCTCAAAGCGGCACACATTGGAGAGTTATGAGTTATATAGATGCATTGTTTGATCGCGACAAAGATCGCATACACGTGGTAGAACGTGTGAACGGAGAACGAATTTATACTGAGTATCCGGCCAACTATGTGTTCTACTACGATGACCCCAGAGGAAAATTCCGCACAATCTTTGACACGCCTGTCACACGCTTTGCCACAAAAAACGGCAAAGAGTTCCACAAAGAGCAACGCATCAACGGTAACAAGCGACTATGGGAGTCAGATATCAATCCCATCTTCCGTTGTCTTGAAGAAAATTATCTAGGCGTAGACTCGCCAAAACTACAAACAGCCTTTTTTGACATTGAGGTGGACTTTGATCCACTTAGAGGCTATTCAAAACCTGAAGATCCCTTTAACGCTATCACTGCTGTCTCAGTCTACATGGACTGGATGGACAAAATGGTCACGCTGGTGGTTCCGCCCAAGAGTTACAGTTGGCAAACTGCTGAAGAAATTTGTGCTCAATATGACAACTGTTTTTTGTTTGAACGAGAAGAGGACATGCTCAACACATTCCTTGACCTGATTGAAGATGCAGATATCTTGTCGGGATGGAACAGTGAGGGCTTCGATATTCCTTATACCACAATGCGTATCACTAGAGTTCTCAGCAAGGACGACACACGTAGACTATGCTTGTGGGGGCAACTGCCCAAGCAACGTGTGTTTGAACGCTTTGGTGCAGAGAACTTGACCTTTGACTTGCTGGGTCGTGTTCACTTAGACTACATGCAACTGTATCGCAAATACACTTATGAAGAACGTCACAGTTATAGCCTGGATGCCATTGCCGAATACGAACTGGGTGACCGCAAGACACAGTACGAAGGCACCTTGGATCAACTGTACAACAAAGACTTTCCCAAGTTCATTGACTACAATCGCCAAGACACAATGATTCTTGCCAAGTTAGATAAGAAACTACGCTTCTTAGACTTGGCTAATGAACTAGCACATGACAATACTGTGCTACTGCAAACCACCATGGGTGCTGTGGCAGTTACCGAACAAGCCATTATCAATGAGGCTCACAGCCGTGGGCTAGTAGTACCTAACAGGAGAAGCAGAGATGATCAAGGTGACACACAAGCGGCAGGTGCCTACGTTGCTTACCCCAAAAAAGGTATGCACGAATACATCGGAGCGATCGACCTTAACAGTCTCTACCCGTCAGCGATCCGTGCTCTTAACATGGGACCAGAAACGGTCGTTGGTCAGTTAAGAACTGTAATGACCGACCACTACATCCAAGAAAAGCTGGCGAGTGGATCGAGCTTTGCTGATGCCTGGGAAAACATGTTTGGTACCCTAGAGTATCAAGCAGTGATGAACATGGAACCAGGCACTGAGATTACTGTAGACTGGGAACAGGGTGGTTCGGATGTAATGAGTGCCGCAGATGTATGGCGCTTGATATTTGACAGTCGTCAGCCATGGACTTTGAGTGCCAATGGCACAATATTTAAATATGATGTCAAGGGTATTATCCCTGGCCTATTGGAGAGATGGTATGCTGAACGTAAGGAAATGCAAGATAAGAAGAAAACCGCAACATCTAAGGAAGATCAAGCGTTCTGGGACAAGCGGCAACTCGTTAAAAAAATTAACCTTAACTCACTTTACGGGGCGATCCTTAACCCGGGTTGCCGCTTCTTTGATCAAAGGATTGGCCAATCTACGACGCTTACGGGCCGGATCATTGCAAAGCACATGGACGCACACGTCAATGAAGCTATTACCGGCCAGTATGACCACGTTGGCGCAAGTATCATCTACGGCGACACGGACTCGGTCTATTTCTCAGCCTGGCCGCAAATCAAAGAGGAAGTAGCCGCAGGTCGCATGGAATGGAACAGAGAAATCTGTGTGCAGTTATATGATACCATTGCCGACTCAGTAAATGCCAGTTTCCCAACATTCATGGAACGTGCTTGTCATTGTCCTAGAGAGATGGGTGCCATTATTGCAGCCGGTCGTGAACTTATTGCAAGTAAGGGCTTGTTTATCAAAAAGAAACGTTATGGCGTGTTGATCTTTGACATGGAAGGTGTGCGACTAGACACACACGGCAAGCCAGGCAAGATGAAGGCCATGGGCTTGGATCTCAAGCGATCAGATACACCCAAGGTAGTACAAGACTTCTTGAGTGAGCTACTCATGGATGTGTTAACAGGTGCCGGCCGAGAAGCTGTTATTGAAAAAGTCAAAGAATTCAAGTTATTGTTTGCTACCAGACCAGCCTGGGAAAAAGGCACGCCCAAGCGTGTGAACAACTTGACCAAGTATGCAGCAGAAGAAGCACGTCTGGGCAAAGCCAACATGCCCGGACACGTTAGAGCCGCAATGAACTGGAACAACCTAAAGCGTATGCATGGCGACAACTATTCAACAACCATCGTAGACGGTATGAAAACCATCGTGTGTAAACTCAAAGACAATCCAGTGGGATATACGTCTGTGGGCTATCCCACAGACGAAACTCATATACCGCAGTGGTTCAAAGACTTGCCATTCGATGATAGCACAATGGAATCAACCATTGTGGATCAAAAGGTAGAGAACTTGTTGGGTGTGCTAGAGTGGCGTATTGCTGAATCAACAGATATTAAAACAACCTTTGATGATTTGTTTAGTTTTGAATAATGAAAAAATTAACTGAACTTGTTCGAATCCGAGAGCTGTTAAAATCAGAGTACACGACTCACGACATTACCTTGGGTATTAACAGTTTAGAAAATCGCATTGGTGCTATTGCCAACGAAACGCCATTGGCAGATGTACAAACAGAAATCCATCAATTGACTGGAGATTTTGCTAGACTACACCAGGATTTACAATTTAGTCAGTCTCGATTCGATCTCATCATCGACAAAATAAATCAACAGATACACGTGGAAGCGGCTCACTTGTTTACCAATAACTACGAATTAGAATTGCGTGTCGAAGAAGAGGCAGTGAGCAACATACGAAAATTACGGGTGATGGAGTTATCTGAATCTTTACAAACAGAAATTCATAATCGCATACAATTAAATACCAATTGGAAATATCCAGCACTAGAAATTGGATGCCGGGATGGTGAGTGGACCAAACACATTGTGGCTGCTGATCCGTTATATGTCACTGATCACTACAGAGATTTTTTACAATCTACAGTCAGTCAGTTTCCAGATGAGTATCAACGCAGACTAAGACTATATCTTGTCAAAGATACCAATTTTGATGCATTGCCTCAGGGACAATTTGGATTTGTATTTTGTTGGAATTTCCTAAACTATCGCAGTCTCGATACTATAAAAGAATATTTAAAATCGGTCAAGGGACTGTTACGTCCGGGTGGCATTTTTATGTTTAGTTATAACAACGGCGACTTAGTCGACGGTGCCAACTATGCAGAAAGTTTTTGGATGAGTTATATGCCAAAAAGCATGTTGATACCCATGTGTGAGAGTTTGGGTTTTGAGGTATATTACATCAAAGACGTACATGGTCAAGGAACCACAGTCAGTTGGATCGAACTCAAACGGCCTGGCACACTGGAAACGGTCAAAGCACATCAGGTATTAGGCGAAATAAAAAGACGAGACCATTGACTTTTTCTAAATACTATTATACAATTACTACACTTACGGAGAATAAAAAAATGTTTGATCACTTAAAAGATATTGTACAACACACTTATGGCTTGGGCGTTATTAGCATGATCAAGGTCACAGGCGATGCCAACGGCACAGCCATTAATGCTTTTGACCAAGCTACCAAAACAGTAGTTCTGAATGCCGAATTCAAAGCACCCATTGCCGAATTCCAAGGCGTGTTTGGTATGCCAAACTTGGATCGTTTAAACACCATCCTTAACATTCCTGAATACAAGGAAGGTGCCAAACTTGCTGTAGCAACACAGAAAGATTCGGACGGCACAGATGTTCCTGCCAGCATCAACTTTGAAAACAAAGGCGGAGACTTTAAAAATTCATATCGATTTATGACCACTGCTGTCATTAATGATCAACTCAAGAACGTTAAGATGAAACCAGTCAAGTGGGGTGTTGAAGTTGTTCCCACAGCACTGAGCATTCAGAAGTTGAAGTTTCAAGCAATGGCACACTCAGATGCTACCACATTCTCCAGCAAAACAGAAAATGGCGAACTAAAGTTTTTCTTTGGCGAAGCCAGCAGCCATGCAGGATCATTTACATTTGCCGCAACACCGGGCAGTTTAAGTAAACAATTGAATTGGCCTGTGGCAGTTGTCAATAGTATTTTGAGCTTGCCCGGAGATAAAACATTCAAGATCAGTGATGAAGGTGTTGCTGAAATCACTGTGGATTCAGGTTTGGCTGTTTACAAATACATGTTGCCAGCACAAACCAAGTAATGAAAGAAGCAGTTAGACGCGGATACTTAGCAGGTGGCGGATTGCGTAGTCCAGATAAAAAAAACTTTTATCTAAATATTCCTAAAAACGCCAGTACGTATCTGTCTAACACACTACTGGCCAATGGATGGCACTATCATACATTAGGTGACGACAGTGATCGAATTGAACACGCAATGGTTGTGCTAAAAGACCCTGTTGATCGTTGGGTCAGTGGAGTTGGTACATATATTAGCAGTTGGATATTGGGACCGGGGTATGGAAGTGATCACTTTATTGAACACTATAATAATTTATCTGAACGGCTGTTGTTTGAAACCTTGATCGTTGATGATCATACCACACCGCAGATTAGATTTATCAAACAACTCGACCAACTATTGCCAGGCGTACCTGTTACATATTTTAAACTAGATCGGTGTGTGATTGACAATATGGGTGCTTGCATCTCACAACCTTTCACCGTAGCCCCGGTTGAGTCAAATGTTTCCGAAGATCATTACGATCAACAAGTCGTAACTAAATTTATAAAAAATAGGATACTGGACGATTTTACATTAAAAGCCAAAGTAGTTGCTAGATTCCAAGAGGACTACAATTTTATCAATCAAACACAATTTTACTATGAGCCAAGATAACTTAACTGCCAAACAATCAGACTATGCTGTGTTCCTTCCAGCCATCAGTGGTTTCTATGCCACGTTCATAGGCAAGCAACGTGATCCTGCCGGACCTTATGTGGATCCTACACGTTTTCCGCAAGGCATAACAGACATGGAACAACTCAACTGGTTGAATGATCAAAAAGCGTTGTTTCCTTACAAGTGGTCTCTTTACTCCGGTGGCCACGCAAACCTCGACCTTGCCAAACAGGACTGGTCAGAGGATATGGTACGCAATCGTGATCCCAACACACTGATCTTAGGCGACTCTGGTGGATTCCAGATTGCCAAAGGATTATGGGAAGGCGATTGGAAGGCCAATTCAGGATGTCCCAAAGCACAGAAAAAACGAGAACAGGTTTTGGCTTGGCTTGATGGCATTGCTGACTACGGTATGACCCTTGATATTCCAACCTGGGTTGCACTAGATAAAGAAGCAGGTAAGAAATGTGGTATCAGTACGCACCAGGAAGCTGTTGATGCTACCAAATACAACAATGATTACTTTATGACCAATCGTAAAGGTATCAAGAACGGTGGTGTTAAGATCTTAAATGTATTACAAGGTGCCAACCACATTGAGGCCGACGATTGGTACGAAACCATGAAACACTATTGTGATCCTGTGCAACATCCAGACACACACTTTAACGGATGGGCCATGGGTGGACAAAACATGTGTGACGTAGAGTTGATTCTCAGACGTTTAGTTACTCTACGTCATGATAACTTGTTACAAGAAGGTGTTCACGATTGGATGCACTTCTTGGGCACAAGCAAACTAGAGTGGGCAGTACTGTTAACTGTAATACAACGAAACGTTAGAAAATATGTAAATCCTAGTTTCACTATCAGCTTTGATTGTGCTAGTCCATTCTTGGCAACTGCCAACGGACAGGTATACTTTGAAAATGTGTTTCCCGACAACGGCAAGTGGTCATACAGGATGGCTCCTAGTGCAGATGACAAAAAGTACGCAACAGACACACGCAAGTGGAGTGACGGAGTGGTAGCGGATGGCAAGTATCCACGTTGGGAAGACAGTCCACTTAGTAACTTGTTTAAAATGAAAGACATTTGCTACTACAAACCAGGCGATGTAAACAAGAATGGCAAAGAAGGCAAAACGTCATGGGATAGTTTTAGTTACGCATTGTTAATGGGTCATAATGTATGGATGCATTTGACAGCGGTACAAGAAGCCAATCGTAGATTTGATGCCGGTGCTCATCCTGCCATGATGCGTAGCTCAGGCCCGGGTGGTGAATATTTTGAAGACATCGTAGAAGCAATCTTTGCTGCCCCAGATAAAGCAACATCGATGGAGATCATTGATATGTATAAAGGAGATACCGGGTATTGGTGTGAAATTGTTGGTACTAGAGGATTCAAAGGCAAGAAAGCTGTTAACGGTAGTGCCAATTTTAGTAAATTGTTTTATTTTGAAGATGATGTAGAAATTGTAGAAGAAACAACAGAACAAGAATTTGATCAAACTAAACTAGACGCACTGGAGGCAGAATGAACAGAGCAGGACACGAACAAGTAAATTTCTTTGTTGGCCGGGAAGTAGAGCATAGCCCGGCATTTGGACATAAAACTTTATTTGTGGTTGGTGTACAAGACGCCGGCGTTATTATCAATATGGTCATGGACAATAATTGCAACCATGTTTATTTTGGTGCCAACCAAAGTTTTCCCAATCCTGACGTCGACGATGGCGATACTTGGCGTGAATGGGAAGGCATGATCACCTCATGTTTACAACGAGGTCTATTGTGTACTTTGGACTTGGATGTGTCTAGTGCAGAAGGTCTAGCCCAGGGCTGTTTGATCGAGTACAACAATTTCATCCCAATGATCAGTGTTAAACTACCATATCTGCAACTTTTGGGATACAACGCCACAATAAAGCTGGATGACAAAGACTTTGCAGCAACCAATCCCGGAGTATGGTGTCACCAGTTACATGACTTAAAGGATCGTACTAAGTTTACGGATTGGTCCAAATACACACAAGACGAAGTTATAAAATGATCGCTTGTCCGCTTCCGTGGACTGGCGTCGCTGTTAATCCCGATGGTTCTGTTAGAAATTGTGCCATGAGCCAAGAAACCCTGGGCAACTTAAAATCTTCACCAATTGCTGTAATATTAGACAACACACAAAATCAACAAATAAGAAACAGTTTAAAATCAGGTCACTGGCCCAAAAGCTGTCAGCTATGCGAGCAAAGAGAAACTGTAGATCCTGAGTTTAGTAATCGAGCATACCAGCTCAAATTACACAAGGACGTTGACATTGATTACGATGGTACGCATAAACTGACACAACTGGATCTACGCTGGTCAAACGTCTGTAACTATGCCTGTGTTTATTGTGGTCCATACTTTAGCAGTTTGTGGGCGGCTGAAATGGGACAAACTGTCAATGCCGATTGTTCCACATTTGATCAATTGAAAGATTACACACACGATAAACTGGCGGGACTTCAAGAAGTATACTTGGCCGGCGGCGAACCGTTGATGATTAAAGAAAATGGCGAACTGTTGGATCGATTATATGCGGCCAATCCTGATTGCTTGGTACGCATCACCACTAATCTTTCAAATTTAAAAACTGGAATTTATTCTAAAATAAAACAGTTTAACAATGTGCAATGGGAAATCAGTGTTGAAGCCACAGGTGCTCAATTTGAGTATATCAGGCATCCAGGAGTATGGTCGGAGTTTGAAACGAACCTTCGACAATTGATTCAACAATGGCCCCAGGAGAAAATTGGTGTAACAATGAATTATTTCTTGCTCTCTACCAACATTGTTGAAACTGGGGAATATCTTATTGATTTGGGCGTAGATATTGATCGCACAGCAGTACATTACTTGACACAACCAAAATATTTGGACGCTAGAAATTTTGGTGATAAAATTTTAGGTGATTTAATCAGCGATCTAAATAGATATAATCCAAACACAACATTTGGCAACAGTTTACATAATTGTGCAGAATTTCTTACCAAACCATTTGACAAAAATATAGACAATGTTGTATACTCGTTAAACACAATAGATAAACGCAGAAATTTAGATTTTACAAAAACTTTCCCTAATCTTATTAACATGCTCAAGGCATAAAATGAATCAAGAACAAAGAGCAGTAATTGAAAGAGTTAAAACAGCTGCCCGGCGCAGAATCTGGGTCACCTTCCGCAAAGAAGGTATCCATTGCTACCCAGCGGCGGCCACTGATCCCCGGCTAAATACAGCAGGAGAGTATGATGTCGCGTTCCTTGCTAATCCTCATCGCCATATATTTCATTTCCGGGTGTCAATCGATGTGTTCCACAATGACCGGGACATCGAGTTCATCCAGTTCAAACGATGGCTCGAGTCGCTGTATAACGGTCAGAATACCGTTTTAGAACTGGATTTCAAATCGTGTGAAATGATCGCTGACGATCTTTACATACAGATTGCAGATCGATATCCCAATCGTAATATTTCAATTCAAGTGGCCGAAGATGGCGAGAACGGTTGCTTGATTCATTATAACCTCACTCGCCCTTCCCAATCAATTGTAATTTAAGGAGTAGTAACATGGCCCAAGAATGGCTAAAGAAGTATCTTCGTTTCAAACCCGAAGTGGTCGCTATCTTTGAAGACCTAGAACGCTATGAGCGTTTTTGTCGAGACTATGGTTATCCGTTTGATGAGAAAAATCTTTACAACGAACGCACACCCTACGGTGAATACATGAAAATGGTACGTGGGCGTGAACCATGGGACCAGTGGCGTACTCCCAAGCGTGATCGTACCACGTTTAAACCACGTGATACGAATTGGAAACCCAGAGACTAATGAGGCTTTATAAGATGCGTAAACTATGGTACATGGGCCTAGAGCCCTACAAAGCAAGATACACATTACAGTTACAAGACTGGAATGAATCTGTGTTTAAACGTCGTGGCATCACGTACGAACTTGTTACAGGTGAAACACTCAGCAATGATCAAGCCATTGTCACAGGACAAGTGCTAGATGCACATGGCCGTACTTACTTTGGTATGAGCCAACTAATGAATCTTGTACGCAAGATGAAACAGGGAGAAGTTACAAATGAAGATGTTATCTATTTTGAAGACATGTTTCAACCCGGTATCGAGAGCTTACCTTATATTATGGATCAAATCGATCCTGCTCATCGTCCTCGCATTGCCGTTCGTTGCCTTGCACAAAGTATTGACCCTGATGATTTCGTTCATGTGTGGGGTATGCAGAAGTGGATGGGGCTTTATGAAAAAATGGTGGATAGTTTTGCGGACATTATTCTAGCATCAAATGAAGAAATGGTCATGCACATGAAGGTGGCCGGTTGGGAAGGCAACATCTATAACATTTCGGGCTTGGCATTTGGCAAATCGGAAGTGCGTGGTCGCATCGAGGGCGAACTAAAACCATTCCAGGATCGTGCATATCGCGTGGGATTTGCAGCACGTTGGGATCAGGAAAAGCAACCAGACTTCTTTATGGATTTAATTGAACAATGGCATCGTAATCACAACAACTTTCCAGTGGAGTTTGCTATTTTCAGTGGTGCTAAACTAAAGTCAAACAATGACAGCTACATGGCTCGTACTAGAGACCTACAGGCTCGCGGTTGGCTAACAGTATATGAGGATTTGGAAAAAAATGATTACTATCATCTACTTAACGATACTCGTGTGTTGTTTAATTGTGCTCTGCAAGACTGGGTATCAAACACCGTTTCAGAAGCAGACACTCTGGGAGCCAACGTGCTTTATCCTGCTTATCGTAGTTTCCCTGAAACTTTTGCTAACGATCCTGAACGACTTTACATTCCTTGGTCGTTAGATGATGCCGAAACCAAACTGGTCAATTTGTTGGCTGATCCCCATCCTAACCAAGGACGTATTAGTGATTGGACCGACGGTTGTATTGATCGCATTGTAGATATTTTAGAAGGTAAAGGAGAGCAGTGGCGCCGTATGAGCACTGATTATCGTAAACACACTCATGAAAGCAAATACTAAAATGACAACCAAAGATATTACAGCAGAAGAACTAGTAGCTGTTCTTAAGTTTACACCACGCACCTATAAGGTTAGCATGTGGGGCTACGGTGGCGAACGTGTTATGGGCACAACCACCCAGGAAGTCTGGGATTATTGTAACAATAAGCAAGTTGATCTCAGTGACATCGCCTGGAACTATGATGCCTGTGAAGACATGGATCTAGACGAAGACCTGTTGCCATTCCCACCAGGATCCTGGTACGAGTGCGATGATATGGGACACACCAATGGTGTAAGTCGCGATGCTGGTACAATTCAGATTGAAGATGAAACGGGCGAAACTGTGTTTCAAAAGTCATTTGATGACTGTGATGGTGCATCCGAAGACAGCCCAGAGTGGTGTTGCGACGACGAAGTTTGGATTGGAAGCCGCAAGAAGGGCGAGATCGTATTTGTTGGAACTAGCAATGAAAAAGGCACCTTCTTTGAAGGCGAGATCGAACTTACTGAACCGTTTGATATCACCAAACTGGAACTGCACTACGAAGAGTTCGATGGCGAAGATATTGTTACTGGTCTAACATATAACGGTGAAGACATTGATAACTTTGGTGGCAGCACCGATGGTAAGAGTTCAGACTTTACCATGGCACGGATCACCGACGATGAAGGCAACTGGGAACGCTATGAACCCGAAGAAAAAGATTGGGGTCATCCCGAATTCGGAACCAGTCCAAGTGAGTGGGAACGTTCAGAGACATTCAAGTTCAAGAAACAAAAACCCACAATTCCAGGATACTATAGTTGCAACTATGGTGGAGGCAGCACCTATGGTAGCCTGTATTGGGATGGCAAGGAGTTTGGTGACTGGGAATACGGAAAATTTAATCCAGTTAGACAGGATGGCGTTGTGTCATGGTCAGGTTACAACTGGGACACAAGCTCATGGGTCAATCAACCACCCGAGCCACCCAATGTCATTTGCGATAACAAAGAGTGTGGATGGATAGGTAAGAGTGAAGACCGTGTAGAAGATGAAGAATACAACGATCATTGCCCCGACTGCAATGGCACAGACTTTAGTTGGATTGATTATGATCCCGACACCAAGGAAGGCCGTGCCAATCGTGCAAAGTTCTGCCGGGAATGGGATCCGGCAATTGCAATGGATCGTATTGTAGCATCTGTGCCCGAGGACGTTGCAACAAAAGCCAAATGGCCATTTTAATTTAAGGAGAAACGTATGAATACAGCAGTATACCGTAGTGCCGCAGGAATTAATGAAGCAATGGGTCGTGTGTATGGTCACATGAGTCTTGCTGTGGTTATCAGTATGTTTGTGAGCTATTTTGTAGGATCCAGTCCAGAGCTAGTGCGAGTCTTTTTTACAGGACTAACAAAATGGATCGTAATCTTTGCTCCGTTGGTGTGTATTCTAGCAATGACATTTGCGTCTGAAAGATTTAGCAAGACTGGACTACAATTATTCTTGTATGCGTTCAGTGCTCTTATGGGCCTGAGCTTTGCCACAATCTTTGTGATCTATTCCATGGGCAGTATCTTTACAGCCTTTATGGGTGGCGCTGTGCTGTTTGGCACCATGAGCATTTATGGTTACTTTACCAAAAAAGATTTGACCAGTGTAGGATCATTCATGTTTGTGGGCTTGATTGCCATTGTGATTGCCAGCATTGTCAATATCTTTGTTGGCAGCTCAGTGTTGCAAATGGTCATCAGTGCTATTGCTATTGTTGTGTTTTTGGGACTAACTGCATACGACACACAAAATATTCGCCAAATAGTGTCACATGATAGTGATACTGGTCGCGAAGAAGTGTTAGGAGCACTTAGCCTATACCTAAACTTTATCAATATTTTTATCAGCCTGTTGCAGTTGTTTGGAGGGCGTAATGATGACTGATCCACGCTGTTGCGGTTCAGGCAATTGCATCATTAATGCAGAAGGTGAGTGCTGGTGCGGACAACGATGGGATGGCACTAAAATGTGCCAACCTTATTATATTAACGAATCCGGTATGAAGGTCAATGCCGTAACAGGAGATCTTATCCATGACCAAAAAATTTAGAATCTGGTTGGCCCGTAAGATTTTAGGCAACCATTGTCCTTGCTATCAAATGGGGTATCACTCAATGGTAGATTTCCAACAGCGTAGTGCAGATGCTTTAGCTAAACACAAGGCAAGAAAAGAATGACAACCTTTACCACTGATGACATTGAAAGTCTAAAAACCGAATGGTTTCCATTTGATTTAGATCCTGTACACGAAGGCGAATATGAAGTGATGAGTACAGCATGGCCCTGGACGCATCGTGCAGACTGGACTAAAGAAAAAGGGTGGGGCGAGATACAAATCGACCAATGGCGTGGATTAAAAGTTAGGATTCCAGAATGACCGAACAAGCCAAATGCGGGTGTGGACGTAGCCCAACAGGTAAATGTTGTGGCTGGCATGCCTTGACAGAAGAAGCATATCGTGTTAAACTAGACGAATATGAACTGGATCAATACCGCCAACAAGCACAAGAACTTTGGAGTGATAGTTGTACTACCGGACGGGCTGAATGACTAGCACGAAACGAGTTGTTGTAACCGGTGGGTGTGGCTACATTGGTAGTCACGTGGCACGGGCATTCAAACAACACGGCTACCACGTTACTATAGTGGATCAAGTCCGACGTGAACACACACTCCGAGACATTGACGGGTATTTTATCGGAGACTTTGTCAGCGATGGTGCGTTGAGTGTGTTAATACATGCCAACCCTGACGTTGTTGTACATTGTGCTGGTACCAGTCTTGTTGGCCCTAGCATGACAAATCCCGGCGAGTACTGGGACAACAATGTGGTAAAATTTGTAAAGTTCTTGGACGTGGTAAAAACTTTGCCCAAACGTCCGTTGATCTTGTTTAGTTCAAGTGCCAGTGTGTACGGCGAGCCTGAACGTTTGCCTATTCCTGAAGGTCATCGTGTCGATCCAATCAGTCCGTATGGCAATACCAAAGCCACTTGTGAACGCATATTAAAAGACTATTACTTGGCTCATGCTATCCCAAGCGTATGTTTTAGATTTTTCAATGCGGCTGGTGCTGAACCTTTCAACTACGACCTTGGCCAAGAGCCCAATGCCACACATATTGTGGCACGAGTGTTAGAATCTATGTTGCGTAAAGAAGAATTTGGATTAAACGGCACAGATTATAAAACACGTGATGGTACTTGCGTCAGAGACTACATACACGTATGGGATCTAGCACAGGCACATGTGATGGCCGCTGATCGCGCCGGCGAAGCTCATGGATGGGTTGGTGCACAGCAGATCAATCTTGGCACAGGTGGTGGTATCAGCAATCAAGAAATTGTCAACTATGTCAAACAACACTACGACACCGATTTCCGTACTGTTGTATCTGCTCCTAGACTAGGAGATCCAGCAGAGTTGGTGGCACAGGTAGACCGAGCACACGAATGGTTAAATTGGACTGCCGAATACAGCGACATAAGTACTATTATAGACTCAGCTTATAAGTGGTATCTACGATCGCTTACCTATCCGTAACTTGGATCTAATTCCCCGGGCCCATAATGTATCAATACGCAGAACTTGTCCATTGGATGAGAAATCAAGACACCATGAAGATCTTGCCTGCTCAGGTAGACATAGATCTGACCAATGTGTGTAATCAAGACTGTTACTACTGCAATTCTGCCGACTTCCGTGCAGAAAAGCCTGTACAAAAGAAATACACAGAATACATTGCATTACTAGACAAGTTAGCAGGATGGCGAGCACACACTCCCCGCAGTTACGGCACAACTCATACTATTACCTATCCCGGCGGTGGAGAACCCACTGTATTGGTCAGTTACGAGAAGGTCATTGAACATACCCTGGACCTTGGATTCCTGACCAGTTTGACCACAAACGGCAGTAACCTGGACACCCTGCTGGATACTGTTCACGTGGATAAACTACGCAAGATGGCCTGGATTGGTATTGACATTGATGCCGGCACAGAAAGTTTGTATGAAGAAATACGTCGTAGCCTAACTGCTCGTAGTTTGTTTACCAAGGTATGTGACAATGCTCGTGGCCTGATCCAAGCCGGGGTCAATGTTGACTTTAAAGCATTGATAAACCCATTGAACGACACCGAAGAAGCAATGAATGATCTGTTTCGCTTGGTAGCCAAGTTGGGTGGTCGTATGATTTACTTCCGTCCTGTTATCATTGACAATCAAGCATACCCAATTACCCCAGAGACCATTGCTAGACTAGAAAAGTACAGTCAGTTGTACAGGTTACCATACTGGGCCAATCAAAACAAAACTCTGCCACGTAACTACAAGAAGTGTCACCAGATGTTCCACTTTCCTGTATTCTGTGCCGATGGTAAAATATACATCTGTTGTGAAGGCAAGGGTAATCCACAGTTTGAATTGGCCAATTGGGACTCAGGAGACTTCCGTGATAGTTGGTTGAATGCTCGTCATTACGAAATATACAATCGAACTCGTGTGGAGTTTTGTGCTCCATGTCGTCCTAACATAAGCAATATACAGATACAAAACATTTTAGATAACCCCAAAAAAATAGAGACCTTATACCTATGACTCCTACATTTCCTGTTATTGAATTATTTGATCGCCTGGCCATCGCCGACGTTAAGTTTAAACGCACCGGAGGAGCCAATGCTGAAGAACTCACTTGGTACATGAATCAAGCGATAGCACACGACATAGAAAAAATTGAAGATTTATATATGAATCTTGTGGGCATACACAACGAGATATGGGAACTAGAGTCCTTGCTTAAAACTGGGCGTGAACAAGAACTAGGGCTAGAAGAAATTGGTCGACGTGCCATTGCCATTAGAGATCACAACAACAAACGTATTGCCATTAAAAACGCTATTGCTGAACGACTAGAGTGTGCAGTACGTGAGATTAAAAAAGATCACCTAAGCGAATAGGTCATTGAGCATGGTCCTTGACACCTTGCCCGCGGCATTTTTAGGTACTGAATCAACTTCTTCAAGTATGGTTGGATAACACGATTGTCCCATAGATACCAATACTGCCTTGATTTGCGTTTTATCGTACGGTCCATTGTATATGCATTTTACAGAGTCGGTACCAAATATTGCTAGATCTTTAAGGTCAGGAAAGGCCGCATATAGTTTGTTTTCCAGGCTCAAGGGATCCAATTTGTAACCACGCACATTGATACGATCCACACTACGTCCTAGAATTCGAAAGTACCCTGCTTCATCTTGCTCGGCCAAATCGCCGGTGTCGAGCCAATCCGAATCGGCCACAGCCGGCCCTCTAATCAGTAGTTTATTTTGCTCAATACGTGCTTCTACTCCATCCGGTAAACCCACTGTGCCTATGCGTTGTTCACCTTCCAAGGGATTAGTCAGACAGTGACTACACGATTCTGTCATACCAAAACTTTCCACGATAGGTACAGCAAAACGTTCTTTCATGGCAGAATACAGTTGTGGAGGCAAAGCAGAACTGGCACTACGAACAAATCGTAAACTATCAAACTGTTGCTTCATCAAGGCTTTTAATATGTCTGGAATGCCGGTGATGAATGTGGGACTGTGTTTGGAAACTTCTTGTAATCGTCCAATGGGCAAAAATGTTGTTTCCATGCCAGTCATGCGGCTCATCCAATACATCATTTGTCCGTGTGCATGCCATAGACTCATTACACCAACATATCGATCATTGGCAGTAAGATCGTAGGATTTGATTATTTGACGACACACATAATCGACTTGTTGTTCGGTAAAACTGTAAAATTTACTGTCGCCGGTGGTGCCCGATGTATACCAGTAAACTTTTTCTCCAGGATAATCGGCACCGTCTCTTTCTTGTATGTTGTCGGCCGTGACCAATAGGCTCCAGTCTGAATTGTTCAACAAGTATTGATTTCGATCAGCAGGCGCTGCAGGATTCAATACCATAATGCTATAATTTTTATCGTATAGCGGTATATATTCCCAAGGATTGGCAACACAGATAACAGCACGTTTCATTTGATTAAATTAAATTTGATTTGATATGGTATTTATATTATAATAGTGTTCCACTAAAGGCAATTTGAATATATGAGTTTTAAAAGACTGTTTGACTTTGAACACGCACTGGCAGAGTATACCGGTGCCCCTTATGTGGTTGTCACCGACAGTTGCACACACGCAATGGAATTGTGTTTTAGGTTAGACCGAGTCACTTACACAGAGTTTACAGCATATACCTATCTTAGTGTTCCGCAAATGATTCGTCAATTGGGTATACATTACGAATTAAAAGACCAGGCGTGGCAAGGCGAATATCAATTTGGGCATACCAATATCTGGGATAGTGCTCGCAGACTTGAACGAGCAATGTACCGTGCAGGCCATAAACAATGTTTAAGTTTCGGTAACGGCAAACCCTTACAGTTAGGTAGAGCAGGTGCTATCTTGTTAGACAACAAACAAGATTACCAAACACTGAGTCGTATGCGTAGTGATGGTAGAGATTTATCCATATTGCCCTGGACCGAACAAAAAGTATTTGAACAAGGATATCACTATTGTCCCACGTTAGAAGTATGCGAACTGGGATCACAAAAATTACCATTAGTGGACGAAAAACCTAAATATATCCAATATTCAGACTTGAGAACCATTGACTTTGCAATCTAAATATCATACAATAATACAAAGTCATCCACGACACTAACTCGGAGAATACATGTCCAAAAATAAAAATAAAGATAAAAATAAAGATAAAGATCTACTATTTGATGCAATCAAAGCTACACAATACGTAAATGAAGCACCGTATCATCCCGGATACGAAGATGCTGTAATGCATATGAGCGATAAAGGTTACGAAGAAGGCAAGTATCTAGCCGATGCTATTCGATTCAACATGAAGCGTGACAAGAAACGTTTCTGGGCCGGTGACAACATCAGCGATTACTTGCACGAAGGCGACAAAGAACGACTAATCGATGAAGCTACAGAAGCTTTTGAACGAGTTTTAGACACCCTGTTGATTGATCGTGCGACAGATCCCAACAGCCATGGCACAGCACGTAGATTGGCCAAGATGTATTTCAACGAAATCATGGCAGGTAGATATGAACCAAGACCCGATGCCACAGCTTTTCCCAACGATAGTGAGGATCGATATGAAGGAATGTTGGTTGTTAGAAGTGAATTGCGTAGTATGTGCAGTCATCATCACCAGCCTGTATCTGGGGTGGCTTATATTGGTATCATTGCTGCCAACAA